>ERZ724510.1518-NODE-1518-length-12846-cov-6.205535_pt1 | contig 12846 bp, 11 predicted proteins | sample MGYA00376043_ERZ724510 | MGnify/ENA primary metagenome ERZ724510 (study PRJEB28724, sample SAMN07190888) | wastewater metagenome | isolation source: influent of sewage treatment plant in Hong Hong | place: USA: Christiansburg, Virginia | collected 2016-03-01 ... | reverse complement strand
GGGATGCGGCGCTGGGTGATGCCGGTGGAGCTCTCCCGCGACTGGCTGGTGCAGCTCAATGAGGATCTGGGCAGCGCCCGCCAGCAGTTCGAGGTGGAGGTGTTCGCCTACGGCCACCTGCCGCTCGCCTACTCGGCGCGCTGCTTCACCGCCCGCTCCCTCGACAAGCCCAAGGACAACTGCGAGCTCGCCTGCATCCACTACCCGACCGGGCGGCTGGCCAGCAGCCGCGAGGGGCAGAAGGTGTTCAATCTCAACGGCATCCAGACCCAGTCCGGCTACTGCTACAACCTCGGCAACGAGCTTAAAGGCATGGCGGGACTGGTGGATGTAGTGCGCCTCTCTCCCGAAGGGATGGAGACACTCGACATGCTGGCGCGTTTCAAGGCCAACCAGCAGGGTCAGGCTCCCCTCCCCCTGCAGCAGGAACGGGACTGCAACGGTTACTGGCGACAGATCCCCGGCATGAGCCTGGTGGAGTGATCACGCAGGGACGACTGCAGCAGACAGCAAAAAGGCCTCATCAAGAGGCCTTTTTCACTGAGGGCTGACACCCTTTTCACGCTTTGCTGTTTTTGCCCTGGGCACCCGGCGGCAAGGGCTTGCGCGCCATCAGCTCCAGCTCGAGCAGGGCATAGCGATGCTCGATGAAGTCATAGACGTTGTTGGCCAGCGCCAGCTTGAAGTAGCTGATGGCTTCCTTGCGGTTGCCCTTGGCCAGCTCGAACTTGCCGAGGTAGAAATAGGTTTCGCACAGGCGCTCGGCGAGCTCCCGGTTGTCCTTCACCCCTTTCACCACGTTGCCCATCAGCTGGGTGGCGTTGATCTCGCCGGTATAGAGGCGGACCAGATCCCAGTTCCAGGCGTCGTCGTCATACTTGTTCAGCCGCTCGCGCATCCGGCTCATGGCCGCCGGCCCGTTGAGCTTCTGCTCGGCCAGATAGAGCCAGATCACCCGGTAGGGATCTTCCGGCTGCGCCTCGTAGAAACGCTTCATGTCGGCGGTGGCAAGCTCGGGCCTGTTGCCGTAATAGAGCGCTATGCCACGGTTGAGGTAGGCGTAATCGTAATCCGGGGCGAGCTCGAGAGCCGAATCGAATGCTTCATAGGCCTCGTCATAGTTCTGTTGCTGAACCAGATAGACACCGATGAAGTTGTAAGCCTCGGCAAAGTCGGGCTTCTCCCGCAAGGCGCGGTTGAAGTCGAGCCGAGCGAGGGAACGAAGGCCAACCCGGTCAAACACCACGGCACGCTCATAGAACAACTCGGCGCGCTGTTCGGTCGTCAATTCCATTTCACTGAGCATCTGCCCGAGTCGCGCCAAGGCCAACTCGCTCTGGTAGGAGACCTGCAAGGGGGTCGCCAATACCAATGAAGCGGGTTGCGGCTTGGGAACTTGAGGCGCTGTAACCTGACTGCTACTGCTGCATCCCCACATGGGGAGCAACAACAGAATACCGGTGAGGTATCCAATCCCTTTCCTGACGTTCAATGAACACTCCGACGCTTACGCTTGACCCCGCATATGGTAAAGGTCAACCGGCCTTTTGTCATGTGGCGCAACCCCTATCCCTCAAATAAATCAGGATTCGACAGGGTATCCGGCGTCACACCAACCACGAAAGCCTCCATCGACGCTGACCACCCGGGAATACCCCATCTTTTGCAGGTTGTCCGCCGCCAGGATGGAGCGAAAACCCCCACCACAATAGAGGTAGAGCTCGGTGTCGGGATCGGGAAAACGGGTCTCGATGTCCCGCTCCATCACCCCGCGGCCCAGATGCTCGGCCCCCGGCAGGTGCCCTTTCGCCCACTCGTTATCTTCCCGCACGTCGATCAGGTGAAAAACACGGCCTTCTTCCTGCCAGCGCCTGATCTGGTGCACATCGGTTTCCCGTACCTGCGGGCGAATGGCCTCTACCAGGGCCAGAAAACGGGGATTGTGTTGCATGGCTTGCTCCTTGCATTTTTGCAATGGGTAATGAGGATGGGTTGTAGGGAGCATAATGACTCAGCCGCATCCCAAGAGAAAGGGCGCCTTGTGGCGCCCTTGTCTGTTACGGCAGGATCTCTTGCTGATCCGCACCTTCTTTTTCCACCTGGGTCGGCAGCATGTGCTCCCGCTTGACCCCGAAGAACATGGCAGAGGCACTCGCCACATAGATGGAGGAGTAGGTCCCGAAGGCCACCCCTATCACCATGGCGATGGCAAAACCGTGGATCAGCGGGCCGCCCTTGAGCAGCAGCGCCACCACCACCACGAAGGTCAACCCCGAGGTGATGATGGTCCGGCTCAGGGTCTCGGTCATGGAGAGATCCATGATGAAGGCGGTATCCCCCTTGCGCACCTTGCGGAAGTTCTCCCGCAGGCGGTCGAACACCACTATGGTGTCGTTCAGGGAGTAGCCCACCAGGGTCATCAGCGCCGCCAGCACGGTCAGGTCGAACTCGTACTGGAAGTAGGCGAAGATGCCGAGGGTGATGATCACATCGTGCGCCAGAGAGAGGATACCCCCCATCGCCAGACGCCACTCGAAGCGCACAGCCACATAGGCCAGGATACAGAGGATGGAGGCCAGCATGGCCAGGGCACCGTCTGTCGCCAGCTCGTCACCGACCGAAGGACCGACGAACTCGACCCGCTTGAGCACGGCGCTTTCATCGATCAGCTTGGCGGCCGCCAGCACCTCGTTGCCCTGCTGCTCGACCTTGACCCCCTCTTTCGGAGCCATGCGAACCAGCACGTCGCGGCTGGAGCCGAAGAATTGCAGGGTGGCCCCTTCAATCTTCTGCTCGTCCAGCGCTTCGTGCATCTTGTCCAGGCTCACCGATTGCTGGAAGCCCACCTCGATGGTGGTCCCCCCGGTGAAGTCCAGACCCCAGTTCAAACCGCGATCGAACAGGCAGAACAGGGCGAGCATCGTCAGCAAGGCAGAGAACACCATTCCCGACTTGGCGAAACGCATGAAGGGGATGGGCTTTTCAAAATGTAGAATCTGAAACATGTCTCTTCCTTAGATCGGCAGCTTGTCGATGCGCCGTCCGCCCCAGGCCAGGTTGATGATGGCGCGGGATACAGTAATGGCCGTAAACATGGAGGCGGTCAGACCTATGCCCAGGGTCAGGGCGAAGCCCTTGATGGCGCCGGTGCCGATACCAAACAGGATCACACAGGTGATGAGCGAGGTGACGTTCGAGTCGGCGATGGTCGAGAAGGCGCGGTCGAAGCCCATGTGGATGGCTTGCTGCACCCCGCGGCCGTTGCGGATCTCTTCACGAATACGCTCGTAGATCAGCACGTTCGCATCCACCGCCATGCCCAGCGTCAGCACGATACCGGCGATACCCGGCAGGGTCATGGTGGCCCCGGGTATCATCGACATGATGCCGACGATCAGCACCAGGTTCATGGAGAGGGCCAGGTTGGCCACCCAACCGAACGCACGGTAGTAGATCCCCATGAACAGCACTATCACCAGCATGGCCCAGCCGATGGCTTCCATACCGCTGTCGATGTTCTGCTGACCCAGGCTCGGGCCTATGGTGCGCTCTTCGACGATCTGGATGGGGGCTATCAGGGCACCGGCACGCAGCAGCAGCGCCAGGTTGTGGGCTTCGTTGGCGTTGTCGATGCCGGTGATGCGGAACTGGCTGCCAAGGCGCGACTGGATGGTGGCGACGTTGATCACCTCCTCCTGCTTGCGGAACTTGCGCTTGCCGTCCGGACCGGGTTGACCCACCGGCTTGTACTCGATGAAGACGGTGGCCATACCCTTACCAACGTTGTCCTTGGTAAAGTTGGCCATCTTGTTGCCACCCTGGCCATCGAGCTTGATGTTGACCTGGGGACGGCTGTATTCATCGAAACCGGACTGGGCACCCACTATGTGGTCACCGGTCAGGATCACGCGCTTTTGCAGCACCACGGGACGACCGTTGCGATCGTTGTAGACCTTGGAGCTCGGCGGCACCCGGCCCGCGGCAGCGGCCTGGATGTCGGCGGCCTCATCGACCATGTGGAACTCCAGGGTCGCGGTGGCCCCCAGGATCTCCTTGGCACGGGCGGTGTCCTGGATACCGGGCAGCTCCACCACGATGCGCTCGGCACCCTGCTGTTGTACCAGCGGCTCGGCCACACCCAGTTCGTTCACCCGGTTACGGATGATGGTGATGTTCTGCTCGAGGGCGTACTTCTTCACTTCCTTGATCTTGGCTTCACTCAGGCCAGCCAGCAGGATGAAGTCATCCCCTTTCTGCTCTGTGGTGAAGGTGAGATCTGGATTCTGCCGACGCAGGAAGGCGGCGGCCTTGGCCTGATCGGCCTCCTCGCGGAACACCACCTGCACCTGATCACCCACCCGGCGCACGCCGGAGTAACGGATCTTCTGGGTGCGCAGCTCGGAGCGGAAATCCTGCACCATCTGCTCTTGCTGCTTGGTCAGCGCCTCGGCCATGTCCACTTCCATCAGGAAGTGCACGCCACCTCGCAGGTCCAGACCCAGCTTGAGGGGAGCGGCGCCGATGGCTTCGAGCCAGGCAGGCGTGGAAGGTGCCAGGTTGAGGGCGGTGATGAAGTTGTCGCCCAGCTTGTTGGCGACAACGTCACGTGCCTTGAGCTGGTCTTCGGTATTGGTGAACCGGATCAGAATGAAACCGTGTTCGAACGCAGCATGTTTGACCGGGATCTGAGCCGCTTCGAGCGTCTCCTTCACCTGATCGAGCGTCTCTAGTTTGACTTCGGCACCACGGCTGGCAGAGACCTGCAAGGCCGGGTCTTCGCCGTAAAGATTGGGGGCTGCATATAGAAAACCGATGGCGATCACGACGATCACCATCAGGTATTTCCACAGCGGATAGCGATTTAACACGCTGTGCTCCTCGGGAGATTAAAGGGACTGGATAGAACCCTTGGGCAGAACGGCAGAGACGAAATCACGCTTGATGGTGACTTGAGTCTGATCGTTCAGGGCCAGCACGATGTAGTCGCTATCGGCGGACACCTTGGCAATCTTGCCAACCAGGCCACCGGAGGTGAGCACTTCGTCACCCTTGGCCAGGGAGCTCATCAGATCGCGATGAGTCTTGGCGCGCTTGGCCTGGGGACGGTAGATCATGAAATAGAAGATGAGGCCAAACACGGCCAGCATGATGATCATTTCCATGCCACCACCCTGTGCACCCGGAGCTGCGCCTTCTGCATACGCCTTGGAGATAATGCTCATTTAACAACCTCTTATTGATGTAGATTTGAAAACTAACTTATATGTCGTTGTTATTTCACGTCATTTTCAGTTAACGGAGGCACGGGCTTCCCTTGCCGACGGTAAAACTCAGTTACAAAGTCGTCTAATTTACCCTGCTCGATCGCGTCCCGCAAACCCTGCATCACACGCTGGTAATAACGCAGGTTATGAATGGTATTCAGACGGGCACCGAGGATCTCGTTGCACTTGTCCAGATGGTACAGATAGCTGCGGGTGTAGTTCTTGCAGGTGTAGCAGTCGCAGTCCGCATCCAGGGTGCTGGTGTCCTCGCGATACTTGGCGTTGCGGATCTTGACCACCCCGTCCGTGGTGAACAGATGGCCGTTGCGGGCGTTGCGGGTCGGCATCACGCAATCGAACATGTCGATGCCGCGGCGCACCCCTTCCACCAGATCCTCCGGCTTGCCCACCCCCATCAGGTAGCGCGGCTTGTCGGCCGGGATCTTCGGGCAGACGTGATCCAGGATGCGGTGCATGTCTTCCTTGGGCTCACCCACCGCCAGACCGCCGACCGCATAGCCGTCGAAGCCGATCTCCAGCAGACCGTCGAGGGAGACATCCCGCAGCGGCTCGTAGACGGAGCCCTGAATGATGCCGAACAGGGCGTTCTTGTTACCCAGTGCATCAAACTTCTCGCGGGAGCGCTTGGCCCAGCGCAGGGACATCTCCATGGACTTGCGCGCCTCTTCGTAGGTCGCCGGATAGGGCGTGCACTCGTCGAAGATCATCACGATGTCGGAGCCCAGATCGTACTGGATCTCCATGGATTTCTCGGGGTCGAGGAAGATCTTCTCGCCGTTGATGGGATGGCGGAAGTGCACACCGGCCTCGGTGATCTTGCGAATGTGCCCCAGGCTGAACACCTGGAAACCACCGGAGTCGGTGAGGATGGGGCCCTGCCAGTTCATGAAGTCATGCAGATCCCCGTGGGCGCGCATCACCGCCTGACCCGGTCGCAGCCAGAGGTGGAAGGTGTTGCCAAGCAGGATCTGGGCGCCGGTCTCGCGCACCTCTTCCGGGGTCATCCCCTTGACGGTGCCGTAAGTACCGACCGGCATGAAGGCCGGGGTCTGGACCACACCGCGCTCGAATATCAGCTGACCGCGACGGGCGCGACCATCTGTGGTTTTCAGTTCAAATTTCATTGCTACCTCGATTCAGTCAGAGAAACAGTCTGACAACGGAGGGCCCCATGGGCCCGATACAAGAAACCGGCCAGGATCCTGACAAGGAATCCCTGAATGGCTTCTGAAGGGCGGGGCTTATACCTGCGCCCGGCGACGGGTGACGAACATGGCGTCCCCGTAGCTGAAGAAACGGTACTGCTCTTCCACCGCCGCCTGATAGGCCGTCATCACGTTATCGTACCCCGCGAAGGCGCTGACCAGCATGATCAGGGTCGATTCCGGCAGGTGGAAGTTGGTGACCATGGCATCGACAATCTGGAACTCGTAGCCTGGGAAGATGAAGATGTCGGTGTCGCTGAAGAAGGGCGCCAGCGGCTTGCCCTGGGCCAGGGTCACCTTGGCGGCGCTCTCCAGGGAGCGCACCGAGGTGGTACCCACCGCAATCACTCGGCCACCCCGGGCCCGAGTCGCGTTGATGGCATCCACCACCTCCTGCGGCACTTCGGCATACTCGGAGTGCATGTGGTGATCTTCAATCTTCTCCACCCGCACCGGCTGGAAGGTGCCCGCCCCTACATGCAGGGTGACGAAGGCCGTTTCAACCCCCTTGGCGCGGATCTTTGCCAGCAAGGGCTCATCGAAGTGCAGCCCCGCGGTCGGCGCCGCCACGGCGCCCGGCTTCTGGTTGTAGACGGTCTGGTAGCGCTCCTTGTCGGCGTCCTCGTCGGGCCTGTCGATATAGGGGGGCAGCGGCATGTGGCCTATGGCCTCCAGGATCTCAAGCACGGGGCGCGGGTCCAGGAAGTGGATCTCGAACAGGGCGTCGTGGCGGGCGCGCATCTCGGCCTCCACCTTCTCCCCATCGGGACCGCCATCCAGAATGAGGCGGGTGCCGGGCTTGGGGGACTTGGAGGAGCGGACATGGGCAAGCACGCTATGCTCGTCCAGGATGCGCTCCACCAGCACCTCCAGCTTGCCGCCGCTGGCCTTCTGGCCAAACATGCGTGCCGGAATGACCCGGGTGTTGTTGAACACCAGCAGGTCGCCCGGGTTGAGCTGGTCCAGCACATCCACAAATTGACCGTGGCGCAGGGCGCCGCTTTGACCATCGAGCTGCAACAGGCGGCTGGCGGTACGCTCTGCCATCGGATAGCGGGCAATCAGCTCGTCTGGCAGATCAAAATGAAAATCGGATACTTGCATCTTTCACCTCGGGGGAATCGGCGGCTAGTCTAGTTATCCCCCTCTTCCAAGGCAACCCAAAAGACCAAAAACCCAAGGCCGGCAAGGGATAGCGCTCTTTTTGTGAGCCTTGTGGGCCCTTGACGCGCCGACACGGGCGCTTGGGCGCCAATTTGTGCCCCGCAGCGCCCGCTGCCCCCTGGGTTAATGATTCTTTAATGATCTGTATTGACCCTGATCAGGTTCCACGACCAGGAGCTGAGCTAGGGTGAGATCAGAGACACAAGGAGGCCCACCATGATGACCCTGACTGAAATCATGACCGAACACCCCTTCACCCTGGGGCCGCAGAACAGCGTCAAGCAGGCGATGGAGCTGATGCAGCAGGAGCAGATCCGCCACATCCCCATCGTCGACGAGCACCAGCATCTGCTGGGACTGGTCACCCTCTCCGACATCCTGGCCACCCGCGAGTCCAAGCTGCTGCTGATCAATCCGGAGCGGGAGGCAGAATTCACCGACAGCGTCCAGCTCGACGAGATCATGACCCGCCAGGTGGCGAGCGTGGATCCCCACGCCGGCATCAAGGAGGCGGCCCTCTACCTGCAGCGCCACAAATATGGCTGCCTGCCGGTGGTGCGGGGACGCAAGCTGGTGGGCATAGTCACGGAGTCGGATTTCATCACAGTGGCCATCAATCTGCTGGAACTGATGGAAGAGCAGGAGCCGCCCTCCGATTTCTGATCACAAAAAACTGTAATAAAATTACAATAAAAGCGTTTTCAGCCTAATTTACCGGCTAAATAACTGAAACACTTTCAGTTTGATTGAAAAATTACACCACAAACTTGCTTTGTGATCTTCATCACACTATGATGCCGTCCATGCAATAGTTGCCGAAGAGGAGATGAGGATTGTGCACCCGATGTCTTCTCTTCATATGTCTGCAAGTTTGCACACCCCGTAGTTAGTCTTTGCTGTAAAGCATTTTTATATCGCCATTCCTTGTTTGATGACCCGGCCCTGTCTGTGCGACGGCGCCGGGATTTTTTTTGCCCGTCTCTCATGCTCTCTCCCCCTGTCCCGACGCGCCTTCAATACTCCTCTCGCCCCTCTGGCATAAAACAAGTTCCCATCCGGGACTTGAAAATGTGACATGGAGGACAGAAATTGAACTTCGACAATGAGTTATCTCTGAAGGCCTGAGATATTCATGTTAGGTACAGTTGCGATGGGCTATCTAATAAGTAGATTTAAGTGATTCAAAATTGTGGCTTTGATCGATTAGAGAAAAGCCCTATGATGCCTCCATCGAAAGTTAAGCGCCTCGCCTGGCCAAGCACTTCACGACCAGACGGGCATATGTACATCACCAAGGAGCAAATACATGTCTACCTATATCAACACTGAAATCAAGCCGTTCAACGCTACCGCCTACCACAATGGCAAATTCGTTCAGGTGTCTGACGCTGACCTGAAAGGCAAGTGGTCCGTGGTCTTCTTCTACCCGGCTGACTTCACCTTCGTTTGCCCGACCGAACTGGGCGATCTGGCTGACAACTACGCTGCCTTCAAGAAGCTGGGCGTCGAGATCTACGCCGTCTCCACCGACACCCACTTCACTCACAAGGCTTGGCACGACACTTCTGACACCATCAAGAAGATCCAGTACCCGATGATCGGCGACCCGACCGGCACCATCACCCGCAACTTCGGCGTGATGATCGAAGAAGCTGGCCTGGCTGACCGCGGTACCTTCGTCATCGACCCGCAAGGCGTCATCCAGATCGTTGAAATCAACGCCGGCGGTATCGGCCGTGACGCTCTGGAGCTGCTGCGCAAGGTCAAGGCTGCCCAGTACGTTGCCGCTCACCCGGGTGAAGTGTGCCCGGCCAAATGGCAAGAAGGCGATGCCACCCTGGCCCCGTCCCTGGATCTGGTAGGCAAAATCTAAGCCTCCTGCTCTCCAAGACCGGCCCACTCAAGGGCCGGTCTGCTTTCTGGCCCAGCGCTTCCTGCATTCACTGTTTTTTGCATCCAGTGCTTTCTGTATTCATGAATAGTGCCGACCGCCATAACAAGAAGGAATTCGACCATGTTAGATACCAACCTCAAACAACAACTCAACGGTTACTTGCAGTACATCGTCAATCCCATCGAGATCAGCGTGTCCGGCAATGACAGCGACAAATCCGCAGAGCTCCTGGCATTGGCCAACGAGATAGCAGAGATGTCCCCCAAGATTTCCATGACCGATGGCACCGCCGCTCGCAAGCCTTCCATGAGCGTGGCGCCACAAGGCCAGGCACCGCGCGTGCATTTTGCCGGCATCCCCATGGGTCATGAATTTACCTCCCTGGTGCTCGCCCTGCTGCAAAGCGGCGGTCACCCCTCCAAGGCCGATCCGGCCGTGCTGGAGCAGGTCAGGAACCTGAAGGGCGAGTTCCACTTCGAGACCTATATCTCCCTCTCCTGCCACAACTGCCCGGACGTGGTACAGGCCCTGAACCTGATGGCCACCCTGAACCCCGGCATCACCCACACCATGATCGACGGTGCCCTGTTCCAGGACGAGGTGAACGAGCGCCAGATCATGGCGGTCCCGAACGTCTACCTGAACGGCCAGCCGTTCAGCCAGGGTCGCACCTCCCTGGAAGAGATCGTCGCCAAGCTCGACACCGGCGCGGCAGAGCGCAAGACGCAAGAGCTGAGCGAAAAGGCCCCCTACGACGTGCTGGTAGTGGGCGGTGGCCCGGCTGGCGCCGCAGCGGCCATCTATGCAGCCCGTAAAGGCATTCGCACCGCCATCGTCGCCGAGCGCTTCGGTGGTCAGGTGATGGATACCGTCGGCATCGAGAACTTCATCTCCGTGCCCTACACCGAAGGCCCCAAGCTGGCCGCCAGCCTGGAGCAGCACGTCAAGCAGTACGGCGTGGAAGTGATCACCGAGCAGCGTGCCGCCGCCATCAGCAAGGATGGCTATGTGAACGTGGAGCTGGCCTCCGGCGCCACCTTGAAGAGCCGCGCCGTGATCCTGGCGACCGGTGCCCGCTGGCGCGACCTGAACGTGCCGGGCGAGCTCGAGTACCGCACCAAGGGCGTGGCCTACTGCCCCCACTGTGACGGCCCCTTCTTCAAGGGCAAGCGGGTCGCGGTGATAGGTGGTGGTAACTCCGGCATCGAGGCAGCCATCGACCTGGCTGGCATCGTCGAGCACGTCACCGTGGTGGAGTTTGCCGATACCCTGCGCGCCGACGAGGTGTTGCAGAAGAAGGCCCGCTCCATGGGCAACATCGACATCATCATGAGCGCCCGCACCACCGAAGTGATCGGTGACGGCAGCAAGGTGGTGGGCATGGACTACGAGGATCGCACCACGGGCGAGATCAAGCACCTGGCGGTAGCGGGCATCTTCGTGCAGATAGGTCTGGTACCGAACACCGAGTTCCTCAAGGGGAGCGAGGTCGCCCTGACCCGCTTCGGCGAGATCGAGATCGACACCAAGGGGGCAACTTCCCTGCCCGGCGTTTACGCCGCAGGGGATGCCACCACTGTGCCGTTCAAGCAGATCATCATCTCCATGGGCGCTGGCGCCACCGCCGCCCTGGGGGCCTTCGATTACCTCATCCGCAATGCGGCGCCGGAAGCCGCTGCCGCCAAGGCCGATGCAGTGACCGCCTGACGGGCCCCACGCCCGACAAAAAGCCGACTCCCTGGAGTCGGCTTTTTTTATGCGCGTCTTCGGGCTGGCTTGCCCTCAGCGAACCTGCGACTCCTCCATCCCCTCCACATCCTCAACCTCGGGCGCGGCATAACTCGCGGGCACCGCCTCCCCCTCCAGATCCGCTCTCGGCTCCAGCTCGGCCGTCATGGGGGTATTGGGCGGCACCGGCATGAACACCTGGTGCTCGGCCAGGGGAATGGGCGCCCGCTGCCGCCTGCGCCAGCCCAGATAGCCCGCCAGCAGGGCACCGCACAGGGCGAAGTAGATAAACAACCCCTCTGGCCCGAACGTTTCCATGGCGAAGGGCGCCAGCAGTGGCCCCGTCATGGCCCCCAGGCTGTAGGCGAGCAGCAGCTCCTGATTAGCCCCCAGCACCTGGTCCGGGCGCAGCTCGTCACAGGCGTGGCTGAGGCTCAGGGGGTAGATGGAGAACGCCATGCCCCCCAGCAGGAACACCAGGGCACCCGCGATCGGTTCGCGCCACGCCTCGGGCAGCAGCACCATCAGCAGGGCGAGCAGAGTCAGCGCCCCGCACAGCAGCAGGATCACCAGCCGCCTGTCATAACGATCTGACATCCGGCCTATGGGGTATTGCAGGCACATGCCCCCCAGGATCACCAGCGCCATCATGTCCGCCACCCGCGAGAGCGAGGCGCCGCTGTCGGTAAAGTAGAGCGGCAGCAGGCCGTAGATGGCCCCGAGGATGAGGCCCGAGGTGAAGCTGCTGCCCATGCCCGCCGGGGTGAGCCGGACAAGCTCCAGCACCCCGACCGGCTGGGGTGCCACCATGGCCGGAGTGGGCACCCGGGAGAGGGCGAGCGGCACCACCGACAGGGTGGCGGCCATGGCGCACAGGGCAAAGGGGGTCAACACCATGGGATCCACCCACTTGAGCAACAACTGGCCCATGGCCAGGGATCCATAGAGCAGGATCATGTAGAGGGACATCAGCCGCCCCCGGTTCGCCGGGGTGCTTGAGACCAGCATCCAGGACTCCAGCACCACGAACAGGCCGCCGGTGGCAAAGCCTCCCAGCAGCCGCAGCGCCGCCCAAGCGATAGGGTCCACCACCATGCCGTGCAGCAGGAACAGGAAGCAGAGCAGGGAGGCATAGGCCGCATAGGCCCGGATATGGCCCACCCGGATGATGAGGCGAGCATTGACGAAGGCCCCCAGCACCAGGCCGCCAAAATAGGCGGCCGACACCAGGCCGATGGCCTGCACCGACACCTGCTCGGCAAAAAGGCGCACCGTCAGCAGGGTGTTGAACATGCCGTGGCCCAGAATGAAGATCACCAGGCTGGTCAGGGGTGACAGCAATCTCGTGAGTGTCATGGCGCCTCCTCGTGACGAAAGGGTCATGGTAGCCTTTGTTTCTTGCCCGGTTCAACCCAATGGTCCAGGCCCTCCCGGGCTATTCTTAACGGGATCCCATCAAGGAGGTCATAGAGATGAGACTCATGCTGTTGTTGGCAACCCTGCTCTTCGCCGGGAGCGCCATCGCCTTCCACTGCCCCATGGACATGAAGAAGATTGATGATGCCCTGGC
>ERZ724510.1516-NODE-1516-length-12854-cov-6.921869_pt1 | contig 12854 bp, 10 predicted proteins | sample MGYA00376043_ERZ724510 | MGnify/ENA primary metagenome ERZ724510 (study PRJEB28724, sample SAMN07190888) | wastewater metagenome | isolation source: influent of sewage treatment plant in Hong Hong | place: USA: Christiansburg, Virginia | collected 2016-03-01 ... | reverse complement strand
GCGAAGTGGTGGAGCGCAAGGGCTTGCTGGTGCCGGTGACCGAGCTGACCCCCCCACGTGACGGCGAACAAGTGGTGGTGCGCGATGTGCGTTTCCGCACCGTGGGTGACATCACCTGCACCTGCCCGGTGGAAAGCACGGCAGCCACCCCTGGCCAGATCGTGATTGAAACCCTGGCCGCCGATGTGAGCGAGCGCGGAGCCACCCGCATGGACGACAAGACCAGCGAAGCCTCGATGGAAAAGCGCAAGAAGGACGGCTATTTCTGAGGCCACAGGCACAGAAATACTCCCAGACTCCTTTTTCAATAGCTGATAAACCAATCATCCAAAGCGCCATGACTCAATTTGTTTCAGACACTCCGGCAGTGACCGATCACGTGCAGGCTGCCGCAGCCCCCCAATCCACCGCCGCTGCGCTGCGCTTCATCACCTGCGGCAGTGTGGACGATGGCAAAAGCACCCTCATTGGCCGCCTGCTGGTGGACAGCAAGGCTGTGCTGCAAGACCACCTGGCTGGCGTGCAACGCTCGGGCGAGACCGACCTGGCCCTGCTGACCGATGGCCTGTCCGCCGAGCGCGAGCAAGGCATCACCATCGACGTGGCCTACCGCTACTTCAACACCGAAGCCCGCAAGTTCATCATCGGCGATGCCCCCGGCCATGAGCAGTACACCCGCAACATGGTCACCGCTGCCAGCAGCGCCGATGCCGCCGTGGTGCTGGTCGATGCCACCAAGCTCGACTGGGCCAACCCCAAGCTGGCGCTGCTGACGCAGACCCGCCGCCACAGCTTGCTGGTCAACCTGCTGCGCGTGCCCAGCATCGTGTTCGCCGTCAACAAGCTGGATGCCGTGGCCGATCCGGCACTGGCATTTGCCCATATCCAGGGCGCACTGCAGGCATTTGCCGCCGAAGCGGGCATCACCGCCACGGCCACCGTGCCGATTTCAGCACTCAAAGGCTGGAACGTGGTGGATGCCGAGCATGTCAACCCCGGCTGGTGCGGCTACCACGGCCCCACCTTGCTGGAGCTGCTGGAGCAGCTGCCCAGCACCCCCACCGAAACCGTTGCACCCCTTGCCTTCCCTGTGCAGTGGGTAGAGAAGAACTCCTCTTCTGCCGATACCAGCCGAGGCCGCCGTGTGTTCTGGGGCCGTGTGGCTGCGGGTCAGGTGGCAGCTGGTACCGAAGTGCAGGTGTTCCCCAGCGGCCAGAAGGCTGTGGTGGCCCAGGTGCTGGACCATGCCCGCCGCCCCAAGCCCATCGCGGCAGGCAGCAGCGCAGGCATCGTGCTGGATCGCGAAGTGGACGTGTCGCGTGGCGACTGGATTCTGGCCGCACCCGTGGCAGTTCCCGTGGCCGATGATGATTTCGACACACCGGCAGCCGTCAGCCCTTACCCAGGCCAGAAGGAAATCCGCGCCACCGTGGCCTGGATGGACGACGAACCGCTGGTCGCCGGCCGCGTGTACTGGGCGCTGCACGGCCACCGCTGGGTCAAGGCCAAGGTCAAGCGCGTGGTTCACAAGCTCAACATCCACACCCTGGCCGAGGAAACGGCCACCCAGCTCGACCCGAACGCCGTTGGCCATGTGGAACTGCTGCTGCAAGAAGCCCTGCCTGCCGTGCCGTTCCAGCAATCGCGCTCCCTGGGAGCGTTGATCCTGGTAGACACAGCCACCCACAAGACAGCTGGCGCGGTACTGGTCAGCTGACATCCCTGTTGCGTTGCCTCCGCTTCGCAACGCAGCACCGCGCGACTGACCCTGCAAACTGGCGGGCCTTGCCTTACATCAAAGCGCAGGGGCAATGCCCCGCGTAGCATTCACCACCTTTTAAAATACCGGGTTTCCACCGACACCCCCACCACCACACCATGACCCACGTTGTCACCGAGAACTGCATCCGCTGTAAATACACCGATTGTGTGGACGTTTGCCCTGTGGACTGCTTCCGCGAAGGCCCCAACTTCCTGACCATCGACCCCGATGAGTGCATCGACTGTGCCGTGTGCATCCCCGAATGCCCTGTCAGCGCCATTTTTGCGGAAGAAGACCTTCCCAAAGACCAGCGCCACATGACCAAGATCAATGCCGAACTGGCCCTGCTGCCCACCTGGAAAAGCATCACCAAGCGCAAGGCGCCTCTGCCCGATGCCGAAGAGTGGAAAGACAAAACCGGCAAATTGTCCGAGCTGGTTCGCTGACCGCGCACAGATGACCGAACTGGTGACTGCATCCGTGACGCAAACCGATGCCGTCATCATCGGAGCCGGCCCGGTGGGCCTGTTTCAGGTATTTCAACTGGGGTTGCTGGGATTGCATGCCCATGTGATCGACTCACTGCCCCATCCCGGCGGGCAACCCGCCGAGTTGTACGCCGACAAACCGATTTTTGACATCCCCGGCATTCCGGTGTGTACAGGCCAGCAGCTCACTCACAACCTGCTGGCGCAAATCGCCCCCTTCCGTGCCACCTTCCATCTGGAGCAAGTGGTCACCGGGCTGCAACCACAGCCAGACGGACGCTTTCTGGTCACCACATCCCAAGGCACGCAGCTGCTTGCCAAAACCGTGTTCATCGCAGCGGGTGTGGGAGCCTTCCAGCCCCGCAGCATCAAGCTGGATGGCATGGAACAATTTTTGAACCGGCAGGTTTTTCACCGCATCCACGACGCAGCCGACCTGGCAGGCCAGCAAGTTCTCATCGTTGGCGATGGTGAAGATGCGATCGACTGGGCCTTGCGCCTGAGCGATGCCGGGCCGGGTGCAGCAGCCAGCGTGGTGCTCATCCACCGCCGCGATGCCTTCAAAGCCCCGCCTGACAAAGTGGCCGCCATGCGCGAGCGTTGCGCACAGAACCGGATGCAGTTCCTGGCTGGCCAGCCCGTCGGAGCAGTGACCGATGCCCACCAACTGACCCACCTGAAGGTACTCGGCAGCGATGGCATCACCCGGCAGGTTGCTGTGGATCGCCTGCTGATTTTGCTGGGCCTGAGCCCCAAGCTCGGCCCGGTAACAGAATGGGGGCTGGATATTGAGCGCAAGCAGCTGGTGGTGGACACCGAGAAGTTCAGCACCAGCGTGCCCGGCATTTTTGCCGTGGGCGACATCAATACCTATCCCGGAAAGAAAAAGCTCATTCTGTGCGGCTTTCACGAAGCCACCCTGGCCGCCTACGCTGCGGCCCACATCATCCACCCCGATCAACCGGTGCTGCTGCAATACACCACGACCAGCCCGCAACTGCACAAGCGCCTGGGGGTCAATCTCCACCTTCAGCCAGATTGAGCGGGTGCCCCCTTTTCGTTGCAGAGAAAAGGGCAGCACAGGCGTAAACCTCGGCAAATCACATCCCGATTACAATCCGCCCGCGTTTGAAAAAGCGCACATCCGCTGGGGGTGTTGCACCGCAAGGTGCGACTGAGAAAGTCCCTTTGAACCTGATTGAGGTAATCCTCGCGCAGGGAAGCATGCCAACCACACCCGCTGTGTGCTCGCACAGTTTGAATTTGTCGGGGCGTTCTGCCGCTCAACATTTTTCGTCCCGGTGTGGCGCAAGCCACCCTGCCATTGACCTGTTATTGACCAATGGCACACACCAATTCCACTGTTTCCTTTTCACACACCGCAACCCACCCTCGCCCTGTGGGCCACGCGCATCGCCCAACCGCCATCGCGGCCAAAACGATGATCCTGACTTTGTCCGGCCTGACACTGGCTGGAGGCTTGCTGTTATCGCCTGCATACGCACAAGCCCCCACCGACGCAGCGGCCACACTGGGAACCGTGGTGGTGCGCCCAACAGCAAGCAACGAACCAGCAGGCATCACAGGTTTTGGTGATGAAACACCACAGCGCACACCGCTGAGTGTGCGTGTCATGGATGCGAATGAACTCAACAGCCACCATGCCCGGCGCATGAGCGATGTGATTCAGCTGGATGCATCTGCATCCGATGCCTACAACGCCATTGGCTATTGGGACCATGTGACTTTGCGCGGTTTTGTGCTGGACAACACCTACAACCACCGCCGCGATGGCCTGCCCATCAGCGCGGAAACAGCCTTGGCGCTGGAAAACCGTGAGCGCATTGAGTTGTTGAAGGGCACCAGCGGCATACAGGCAGGCACCAGCTCACCGGGTGGGCTGATCAACCATGTCGTGAAGCGCCCCACCGAACAGCCAACGCGCAGTCTGCGGCTGGATGTGAACCAATACGGCAACATGCTGGCCCATGTGGACATGGGTGGGCGGTTTGGTACAGACAACGCACTGGGCTACCGCCTGAATGTGGCTGGAGAACGGATGCGCAGCCATGCCAATGGCACAAACGGCGAGCGCGAACTGGCCGCACTGGCACTGGATTGGCGTTTGCAGCCAGGTCAATTGCTTGAAGTGGAAATTGAACATGCAAACAGAAGCCAGCCTGGCGTGCCCGGATTGAGTCTGACCGGCAACACCCTGCCTGCGCCCAACCCGTTTACCAACATCAACACCCAGCCTTGGAGCCAAGCCGGAAAGATGAATGGCCTGACCGGCAGCGTGCGCTATACCCGCGCCATTGATTCAGACTGGAGTTGGACTGCCCAGGCTTCCAGCCAACGCCTCAAGGCCGACGATTTTTTGGCTTATCCCTACGGATGCGAAAGTGGCAACCTGTACGACCGTTATTGCCCCAATGGCGACTTTGACTTGTACGACTTCCGCAGCCTGAACGAGCGCCGCACCACCCAGGCACTTCAATGGCAAATCAAGGGGGCCCTGAAAGCGGTGGGGGCCACTCACCACATCAGTGCAGGCGTTATCAAAAGCCGCTACTCAGAGACAGGCCAACCCCAGGTGGACAACTACCCCGGCGTGGGCACTGGCAACATCCATACTTTGCCGCCCCTGCCATCAGACACCAACTTCACAGACCCTTATACCAACCGCTCTGAGCGCAGCACCGAATGGTTTGTGCATGATCGAACCGAGTGGTCTGAACAGTTCAGTACATGGGTTGGACTGCGACACAGCCATCTGCGGCGGGCGAGCATCCGCACCGATGGATCCAGGGCCACCGACTACGGCCAGAGTTTCACCACACCTTGGCTGGCCCTGGCCTGGCAATGGAAGCCGGAAACCATGCTGTACGCCAGCACCGGACAGGGCATCGAATCGATGGTAGCTCCAGGCCGCAGCCGCTACACCAATGCGGGCTTGGCACTCGACCCCCTCAAAAGCCGCCAATGGGAATTGGGCATGAAGCACAGCTGGCAAGCTGGTGAAATGTCTGCGGCCCTGTTCAGCATCACCCGCCCACGCGCCGGAGATGCCGGGACCTGCTCTGGCCCCGGAAGTTGCACCTTGCAGATGGACGGTGACGATCGGCATCGCGGGCTGGAATTGACGGCCCAGCAGCGCCTGGGAGCCTGGACACTCGACGGATCGGCCATGTGGCTGTCAGCAGAGCGCCGGAACGGGCAAATTGATCCCGCATTGAATGGCAAACGTCCGACCAATGTGCCCGATTTCGTCTTGCGCGCTGGAGCCACGCTGGCAATTGCCCAAGTGCCCGGCCTGAGTGTGCAAGCACGGGCCTCCCATGAAGGCCGCCGGGCAATCCTGCCAGACGGTTCTCTGGAACTGCCAGCCTGGACACGGCTGGATGCAGGCCTTGCTTACCAGACCCGCCTGTCCAATTTCCCTGCCACCTGGCGCTTGGGTGTCAGCAACTTGCTGAACAAGCGATTCTTCAAAGAGTCGCCATACCAGTATGGACACATCTACCTGTTTCCCGCAGCACCACGCACAGTCAACCTGAGCCTGGAAACCCGCTTCTGATTGCCCCGGCAGAATCGACTGTATAATTTAAAGCTATTCCTCGATAGCTCAGTCGGTAGAGCGCCGGACTGTTAATCCGTAGGTCCCTGGTTCGAGCCCAGGTCGAGGAGCCAAAATCAAAAGCCCAACAAGTTCTTGTTGGGCTTTTTTTGTTTCTGTGGTTTGCACGCTCCAAAGCAGATAGCATGACAGCCAACCGATCCGAGTCGTCGCTTGCCTGGCTTGAGCCAGGCGATGATTTCCCTCTCGTCAGCACAGCCTGGGGCCTTCAATCCCCGGCCCCTGGCCTGCTTGCGGCAGGCGGTGCGCTGGATGTGACCACGTTGTGCCAAGCCTACCGAGAGGGCATTTTTCCCTGGTACAGCACCGGGCAGCCCATTCTCTGGTGGTCAACCGACCCACGCATGGTCTTGCACACAGCCCACTTCAGACTAGCCCCATCGCTGCGCAAACAGATTCGCAGTCTGATCAAGCAAAATCGGCTGGAAATCCGTTTTGACGGCCATTTTTCCCAAGTGATACACCACTGTGCCTCCACGCCCAGGCACGGACAGTCTGGCACCTGGATCATCCCCGACATGGTGCGGGCATACATGGCCTTGCATGCAGCTGGCCATGCCCATTGCGTTGAAACATGGCTGGATGGGCAACTGGTCGGCGGCCTTTATGCCGTCAACATCGGGCGCATGGTGTACGGCGAGTCCATGTTTTCACATGTCAGCAATGCATCCAAAATCGCCTTGTGCGCATTGGTGGCGTTTTGCCGGACGCAGCACATGCCACTGATCGATTGCCAGCAAGAAACCCCACACTTGGCATCACTGGGGGCAAACCCGGTTGCGCGAACCGATTTTTTGCGCGAAGTGCAACAATTGACAATCCAACCCAGCCCGCACTGGGCATTTGCCCCCACACATTGGGATAGTGTTTTGACACACCGACTGCCGTGAACTCACCCCAGGAAACCCCGCTGCATGCCTTGCAGTTTTATGCGACAGCCTCCTACCCTTGCAGTTATTTGCCCGAACGGGAGGCACGTTCTCAGGTGGCTGCGCCCAGTCACCTGATTCAGTCAGCGGTTTATTCAACCCTGATTACCCAAGGTTTTCGACGCAGTGGTCTCTTTACCTACCGGCCCCATTGTGATGATTGCACAGCCTGCGTTGCATTGCGCATACCTGTCCAAACCTTCACACCATCCAGAAGTCAGTTGCGGTCAAAAAATAAGCACCAACACCTTCAAGCCAATGCGCTGACACCTGCATTTCACCCCGAGCACCATCGGTTGTATTTGCGTTATCAATCCGGCAGACACGCCGGAGGGGGCATGGATCACGACAGCATCGACCAATACACCCAGTTCTTATTGCAAAGCCGTGTCCACACCCGGTTGATTGAATTCACAGAAAAAACGGATACCACGGCACAGCCAGTGGTCAAAATGATCAGCTTGGTGGATGTGGTGGCAGACGGTCTGTCGGCTGTGTACACTTTTTATGAACCCGAACGAAATGCCAGCTACGGCACGTATGCAGTGATGTGGCTGGTTGATCAAGCAAAACGGATGAACATGCCCTACGTGTACCTGGGCTACTGGATTGAACAAAGTTCAAAAATGGCCTACAAAAAGAAATTTCGGCCCCACGAAGTGTTGATTGATGGGAAATGGCTGCCAAGTGGCTGAAACAGGTTGGCACCAGACTGTTCTGTGACGAGAAAGAATCAGGATTTCACGTTATAAAATAGCCATAAATTTGTACACCCATGAACCCATCAAAAGTTACACCCCCGGCCACCCCCACCGTGCAGGTACTGGAGCGCATGTTCACGTTGTTGGACATTCTGGCTTCGCGCGAAGAACCTGTGTCGCTGAAAGACATTGCCGTACAAGCTGGCCTGCATCCCTCCACCACACACCGGATACTGAATGACCTGACACTCGGCCGCTTTGTTGAGCGGCCCGAGACCGGAAGCTACCGGCTGGGCATGCGGTTGCTTGAACTGGGCAACTTGGTCAAGACCAGACTCAGCGTGCGAGATGCCGCTTTGTTGCCCATGCGTGAACTGCACAAGCTCATCCAGCAGCCTGTGAATCTGAGCGTCAGACAAGGTGATGAGATCGTTTATGTCGAACGTGCATACAGTGAGCGCTCTGGCATGCAGGTGGTGCGCGCAATCGGTGGACGGGCACCGTTGCACCTCACCTCTGTTGGCAAACTTTTTCTGTCCGCAGACGACATCCAGAAAGTCAGGGCATACGCCGCTCGCACTGGCTTGGCGGGTCAGACCCGTAACAGTGTGACCCAGTTGCCCAAACTTGAGGCGGAGCTGGCTCAGGCACGTCTGACGGGCATTGCGCGTGACAACGAAGAGCTTGAACTGGGTGTGCGCTGTATGGCAGTTGGCATCCGTGATGATCACGGCAAGCTGATTGCCGGATTGTCCATCTCAGCTCCGGCAGACAGATTGGATGAGCAATGGTTGCCCAAACTGAAGGCCACTGCCGCCAGCATTTCCGAAGCGATGGGGTATCCTGGCTGATACTCCGGCAATCGGATCGGTATGCCACCCTGAGGGGAGAGACCCTCACAAGAAGGTGAAGGTCAAGGAGGCAAACAACAAGCCCTGTTCAGGTAGATCAGAGCAGGTTGGATGGATGGGTTTCCATCCATTTGCGCACCCGCTCGGCATCTGCAATCCGCGTGAGTTTTCCAGCAGAGTCCAGAAACACCATGATCAACTGTCTCCCGGCAATTTTGGCTTGCATGACCAAGCAACGCCCCGCCTCGGAGATGTAACCGGTTTTTTGCAGCCCGATTTCCCATTCTGGATGGTGAACCAGGCGGTTGGTGTTGTGGTACTGCACCACGCGGTTGCCAGAAGCCACCTCATAGCTGGGAGAAACCGAAAGATCCCGAATCACAGGTCGTTCATAGGCAACTGAGGCCAGAGTAGCCAAATCCTTGGCGCTGGACTGATTTTGAGGGGACAGACCTGTGGGATCGACAAATCTGGACTGGCTCATCCCGATCAATCTGGATTTGGCATTCATGGCTTCAACGAACCGCCCAAGACCACCGGGAAAGGTTCTGCCCAATGCATGGGCAGCCCGGTTCTCACTGGACATCAAAGCCAAATGAAGCAATTCACCGCGCGTCAATGTGGTTCCCACCGCCAGACGTGAACCGCTGCCCTTCAACGTATCGATATCCTCTTCGGAAATGGTGATCATCTCATCCAACGGCAAGCCTGCATCTGTTACCACCAGGCCCGTCATCAGCTTTGTCAGGGAAGCAATGGGCAGCACAGCGGACGCATTTTTGTCAAACAGCACTTGGTGCGTTTGCTGATCAATCACCATCACGGCATTCGATTTCAAGCCCAGCTCATCGGGCGTTGCTTGCAGGCCAGCGGATTGACCGAATGAAATCCGATTTGGCGTGGAACGCTCAGCCACCAGACTGCGCACAGGTGACGATGCCGATACGGATGGACTCTCCGTCTTGCTGAAACGCTTGGCCACGGCCACGCGAGAAGGCTCTGGCGCACGTTTGCTGACGCGCTGCTTGGTCGCTGAAAGTGACTGACGGCGCTCTTTGGTGACAACGGCCTTAACCCGAGAAGGCTTGCTTTTGGCAACTTCAACCTTGTTTGTCTTTTTCGGACTGGCTGAATGAGCAGCCCCCGGGTAGGCCAAGCCCAGCATCAAACACAACGAACACACTGTCCGCACCCAAAGCATGGAACGACCTGTCATAAAACCTGACTCCAAAACTGATACACCACCGATAACTTGCCGTAGATTACAGTCAATTTGGCCCCCATGACGGGGCTTTTTTGGGTATTGATCACTCAAAGCCAATTTTCGGTGGCGTAAATAGCCGATATTTCTTGCCCAGTGACCGTAGATTGCAGCCACTGGGCAATTCAGGTAGGGTCAGCCTTGGGCGGCTACGCGTTCGGCCTTGCTGCTGAGCTTATTCAAAGCAGCCAGATAGGCCTTGGCCGAGGCCACAACAATATCAGGATCAGCACCCACACCGTTGACAACGCGACCACTGTGCTGCAAGCGCACCGTCACTTCGCCTTGGCTCTCAGTCGATCCACTGATGGCATTCACCGAGTACAGCACCATTTCTGCACCACTCTTCACATGCGACTCAATGGCTTTCAGCGATGCATCCACAGGGCCATTGCCGTCAGACGATCCACAGACCTCTTTGCCATCCACCGTGAAAACCACTGTGGCCTGTGGGCGCTCACCCGTTTCACTGTGCTGAGAGAGTGAAACCAAACCATATTGCTCTTTTTCAGATGTCACGCTCTCATCGCTGACAAGGGCGAGAATGTCTTCGTCAAAAATTTCTGTTTTGCGATCAGCCAGTTCTTTGAACTTGGCGAAAGCAGCATTCACTTCACTTTCTGACTCCAACTGAATACCCAAGTCCTGCAATCGTTGCTTGAACGCATTGCGGCCGCTGAGCTTGCCAAGAACGATCTTGTTTGTCGTCCACCCCACATCCTCTGCACGCATGATTTCGTAGGTATCGCGGGCTTTGAGCACGCCATCCTGATGGATCCCACTGGCGTGGGCAAAAGCATTTGCACCCACTACTGCCTTATTGGGCTGCACGACAAAACCTGTGGTTTGACTGACCATGCGCGATGCGGGCACGATCTGGGTTGTGTCCACCCCGACATCCAAACCGAAATAATCACGGCGTGTTTTGACCGCCATCACAATTTCTTCAAGCGAGCAATTGCCAGCACGCTCTCCCAAACCATTGATGGTGCATTCGACCTGCCTGGCACCACCAATCTTGACACCCGCCAGGGAGTTGGCCACAGCCATACCCAAATCATTGTGGCAATGAACAGACCAGATGGCCTTGTCAGAGTTGGGGATGCGTTCACGCAGGGTTTTAATGAAATTCCCATACAACTCAGGTATGGCATAACCGACTGTGTCAGGCACATTGATGGTGGTCGCACCCTCGGCAATCACGGCCTCAATCACACGGCACAAAAAATCCACATCGCTGCGGTATCCATCTTCTGGACTGAACTCCACATCACCCACCCGTGAACGGGCATAGCGCACCGCCTGCCTGGCCTGCTCCAACACCTGCTCAGGAGTCATGCGCAGTTTCTTCTCCATGTGCAACGCACTGGTTGCAATGAAGGTGTGGATACGGGAACGCGCAGCACCAGCCAGGGCATCGGCTGCACGTCCAATGTCTCGGTCATTGGCACGAGCCAATGAACACACTGTCGAGTCTTTGATGATGTTGGCGATGGCTTTGACCGCTTCGAAATCACCGTTCGAACTGGCAGCAAACCCGGCCTCAATCACATCGACCTTGAGGCGCTCCAGTTGACGGGCAATACGCAGCTTCTCGTCTTTGGTCATGGAAGCGCCGGGAGACTGCTCACCGTCACGCAATGTGGTATCGAAAATGATCAATTGTTCGCTCATGCTGACTCCATTGAACCGCCAATTGGTGGCGGTACGTTGACATATAAAAACCCGCAACTCAAAAGCAAACGGCCCGTTGCAGGTGCAAACGGGCCGTTGTCAAAGTAATTTGCTCGCTACTTCGCCTGCCCGTGAAAGACATGCAGTAGTAGTGAGGAGAAAACTTGCTTCATGGATTCAATGTATCACATCAGGGCTCGTCGTGCAGACCACGCTCGTCTGGCTCATCCGTCGATGTGCTGATGACACTGGTTGGCCGCCCACGCGACTTGCGCCAGCCGTAAACGGCATACCCTGACAACCCATACACCACAAACAAAGCAAACAGCACAGTGGGCGGATGGATATTGATGATGGCAATGAACAACGCAATCATCACAATCACAGCAAAAGGCACACTTTTTTTCATGTGCATGTCTTTGAAGCTGTAGAAAGGCACATTCGTGACCATGGTCAATCCGGCATACAGCGTCAAGCCAAACACCCACCAGCTCAACTCGCGGCCTGGTACACCGGCTTCCGTCATCAACCAAATGAACCCCGCAACCAAAGCAGCGGCGGCAGGTGACGGCAAGCCTTGAAAATAGCGCTTATCCACCACTGCGGTGTTGACGTTGAACCGTGCCAGCCTCAGTGCAGCACAGGCACAGTACACGAACGCAGCGATCCAGCCCCAACGCCCCAGACCCTTCAGCGACCACTCATAAGCGATCAACGCCGGAGCCGCACCGAAGGAAACCATGTCGGACAACGAATCCATTTGCTCACCAAAGGCACTTTGGGTATTGGTCATGCGGGCCACGCGGCCATCCAGGCTATCGAGCACCATGGCCGCAAAAATCCCCACGGTGGCCAAATCGAAGCGCCCGTTCATTGACATGACGATGGCGTAAAAACCACCAAACAAAGCCGCCAGTGTGATCAGGTTGGGCAGCACATAAATGCCTTTGCTGCGCCTGGGTGCAACTGCAACTGAAGATGCGGCTGGTGAAGTGTCGTTTCCGTTGGGCATGAATTGGAGGTAGTTTGAATAAGCAAACCGCCACTGAACGGCGGTCAACACATGCATATGAGCTGGTGAAGTGTAGTCTGCGCAGCGCCAACTGCCTTTGACTGTAATGTAAGAACCATGCAATGCACGATTGAAGCGCTGAAGCGAATCGCAATTTCAGCTACAAAATGCCAAAAAGGCCACCCAAGGTGGCCTTTTTGGTGATCAGCGCAGCAGAATGAAGCTCTGGACAGAGCCCCCTGCCTTCAAAGCGCGTCAGTTACGGGTTTGGTCAACCAGCTTGTTCTTGGCGATCCAAGGCATCATGGCGCGCAGCTGTGCGCCCACTTTTTCGATCGAGTGCTCGGCGTTCAGACGACGGCGGGCAGTCATGCTCGGATAGTTCGTTTTGCCTTCCAGAATGAACATCTTGGCGTATTCACCGGTCTGGATGCGCTTCAAGGCATTGCGCATGGCAGCACGGGACTGCTCGTTGATGACTTCGGTGCCGGTCACGTACTCGCCATACTCCGCGTTGTTGGAGATGGAGTAGTTCATGT
>ERZ724510.1512-NODE-1512-length-12889-cov-3.430653_pt1 | contig 12889 bp, 9 predicted proteins | sample MGYA00376043_ERZ724510 | MGnify/ENA primary metagenome ERZ724510 (study PRJEB28724, sample SAMN07190888) | wastewater metagenome | isolation source: influent of sewage treatment plant in Hong Hong | place: USA: Christiansburg, Virginia | collected 2016-03-01 ... | reverse complement strand
CTGCCTCTCTGTTTCTCCTCCTTTTCCACCAACCCCCGACGGCGTGGAAAAACGGGCGGCATCGTCTCGACAGGACATTGATCCACAGAGACGTGAAGCCAGCCCACCTTCCGTCGAGAAACGAAAACGGAACGGGTTGGGGGAAAAGGCGTGAAAATCGGGAGGACGTTCGAGCATCCATGTTTGGATGTCAATTTGCACGATGAGCATGGCCATGAGATTGCGCAGACCGACGTACGCTTCGCACTCCCTTCTCTGCCCCCATTTCTGGCGAGCTGGCTCCCGGTGTTCGGTTGCTAATCACATCTTGGTTGTCCCCGCCCGAGGTCGCCGGATGGCCAACTGTGGCCAGCAGATGTCCAGCTTTGGACACTTCCCGCCAAGACCCGAACTGTATGCTGACTTGCGTCTGCTGATCACCACTGCAGGGGGGATTTCATGGGTAGTAGTGTATTTCGTCCAGTACCTGGGGCCTATTACACCTTAGAGTATCGCGGTCCGCTCGTCATCGACGGCATGATCCGCAGGGTCTACTTTCGACTCGGCGTCAAAGACAGCTCGCAAGATGACTTTGCGTCGATCATCACAACCAATATCAATACCAGCGATCCCATCCCCACCAACCAGCAGTTCCGATTCGAGGAAGTCGAATCCGGCTGGTTCGTGATCATCGCCCGCCACAGCGGCAAGGTTCTCGACGTCCAAGGTTTCTCGCAGGACGAAGGCGGCAAGATCATTCAGTACCACCGCTGGGATGCACTCAATCAGCAGTGGAGCATCTCGGGGATTGAACCGACCAAGTTCGTGCTGCGCTCGCGCAACTCCGGGAAGGTGCTGCAGATGCCGCTGCTGCAAAACAACGGCCAGGTGAAGCAGTACTCCTTTAGCGATGCCGAGCGCTGGACCATTCATCGCGTGGAAGCGCCGCCGTTTGTGCCCGAGCGCAACGCAGCCTCCGCTCTGCGTCCAGCGCGGCGTTCGACGGGGTCAAAGGACAGATCAGCTCCGTGGTGAGCGACTGCGTCTACGTGTTTAGGGGAGCTGGCGCCGACGTCACCCAAGTCGCCACTGAACTCAAGAACTACTGGAACGCCGGAGCCTAGGACGTTGCCAACGCAATGAGCGGTGCGTACTCCTGGACCGTGGATCAGACGGGCACCTTCCTCCGCGATGTCTACAAGCTTGGTGCCAGTGATCTCTCGAAGTTCTCAAGTCCGCGGGCTATACCACAGATGCGGTTCAGAATCTGTTCAAGAGCTGGGGCGGCTCCTTCAACGACTGCGTAAGCTCGGCGGCGGACTGGTTCAAGGGTTGGCGATCCGATGGAGACATGCGTACGCCAATCAGCGACCAAGCTGCGCGATTCGCCACGGTGAGGCCAGCGCGGGTCCCACTCATCGGCTTACTGCTTCTGCTGCGGAGCTGACTCCGGCAAGGACGCGCGCAGGGCCGCCAAGTGGCCGCCGGTCTGGAACCAATCAACGAGCTCGGGATAGATCCGCCGCAGCGCTTTGGGGTCCGATTTGGCCAGTGCAAACGACTCGGCAAACGACTCCTCTACGTCCGTACAGCCATACCTGGTAGGGCCTTTGTCGGGACCACGCGCCGCCAAGTAGTCCGCATGAGTCGGACCGAAGTCTCTGTCGTAACGCTTGCTCATCGCGATGAGCGCAGGCTCCCTCTCCGATCGTAGTCGCTTCAGCTCCGCCATCCGCTGCTCGAGCTCCGTCAGCCGTGCTCCCACAAGCGCCCCCCGATGGAGCAAGTCGTTCCATTCTCCGACCAACTGGTTGTGCTGCTCCACCAGCGCGGACTCTTCTCGTGAGGCCACAATCCGCAGATAGTCCCCGATCGCATGTCCGATCTCATGCAGCAGGGCCATCGTCGTCATTGGATAGGGATGACTGGGTTCACCGATGAACAGCAGCTCATCTTTGTCGGTCTTGGTATCGAAGAGATGGATCTCCCGCGCATCCTTCTTCTCTGCGTCATGCACAGTGCTGACACCGTGGTACTGCGCCCAGATCCGCTGCGGCGGAATCCCTTTGACGCTTTTTTCTGCCCGGCGGTTCCGTACAAAGGACACACCACGGAGCACCGCTAGCTCCTCTTTGCCAAGCAGGGATAGGGCCTGTTGTAAGGCAAACAGCTCGACCGGCTTCCACTGCTGCTCGCCGTCTCGGATCGCACCGATTCCGTATCGCTGCACGAGCGCGGTACGGAGGACTGGACTCGCATCAGCAGCGATAAATTCCCGAAAGGAGGACCCCATCTCAATCAGCACGTTGCCGCTTAGTTCATGGATGGCAGATACCGGAGTAAAGCCCTCGGCTTCTGTCTTCGCCAGCAGATCAACCTCCAGCCCGCGAAACTTCTTTTGCAACACATACTGGGTGGCAAACAGCACTGGCAGAGGCAGCCAGTCCGTCGTTCCCGGTGAGGTCTCATCGCGGGGATACAGATTTTGAACGCCCTTGTCAGGAGTGATGAGGGTCAGCTTCTGAAGCCGATTGGACTCTAAGATCCAGTCCAGCGTACGGACCATCTCGCTGCGATCCGTCTCCACCAGTACCGGAGAATCAAACAAGAAGCCCGCGTAGTACGGCCGCTTGGCACAGCCATTCAGGAGGAGGACAACCCACAGGCTCATCAACAGGAGCGAAGCAGACCCAACAGAAGCGTATTGCGAGCACGTAGTCCGTCTCATCCGCGTAACATAGCAACCTAGCCGTTATAGACCTACAATAACCGACCTCCGGTAGAACCTGCTGAGTCGCTCCGGCCCGAACGGCACATCCTGTCCGAGCTGAGCCCTTCAGCGGCTTTACGGGCGACACGGCATGGATCGATATGGTGTCGCTTGATTCGCTTGCGCGCCCCGGTATCGAACGCCTGCCGCGCCCTGATGCTAGCCCCTTGTCAAACGGCCCTTTGGCTTCGACAATCGGTACTACTCATCATGAACCTCTCATCGCCTTCTCGCAGGGCGGCGTGTACCGATGGAAGTCCGGAGGCTTCAGCGAATCGGGCGACGAAGGATGCGCCTGCCACACGGTGCCATTCCTCCTTGGGCGCGCTGCGCTCATGTCTCTCCGTGCGGGCGAGCCTGTGGATGTGAACGTGTTCGGCGAAGTGCAGACGTTCACCAAGAAGGACATCGAGAAGCGCGAGGTGAACGTGCTCGGTGAGACCAAGTCGATCGATGCCATTCACGCCACGAGCAACGACGGCGATTTGTGGATCGTCGATGATGCGAAGTGGCCCGTGGTGCTGCACGTGGAAACAGCAGGCGGCGACAACTACTGCAAGCTGCAGTCGATCAGCGCCGAATCGATCGAAGCCGTAGAATCCACGCTCGACTGAAGGGTGTCAGCCGAGTTGCCCGAATCCAGGGGCTCCCATTTCTTCTTCCCTCCGTTCCTCTTCTTTCCTTACTCTTCGCTGGTGGACCCTTCGGGGGGCAGATCACGCGCTGCACTCTGTTGAAGTAGCATCGCGAGGTTCACTGTAAGCTGGCTGCGGATAAGCTCCATGACCTGGGGAAGACTGCCTTCACGCGTGGGAACTCGCTGTAGGAATCGCTTCCGGGTGTCGCTGGTCAATCGCTCCCGGGCCTGCGCCACCCAGCGCGCGGCGGTTGCGCGGTGCACATGATACAGAGTCCCAATCTGATCAATGCTGAGGTCGGACAGATAGTGATACCGAAGCAGATTTCGCTCGCGGCTCGTCAGCGCGTTCACCGCATCCCGAAAGGCCAATTGAAAGGCTTCTTTGAGCTGTCCGCTCAGCATCGTCTGCTCCGGGCTGCGTCCCTGCGTCCCCCAGATCGCGCCGCTGGCTTCATCGAAGCTGATCTCTTGTTTCGCTCGCTTGTAGCGCCGCGTTGCCTCATGAACCGCGCAAGTACAGAGCCAGCCCGTCAGCTCTCCTTGTCCGCTGAATCCGCGTCGGAGAACCGGGACTTCGGGGTGCGCGTTCTGTCTCTCCAGCAAGCGGCTGTAGAGGCTCTGCACCACGTCCGCAATGAGAGCCGGCGGCGTGCCCAACTTGCCGAGCGTGCGCTGTACCTCGCTCATCTGGTTGCTCTCGATCCAGCTCAGCGCAGTCCGGTGCCCGAGTCCCACGGCGCAGACCAAGTACAGATCGCGGATTTGCAGAGACACCAGTCGCTTCGGCTCTCGCAGTTCAGGCGGTAGCTGCCTCGCGAGAAAGCGAACGAAATCGGCGGGGGCGATCTCGATGGCCGGCCAGCTCGCTGCTCCGGCCTCTACCATCTGTCGTAGCGCCGCTTCCAACTCCGGATGGAACGCCGATCTAGCGTCCCCAGTCAGACCCGCTTGTTCCACAAAGATCTGCGCTAGCATCATCGTCGGCCTCGGTCGGAAACCCGGCTCGCGGAGTTATTTAACCACAGCTTGCGTCGTGTCATGATGCACGGTGATGGATTGCCTGGCGAGCTCGCAGCTCATCGAGCTCATGAGTGGGTGTGCCTCCCCGGAGCAAGCGCTGCAGATCGACTCACATGTTGACACCTGCGCCGCCTGTCGTCAGTTGATGCTAAACCTTGCGCGCGCTCTCTCGTGCTCGACCATCCGTGGGACTCGTTCACGGAGCTCTGCGGCAAGGCCGGTCCGGCCTCGGCCCGATGAGAATCCCAGCTCACTCGGCAATCGCTATCGCATCCTGGGCTTGCTCGGAGAAGGAGGCATGGGTCGCGTGTATCGGGCGCTCGATCGTCTGAGAGGAACCGAGGTTGCACTCAAGCAGCTCCTGGTTGCACCGAGCCATCGCGCTGTCGATGACACCGGCAGCGAGCATTCCCCGCCACGACATCACATCTGCGAGATCCCGCTCCTTGGTGGTGGCACCTTGCGACTTGGCTCCGATTCCGACGACTGGGAACAGAAAGCGAGCGCGGAGGGTCTGAGCGCGTTGGCCGAAGAGTTCCGCACGCTGACCACCTTGCGACACCCAAACGTCATCAGCGTCCTTGACTACGGCTTCGACGCTGCGGGCCAGCCCTTTTACACCATGGAGCTACTAGTACAGGCGGAGCCGCTGCTCCAGTTTGCCCACGGTCGACCACTGAAGCAGCAACTGGAACTCGTGATTCAGGTACTACATGCCCTGACCTACCTACATCGGCGCGGCATCGTGCATCGCGATCTGACTCCCAGCAATGTTCTGGTGGTTAGTGGCCCAGAGGGGCCTCTGGTGAAGGTGCTCGACTTCGGGCTGGCCATTGATGCGGAGCGCGGAAATACGACCTCAGCCGCTGGGACGCTACTGTATATGGCACCGGAGATCTTTCATGGCGAGCCGGCGAGCGTGGCATCGGACCTGTATGCCATCGGAGCCATGACCTATCAACTGCTTGCGGGACGTCACCCATTTCTCACAGAGGGAGGGACCGCGAATCTGCTGCGCCAGGTGCTGGGAGAGGAGGCAGACCTCACGGTGATTGTGCCAGCCGTACGGAGTGTGATCGGTCGAACGTTGAGCAAAGACCCGGCCCAGCGTCCGGCCAATGCCGCGACCTTGCTGCGAGAGATCGCCGAGGCTGCTGGCATTCCGATTACCAATGAGCCGGTATCGACACGCGACAGCTACCTTCTTGCTGCACGTTTTGTGGGACGCCATCAGGAACTCGGACAGCTCTGCCACTCGCTCGATTCGGCGCAGCAAGGAGAAGGCTCGGCCTGGCTACTTTGCGGGGAGAGCGGGGTCGGAAAGTCGCGGCTGCTAGAAGAACTACGGAGCGCGGCCCTTATCTCCGGAGTACTCACCGTACGCGGTCAGGCAGTACCCGATGGTGCCGCCTACCACCTGTGGCAGGAGGTGCTAAAGAACCTCGCGCTCCAGATACCGCTTAGCGATCTTGCAGCCAGTGTTCTAGCCACGGTAGTACCCGAGTTGCCACAACTGCTGGAACGCGAGCTGCCGCCGCCGTCGGAACTGGATGCGCCGGGTACTCGCCTGCGGATTCTGCGCGTTGTGGACGATGCGCTAGAGCGGCTCCCGGTTACGATGCTGCTGCTGCTCGAAGACCTGCAGTGGGCTGACGGTGCGAGCCTGGCACTGCTCGCGCACATGACCCAAAGTCACTCCGCGCGGGCCTTGATGGTGGTCGCAAGCTGTCGCACGGAGGAGGCCCCTGCTCTACCAGCTTCTCTTCCGCACATGAAGCGGCTTGCGCTGCCTCGCCTCACTCGCAGCGAGATGGAACAGCTGTGCTCCTCGATGCTCGGACCCGCTGGCAAGGAGCAGTCCCTGGTGGACCTCATCGCGAGTGAAACGGAAGGAAATACCTACTTCATTGTCGAGGTCGTGCGGGCGCTCGCCGCAGAGGCCGGTTCCCTGGCAACGGTCGGACAACGTGGGCTGCCGGAGCGGGTGTTCGCAGGTGGCATGGAGCAGGTGCTCAAGCGGCGACTGTCCCTGGTTCCTGCACAGGCCCGTACGCTGCTGCAACTGGCGGCGGTGGCGGGCAGACAGATCGATCTGCCACTGCTGACCTACCTGATTCCGCAGGCCGAGGAACAGATCCGAGAGCTAGCGGACCTAGGAATTCTCGAGTTTCACATTCCGCACTGGCGTTTCTGCCATGACAAGCTGCGGGATCGGATGTGTGAGTCCATCGGTGAAGACGAAGGCCGAGCGCTCCACGGACGCATCGCCCAGGGACTGCAAGCGGTCTATCCAGGTGTGGCAGGCCGCCCGGCTCAAATCGCGCTGCATCACCGGCAAGCCGGGCAGATAGAAGCAGCGGCTCACTACTATCGGCTGGCTGGCAACGAGGCGCTGCACCGCGGAGTCCCAGGGGAAGCCGCCGCAATGTTCGAGCAAGCAAGCAGGCTACACCAGCGTATGGAGGTCTCTCGGATCGAACAGATCCGGGTCGTTCGCGGACTGACCGAAGCCCGATTTGGACTTGGACAACATCGCGAAGCGGAGTCCTCCCTGCGGCAGCTCTGTTCGCTGGCGGGCACCCCGCTTCCAACCCATGGGCTGGAACTGTGGTCGATGGTGGGGTGGCTAAGTGCAGCGCTGCTGGCCCATCGAATGGGTTTGTCTCACCGCTCGCCGCCCATGGACAGCGAGGAGCGTACGATCCAAAGCGAGCTCCTGACCGTGCTGGGTCTGGAAGAGATCTTCGTGTGGACCGATCAGGCCGAACTGGGGCTGCTCTGCGCGTTGTGGGAGCTGCATCTGGAAGATCGATTGGCGCTGGAACCGCGACGGACCTATCACAGCTCTGGACTGTTTTTCATCCTGTCGTGCACTCCGCTGCGAGGTCTGTGCCGACGTTATTTGATGCGCTATGAGGGACGAGCCGCTTCGAATTCCCACACCGCCATCAACTATTGCCGAGTACGCGCGCTGGTGGAAATCAACAACAGCAACTTTCAAGTCGCCTCTCACTATGCAGTCCAAGCGGTGCGACTGTCGCGTGAGTACAAAGATGACCTGGCTCTGCTGCACAGCCTACTTCAGCTTCAGCTCGCCGCTGCGGGTCTAGATGACTTTCCGCAGATGCTCAGCGTGGGCCGCGAAATGGCGTCTCTGGCCGCGCGTGCAGAGAACCCGCGCTACATGGCGCTGGCCTACATCTGCCAGGGAGCGGCTCAGCTCTCGATGGGCGAGCTAGTCGATGCAACCGAGCGACTCGAACAGGCACACTCCTGCCTTCCCCATGAGCTGGGATCGATTCCTGAGGCGCTCACCCTTGGTCTTTTGGCAACCTGCGCGCGCCATCGACTCCAACTGGAACGAGCAGAATCACTGGCAGATCAGGCGCTCCTGGCCGTACAAAAGACACGCTGGACCTTGGCTCAGCTTCGGCATCCGCTGTTCTGTATCTTGGATGTCTATCTGGGTCGGGAACGCGCGGAATATCCGATCGCGAACATTGAAATCGCACTGGCCAGGCTGCATCAGCTTGCACGCATGTTCGACCATGTCGGGTCTTCCTATGAGCTGGTCCATGGTCTGTACCACTGGCGACTCGGTCAGCCTCGCCGCGCGCTTCGATCTTTTCAGCGAAGCATTGAGCTTGCCGACAAGTTCAAAGCGGGGATCGAGAAAGCGCAGGCGCAATATTGGCTGGGCCGCTTTGTTCAGAGTCCTGCGGGCAAGGGACTGACTTCCGAAGGAGCGGCTCCCTACCTCCGCGCAGCGCTGGCCACCTTCGAGCGACTACACTGCGCCAAGGAAGCGTCGAATGCCCGAGAAGCTCTGGCAATGGAGAGACGGGCGATCACGCTTGATTCGAAGTAAAGGACGCATCACCGGTACTCCCTTTCGATGGTGAATCTCCGTCGATACGCAGCGGCAATCGGCAACACACGGTCGTGCCACGATCACTGCCGCGTTCGATTTTCAGCCACGCGCCAATCCGTTGCGCGCGATACGCCATCGTTCGTAGTCCCATTCCACTGCCGATCGAAGATGTCTGCACAGCAGGAATTCCTACACCATCATCTTTGACCGTCAGAACCAGTTCGCGCGGCCTGCCCGTCCCGACATCGCTTGGCTCGACATGCAAGCGGACGAACAATTGACTCCCAGAACTGTGACGGAGTGCATTGCTCACCGCCTCTTGGGTGATTCGATAGAGCTGGAGCGAAAGGTCCGCCGAAAGAGTCGTCCCATTCAAAGAGATTTCGCAGTGGTGCTCCATCCGATGCAGCGCAGCCAGGTTGTCGAGCATTCGGCGGAGGCCGAGCTCCAGACCATGCGCATCTAGATCCGGTGGCACCAGTCCACGCACAATGAGTCGCGTATCGGTCACCGCCTGATTGGTAAACTCCGCCAGCAAGGTGAGTTGCTCGCCGCTCACCTCTTCCCCCTGTCGTTTTCGCTCACTAATCCCACGCAGGAGCAGGTTCAATCCGCTCAGTGTCTGACAGACTCCGTCATGGAGATCGCGCCCGATGCGCTGCTGTTCTTGTTCGATGGCCTCAAGTACCCGTCGATCGAGCTGTCGCTCTGCGGTCACATCGCGAAGCAGCACCATCACTTCACCAGGCTCAATGGAAAACAGCCGCAGTTCTGCGTAACACCACTGTCCGCCAAGCGACAGCACGCTCTCGATGCACTCCAGTCCGCCGTGTTGCAGCAGCCGATCAAAAGACTCGCCAAGAGCGGTGGCTTGGGCGGGTGCCATCAGCTCCGGCAAAGACCGACCTTGCATTTCCTTCGACCGTCGCTCGTTTACCTCACTCCCAGAAGAGTAGGAGTCCAAGCACTGTCCTTGTGCGCTACAGCGGATCAGGAGATCGGGCAACGCATGTAGCAGCGTACGAAACTCACGCTCCTGCTTACTGGAACGACGGAGTGCGTCTTCCAAGTTCGTCATGACCTGTCTCAGCTGACGAAAAGTCGGTTGAATCACCAGTCTCGCGTCCACAACCAACGTGAGCAGCAGCAGCAGTCCCACCCACAGTCCGATGTCGCGTGCCGTGTGATCCTGCCGCTGGGACTCTTCTACAAAGTGATGAACCAGCGCCTCCATGTTGTTGAGGTACGCACCTTCATTGACCAGGAGTCGATCGACTTCCATCCACAGCCGCTCAATGCTGACCAATGCCGGATCAAAGAGTGAGAGCTTCTGGGCGGCTTCCACCATCGACAGGTATCGATGTTCTAGGTCTTCTACTTTTTCGCGAAACGGAGACTGCTTGCGGGCAGTCTGAACCGACTCCACGCCCATCACATAGCTGTGGGCCTCTTGCCAGTCATGGAGCGCGGTTTCAATCTCGCTGCGATACCGTTGCTTCTTTTCTCGGTTGTCTGCGCTCACCATCGCCATGCCCGCTTTGCATAGACGCTGACTGAGCATCCGTTGTCGACCCGCGACATGGATAAGCTGAGCATTGATCGCACTGTGGTGCCAAATCACATACTCCAGGGTCAGCATACTAATCAGCGCGAGCAGCAGCGCAGCCAGCAGCGCCAGAATGGAACGCCGTCGTAAGGCCTGGGCCTTACGCGAAAACTGTTCATCGATCACGTCTGTTTTGGAAACAAGCATGCTGTGTCACCGAAGCGAGAGCCGAGCTAGGCAGACCTTCGGAGATGTTTCCGTTTCGCGCAAGACCCAATCGGTTACGAACTTGGACAAGACTGAACGTGACTTTGGTAGCGCTCGCGGCAGGTGCTGCGGCATTCCTTCTCATTCGACTGACCGCTGCAGGCTGAGTAACAACTAGACAGAGTATCGCGTGCTTCTGCGATGCACTCCGACCGAGTATCGCAGCTACCAGACGAGGGAACTCCAAAGGACAGAAGACACAGGATCAGGACCGCAGGTTTCACCGAGTTACGCATGTGCACTTCCCTCCGACATACCGTGAGTCAAGTGAGATCCGGTCGTATCGCGATCAGGATCTCTACACATGCGAGTCTTGGAGGTTACAAATGTCGCACTTTCTTTTTGCGGTGCCGCCTAGTCAGGGATTCCCCGATGTCCGCTCAGGGAATCCCCGACTAGGGCCACGGCCAATCCCCGAATCGATGCGACGTGATAACTGCTCGAATCCTGCTGCGGCTAGGGGGACAGCGGATGGATATCCGGCTCGATGAAGGAAAGGCGCGCTGTGGCGGATAGGAGTCGCTCGCGGGAGTAGTAGGACAGTGGCAGCTCACGCGTTGCATAACACAGCGCACCATTCGCAAGCTGCCACGCCGTAGGTCCTGGGTAGACTCGCAACTGCTGGCGCTCCATCTCCACATACCGCTGCAAGGCCCAGACGTAGAAGCAGGTGATGGTTTCGTGATAGCCGCTGCTTTCCGTCTGCACCACCCCGTGCGCGGCGTTGAGTCGCTGAATTCCGACCCGCATTTTCTCAAGCGGAGCGGGCGCCTCCACCACGTAAAACAGCGCGGTGAGAACATGGGCCTCATGGGTCCAGTCCGCCTTGGGTAGGGTCTGTGACTCAAACGCATCGATGAGGGAAGCGAGCCCTGCTGCCGAGGTATCCACCGAGCGGGTGTTCGTAGCCATCACAAGACTCCATGTATACCATGTCCGCTCGGATCAGCGGGTGGGTTCGCTTAGTCGATTCCGCAGACCGTGGCGAGCAGTCGAGCGGCCACAGCGTAGGGATCGGCATTCGCATTCGGACGACGATCTTCCAGATAGCCGGAGCCGTTTTGCGCCACATGACGAGGAATTCGAATACTAGAGGTCCGATCGGCTACTCCATAGCGGAACTCGCGGAAGGAGCAGGTCTCGTGATGTCCGGTCAGTCGCTCCTCATAGCCATGACCATACACATCGAGATGCTCTTGGCGCTTCTTCCCAATGCGACGACAGGCTTCCTCAATCGCAGCAAATCCGCCCGCTTGACGCATTTCCTGCGTCGAGAAGTTGGTATGCATCCCGGCACCATTCCAGTCCCCCTTGGCTGGCTTGGCATCGAAGGTCACGGCCACTCCGTGATCCTCACCGATCCGCTGCAGCAGCCAGCGCGCCAGCCAGATGTGATCCGAAGCAGTCAGTCCATCGACAGCACCGATCTGGAACTCGGCCTGACCGGGCATGACTTCCCAGTTTGCGCCAGCAAAGGCGAGACCGGCATCGACCGACGCCTGCATGAACTTCTCATAGACCTCGCGTCCAAAGATTTTACCGAGTCCCACCGCGCAGTAGTATGGACCCTGCGGACCCGGATAACCACCCGCTGGGAATCCGTACGGACGACCATCAGAACCGAGGAAGGTGTACTCCTGTTCAAAGCCAAACAGCGCATCGGCCTTGGCGGCTCCTGCATCGAGTACCCGCCGCAGTTCTGCACGAGAGTTGGTAGCGTGCAGCGTGCCATCTGGGTTTAGAACCTCACAGAGCACCAAATAGTTGGTTCCTTTGGTACGAAGCGGATCGAGGACCACACGCACCGGCTGTAGTCCGATATCCGAGTCACGTCCGGTCGCCTGATTCGTCGAGGAACCATCAGCTCCCCATGATGGGAAGACCGACAGAGCCGGCAGATCACCAGAGCCAGCGGCTGGGAATCCGGCTGATTCGTGGAAGACTTTCGTCTTCGAGCGAAGCTGCTTGGACGGCTGGGTTCCATCGATCCAGATGTACTCTGCTAGTGTCGCCATAAAGACCTCTCTTCGTGCCTCAGGGGTGGACTACACCGATCACAAACTCGCATCACTTCCGCAGCCGCACGGTGCAAGCGTTTTTCCAGAAGTGATCTCTGCTCACTCCTTCGTTATAGGCAGCCGCAGCCGTTCGTCCTATCAGGGGGCCCCGAGTCTTCTGCACGGGGTTTGCCCTGATGGATTCTCAGGGATTCCCTGATGTTTCTACAGCGAGCGATCCAGTAGTTATCTGGAGGAGTGGCCTAGGAGGCCGATCTCGTGCCGCTTGTACCGGCGACCGAACATCGCATCTTCCTTGTTGATGATCATCCCCTGTTTCGCATGGGACTCAAGAGCTTGTTGCAATCCGACCAGCGCTTTGTGATCTGTGGCGAAGCAAGGGACTCTGCGTCTGCACTGTCTGCGCTCCACGTCGCGGAAGCAGACATCGTGATCATCGACATGGAACTAGGTCCATCAAGCGCCCTTGAACTGTTGAAACAGATCAAGACCGCTCAGCCGCTGATGAAGGCACTGCTACTGTGTCAGCACGATGACGATCAGTACCTGGAGCGAGCCCTGCGGTTGGGGGCCACTGGCTACATTCGCAAGGACGCTCCGGTAGAAGAAGTCATTGAATCGATCGTTCGGGTATTGCGCGGAGGACTGGCGCTGTCGGCCCAAAGTTCAGAGCTGATTCTCCGTCGTGTGGGGAGCTGGGGGCGATCTTGCGGGAGCTTGAACCTGTCGCTTCAGACAAACCGCGAGCTGGCGATCTTTCAACGACTCGGACAAGGCG
>ERZ724510.1508-NODE-1508-length-12912-cov-3.937777_pt1 | contig 12912 bp, 6 predicted proteins | sample MGYA00376043_ERZ724510 | MGnify/ENA primary metagenome ERZ724510 (study PRJEB28724, sample SAMN07190888) | wastewater metagenome | isolation source: influent of sewage treatment plant in Hong Hong | place: USA: Christiansburg, Virginia | collected 2016-03-01 ... | reverse complement strand
CTGCTGAGTGGGCCTTTTCGAGGGTGGCGGAGGAGGCGCTACAACCCCTGCGGGCACCTTGGGGGGGGACTTAGACGGGGGCTGTGGAAGTACGATCTTGCGCGGCTCAAGCGACGGCTTCTCCGGATGGACCGTGGGCTTTGTGAGTGCCGCCGTTTCGACCGGAGCTGGTTGTGTACTGGCCGCTGGGGGCGCTTTGACAGCTGGCAGAGTCTTGGCAGCGGGAGCTGGTGCCGGAATCGAAGGCAGAGCTGGCACCGGATTGGGAGCCAGATTGGGAGCCACAATCACAGCCGAAGAAGCAGCCAGCGGCGGAGCTGGAATGGGGGCCTTCATCGCAGCGATGCCTGGGGCTGGTATCGGAGCTGGGATCGTTGCCGCAGAAGGAATGGGAATCCGGGGGGAGGCAGTTGCTTTGACTGCGGCAGTGGGACGTGCTGGTGTGGCTGCGGGCACACTCTGTTTGCGCTTGTCTTCACGTTCCAAGATCAGCGTGGCTTCGCCCAAGTCGACAGGTGGTGCCCCAGGTTTGGCTGGGAGCACTGGTGCTGCTCCCATCTGTCGGAGCGGCTTGTCTGGTCGTGGCCCCGCCAGCTTGGCGGGCAGAATCAGCGTCTGTTCTTCGCTTAGCTTGGGCAGACTGGACGACCCCAGATCGACCATTACCAAGGGCAGGCCTTCCGTGCTCTGCTCTCCCAGAGATGGTAGTCCCGCATGGGCCTGACCCGCCTTGACGCCGACTGGTGGCCCCGCCGGCTTCGCTGCGCTCGGTGGGTTCGCCGGCTTGGGATTCGGCGGTGGCTTCTTATCGCGAGGAGGCTCAGCCATAGACTAGTTCTTTGGCACCATGTCGATGGGACTACTTTTTCTTACTCGATGCGCTGCGAACGAAGTAGTCAAGGTCGACTTGATAGAGTTGAAGGAGTGCCTTGTAGGACAAGTCCGTTCGCTCGGTCATATGTGGGGTCAAGTCGTTTCCCACCAGACTCAGCACGCGGAAGAACTTGCGGAACAAGGACGGCAAATACAGTCGTGGATCGAAGTGATCCATGATCTGGAGGAGGTCTGCGGCGACAATTGCAGCTCGCTGATGCTCCCCGGCAGAGACCAATTTTTGGAAAGCGGCCATCTTTCTTCGCAGCAGACGGAATGGCTCGTTTTCTGGGACACTGATCGAACGGATGCCCTTGCCACTCGGTTCCGCTTCGGCTGGACTCTCTTCTGCCTGCACGGCTGCGACTTCAGCGTCTCGGGCAGCTCGCTCGGCTTCTTCGCGTTCTTTGGCTTCACGCTCCGATTCCTCTGCGCGACGCTTCTCATCCTCTTCTCGCTTTTCCGAATCATTGTCATCGCTGCTTGGGCTTGATTCGCTGGAAGGTGTCGATTTGTTCGAATCGCTGTCATCGCCGCTTCCCTGCGAACTCGATGAGGAAGTTGAAGAAGGTGACGAACTCGATGAGGACGTCGCCGAAGGATTGGACGACGTCGATGGTGACGAGGAATTGGACGGTGCAGAGCTTGAATCAGACGATGAAGACTCGTCAGAGGAGGACTCAGAGGAACCCTCGCTGCTGCTGTTCTCGTCGCTCGCATTTGATTCGGAGGAACTCTCCTCACCGGTCGCTGCTTCGACACCGCCCAGCTTGACGCTGAGAAAGTCATCGCGACCTCGGCCGACACGAGGGCGGGCACTCTGTGCCGATAGCTCCATCTTGTGAAGCATGGACTCGAGCTGCAACAGGTAGGGCAGTGCTTTGGCATTCCCAAGCTGGTTGACGATCCGTTCGTGCAGTTCTGGGATCAACTTGAGTCCCTGGCGCTCGGAAATCGTAAACTCAGAGCCGCTGTTCCATTGCTTCCAGGTATCGTCCTGTCCGGTCTCATGCAGCCGGAAGTCACGCAGCATGGTGGCCAACAGCCACTTGAGCATGTTGTCGGCGTGTAATTGCTTTTTGTTCTGCGGTCCCCAGAACGCAAAACTGCTCGACAGCATCCGTACCAGCGATCCCAAGATTTCGGGAACGATCTCCATGCCGCGTTCCAGATACACACCGAAGAGGAAGGGCCCGAGGATGCGTAGATCGTAGGTGCCTCCTTCAAACAAGGACTGTGCGGCCTCTGCCGCCTCTGAAAAATGATCAGATGCGGTAAGGCTCATGACTTTGGCGAGCCGCTCATCAGTGGTCTCTAAATCGCTGGCGCTCGGTTCCGTGAGATCACGGTCAATCATGGAGAGATCAAGCATCGGTATCGTCCTTGTCATCATGTAGGATCGGAGCCCCTGGATCGTCTGGTCCAGAGAGTCTCCCAATGGCGGTCCGCTGAGCCGCCGCACGGAGGGTGCTGAGTGTGCGGAATGGCGCAAGCTCGGCCTTCCGCTGTAACAGCCCGCTGGCAAATTGACTCTGTACCCATTCCACGTCCGCCGGTCCACTTGCCGTCACCTGGCGACGAACGGAGAGGGGATAGACTTCGATGTTGTCCGGTAAGTGTTCGGCACCCAGGTTCGAGCGAATCTTTTTCTCGATGGCATCCCGAAGCTGCGTGGCCCGCTCGGGGCTCGCATCCATCGCTTGCAGCCCACCGCAAAACAGCACCAGAACAAACAACCACCTACCAACCTGTTCCGCCGAAGGAATCGCGATCACCGCAGCTTCCTCTACGTGTGGCAGAGTTCGTGCCTGGGCACAGACGTCAGGAGACTGGTAGACCCGTCCGGCACGTCGTGGTCCCAGCGTACCACCGTACTGAAAGGAGTCCGGTGTTCGTGCGAGCAGCATGTATCCGGGCTGCTGAGTCACAGGCGCAAAGACACCGCTTCCAGATAGTGAGCGTGGACCGGCAGGAGTCGTCAACTTCAGCTCGAAAGGGACTCCTAACGCGGGCAAGACATAGCCATGAACGCGCTTGAGTGAGCGCTCTGAGAACAGCACACTGCCACCCGCTGCGCTATCAAACACCATATTGAGGTGATGCACAGTTGCAAACGGTGCGAGTTTTAGGAGTCGGTCCCAAGCCGCAAATTGCTGGGGTTCTTCGGGGTTGCGCAGCCAGAGCTTCAGCTCGGACAGGAGTCCGGTCGGCGTCTTAAGCAGCAGATCGCGAACCGTGTCGACGATCCCCAGAATGCGCAGTGGATTTTGTCCCAGCAGCCTGGGATTCTTGTGCAGCTCATCGCTGGGTATGTGAACCCAGGTTCCGCCAGCCATGAGCGTTGTCAAGATCAGTGTGGGTTGATGCTGGAGCAGATCGACCATCGGATAGGCAACATGATCACCGGGGCGCAGTGCCAGAATTAGACCGTCGCGTAGTGCGCCAACAAGCGCCGTTTGGGCCATCACCGGGATGGGCTTCCCGGCAAACTCACGCACCGAGCTGTACACGAGCAGCGCCGGATCTTCCGGTGGATAGGTATGGGAGCCACTGTGATGAATTCCGGCGATTGGCTCCTCACACAGCAGCTTGGCTGCGAGCGCCTTGTCGAGTCGAGAGCGCAGTAGCGGCAGCATCACCGGCTCGCAGACGATATGGTCGGGTTGGAGCAGTTGCAGTCGGGTCAGGGCAAACTCAATTCCTGATGACGGCAGAAGAGACAAGGTGGCCCCGAGCCGCAGCGCGGACATCACTGATAGCAGCCAGCGCGGCCCAATATCACCGAGCACGACCAGCTTGCAGCCAGGGGCCACACCCTTGCGCTGCCAGCCCACCACCAAGCGATTCGATTGACTGTGGAGATCGCCGTACGTGAGGCTTTGCCAGCCCCGCTGGGCATCAAAGAACCGCAGCGCTGAACGATCACGGGCGGCCGCTGCGTGCCGAGCGACCGCATCGTAGTAGAAGTCGACACCGTGGGTGAGCAAGCTTTTCGTCGGTGGCTGCGCTTTCTGATGGGTGGCTGCGAGCAGCGCGGTGAGTGCTTTGCCGTCCTTCCAGCTCGCGACCAACCAGGGCTCCAAGGCGAGCGGACCGGACAGGGGATCCTGCTCCGCCGCCTGCCACAATCGACGAGCAATGACGTCTACCTCAAGTGCTACGCCGGTCATCATTCCCCTGTTTTGCGCCTACATTGCATCATGTGAATATCGCAACAGAAACCGACATTAAGCAGTCAGCGGCACGGCGGTCGAAATGCTGAACAACATTTGCAAAGATCGACCCTTCGACGGCAAATTCCCGCTCAAAGAGAGCATAGGCTCCCATGTGACGATTTGAGACATAATAACACAATTCTTGCACCAAACCGCAGATATGGATAATCGTGGTGAAAGTCAATGAGATAGCCAGACTGGGGTGAGAGTCCGCGCCCTAGAGACGGTTATTGACGCGGCGGCGCGAGTCCTTTACACAGACAGGATGTCTTCGCCAGTTGGTTCCTCGTTGTCGGAACAGCTCGACCGTGTGTTGGCCGAGCATCGCGCCGGGCACTTTGGTGTCGCTCGCAAGCTGCTCGCTACCATCCCGACGGACAACATGGATGCTGCGATGACCAAGGAGGATGCGGCCCGTCTTTCGGAGCTACGCGCCCGCTTTCGGCCGGACTGGTTTGGCTGGCTGATGCTACTCGGGGGGCTGCTGTTGTTGGTGCTGATCGTCGCCAGCACTTGGCGCTAGGCGTCTTGACTAGAAGTGGCTGAGTGTGACGGTGGTCAGCGCATGACGACCGGTTCCCCGCTGTCTGCCAGCTCGATATCCAGAGTCGCACCGCTTTCATCCAGAATGAAGGGATGATGACAAGATGAGATGTACTTACGCTCCGACGGGTCGTGTGGGAGCCAACCGCGATGGGAGCGTTGGATACGGTGCGAGCCGCTCAGAAGTATGTGGCAACCACCGCGCCTGCTGATTCCGCAGACTTAGGTGACGGACTACTTTTGCCGGAACCCATCGTGCCAATGATTGTCTGATTCCGGCATGTCCAACCCAGTGCGGTCCGTTCGTTCCCGGCATCACTCGTTTTCGTTTCTTCTTGGTGCCTTGGGTTCCTTACTGCTCATCCTCGGCTCCGCTCCTGCGATCTCCGAAACATCTACCACTACGGAAGTACCTGGTGCGCTGGGTGTGTTTGTTCGTGGTAGTAACGCCTTGACTCCCGGCACAGAGGCTGCGCTGCGAATTGCCACCCACGCTGCTCCAGCAGAACGCGAGAGTAGACCGCAATCAGGAGTGTCGGTCACAGTGAGCATGGCGGGCGGCGGCAAGACCGTGAGACTGACCGAAGGCGTCACCGATAAAAGCGGAACCTTTGATGCACGGTTTGTGGTTCCGAACTGGCCAGCCGGTAAGTATAAGCTGTCGATTCGCAGCCGTGTCGCCGATCAGGAAAGCGCGCATGAGCATGCGGTGGAGCTGATGCCTGCCTCGCGCACGCTGGTGCAGAGCGACAAGCCACTGTATCAGCCGGGACAAGTTGTTCATCTGCGGTCGCTGACCCTCCGCTCCCAAGATGGGCGTCCGCTCCAAGCCGGAATGATGCGATTTGTCGTGGAAGATCCGCGAAAGAACATCGTCTTGCAGAGGGATCAACCACTGTCCGCGTTTGGAATTGCTTCGGTGGATCTACCGCTCGCCGAAGAGCTGCTACTCGGGCGCTATGTGGTCCGTGCAGAGTTGCAGTCGAGCATCAGTACACCACCGGCCAAGCCCGCAGAGCTTGCGATCGAAGTGTCGCGCTATGTTCTTCCCAAGCTGAAGGTCGCTCTGTCCACCGACCTCAACTTTTATGAACCAGGCGCAGAGGTTCGCTTTGCGGTGGGCGCACAGTATTTTCAAGGTAAGCCGGTCCAGGGCGGGGCTGTGACTGTGAATGCCCACCTCCAAGGCAGTGGGCTCTATATGCCACTGCCGACCTTGAGCGGTCGATTGGATGAGCGCGGTAGTCTGGCCATGAAGCTCCAGATTCCATCCGATGCCAAGGGGGATGATCTGAAGCTCTCGCTCGATGCGACGGTCGAGGATGAAGCCACTCAGCGGGCACGTACGCACAGCGAGATCCTGATTGCTCAAACTCCCGTGCAGCTCGACATCGTTGCGGAAGCGGATCAGTTGATTCCAGAGATTGCGAACAGAGTCTATGTACTGACGGTTCGTCCCGATGGCTCGCCGTTTCCTGATGCGCCGGTCGAAGTCACGTTTGGGTCTTCCACAACGGTGGTTCGAGCTCGCAGTAGTGCCATCGGAATCGCCACCGTGGAGCACCGCGTAGCCAAGCTTGAGCCTGGCGCGGTCCCTGACCCGGCTTGCAGCAAGGGCGAGCTGCTGGTCAAGGCACAGGTGACGCCTCCTGGTCGGACTCCGATTCGCGAGCAGATCTGTATGAAGGTGCGTGCCGAAGGGGGGCTGCTGCTCCGTGCCGATCGCGCCGTCTATCAGAGAGGCGATGCGATCTCTTTGTCCGTATCCGCGCCTGCGGTGAAGGAGGGATTCTGCTTTGTGGATGTGGTTCGGGATGAGCAGCTACAAGACACGCTGATCGTTCCCATTCACCATGGTAAAGGTGCGGCAACGATTCGACCGAGTGAGAGGATGGCGGGGACGGTTGCGCTGATGGCGTACGTGGTTTCACCAGATGGAAAGCAAGTGCGAGATGGTCGGTTGGTCTATATCGAGCGTCCCTCTGCGTTGCGAGTAATGGCCGAAACAGAACTGGCGAATGGGGAGAAGGGTCGTCCTTTGCGGCCTGGTGACGAGGCTCGGCTACGTCTCAAAGTGGTGGATGCCGATAGTGGGGTAGGGGTTCAGTCCGCAGTTGGACTCGTGATGATCGACGAAGCACTGCTGGCGCTGCGACCGCTCAGGCCGGGACTGCTGCGCGCTTACTTTACAATCGGGGAGTCTGCGCGCAAAGCGGCTGCGTTACGACGGTTCGTTCCCGGCGGCGTCGGCATGGATGCGCTGGTCGAAAAAGGAGGGCTATCTGACTTAGAGCAGAGTGCCGCTCAGCTTCTGCTGAGTGGCGCGAGTCCTCCCTGGGCATCGGGTTGGGAAACCGATCCGTGGGCCGAAAGAAAAGAAGCGTTTGCGAAGCTAGAGAAAAAGTGGGAACAGGCGCTGGTTCACTACGCCAAAGAAAACGCCATTGGAGAGCGGCTTCCAGGAGATCGCACCAAGTGGCGATTTCGTGAAGCTTTGCCTGGTTTACTGCGAGGGGCTGGGCTCCTAACGGTCGGTGAACTCCGCGATCCGTGGCGTCGACCACTGACTACAGCCATGCTCATGACGGCGGCCAAGCTGTCCACGTTTGAGCACTTCGCGGAAGGTCTTCTCGATGAGAAATTGACCACGCTGTATCGTGCGCTGTGGAAACAGATTGAACCAGAGCTGTTGAGTGGGAAGCGAGCGAAAGAGCGCGATGGCAGTTTCCTGATTACCGAGGAAGATGTGAAGCGGTTAGGGGATGCCATGCTGCTCGATCCGTGGGGTAGCGTGATGCGTCTTCAGACTCGCAAGAAGATGCACAAGATTGGCCCTCTGAAGTCCAAAGGGGTGCTCTATTCTGCGGGTCCAGATGGTGTGTTCGGAAATGCGGACGATCTGTATCCATCGGACAATCTCTGTTATCACCATAGCTGTCCGGGTCGTGAAGGAGCGATTGTGGTGGTGGGGGTGTCGGCCCACAAAGCGTTTGGTGAGATCAGTGTTGGATGTGGATGTGGTTACGGAGCGGCTGCTGGGGCGATGTTTGGTAGCCGGGCGGCTCACTCCGTGAGTGTGGCGTACGGCAGCGCGGAGATGCGCGGTGTTGCCGGTAAAAAGGATAGCGTCCGCAGCAGTTTTCCAGAGACTCTGCTCTATCGTCCAGAGATCCTTACCGATGAAAAGGGGGAGGCTACGGTTCCGATTACGATGGCGGACTCAATCACCACTTGGCGGTTGCTTGCCGAGGCTGTGGCTCAGGATGGTCGGTTGGGAAGTCTGATGATGGGAGTCCCCGTAAGCCAGGACTTCTTTGTCGATCTCGATCTGCCGCCCATTATCACCCAGCATGACGAACTCGCGGTTCCCGTTCCGGTCTACAACCATCAGAAGCTGGCGCAGAAGGTGACGTTGACCTTGTTGCAAGATCCCTGGTTTGAACCGCAGGGTCCACTTGTAGAAACCATTGAGCTGGGGCCTGGACAGGCTGGGGTTCGCTACTTTCGGATCAAGGCCGGTTCGGTGGGTCGGCAAGCGCTTCGGTTATCGGCTCGGGGTACAGTGGCAAGTGATGCCGTCGAGCGACGCTTGGAGGTCGTTCCCGATGGCATCGAGCGCGTTCACAGTGTCCAGCAGCGTCTTACCGCTCGGCAGGTATCCCATTCGGTGTCGGTTCCTGCGATGGTGATACCGGGAACGAGCGAACTGACGCTGAAGCTCTACCCTGCACCTGCGGCCCACGTTGTGGAAGGACTCGATTCCTTGCTACGGATGCCTCATGGTTGTTTCGAGCAGACATCCTCTAGTACGTACCCGAATGCTCTGATCCTTCAGTACCTTCGCCGCAGTCATCGCAGCACGCCAGAGGTTGAGCGCAAAGCGATGGAGTACCTTACGATGGGGTATCAGAAGCTGCTCTCGTTTGAGGTTCCGAGCGGAGGCTTTTCGTGGTTTGGCAATGCTCCCGCTCACAAGGTTTTGACGGCCTACGGGCTCGAAGAATTTGCCGATATGTCAGAGGTATTTCCTGTCGATCAGAAAGTGATTGCCCGGACGCAGAAGTGGCTGCTTTCTCAGCAAACTGCTGATGGTAGTTTTGATCCAGATGCGTCGGGAATCCGGGAAGGTGCGATCAATGCGGTGAGCGATGATCGGCTGCGTACGACGGCCTACGTTGCGTTGACCATCAAGCGTACCGATTCACATGGAAGCCATCAGGCTGCGATCGATCGGGCCAAGGAGTATGTGCGGCGAGCGTTGAATCAGCAGGTGAGTCATGACCCCTATACCCTGGCGCTGGTGACGGAGCTAATCGGCGGTGGCTTTGTGCCCAGCGCGGGAAAGGCTGAGGAGGCACGGTCGCTCATGGATCGTCTGTGGGACACCCGTAAGTCTGGACAGGATGGTCGTAGTCTGTACTTTCAGCCGTCCTCTAGCACTCCTACCCATGGGAATGGAAAGTCTGGAATTGTCGAGACCACCGCGATGGTCGCAACCGCGTTGCACCGGAGTTCGCTGCAGGGTCGCAGTGTGGGGCCATTGTCCTATCTGGCGGCGTCTAAGGACTCCTTTGGTACTTGGCATTCGACGCAGGCGACGATTCGGGCGCTCAAGGCGCTGCTTCTGCAGCAAGGAGATTTGCACAAGCCAGTCGTTGGTACGCTCGATGTGTTCTGGAACGGAGCGAAACACACGACCCTCAAGCTATCTGGTCAGCAAGATGGCCTTCAGATCGTGACGCTGCCGGCACCACCTCCGGGAAATCATCAGCTCGCACTGGAGTTTGCGGGGCAAGGACTGCTTGACTATCAGTTGGTGTCGCGCCACTACACTCCACGAGAGCCGGGTATGGCCGAGCCGCCGTCCTTGGGTAGTGGAGCGGAGTCCGCGCCGATCACGATCAGTACAGAGGTCTCGACCAAGGAGCTGAAGCGAGAGCAGACAGTGGTGCAAACGGCACATCTTTTGGCCCAGCGAGAAGTCATGATGCCGCTGGTTTCGGTCGGCATCCCGCCGGGTTTCTCCGTCGAGAGAGAGCCCTTGGATGAGATGGTGGTGCGGGGACAGATTGAGAAGTACGAGATCATGCCGCGCTACCTGACGCTCTACTTGCGCAAGCTGAGTGCCAAGGAAGCCAAGAACTATCCGATCACTCTGCTGGCTCATCTGCCCGGTCGAGTGCAGGTTCCCACCGCCTCCGTCTATCCATACTACGAGCCAGAGCTGCGCTCTCAAGCTTCGCCCCTGATGCTGATCGTTCGTGAGTAGTTTTGCTAGGTGCCAATGGTGCGGACTTGCTGGGAACGCTGGTTTCGCATTCAGGTCTCAGCAAGGACTGATACGCTAAGATGAGTTGATCTCGTCCAGCGATCGGTGTTCGTTCGCGAGTCGACGATGATTGCATGTAGTGGCCAGGGGGGAACTTATGAAGAAGCATTCGCTAGCTTTTTTGGCATTGGGATTTGTGGGCATGCTGTCTTCCTGTGAGACAGCTCCGACCTGTAGTGATGGACTAAAAAACGGAACCGAGGGCGACGTCGACTGCGGCATGACCTGCGGAGTCCTCTGCGGAGACAGCAAGTCCTGCGGGATTGCGGAAGACTGCTCCAGCCGGGTCTGTGTGGTGGGAGTCTGCCTCGCTCCCTCCTGTTTCGATGGCGTCAAGAATGGCACCGAGGTGGGTCGAGACTGCGGCGGGCCCTGTGCGTTGAAGTGCTCGGACAATACGGCCTGTCTCCAGGCCGCTGACTGTGAGAGCGGGGTCTGTAGTGGTGGCCTCTGTGCCGTACCCACCTGTACCGATTCGGTGAAGAATGGACTTGAAGGTGACGTCGACTGCGGTGGTAGCTGCTCGACCCTTTGTGCAAATGGTGCGAGCTGCTCCATTCCCTCCGACTGTCAGAGCGTGGTTTGTAGTGGTGGCTTCTGTGCGGTTCCAACCTGCACCGACCTGGCGAAGAACGCCAAGGAAACAGATATCGACTGCGGTGGTGGCACCTGTGCAGTCTGTGCGGATCTCAAGTCCTGCCTTGTGCCGGGGGACTGCCAGAGCAACGTCTGCACCGCGAATACCTGCGTCGCGTCCAGTTGCAGCGATACCGTCAAAAACGGCACCGAGACGGACATCGACTGTGGCGGTATGTCTTGCCTAAAGTGTGCCGATCTGAAGACCTGCGGCCAGGCCACCGACTGTCAGAGCGGCATCTGTACTGCGAACAAGTGCGCGGTTCCGACCTGCATGGACGTCGTCAAAAATGGCAAAGAAACCGATGTTGACTGCGGTGGTGGAACTTGTGCCAAGTGCGCCGACACCAAAGGCTGTGGCGTAGCGGCTGATTGCACCAGTGGTGTTTGTACTGCGAACAAGTGCGCGGTTCCGACCTGTACCGATATGGTCACCAATGGCAGCGAGACCGATGTGGACTGTGGCGGCTCTTGCGCGACCAAGTGCGCCGTGACCAAGGCCTGCTTGGTGGATGCCGATTGCACGAGCAGCACCTGCTTTAACAAGGTCTGTGTCAACACGCCCACTTTCACCTCCGTGACTCCCGGGCTGGGCTCGACTGCGGGCGGCACGGCGGTGACGCTCAACGGCACCAACTTCTTTCCGGTGGGAATGGCCGCGACCTCGGTCACCTTTGGTGGAACGGCGGGCAGTGTTCCCAACGTGACTGCCGCCAACACTGCCACGACGACGACTCCCGCTCGGCTGGGTCAGGCCGGTCTGGTCAACGTCGTCCTTACGCTACCGGGCAACCATGTCTACACCCTGGTCAACGGCTTCCGGTATTTCTACGGAGCACTTGGCTTCAACGCTCCCGTGGTGGTGAACAACGCCGTTTCGTACGATGGTCTGGCCGTGGCCGATGTCGACAAAGACGGCGACATGGACATGATTGCCACTCGTCCGGCCACCAACTCCGTGGATGTCCTCATCAACAACGGCACCGGTACCTTCACGCCGACAAACTATGCCACTTCAACCGCTCCGACTCGGTTGGCAACGGCGGACTTCGATGGCAATGGCTTCGTCGATGTGGCAGTGAGTCACTCGTCCGGGGTCGTCATCGTGATGATGAACAACGGCGCCGGCCTGTTCCCAACCCGCAATTCCTTCACCGTTGTGGCGGGCAGCAGCCTCAATGGCATCGTTGCGGTGGACGTCGACGGCGTGAACAAGGCCGATATCTTGGTTGCGAATCGCACCAACAACGCCGTGGCGCTGCTGAAAAACAATGGTGCAGGCAACTTCACCGTCATCACTCCCAACTTCATTACGGGCGTAACCACTCCGTTCCAGATGGACTCCGCAGACTTTAACAGCGATGGTCGGCCCGATGTTGTGTTTACCAGCTTCAGCACGGTCAACGCGTGGTCTTGTCTCAACAATGCCGGCACCAGCTATGTCTGTAGCGCAAATACTTCAACGGGCGCGCTCAGCGACGTTGCGGCGGGTGATTTGAACAACGATGGCAAGCCGGACTTTGTGCTGACCACGGTTGGTAACAACAATGTGTTTGGTTACATCGGCAATGGTGCTGGGGCGTTCAACCAGGTTGCTAGCAATGGCATCGCAGGGACTTGGAACAGCATCAAGCTTGCCGACATCGACAAGGACAACCTGCTCGATGTGGTGTTCGCTGGCAGCGGGAACCAGGTGGGCGTGTGTCGCGGCAACGGTCTGGGCGGATTTGGTGCTGCGACCGGTATTCGTGCGACGGTGGCGGCACCGAAGCGGGTGGTAGTGGGTCAGTTCAACACTGGGGTTGACCAGAAGGACGACTTCGCCGCAAGCTCCACGGCGGGCGTGCATGTTTCGCTCAGCAATGCGCAGTAGGCTGTTTCGCTAAGCCAGCCGCCGTTCCCTTCCGCTGTCGTTCCCCTCCTCTCTGCTCGGTGACTGATCGTTCCTCACGGTCACCGGCAGCTATCCACGGTTTGACCCCATTGTTGCCCGCATCTGTAGAGCACGCAGATCATCGCTTGCCTTGAGATCCTGGGCTGTCGTATGAACGCCGCATCGCTGAACTTTTTGCCCAGGAGGTTGAACATGTCGCTGTCCCAGCTTGCGGTTTCGTTCTGCTCTGCTGCTCGACTCTGTCTGGTGCCGGTGGTGTTTGCTTCGCTGGTGTCGTCCGCTTGTGCCTCTGAGGAGGACGATGAGGACGAAGGCGGTGGCTCGTCCTCGGCGATGGAGCAGCGCGTGCTGGTGGAGGTCGCGGTCAAGGTTCAGCCTGACGTCGCACTACTCAACGGTGAAGACGACAAACTGATGACACC
>ERZ724510.1500-NODE-1500-length-12941-cov-8.040199_pt1 | contig 12941 bp, 7 predicted proteins | sample MGYA00376043_ERZ724510 | MGnify/ENA primary metagenome ERZ724510 (study PRJEB28724, sample SAMN07190888) | wastewater metagenome | isolation source: influent of sewage treatment plant in Hong Hong | place: USA: Christiansburg, Virginia | collected 2016-03-01 ... | reverse complement strand
AATACGCCTTTGGCCTGCTGCGCACCGAAACCGGCGTGCACCGCCTGGTGCGCAAATCGCCGTTCGACTCAAGCGGTGGCCGCCACACGAGTTTTGCCAGTGTGTTTGTCTACCCCGAGATTGATGATTCGATCGAGATCGACATCAACCCCAGTGACGTGCGTACCGACACATTCCGCGCTAGCGGCGCGGGCGGTCAGCACATCAACAAAACTGACTCTGCCGTGCGGCTCACGCACATCCCCACGGGCATTGTGGTGCAGTGCCAAGATGGCCGCAGCCAGCACAGCAACCGCGACGTGGCGTGGAAGCGTCTGCGCAGCCGTTTGTATGACTTTGAGTTGCGCAAGCAGCAAGAAGCGCAGCAAAAACTGGAAGACACCAAGACCGATGTAGGTTGGGGCCACCAAATCCGCTCGTATGTGCTGGACAACAGCCGCATCAAGGATTTGCGTACCAACGTGGAAGTGTCAGCCACCCAAAAGGTACTGGACGGCGACCTGGACATCTTCATTGAAGCATCTTTGAAGCAAGGCGTGTGATGCAAAGCGTGCGGACAACGGGTTTGATCTTCGACATGGATGGCACGCTGGTGGACTCCATCCCCTACCACGCCAAGAGCTGGGTGGTGTTTTGTGAGCGCCACGGCATCCACCTGGAGCTGGACGACCTGATGCGTCGCACCAATGGCCGCAACGGCGCGGAGTGCATGCGCGAGCTGTTCCAACGCCCGTTGGACGATGCCGAGGCCTGGACCCTGATCCACGAAAAAGAAATCATCTACCGGGAACTGTTTGATCCGGTCTTCCGCGAAGTGCCCGGTGTTCGGGACTTTGCCAAAAAGGCGGCCAAGCTGGGCCTGAAATACGGTGTGGGCACGGCTGGTGACAAGCACAACATCGCGTTTGTCTTCTCACATTTGCATCTGGACCCCAAGCCACTGGCCATTGTGGGCGGCGACGAAGGCTTGCCTGGCAAACCTCAGCCTGCTATCTTTTTAGAAGTGGCCAAGCGCATGGATGTTGCCGCAGCGGGCTGTATCGTCTTTGAAGACGCGCCACTGGGCATCGAAGCTGCCCGCCGTGGTGGCATGCGGGCCGTGGCGCTGTGCACCACCCACACCCCCGAAGAACTGGCTGGCCCACACGTGCTGGCAGCGGTCAAAGATTTCAATGAATTGCTCGACATGAACTTTCTGGAGAAGCTGCATGCAAATGCTTAACAACACGGGCTCACCCACAGTGATCCGGCGCGAGGACTACAGCGCACCCGCGTTTTTGATCGACACCGTGGATCTCTGCTTTGACCTCGACCCCGTCAAAACCCGCGTGCTCAATAAGATGACACTGCGCCGCAACCCGGATGTGGCGGCCCAGGCATTGCGACTGGACGGCGATGAGCTGAACTTGGCGCGAGTCATGGTAAACGGCCAGGGAACGTCATTCAAGATGGACGGCAACCAGTTGGTGCTGGAGAATTTACCCACCGATGGCACGTTTGAGCTGGAAATCTTCACGACTTGCATGCCATCCAAGAACAGCAAGCTGATGGGTTTGTACGTCAGTAACGACTCGTTCTTTACGCAGTGCGAGGCCGAAGGCTTCAGACGCATCACCTACTTTCTGGACCGTCCAGACGTGATGGCGAGCTATACCGTGACTTTGCGTGCCGACAAAGCCAAGTTCCCAGTGCTGCTGTCCAACGGCAATCTGGTCGCCCAGGGTGACTTAGAAGATGGCCGCCATTTTGCCAAGTGGGTGGACCCACACAAGAAACCTTGCTACCTGTTTGCATTGGTGGCAGGCCAGTTGGTGTGCCGCGAACAGCGCGTCAAATCACCACTGGGCAAAGAGCATTTGCTGCAGGTCTACGTGCGCCCCGGCGACATGGACAAGACCGAACACGCAATGAACTCTCTGATGGCATCTGTGGCCTGGGACGAAGCACGCTTTGGCCTGAGCCTGGATCTGGAACGGTTCATGATTGTTGCCACCAGCGACTTCAACATGGGCGCGATGGAAAACAAGGGCCTGAACATTTTCAACACCAAATACGTGTTGGCAAACCAGGCCACAGCGACCGATACCGATTTTTCAAACATCGAATCCGTCGTTGGGCACGAATACTTTCACAACTGGACCGGCAACCGCGTCACTTGCCGCGACTGGTTCCAACTGAGCTTGAAAGAAGGATTGACCGTATTTCGCGACCAGGAATTCAGCCAAGACCTGTGTGCTGAGGCCAGCGCCAAAGCCGTTAAGCGCATCGAGGACGTGCGCGTGCTACGCACGGCACAGTTCCCTGAAGATTCCGGCCCCATGGCACACCCCGTGCGGCCCGACAAGTACATCGAGATCAACAATTTCTACACTGTCACGGTGTACGAAAAAGGTGCCGAAGTGGTCCGCATGATGCAGACCCTGGTTGGCAAAGCGGGCTTTGCCCAAGGCATGGCGCTGTACTTTGCGCGGCACGATGGCCAGGCTGTCACCTGTGACGACTTTGCCCAGGCCATTGCGGATGCCAATCCGCAAAGTGATTTGGCCCGGTTGCTGCCGCAGTTCAAGCTTTGGTACAGCCAAGCGGGCACGCCCCGTGTCAAGGCCACTGGCCAATACGACGCGGGCACGCGTACCTACACTCTGCACCTGAGCCAGACTTGTGCGCCAACTACAGACCAAGCCGTCAAGCTGCCGTTTGTGATCCCTGTGAACCTGGGCTTGGTATCTGCTGCGGGTCAAGATCTGCCGCTGCAGCTTGCCCATTGGACGCAGGCTGAGGGTGGCAATCGCACTTTTGTCCTGACTCAAGCCGAAGAAACGCTGACGTTTATCAACGTCGACGTCGAGCCTGTGCCCTCCATCTTGCGTGAGTTCAGCGCGCCAGTGGTGCTGGAGATGGACTACACGCGCCAGCAACTGCTGACCTTGTTGGCCAACGACAGCGATCCCTTTAACCGCTGGGAAGCAGGCCAACGCCTGGTGCTGGGCAGTGCCTTGGCGGCGCTGCAGGCAGAGCCCAGCGATGCACCCGTGCTGGACGACGCCTGCGTCAACGCCCTGCGCGACGTCTTACGCCACTCCACGCTGGACGCCGCCTTTAAAGAGCTGGTGTTGACCCTGCCCAGCGAAGGCTATATTGCCGAGCAACTGAGCGTGGTTGACCCGCAACGCATTCATGCCGTGCGCGAATCCATGCGTAACCAATTGGCAACTGCTTTGGCCGCAGACTGGGAATGGGCATTTGAGTCCAACAAGGATACAGGCGCCTATGTGCCCGACGCAGTGTCATCTGGCAAACGTGCTTTGGCGGGTTTGGCGTTGACCCATCTGTGCTTGGCAGCTCGGGCGACGGGCGACGTGGTTTGGCCTGGCAAAGCCTATCAGCGTTTCAAAGACGCCAGCAACATGACGGACCGCTTCAACGCCTTAAGCGCATTGGTGATCAGCGGACATGCACTGGCAACCCAGGCATTACAGCGATTCCACACCTTGTTCAAGAACGAAGCGTTGGTGTTGGACAAGTGGTTCAGCCTGCAGGCAAGTGCACCAGACGTGGGCGGCAATGTGTTGCCCCAGGTTCGCCAACTGATGGCTCACCCCGATTTCAATATCCGCAACCCCAACCGCGCACGCAGCGTGATCTTTGCCTATTGCTCTGGCAACCCGGGGGCGTTCCACCGCGCTGACGCGGCAGGCTATGTGTTCTGGAGCGAGCGCGTATTGGAGATCGACACCTTCAACCCGCAATTAGCGGCTAGATTGGCCCGCGCGATGGACCGCTGGAAGAAACTGGCAGAGCCCTACCGCAGCGCTGCGCAGGTCGCCATTCAACGTGTGGCTGCCAAAACGGATCTAAGTAACGATGTGCGCGAGGTGGTTACCCGTGCGCTAAATGATTGAGGACAACCATGTCTAAAAAAGTATCCCTGACCCGGTATTTGGTTGAGCAGCAACGCGTTGATGGCTTGATTCCATCCCAATTGCGCTTGCTGCTGGAAGTGGTGGCACGCGCCTGCAAGAGCATCAGCCAAGCCGTCAACAAAGGCGCCTTGGGCGGCGTACTCGGTTCCGCCGAAAGCGAGAACGTACAAGGCGAAATGCAAAAGAAGTTGGACATCATCGCCAACGAGGTGCTGATCGAGGCCAATGAATGGGGTGGCCACCTGGCGGCCATGGCCAGCGAGGAAATGGACAGCATCTATGTGGTGCCCAACCGTTACCCTCAGGGCGAATACCTGCTACTGTTTGATCCCCTGGACGGCTCCAGCAACATTGACGTGAACGTCAGCATCGGCACCATTTTCAGCGTGCTGAAAAAGCCTAGCGAAAGCCATGGCGTCACCGAGGCCGACTTCTTGCAAGCCGGATCAAAACAAGTTGCCGCCGGCTACTGCGTGTATGGCCCGCAAACCACCTTGGTGCTGACCGTAGGCGATGGCGTGGCGATGTTCACGCTGGACCGTGAGCAAGGCACTTTTGTGCTGACCCAAGAAAACGTAAAGATTCCGGCTGACACAAAAGAATTCGCCATCAACATGAGCAACATGCGCCACTGGGATGAACCGGTTAAGCGCTATGTCGACGAGTGTTTGCAAGGCAAGGAAGGCCCACGCGGCAAAGACTTCAACATGCGCTGGGTCGCCAGCATGGTCGCCGACGTGCACCGCATCCTGACCCGAGGCGGCATCTTCATGTACCCCTGGGACAAACGCGAACCCAACAAGCCCGGCAAGCTGCGTTTGATGTACGAAGCCAATCCTATGAGTTGGCTTGTGGAACAAGCAGGTGGCGCAGCGACCGATGGCAATGAGCGCATTCTGGATGTCGAACCCACGAAACTGCATGAGCGGATCAGTGTGATTTTGGGATCAAAAAATGAGGTGGAGCGAGTGACGGGATATCATGCTGGAGCAGCTTCCAAGCCAGTTTAATTTGAAGCCAAGCTATAATCGAAGGCTTGTGCCGGTGTAGCTCAGTCGGTAGAGCAGCTCATTCGTAATGAGAAGGTCGGGTGTTCGATTCATCTTTCCGGCACCAAAAATTGAAATGCCCCTAGCCGTGATGGCCAGGGGCATTTTTCTTGTGGTGCGGACAAATTTCGAAGGATTTTTGTCACTGAATTCAAGATTGGATGGCCTCGCAGGCTTATTCCTTCATGCTCCAAATTGACCGCTGCTCAATGAACCCCTAATATCCACGTCCATGGACCACAAAACCACCATTCAAGCTGAAATGGCACGCGAAATGGATGCGACCGACCGCATGCCGCTTGAATCTCCACAAGAACCCAAGCAACTGACGGGGCACTTTGCCATTGCCGTCGTCGTTGCTGTCACAGTTTTAGTTGCGGTGGGCCTGTTTGTTCATTTTGACTGAGAGCCAAGATTTACTGATCTTGGCCAATCTCCTTTAACAGGTCACGCACTGACCTTTGATTCACGAACTCGGGCGGCGAGGTGCTCTAAGGCTTCATTGACCTGATCGACCAAAATCAAACACAAGTCGCCTGGTGCCAGACGTTCCAAGGCACGGTCTATCGCCACAAATTCTCCATTGATGTCTTCAACGTGCTTAGTGCGGGACGCGCCCAAGAGGCCTTGACGCAGCAAGGCAATGACTTCACCGTCTTCGCGCCCGCGCTGGCAAGCGTCCTGATAGAGCAAGACATCGTCAAATGCAGCACCCAAAATTTGAGTTTGCTCACGAATGTCTTCGTCGCGCCGGTCGCCTGCGCCACTGATCAGCACGGAGCGGTGCTTGGCGGGAATGGCATCTACCGCTGCGACTAATGCGCGCATGGCGTCTGGATTGTGACCGTAGTCGGCAATGACCGTGGCTCCTTTGTAATCCATGACATTGAAGCGGCCCGGCGCATTGTCAGCATCGTTCATGAAACTGGCCAAACCGCTGCGAATAGCTTCCCAGGGGACGCCCGCGCACCATGCCCCGGCCACAGCAGCCATGGCGTTCTCAACCTGAAAACCAATGGTTCCGTCACGCGTGATAGGGATGTCGCGCAACGCAATAGCCTCACGCCATGCGCCCTCTGAAGCCACCAAGAACGTGCCATCCACGTAAACCGTGCGCTGGCCCTGCACGCGGTGCGTGGCCATGACGGGGTGATGTCTGTCTTGCGCAAAAAAGACCACTTTGCCGGGGCAAACGCCTGCCATGGCAGCCACGATGGGGTCGGCTGCATTCAGGACGGCATAACCTGTCTTGGCCACGTTTTGCACAATCACACGTTTCAACACAGCCAAATCTTCCACTGTGGTGATGTAGTTCATGCCCAGGTGGTCTCCAGCGCCCAAATTGGTGACCACGGCCACTTGGCACCGATCAAATCCCAGGCCTTCACGCAGAATGCCGCCACGGGCAGTTTCGAACACTGCCGCATCCACGTCAGGGTGCATCAGCACATTGCGGGCACTTTTGGGGCCACTGCAATCGCCACTGTCGATTTGACGCCCTTCCACGTACACGCCATCGGTGTTGGTCATGCCAACACGCTGCCCATTGGTAGAAAACAAGTGGCTGATCAGCCGTGCCGTCGTTGTCTTGCCATTGGTACCCGTCACCGCCACAGTGGGGATACGCCCGTCTTCGCCAGGTGGGTACAGGTGATCGATGATCGCCTCACCTACGGCACGGCCTTTGCCATAGGACGGCGACAGGTGCATGCGAAGGCCTGGTGCGGCATTAACCTCCACCACACCCCCGCTTTGTTCTTCCAGCGGCTTGAGCATGGTCTCGGCCACCACGTCCACACCACAAATGTGCAAACCGATGCACTGGGCTGCCGCTACAGCGCGTGCCGCTACTTCTGGGTGAACATCATCTGTCACGTCAGAAGCCGTGCCGCCCGTGCTCAGATTGGCGTTGTTGCGCAGAATCACGCGCCTGCCTTTTTCTGGCACCGACGAAGGCGTCAGGTCTTGCAGCGAAAGACGTGCCACCGCGATATCGTCAAAGCGGATTTTGGTGAGCGAGGTGGCGTGCCCATCGCCTCGGCGTGGGTCGGCATTCACAAGATCGACCAGTTCGCGCACGGTATGTTGTCCGTCACCAATCACCAGCGGAGGATCGCGCCGAGCCGCTGCCACCAGTCGGCTACCCACTACCAGCAGGCGGTAGTCGTAGCCAGGCAGGTACTTCTCCACCATTACCGTACCGATGTCTTCTGCAGCCTTGTAGGCCACCTCCAGGTGTTCGCGGCTGACGATGTTGACCGTCACGCCCTTGCCTTGGTTGCCATCTTGCGGCTTGACCACCACGGGCAGACCGATTTCCATGGCCACGCCCCAAGCTTCGTCCACCGAAAATACCGGGCGGCCAATGGGAACAGGCACACCTGCGGCTTGCAACAGCGTCTTGGTCAAGTCCTTATCTTGCGCGATGGATTCTGACACCGCACTGGTGCTGTCGACTTCCGCAGCCCAGATGCGACGCTGCTTAGCGCCCCACCCAAACTGCACCAAGCTACCTTGCGTCAAACGCCTGAAAGGAATATTGCGCGCCCTGGCTGCGTTAACGATGGACCCTGTGCTAGGGCCAAGGCGGGTGTCCTCATCCATGTCGCGCAGGACAGCAATGGCGGCGGGCACGTCAAATTGCTCGCCGGAGACTGCCGCCTTCACCAGGCTCTGCGCGTGCTCAAGCGCTAGGCGGCCCACCTCTTCCTCGGTGTACTCCACCACCACCTGAAACACGCCTGTGTCTGGTGTGATGTTGGTCCGGCTAAAGGTCACCGGGCAGCCTGCCTGGGCTTGCAGCTGCAAAGCTGAGGCTGTCAGCACGTGCGCCAGCGACACATCGTCAATTTTTCCGCCAGGTTGCAGCAAAGATCCTACTTGCGGAAACAGCGCCCGCAACCTTGCTTCAAAGCCTGGCAGTCGTTGCAAGGACATTTCTTCGGCAGAGCACTGCACGATGGCCTCAACAGCGGTATGGCGGCTCCAGAGATTGGGACCCCGCAATGCGCGAATACGTGAAACTTCCATGGCAATTTTCTCTTTAAGACTGGCGGCCCAGCATGGGGTCAAAGGTTTCAAGGCCTGCAGCGATCAGTTCTGCACCGACGCCTAAGGCCCAGGCGGCAGCCACTGCCGCCAACAAATGTTCTGCAACAGGGGTGGGCTGACGGCGGGCACGTTCTACCCTGGCGATTTCCACACAAGGCACAGCCTGCACCCCAGCGGCGAGCATGACCCAGCCGTTGCGGACAAACACGGCTCGACGGTCGCTTGCACGATGCGCGGCCAATGCTGGCGTGGTTTCATCAGCGGCGTAGAAAATCACATCGCCGTCGCACAAGTCGGCCAGGTCCGCCACGCGCGCGTCGCTAGCGTTGAGCACTGCGACGCCTTCGGGCAAGACCACATCCACTTGGGTACGCAGAACCTTACGCAGGTGCTCTGGCTCACTGATGTCGTAATCGGCTTGGCCCTCAAAGGGACCAAAATCAGTCACCACGCCCACCATGCAGCGGTCATAAGCCAGGCCATCGCGCAAAATGCTCAAGGGGCCGTTCTCCAGCACCACGGCATTCACGTCACGGTTCATCAGCAAACGGTTTCCAGAAACCCAATTGGCGCTACTTTTTTGCTCCACGCAGCGTGTGCGCAAATACAAGCCATGCTGGCAGGCCAGACCGACGTGTTTGCCACTCAGGTGCAACAGCCAAGCAATCTTGCGGGCAATGTCCGCCGTGCCAACCGTACCGGCGACACCCACCACTGGGATGCGCCCTGTGTCGTCAGGTTCAAACAAATGATTCACAATCGCCTGCCCCACGGGGCGGGGCTTGCCCACAGCAGGGCGCAAGTGCATCAAAAGGCCAGGTCCAGCGTTAACCTCAACTATGGCACCGCGCTGCGGCACCAGAGGCTTGGAAATGTCTTTGACCACCAAGTCAATGCCGGCCACATCCAAGCCCACGACTCTAGCGGCCAAACTGACAGCGTGCGCCACATCAGGGTGCACATCGTCCGTGCAGTCAATGGCAACGTTGCCGTTGCGCTGCACCAGCACACGTTGCTGGTCTGCAGGCACCGCTTCGCCATGCAAGCCTTGGCGCTCCAGCAGCAGCTTCATGGCAGGCTCACGCTCTAGGCGAATGGTCTCTAAAGGAAACTCTTCGGCGTCACCACGACGCGGGTCGCAATTGAGCTGATCGTCAATCAGTTTGATCACCGTATCGCGGCCATTGCCGATGACGTAAATGCTCTCGCCTCTGGCTGCAGCAACCACTTTGCCACCAACGACCAGCACGCGGTGCTCGTCGCCGGGAATGTGGCGCTCAACAATCACTTCGCTGCCTTCGGCTTCTGCGATCTTGAAAGCAGCCTCAATATCACCGCGTGCAGACAGCTCAATCGACACCCCCCGACCATGGTTGCCATCCAGTGGCTTCACCACCACGGGCAGCCCAATGTCCTGTGCAGCGGTCCAAGCGGCTTCTGGGCTGTCCACGATTTCGCCTTCCGGCACCGGCACGCCGCAGGACTTGAGCAGCGTCTTGGTCAGATCCTTGTTGCTGGCAATGTTCTCTGCAATGGCATTGGTCTTCTCGGTTTCTGCTGTCCAGATGCGGCGTTGGCGGGAGCCATGGCCCAATTGCACCAAATTACCGTCATTCAGGCGAATATGCGGAATATTGCGGTCTGAGGCCGCCGTGACGATGGCCCCGGTACTTGGGCCGAGGTAGCAGTCATCCACCTTGTCACGCAACCTGGCCACCGCTGCGGCCACGTCAAACACATCGCCATTGATGGCCGCCAGCAGCAAGGTGTGGCCCTCAGCCAGCGCCGTGCGGGCCACTTGCTCGTCCCGGGCACGGAAAACCATGCGGTACACCCCAGTTTTGCTGGTGCTGCGCGTTTGACCAAATCCGGTAGGCATGCCCGCCAGGTTCAGCAACTCAATCACCACATGCTCCAGGATATGGCCCGCCCAGGTGCCCTCGTCCAGTCGCTGCAAAAATCCGCCTTTTTCACCCACGCCGCAGTGATGTTCAGCCAAAGCAGGCAGCCAAGCGACCAGCTTTTCGGTCAGGCCCGCGATTTTGTTGGATGGCAACTCTTCCAAGGGACCCAAGTCAAGCCAGACCTCCAAGGCAGAGCGATAAGTCCAGATATTGGGACCACGCAAGTATTGAATGCGCAACAGGCGGATATCGTGTTTCATAAGTTATGCAAAGTGCCGTGACGTCAAGATACTTTCATGCGACGCATCGCGACGCTAACGGGCATGAAAGTAATTGCGCAGAATTCGGCCGGAAATGGTCGGGTCTGAAAAAGGCCAGAAAGGCAGAATTGTGCCTTGTCAGCGAGATGCACTTCTGGCGCGTTAAGCAGCGTGCTGCCGTCTCATGGGGCGAAGTCGGCGAAAATCCTGCCTTAGCCCTTTGGTTACAACATGCAACTATCTGATTCAACCGCGCCATCCAGCACTTCCCTTGTCGCAGAACATTCCCCAGCAGGGGTGCCAGACGCTGTGCGACAGCAGCTTGACTCTGGTGAAAACGTCCTGGCATGGCTAGAGGTTGACCTGGACGAACAATTACGCTTCAAACCGCAATATTTGGTGCTCAGCAACCGCCGCCTTTTCAGTTGGCGTGGTGCTGACACCCCGGTTCAGCACTGGGCAGTGGGCAATGAATTGACCTTGCGCCATAACGACCACGGCGGTGTTGGCGTGCTGGAGCTGGTCAACGCCACCGAGCGTATCGCGCAGTGGCGATACACCTTGGGGCACAACTTACATGCGATGCGCCTGATTCAGCGCTTTGAAAAGCTGCAAAACCACTTGGACGCCCCGCAGGACGACGCAGGTGATGAACACGCAGCATGCCCGTCGTGCCACGCCCCGGTGCCCCCAGACAGCGAGGAATGCCCTGTTTGCGCACGCGAATTGCACTCGCCGCCGTCCACCTGGGTGCTGCTGCGCCTGTGGCGCTTTGCCAAGCCTTACCAGGGCCAACTGCTGCTGGGCTTTGTGCTGACACTGTTATCCACTGCCGCTACCCTGATTGCGCCCTATTTGTCCATGCCCATCATGGACGACATCTTGATCCCTTTCCAGAACGGCCAGAAGATCGACCCGAACCTGGTCGGCATGTATTTGGGCGGCCTGTTACTCGCTGCCGTTGCCGCCTGGGCCTTGAACTGGGCCCGCACCTACGTGCTGGCGCTGGTTTCAGAACGCATCAGCGCCGATTTGCGCACCACAACGTTTGACCATTTGCTGGGTTTGTCGCTTGACTATTTCGGCTCCAAGCGCACGGGCGACCTGATTGCACGCATTGGCTCAGAATCCGACCGCATCAGCGTGTTTTTGTCCCTGCACGGCCTGGACTTTGCCACCGACGTGCTGATGATTTTGATGACCGCCATCATCCTGGCCACCATTGACCCCTGGCTGACCCTGGTCACCTTGCTGCCTCTGCCCTTTATTGCCTGGATCATTCACATGGTGCGCGACCGTCTGCGCACGGGTTTCGAGAAAATCGACCGCGTTTGGGGTGAAGTCACCAACGTGCTGGCAGACACCATTCCCGGAGCGCGCGTGGTCAAGGCTTTTGCCCAGGAAAAGCGCGAGGGTCGTCGCTTTCGCGAAGCCAATATGCGCAATTTGGAACTGAATGACCGCCTGAACAAGACCTGGTCAGTCTTCTCACCCACTGTATCTTTGATGACCGAAATCGGCCTCTTGGTCGTGTGGGCCTTTGGCATCTGGCAAGTCGCCAATCACCAAATCACCGTCGGAGTGCTGACCGCTTTCATTGCCTACATTGGGCGCTTTTATGGGCGGCTCGATTCCATGAGCCGCATTGTCTCGGTCACGCAAAAGGCGGCCGCAGGTGCCAAGCGTATTTTTGATGTGCTAGACCATGTCTCGGCCGTGCCGGAACCCACCAACCCGGTCAAGTTGGAGCGGGTTGAAGGCCGCCTGGAAATGAGCCGCCTGGGTTTTCGTTATGGCAACCGTTCCGTCATCCGTAACCTGGACCTGGAAATTCGCCCCGGGGAAATGATCGGCTTGGTTGGTCACAGCGGCTCTGGCAAGAGCACACTGGTCAACCTGATTTGCCGCTTTTACGATGTATCGGAAGGTGCCATCAAGCTCGACGGCGTGGACATACGACGCTTCACCATTGCCGACTTTCGCTCTAACATTGGCTTGGTGCTGCAAGAACCTTTCCTGTTCTTTGGCACGATTGCCGAAAACATCGCTTATGGCAAGCCCGGCGCAACCCGGGAAGAAATCGTCGCAGCAGCCCGAGCCGCCCATGCCCATGAATTTATTTTGCGGCTGCCGTTGGGTTATGACTCTCTGGTGGGCGAGCGCGGCCAAGGCTTGTCAGGCGGTGAGCGTCAACGCATCTCCATTGCTCGCGCGCTGCTGATCGACCCACGTATCTTGATCCTGGATGAAGCGACCTCTGCGGTAGACACAGAGACCGAAAAAGAAATCCAGAAGGCGCTGGACAACCTCGTTCAAGGGCGCACTACCATTGCCATTGCACACCGCTTATCCACCCTCCGCAAAGCTGACCGCTTGGTGGTAATGGACCGTGGCCAAGTGGTGGAAGTGGGGCCGCACGACGAATTGATGGCAGCTGAAGGTGCCTACTACCGCCTGTACATGGCGCAAGCGCGCCGCGCAGAGCAAGAAGCCGCCGAGGAAGACCCTTTGATTCAGCACAGCGACTTTGCCCACAGCGAACTGCGCAGCGAAGTCATCAACGGTCAGGCCGAAGTAATCAGCCCCCACGCCACCACCCCTCATAACGGAGCCGCTGCATGAACGCCCCAGCGACAACCCCCAGCTTTCAACTGAGCCGCAATGCCTTTGGGCAACTCGTTTTCGTCGGTGCCGACGGCAAAGCCCAAATCGGTGTGCAGCCCGTGCGAGCCTTTCCCATTGAAGCACCCGACG
>ERZ724510.1496-NODE-1496-length-12948-cov-7.949973_pt1 | contig 12948 bp, 11 predicted proteins | sample MGYA00376043_ERZ724510 | MGnify/ENA primary metagenome ERZ724510 (study PRJEB28724, sample SAMN07190888) | wastewater metagenome | isolation source: influent of sewage treatment plant in Hong Hong | place: USA: Christiansburg, Virginia | collected 2016-03-01 ... | reverse complement strand
GCCCCATCGACCTGGCCTCCCTCGACAAGTGGGACGACTACACCAAGGCCAAGGAAGCGATGTTCTTTCATACCGACACCGCCGACGCTCCGTGGACGGTAATCAAGTCGGATTGCAAGAAACGCGCACGCCTTAACGCGCTGCGCTACATCCTGCACAAGCTGCCCTACACCAACAAGGACATCGACCACATCGGTCCCCTTGACCCGCTCCTCGTCGGCCGGGCCCACGTGGTGTACGAACGCGGCGAGCACGCCGGCAGTCCGCTGCTGTAAAGCCATCCTTCTTCGCAGCCCGGAGGCAGGGAGTAATCCTTCCTGCCGCTACGCCCCGGGCTGACGAGCAGGTAAACTCCGGCGCGTGACCGCCAAAACACCCAACCTCCCCTTCGCCCTTTTCGACAACAACCTCGACGCCACCGGCCAGTCCGGCGCCTGGCTGCTCACCGGCCTGCGCGAGGAAGTCGTGTGTACCGATCCCGCCACTTGGCAGGCCTGTCTTCAGCGCCTCGAAGACGCCGCCCGCGGCGGTGCCTGGGTCGCCCTCGCCGCCGCCTACGAACTTGGCTACGCCATCGAGCCGCACCTGCTGCCCCTGCTCCCGGCCGCTCACGGCCCGCTGCTCAGCGGCTGGATCTTCGAGCAGGGCGAGTGGCTGGACGAGGCGGCCTGCGAGGCCTGGCTGCTCGCCCATTCCGACAGTGTCGTCGGTGGCACCAGTGCCCTGACGACCGACCTCGCCGAACACGACTACCTCGGCCACATCGCACGCATCCGCCAGTACATCGCCGACGGCGACTGCTACCAGGTCAATTTCACCTTTCCCCTCAGCGGCCACACCTTCGGCAATCCTGCGGCTCTCTACCGGGCGCTGCGCGCCGCCCAGCCGGTGCGCTACGGCGCCTTCATCGGCCACGCCGGTGGCGCCATCCTGTCACGCTCACCCGAACTTTTTGTTGAACGCCAGGGTACAACGCTGATCAGCCAGCCCATGAAGGGCACCGCCCCCCGGAATACGAACCCCGACGCCCTCGCCGCCTCCGAAAAAGACCGCGCCGAGAACGTCATGATCGTGGATCTGATCCGTAACGACATGGGCCGTCTCGCCCCGCCCGGCGGCGTGCGCGTCGAGAACCTGTGCCGGGTCGAGCCCTACCCGACTGTCTGGCAGATGACCTCCCGCGTCATCGCCGAACCGGTGGATGCCGGTCTGGCCGACATCTTTCACGCCCTCTTCCCGTGCGGCTCAATCACCGGCGCACCGAAGATCCGCGCCATGGAGATCATCCACGAACTGGAGGACACGCCCCGCGGCGTGTATTGCGGCGCCCTCGGCTGGATCCGCCCCGGGGGCGATTTCCGCCTCAGCGTGCCAATCCGCACCCTGCTCGTGGACGAAACGGGTGCAACCCGCCTCAACGTCGGCAGCGGCGTCGTGTTCGACTCCAGCCCGCAAGGGGAATGGGACGAGTGCCACCTCAAGGCGCGCTTCCTCACGGCGCTACCCAAGGGCCTGCGCCTGATCGAAACCCTGCGCTACGCGCCGGTGGGCGATACACGCTTCCCGTATCTGGACGAGCACATCGAACGCCTCGGCGACTCGGCCCGCTGGTTTGGTTTTCCCTTCGACGAAGGCTGCTTCCGGCGGCTGCTGGACGGCATTGTTGCCACCGAGCCTTTGCGCGTCCGCGTCACGCTCGGCCAGGGCGGCGACTTCACGCTGGAGCAAGCTCCGCTCGCCAGCGGTGCCCCAGGGGACGCACCAACAATCGTGCTGTCGCCCGAACGGGTGAGCAGTACCGACGTGCTTCTCCGCCACAAAAGCACCGCCCGCCAGTTGTACGACCGGGAGCTTGCCCGCGTGATGGCGGCCGGACACTTCGACGCCTGGTTCCTGAACGAACGGAATGAACTGACGGAAGGGGCACGCACCAACCTCTTCGTGCAAAAAGGGGAAATCCTGCTGACACCGCCGCTGGAGGCTGGCGTGCTGAACGGCGTGCTGCGACGTCGTCTGCTGCGGGAAGGCCGGGCGCAGGAAGCGCCTCTAAGCCTGAACGACCTCCGTGAGGCGGAGGCCGTCTTTGCCGGTAATGGCCTGCGCGGGCTGGTCCGCGTCCGCCTCGTCGCCGACGAAGCCTGACGGGGCGCCCCTGACGCCTTACTTGGCGCTCTTGCCCTTCGGCACGATGGCCAGCTGCTCGACCAGAGCGCGGGTACTGGCGGCATTTTCCTTCAACAGCAGTTGCACACCGGCCCGCAGCAATTCGGACTTGGTGCAGATGCGCCCGGCCTTGGCGAGGGTTTCGCGCAGGGTCTTGAGCTGGGCGTGCTCGCTCTTGGGCATCGAGAAGGAGTCGCGGACCACTTTTTCGCGGCTGGGTTTGACCGGCTTGGCCACCTTTTCAGCCTTGGCCGGCTTGTCGGCCTTCGGTGTTTTTTCAGCCTTGGCCGGCTTTTCAAGCTTCACAGGCTTGGCCTTCTTGTCGACGACCGGCACAGCGACCTTTGCCACCGGCGCAGCGACGGGCTTGACCACCGGCGCCGCCTTGGCAACAACAGGCTTCTTCGGGGTCGCAGCCAGCTTCGCCGTGGCCGCCGGCTTCGCAGCGCGAGGCGCCTTTACGACAGCCGGCTTGACCGGTGCCACAGGTGCCGCCTCAGCAGCCACCGGGGCAACAACGCTGTCGACCACCGGAGCAGCCACTTCAGCAGCCGGCGCAACGACCACCTCGACCACTGGTTGCGGTTCGGCCACGACAACGGATGCCGGCACCTCGACCACCGGGTCGGGCAAACGCGCGGTCAGGGCTTCGTTTTCCTTCTGCTGCGTCGATTTGGTTTTGCTGTTCATGCTTTTTCTCCTGTCAGATTCACTACTTCCACAACCAGTGTGTCCACCTCACGCGCCAGCTGCATGGTGAATGCCGGCTTGCCCGCCCCGCCCTTGCAGAACAGGACCGCAAGCACCTCCGGCCTCTCCACAACACGCCATTGCGTAATACCGTATTATTCTTGCGCGAAAAACGTACCGTGACAAGTCCACCTTGCACCGCATCGTTGAAGAAGCCCACGGACAGGGCAAAACAGCCCACAAAATCATGGCATGGGTACGACATACCGGGCCACAACCGACATCGGAAGCGATAACCGTCAGTGACAAATGCGCAGGGCGGCGCGAGGAACGAACCAACCCGGACCGGACGGATTACCGCCACGGCCAGGAGGGTGGAAAAGATGGAAATCCAGCAGAAAGCCTGCTGGCAGCTGTCGATCAGCGCAAGAGGTCGGTACGGAAACCTGCCCTCGACGGACGCGACAGAATGACGTTCTGTTGCTCACCATCATGGCCCCGGGCCTTTACGCCGCCGTCGCAACTGCGCAAGCCACGGGCCCCCATGCGCAGACACTGCACGTCGTCGCAACCGCACTTGGCGAGAAGGTCGGAGGCTTCACCGTCATCCACTTGGTCAATACGCAGCAGTTCGAGAAAGCGCACAGCCGAAGCGCGGCAACCAAAGACCGTCAGGCGACCATCATTGGCACACAACCAGCGCTCATCGACGCGGATACCCAGGCAGTGCTCACGGCCGCCACTCAGGCGGTGAATGCGAATCCGGGTCTGCCCAAAGCGCCATAGCGGCGCAACGGCAAGTTCAAGCCAGGTCGCATTGCGTCCTTTGAGTTCCATTTGTCCCCTCCTTATTATTGTGTCCCGCTGATGCCCGCCAAAATCCGGGCCGGCAACGCGGTACTTTGCGTATTATCAGCAAACAATCATATAAAAGGGAGGTGGCGATTCCCGGAATGGCTACAGGGAAAACCCTGCCAAAACAAGGTCCGCCATGCCGTCGCCAGATTCCCGTGCGCATTCAACCAGGAGAAAAACACGATGAAAATCGAAACCCTCGCCGTCCACGGCGGCTACAGCCCTGATCCGACTACCAAGGCTGTCGCCGTACCAATCTACCAGACCACCTCCTACGCCTTCGACGACACCCAGCACGGGGCCGATCTGTTCGACCTGAAGGTGGCCGGCAACATCTATACCCGCATCATGAACCCCACCCAGGCGGTGCTCGAAGCCCGGGTGGCGGCCATGGAAGGCGGCATCGCCGGCCTCGCCCTGGCCTCCGGCATGGCGGCCATCACCTACTCGATCCAGACCATCGCCGAAGCCGGTGACAACATCGTCTCGGCGTCCACGCTGTACGGTGGCACCTACAACCTGTTCGCCCACACGCTGCCGCAGATCGGCATCACCGTGCGCTTTGCCGACTACCGCGACCCGGCCTCCTTCGCCCCGCTGATCGACGCACGCACCAAGGCCATCTTCTGCGAATCGGTCGGCAATCCACTCGGCAACATCACCGATTTCGAGGCGCTGGCCGCCATCGCCCACGCCCACGGCATCCCGCTGATCGTGGACAACACCGTACCCTCGCCCTATCTGTGCCGGCCCATCGAACATGGCGCCGACATCGTGGTGCATTCGCTCACCAAGTATCTCGGCGGCCACGGCACCTCCATCGGCGGCATCATCGTCGATAGCGGCAAGTTCCCGTGGGCCGAGCACAAGGAGCGCTTCCGCCGCCTCAACGAGCCCGACGTCTCCTACCACGGCGTGGTGTACACCGAAGCCCTCGGCCCGGCCGCCTACATCGGTCGCGCCCGCGTCGTACCCCTGCGCAACATGGGTGCCGCGATCAGCCCCTTCAACGCCTTCCTGATCCTGCAGGGTGTCGAGACGCTGCCCCTGCGCATGGACCGCATCTGCGAAAGCACCCTGAAAGTGGCCGAATTCCTGAAGGAGCACGCCAAGGTGGCGTGGGTGAATTACGCCGGCCTGCCCGACCATCCCGACTATCCGCTGGTGCAGAAGTACATGGGCGGCCGCGCATCGGGGATCCTCAACTTTGGCGTGAAGAGCACCGACGGCGACGGCAAGGCGGCCGGCGGCCGCTTCCAGGACGCCCTCAAGCTGGTCACCCGCCTGGTGAACATCGGCGACAGCAAGAGCCTCGCCTGCCACCCGGCGTCCACCACCCACCGCCAGTTGTCGCCGGCCGAAATGGCCAAGGCCGGGGTGTCGGAAGACATGGTCCGCCTGTCCATCGGTATCGAGCACATCGACGACATCCTGGCCGACCTCGACCAGGCACTGGCTGCGGTGTAATGCAAAAAGGGCCGGGATTTTCCCGGCCCTTGAAAGTGGGTTTGACCTCAGCCCAGCAGGACTTTTCTAGACCACGCTGCAACCGATGATCTGGTAGCCCGGCCCGCTCATCACCACTTTGCCGGGTTCGAGCTTGACCGTCCGCGCAGCCAGCCTGGCGAAGACCTGCCCGCCACTGCGCATGAATCCCGGTTCGCAAGCCACCCGCACGCTACGCCCGCGTACCACCGGATCGCACAGGAGGCCGCTCCAGCTGCGGCTGCCGTCGTCGAACAGCGCCGGCACCGGATCGTTGGAAACCGTCTGCAGCCCGACGGCCGCACCTGCGGCCTCGCTGAAGCGAACACGCCGTACCAGCGCCAGCACCCACCGTCCCGTCTCGCCCACGTGAGCCCCCACCAGCGCCCCCACCCGGCAAATATCCGGATCCATCACCGGTGAAGAGACACCAAAACCGTTGCGACTGGCATCCAGCAGGGACCAGGCGGCCGCGGGGCGGAGCAACGCCTCACCCGACACCAAGGAACGTATGAAGCCCAGCCCGGTGGCCAGCGCCAGCGCACCATCAACCCGATGCCGCCGACATTGACGCATCGGCGGAACCGCCGCCCACTGACGGGACAAATGACGAATCGCTGCCGACACGGAAGGGGCACTGAGACCGGCAAACAACGGATCGAGCCCCTCTCCCTCCATGCTGACATCGAGTTCGCCAAGCATCGACACCGCATCGGCCGGACGGAAAAACCGAACCGTCTGCGGCACGTCGTCGGGCAGACTGACGCAACGTCGGGGCCGTGCCAGGCTCTCCAGATCGAGCGTGAAGAGCGTACCGCTGGCCGGCTGATTGCTCAGCTGGAGGGAGTGCTGCAAAACACGCACGAGCTTGTCGGCGGCTTCGATGCGATCCGGCGGCAACTGGTCCAGGCTGGCGCAGTGCATGGCGACCAGACGCACGAATTCGCGGTTGATCGTCGAGAAGGTTTCCCGCCCCTCACGCACGCTCACCGGGGCATTCAGAGCGCCGCTGGCATGGGCGCTACGGTAGGCCACACCGGCGCGCTGCCACACATCGGGCGCGAGATCCTGGTAGTCGAAAGCCGCCCATTTCATCTCGCCAGCGGCGGAGCGCACCGTGCGCAACAGGATTTCAGTGCGCAACGGATCGCCCGGCGCGATGGAAAAATCACTGGCCAGCGCCGACAACACGAGATCGTAGGCACGCCCGAGACTGGCGTAAAAATCCCGTCCGAGCGCCTTGTAGCGCACGCTGCGGGATCCGAACACATTGGAAAGATACAGGCCGGCGGCCTGCCGAAGCTGCGGCTGGGCCGCTTCATCGAGGACGACGACCAGCCGGGCCAGCTCGGAAACATCCAGTTCCGCTTCGTACTGGAAGGAGTCAAGCCAGCGGATCAGCTCGACAATGGCTGTTGGCGCGGCATTTGTGGCGATTTCGGTCAGCGCCAGCCTCAACGTCTGGGGCTGCAGGAGCGGATGCGGATTGTGAACCTGCGTACCAACCCCCATAAATCCTTTTTCGCCTCCTAGGACGAGCGCATTGAAACAATTTCTAACGAAAGACAATCTTAGCACAAAGGGCTTTTCACCATGAAAGCCCACAACGGGCACCCCTCAGTAGGCCGTCGGCGCACAGCCCCTCAAGGTGTGGAAATCACGCCTTCCGGGCAAACCTCCATCAGGTAAACTCACGCTCCTGTTTTTTGCTTTTTTATCAGCCATGCGCCAGTACCTCGAACTCATGCGCCACGTGGCGGAACGCGGCCACCGCAAGGACGACCGCACCGGCACCGGCACCCTCTCGGTCTTCGGCTGGCAGATGCGCTTCGATCTCGCCGAAGGCTTTCCGCTGCTCACCACCAAAAAGCTCCACACCCGCTCGATCATCCACGAGCTGCTGTGGTTCCTGCGTGGCGACACCAACATCAAGTACCTCAAGGACAACGGCGTTTCGATCTGGAACGAGTGGGCCGACGAAAACGGCGAACTCGGCCCCGTGTACGGCAAGCAATGGCGCCGCTGGGAAAGCCCGGACGGACGCAGCATCGACCAGATGGCCCTGCTCATCGACGCCCTCAAGAAGAATCCGGACTCGCGCCGCCACATCATCTCGGCATGGAACCCGGCCGAGGTCGACCGCATGGCCCTGCCGCCCTGCCACGCCCTGTTCCAGTTCTATGTGGCCGGCGGCAAGCTGTCGTGCCAGCTTTACCAGCGCAGTGCCGACATCTTCCTCGGCGTGCCCTTCAACATCGCCTCGTATGCCCTGCTGACGATGATGGTGGCGCAGGTGTGCGGCTACGAGCCGGGCGACTTCGTGTGGACCGGCGGCGACTGCCATCTATATGCCAACCACCTGGAACAGACGCAGCTGCAACTGTCCCGCGAACTGCGTCCCCTGCCGACGATGCGCATCAACCCGGAGGTGAAGGATCTGTTCGCCTTCAGCATCGACGACTTCACCCTCGAAGGCTACGACCCGCACCCGCACATCTCTGCGCCGGTGGCGGTATGAGCAAGCCCATTCTGGCCCTGGTCGCCGCCTGCGCCCGCGGTGGCGTCATCGGCATCGACAACAAGCTGCCCTGGCACCTGCCGGAAGACATGAAGTTCTTCCGCGAAACCACCCGCGGCAAACCGGTGATCATGGGCCGCAAGACCTGGGAATCCCTGCCCGACGCCTTCCGGCCACTGCCCGGGCGCCTCAACATCGTGGTCAGCCGCAACCCGGATTTCCACGCGGAGGGCGGCGCGGTGGTCGGCAGCCTGCCGGAGGCCGTCGCTGCTGCCGGCAACGCCGAGATCGCCTGCGTGATCGGCGGCGCCGAAATCTATCGTCAGGCCCTAGCGCTGGCCGACCGGCTGATCCTGACCGAAATCGACCGCGACTATGCTGGCGATGCGTTCTTCCCGGCGTTCGACCAGGCGGAGTGGCAGGAAGTCAGTCGTGATGCCCGCGTATCGGAATCCGGCCTGCCGTTTGCCTTCGTCACCTACGAACGTCGCAACGCGGGCCCTGCATAGATCGCACTCATCCCGGCTCAAAGGGCTGAACGTGCAGAGTCGGACTGAAGTCCGACCTACAAAAAACGCCACGGTTTTTGCCGTGGCGTTTTTGCATTCCAGCCCAGAAACCGTTAGCCCCTGACGCAATCCACGTAGTAGTGGATGCGTCCGTCGCGCTCTTCCTTCACCAGACCATGCACATCGGTCTCGAAGCCGGGGAAGCGGTCGTTGAATTCCCGCGCAAAGCGCAGGTACTGGACAACGGTCTTGTTGAAGCACTCGCCCGGGATCAGCAGCGGGATGCCCGGCGGGTAGGGCGTGAGCAGCACGCTGGTAACGCGGCCTTCGAGGTCGTCGATGGCGACCCGTTCGATTTCCCGGTGGGCCATCTTGGAGAAGGCATCGGCCGGCTTCATCGCGGGGATCATGTCCGACAGGTACATCTCGGTGGTCAGGCGGGCCACGTCGTTCTGCTTGTAGATGTCGTGGATCTGCTGGCACAGGTCGTGCAAGCCGACGCGCTCGTAACGCGGGTGCTTGGCGATGAACTCCGGCAGGACGCGCCACAGGGGCTGGTTCTTGTCGTAGTCGTCCTTGAACTGCTGCAGCGCAGTCAGCAGCGTGTTCCAGCGGCCCTTGGTGATGCCGATGGTGAACATGATGAAGAAGGAGTACAGGCCGGTCTTCTCGACGATCACGCCGTGCTCGGCCAGGTACTTGGTGACGATGGCCGCCGGAATGCCGAAGTCGTCGGCGAAATCGCCGCCCACGTCGAGGCCCGGGGTGATGATCGTCGCCTTGATCGGGTCGAGCATGTTGAAGCCCGCCGCGATGTTGCCGAAGCCGTGCCAGCGCTCGGAATCACGCAGCATCCAGTCTTCGCGCTCGCCCATGCCTTCTTCGGCCAGGTAGTCGGGGCCCCACACCTTGAACCACCAGTCGGCGCCCCATTCTTCATCCACCTTGCGCATGGCGCGGCGGAAGTCGAGGGCTTCGGCCAGGGACTCTTCAACCAGCGCGGTGCCGCCCGGCGCTTCCATCATCGCCGCCGCCACGTCGCAGGACGCGATGATCGAGTACTGGGGTGAGGTGGACGAATGCATCAGGTAGGCTTCGTTGAAGATGTCCCGGTCGAGCTTGCGGGTCTGGGAATCCTGCACGAGGATTTGCGAGGCCTGCGACAGGCCCGCCAGCAGCTTGTGGGTGGACTGGGTCGAGAAGACCATCGACTCGCTGCAGCGCGGCCGGTCGGCCCCCATGGCGTGGTAGTCGCCATAGAAGTCGTGGAAGGCGGCGTGCGGCAGCCAGGCCTCATCAAAGTGCAGCGTGTCGATCTCGCCGTCCAGCAGCTCCTTGATGGTTTCCACGTTGTAGAGGATGCCGTCGTAGGTGGACTGGGTGATCGTCAGGATGCGCGGCTTCTTGTCCTTCACCGCACGGGCGAAGGGGTTGGCTTCGATCTTGCGGCGGATGTTGTCGAGCTGAAATTCTTCGAGCGGAATCGGGCCGATGATGCCGAAGTGGTTGCGCGTCGGCGTCAGGAACACCGGAATCGCCCCGGTCATGATGATCGAGTGGAGGATCGACTTGTGGCAGTTGCGGTCCACCACCACGATGTCGTCCGGCGCCACCGTCGAATGCCACACCATCTTGTTGGAAGTGGACGTGCCGTTGGTGACGAAATACAGGTGATCGGCATGGAAGATGCGCGCCGCGTTGCGCTCGGAAGCGGCTACCGGACCGGTGTGGTCGAGCAGCTGACCGAGCTCATCCACCGCGTTGCAGACGTCGGCACGCAGCATGTTTTCGCCGAAGAACTGGTGGAACATCTGGCCGACCGGGCTCTTCAGGAAGGCCACGCCACCGGAGTGACCGGGGCAGTGCCACGAATACGAGCCATCCGCCGCGTAGTGGGTCAGCGCGCGGAAGAACGGGGGCGGCAGGGAATCCAGGTAGGACTTGGCTTCACGGATGATGTGGCGAGCCACGAACTCCGGCGTGTCCTCGAACATGTGGATGAAGCCGTGCAGCTCGCGCAGCACGTCGTTGGGGATGTGCCGCGAGGTACGCGTCTCGCCATACAGGAAGATCGGGATTTCCTCGTTGCGGAAACGGATCTCGGTGACGAAGGCACGCAGATCGGCGATCGCCTTTTCGGTAGCCTCCAGCGAGGAAAACTCTTCATCGTCGATGGACAGGATGAAAGCCGAGGCGCGACTTTGCTGCTGGGCGAAGGAAGACACGTCACCATAACTGGTCACGCCGAGGACTTGCAGCCCTTCCTTCTCGATAGCTTCCGACAGGGCGCGAATGCCCAGACCGGACGTGTTTTCCGAACGAAAATCCTCGTCGATGACGATGACCGGAAAATTGAATTGCATGCACGGCTCCTCGATGCCCGTTTTTAGCGCGGGCGGATCAACAAAAAGCTTTGGGCGGACTTGCGTGGCTGCGCATAGTCCGCCCGAGGTGTACTACTCTAACTGCAGAGTATTTCAGATTTTCGGCAGGGTAACGCCAGTCTGTCCCAGATATTTACCACCCCGATCCTTGTAGGAGGTTTGACATACCTCGTCGGACTCGAAGAACAGCATCTGGGCGATGCCCTCGTTGGCGTAGATCTTGGCCGGCAAGGGTGTGGTGTTGGAGAACTCCAGCGTCACGTGACCTTCCCATTCCGGCTCCAGCGGCGTGACGTTCACGATGATGCCGCAACGGGCATACGTGGACTTGCCGAGGCACACGGTCAGAATGTTGCGCGGGATGCGGAAATACTCCACCGTCCGTGCCAAAGCGAAGGAGTTCGGCGGAATAATGCACACGTCGCCGACAAAATCGACGAAGTTGCGCTCATCGAAGGCCTTCGGGTCGACGATGGTGGAGTTGATGTTGGTGAAGATCTTGAATTCGTTGGCGCAACGCACATCGTAGCCGTAGCTCGAGGTGCCATACGAGACGATTTTGCCGCTGTCGTTCTGGCGCACCAGTTCCGGGGCAAAGGGTTCGATCATTCGCGCATCGCCTTCCGACATGCGGCGAATCCAATTGTCCGATTTGATGCTCACGCTGGGCCCCTGCAAGAATGCAAAGACCGGCATTCTACATGCAGAGGCCAGCGGAAAAAGTATTGAAAAACCCTTAACGGCGCCCGGATGCCACCGACGACGACGAGTCCTGCAATTTGGCAGGCTCCGGATCGTCCTTGACGGCATCGTACACGCCCTTGCCGACCTTGAACGGGATCTTCACCACCTCCACGCCCACATCCACCGCCGTCCCGACCACCGCACCCACGATGCAGCCCGAAAGGCCCACCGTTGCCAGCGCCAGCAGGCCGGCCGCCATCCATCGTCCAGCACCGCTCACGTGTTCTGCACCACGATGTTGGGGAACTTGCTACTCATGTCCTTGGAGCGCTCGGCAATCGTGATCGCCACCTTGCGGGCGATGCTCTTGTAAATATCCGACACCCGGCCATCCGGGTCCGACACTACGGTAGGCACGCCGCTGTCCACTTCCTGACGGATCTGGATATCCAGCGGCAAGGCACCCAGGAAGGGCACGCCGTAGTCGTCGCACATGCTCTGACCGCCGCCGGTGCCGAAGATGTGTTCTTCGTGGCCGCACTTGGAGCAGATGTGGATGCTCATGTTTTCAACGATGCCGATGATCGGCACGCCGACCTTCTCGAACATCTTGAGGCCCTTGCGGGCATCCAGCAGGGCGATGTCCTGCGGCGTGGTGACGATCACCGCACCGGTCACCGGCACGCTCTGGGACAGGGTCAGCTGGATGTCGCCGGTGCCCGGCGGCATGTCGATGACCAGGTAGTCCAGATCGCGCCAGTTGGTTTCCTTGAGGAGCTGGTTGAGCGCCTGGGTAGCCATCGGGCCGCGCCACACCATCGGCGTTTCCACATCCACCAGGAAGCCGATGGACATCACCTGCAGCCCGTGGGCCTCCAGCGGCTCCATGCTCTTGCCGTCGTGGGATTCGGGACGCTGACCGCCAATACCCAGCATCTGGGGCTGCGACGGGCCGTAAATGTCGGCGTCGAGCATGCCGACGGTGGCGCCTTCGGCGACCAGCGCCAGGGCCAGGTTGACGGCCGTCGTGCTCTTGCCGACACCGCCCTTGCCGGAAGCCACGGCGATGATGTTCTTCACCCCGGGCAGCAGCTTGACGCCCTGCTGCACAGCGTGGGCGACGATCTTGGTGTGCACGTTGGCGCTGACGTTGCCGACGCCGGGAACAGTGCGAACCTGAGCAATCACCGCCTGACGGATCGCGTCGATCTGGGTCTTTGCCGGATAGCCCAGCTCGATGTCGAAGGACACGTCGGCGCCGCTGACGCGCAGGTTCTTCACTGCGCGGGAGGAGACGTAATCCTTGCCGGTATTGGGGTCGGCCAGCTGCTTGAGGCTGTCGAGGACGCTTTGTTCACTGAGACTCATGGTGTCAGGGGCCGGCGAGCGGCGGAAAAAAGAGAACATGAAAAAAGGCCGGGCAAATACAAACCCGAGTAATTTACTCCAGTTTACCGAAAACCCGGCGGCTCCGCGATGGGGGAATCGCTTTGCTAGAATGCCGGACTCAGAACAATTCCGCACCAGGCCCCGCCCATGACAACCCCGCGCAAGATCCTCGTCACCAACGCCCTGCCCTACGCCAACGGCGACATCCACCTCGGACACCTGGTCGGCTACATCCAGGCCGACATCTGGGTGCGCTACCAGCGCATGCGCG
>ERZ724510.1492-NODE-1492-length-12952-cov-8.964410_pt1 | contig 12952 bp, 11 predicted proteins | sample MGYA00376043_ERZ724510 | MGnify/ENA primary metagenome ERZ724510 (study PRJEB28724, sample SAMN07190888) | wastewater metagenome | isolation source: influent of sewage treatment plant in Hong Hong | place: USA: Christiansburg, Virginia | collected 2016-03-01 ... | reverse complement strand
GCCAGTGCTAGCTTTGCGTACCGTCACTTATTGCACTGAAAACGAGGAGACCCCGGCGAAGGTCTTTGATCGAGAGTGCGGGCATGGGCGCAGTGTAGAGGGGTCGCATGGGGCTTGCCATATTTTATTTGAGTAGATATAGTTCGTATACAAACAACATCGTTCATTCCGCGTCGTCGAATCAGGAGACACCCATGCGCACCCCCATCTGCGAGCGCCTCGGCATCGAGGCGCCCATCTTTGCTTTTTCCCATTGCCGCGACGTGGTGGTGGAAGCCACCAAGGCCGGTGGTTTCGGCGTGCTCGGCGCCGTGAGTTTCTCGGTCGAACAGCTCGAAATGGAGCTCAAGTGGATCGACGAGCACGTGGATGGCAAGCCCTACGGCGTGGACGTGTTGATCCCCTCCAATTACGACAAGGCGGCCGAGTCTGCCGAGCAGCCGGTGCAGGACCTGCTGCCCGACCTGCAACGCCAATTCATGGAAGACCTGCTGGAGCGCGAAGGCGTGCCTCAGCTCAGCGCCGACGACGCCAAGGCCGCTCGCGAAGAGCTGAACGGCCGAGGCCGCAACTCCACGCCCGCCGCGGCCCGCAAGATGATCGAGGTGGCGCTGCGCCACCCGCAGGTCAAGCTGATCGTGAGCGCGCTGGGCACGCCGCCGAAGTCGCTGGTGGACGAGCTGCACGCGCGCGGCATCGTGGTGGGCTCGCTCTGCGGCAAGCCCGAACACGCGGCCGACCAGCGCGACGCGGGCGTGGACATGATCGTGGCGCAAGGCACCGAAGCCGGTGGCCACACGGGCCAGATTTCCACCCTGGTGCTGGTGCCCCAGGTGGTGGACCTGGTGGCATCGGCCGGCGTGGCGGTGCTGGCGGCAGGGGGCATCAGCCGGGGCAGCCAGATCGCAGCGGCCTTTGCGCTGGGCGCTCAGGGCGTGTGGATGGGCACGGTGTGGCTCGGCACGCGCGAGAGCGAGCTCACGCCCATGGAAAAAGAAGTGCTGTTCAAGGCCTGCACCGAAGACGCGGTGCAGCGCAAGTACCAGACCGGCAAGACCGTGCGCATGATCCGCAGCAAAGCGTCGGAGGCCTGGGAGCAGCCCGGCGCGCCCAAGCACCTGCCACCGCCGTTGCAGAACGTGCTGTACCACGCCTCGCGCATCCGCATCGAGAAAGCGCGCCGCGCCGACCTGTGCTCCTTCCCCGCCGGCCAGGTGGTGGGCACCATGAAGGAAGAGACCTCGGTGCGCCAGGTGATGGCCGACCTGATGAACGAATACGCCGAGACCGCCGAGCGCATGTCGCCCCTGATCAACCTCTGAACCGAACACCCTCACCATGAGCCAGATCACACAAAAAGAGTTCTGCACCGTCGAGCGCGACGGCCACCTCACCATCGTCACCATCAACCGCCCCGATGTGATGAACTCCACCCACTTCGAGGCCGACCAGGAGTTGCACGAAGTCTGGAACGACTTCGCCACCGACGACGACCAGTGGGTCGGCATCATCACCGGCGCGGGCGACAAGGCCTTCAGCACAGGCAACGACCTGAAGATGCACGCGCAACGTGGCGTGCGCGAATTTCCGCCCACCGGTTTTGCAGGCCTCACCACCCGCTTCGACCTGGACAAGCCGGTGATCGCAGCGGTCAACGGCATTGCCATGGGCGGTGGCTTCGAACTCGCCTTGGCCTGCGACCTGGTGATCGCCGCCGAAAACGCCTTCTTCGCCCTTTCCGAACCGCGCGTGGGCCTGGCCGCGCTGGCTGGCGGCGTGCAGTACTTGCCACGCGCCATCGGGCTGCCGCGCGCCATGGGCATCCTGCTCACCGGCCGGCGTGTGCCGGCCGCCGAGGCGTTCGATCTCGGCTTTGTCACCGCGCTGGCGCCGGCCGGCGGTGCAATGGTCGAAGCGCGCAAGTGGGCCGACCAGATGCTGGAATGCGCTCCGCTGTCGCTGCGGGCCACCAAGGAAGTGGCACGCAAGACCATGCTGGGCGACGACTTCGAGAGCAAGCTGATGGCCGCGCGCGAGTTCCCGGCCGCCAAGCGCCTGCGCAGCAGCGAGGACTACAAGGAAGGCCCACGCGCGTTCGCTGAAAAGCGCAAGCCGCAGTGGAAGAACCGTTGAGCGGAGGCAAGACCATGGCGCAGGACAAGACCCGCATTCCCGTGATCGTCGGCACCGGCCAGGTGACCGACACCACCTCCAAACCCGAAGACGCGCGCTCGCCGCTGCAACTGATGGTGGAAGCGGCCCAACTGGCGGCCCAGGACAGCGGCGCCGATGCCAAGGCCCTGCTGGGCTCGCTCGACTCGGTCACGGTGATCCGCCTGTTCGCCGACACCTCGCCGCGCTTCGCCTCGCCGTTCGGCAAACTGGCCAATCCACCCTGGTCCGTGGCCCGGCGCGTGGGCGCCAACGCCGCGAGCGACCTGGTGTACCCGCCACAGGGCGGCGACACGCCGCAAGTGTTGCTGGCGCGGGTGTGCGAGCGCATCGCGCAAGGCGAGTCGCAATCGGCGCTGATCGTGGGCGGCGAAGCGCTGCGCTCCGAGCTCGCGGCCAAGCGCGCGGGCCTGTCGCTGCAATGGGGCGAGGACGCGCCAACGCAGCCCAACACGCTGGACGGTGTGAAAGACATGTACACCGCCGAAGAAGAGGCGCACGGCATGCGCTCGGCCATCGCCATGTACGGCCTCATCGGCCAGTCGCTGCGCCAGTCGGCCGGCCAGAGCGTGGACGAATACCGCGAGGCGAGTGCCCGCCTGTTCTCGGGTCTCGCGGCAGTGGCCAAGGCCAACCCCTTGGCCACGCGCCGCGCCGGCTACAGCGCCGAAGCCATTGCCGAGGTGACACCCGACAACCCCTACGTGGGCTTTCCCTTCACCAAGCTGATGACCGCCAGCGCCTTCATCGACCAGTCGGCCGCCTTCATCGTGGTGTCCGAAGCCAAAGCGGACGAGTTGGGCATTCCGGTGGACAAGCGCGTGTACCTGCACGGCAGTGCGGCCGCGCACGACCAGTGGTTCGTGAGCGAGCGCCCGCAGTTGGACGAATCACCCGCGATGCGGCTGTCGGCCCGGCACGCGCTGGCGCAGGCCGGCCGCACGATGGACCAGGTGGAGTTCCTCGACATCTACAGCTGCTTTCCTTCCGCCGTGCAGATCGCTTGCAAGGAACTCGGCATCCGGCCCGACGATCCGCGCCAGCTTTCGGTGACCGGTGGCCTGCCGTACTTCGGCGGCCCCGGCAACAACTACGTGACGCATGCCATCGCCGAGATGGTGCAGCGCGTGCGCAGCCAGCCGGGATCGTTCGGCCTGGTCATGGCCAATGGCGGCCTGGTGACGAAAGAGGCGGTGGGCGTGTTCTCGACCCAAAGGCCCGACAAGCCCTTCGTGCGCGAGCCGGCCTCGGTGATCCAGGATGAGATCGACCGGCTCACGCCCAGGCAGGCGCTGAATGCCAAGCCCGAAGGCGAGGCGGTGATCGAGACCTGCGCCGTGCTGCATGGCAAGAAGGGGCCCGAGCGCGGTGTGCTGTTTGGCCGGCTGTTGTCGACCAACGAACGCTTCCTGGCCAACACGCCCTCGGACGCTGCGACGCTGGCCCTGCTGCAATCCGATCAGGCGCTGGGCCTGCGCGGCCAGGTGTCGCAGGTCGACGGGCTCAACGTGTTCGTGCCCGCCGCCTGAGGCTCAGGCCAGGTGGGGAAGGCCTTCGGCATGCTGGCAACCCTCGCACATGGCCTTGACGACTTCGCGCACCACGCCTCGCGCCCAGTGATGAAGCTCCTGCCGGTGCGTGCGCTCGTGCCAGACCATGGTGGTCTTGAAGGTGGCGATCGGGACCGGCAGCGCGTGCAGGGTGATCGGCAGCGACTCCGCCGAGCGCCTGGCCAGCCAGGTCGGCATGGTGCACAGCATGCTGGAGCTGGCCACGATGGGCGGCGCGAGCAGGATGGAATTGACCCGAGCGCCCACGGAGCGCACCAGGTTACGCGCCTTGAGCGCATCGGCCACGGAAGATTCCGCCCAGGAAATCGAGCGCGTGGGCGCGGCCGTGAGCACGTGCCGCTCGCGCATGAAACCTTCGAGCGAGAGTTGCGCGGCGATGCGCGGGTGTTGCCGCGACCGGATGGCCGAGAGCGATTGGCTCAACAGGTCGCTCGCGTACATCTGTTTTGGCACCGACGTGGCGTAGCCGATGCCCAGGTCCAGCTGGCCCTCGGCCAACAGGCCGAACAGGTTGCTCTGGTCCAGGCGCTGGATCTGCATGCAGAGCTGAGGCGCTTCACGGTCGAAGCGCGCGGTGAGACGCGGCCCCAGCTCCAGCGCCATCGCGTCCGACATCGCGACCGTGAGCACGCCTTCGGCGCGCGCGGGCTCGAAGGGACGGGGGTCCGAGAAGATGGCGTCCAGCACCGAGAGGCCGGACTTCACCAGGCCGGCCAGCTCGACCGCGCGTGGTGTGAGCTCCATGCCTTTGCCCACGCGCACCAACAGGGGATCACGGGTGAGCACGCGCAAGCGGTTGAGCGCATTGCTCATGCCGGGCTGGCTCATGCCCAGGCGGTTGGCCGCGCGTGTCACCGACTTTTCTGCCAGCAGCGCTTCCAGGCAGAACAGCAGGCTGATTTCGATGCGCTCTCGGCTCATGTGAAAGCTCCAGGTATTGGAGATTTGAATGGTCTTATTCTAGGTCCTTTGTTGTTCGAAAAGGGCTCGCTCAGTCTAATCAGGCGCTGTGGAGACGGGCTGTTTTCGCTCGAAGAAAACGCCCATCTCCCCTTGGAGACAACACGCATGACGCTGCGGCCCCTGGCGCTGGCATTCATGCGCAACCGTGATACCAGACCATGAGCGAAGCCACCCTTTCTCCTCCGCTGGCCAAGGGCCATGCGCCACTGCGCGAGAGCGCTGAACTGGTGATGGTGCGCGACGCGGCGCGAGCATTGCTCGACACCGAATGGCCCAGTGCGCAAGCTGCCGCACTGGCGCAGCAGCCCGATGAACTGCGCCGCCTGTGGCGGCACGCGGTGCAGCAAGGCTGGACCCAATTGGAGCTGGACGACGCCGAGCTGGGCCTGGCGGCCGCGCTGGTGCTGCAGCAAGAACTTGGCCGTGCCGAATGCCCTTTGCCGCTGATGGATTCGCTGCTCGCCGACGCGGTGCTGGCCGCGTCCTCGCAAGCCGAAGCGGCCTCGCTGCGCGCCGCGTTGCACGAAGGGAACCTCATCCCCACCTGGTGCCTGGAGCCCACCGGGCAGCCCTTGGGCACGCGCCTGCCCTTCGTGGAACACACGGCCTTCGCCACGCACCTGTTCATCCTGACCGGCGCTGCCGATGAGGTGCTGGTGGTGCCGATGTCGACGGCGCGCGTGCAGGCCACGCCGGGCATGGCCCGGCCCCCGCTGGCCGAGGTGTCGCTGGACGGTGCGCAGGGTGTGGAGCGCATCCACACCGGCGCCGAAGTGCAGGCCCTGCCGGGGCTGGCTCGCCTGCTGCTCGCCGCGCGCGCCCTGGGGGCGGCACAACATGGCCTGCAACTGCTGTGCGACTACGCGCGCGTGCGCCAGCAGTTCGGCCAGTTGATCGGCCAGTTCCAGGCCATCCAGCACAAGCTGGCCAACTGCCTGATGGGCACCGAGGTGTGCCGCCTGGCCTTGCTCCATGCCGTGGACGGCGGCGATCTGGCCGCCCGGCCTTACCGTGCGGCCACGGCGGTGGCACTGGCGGGCCAATACCTTCGACCGGTGGTGCTGGAGCTCATGCACGGTTTCGGCGGTGTGTCGTTCTGGGAAGAGCACGAGATGCCGCGCATCTTCCGTCGCGTGCACGCCGACGTGACGCGCCTGGGCGGGGTGGGCGCGGCGCGCGAGCAACTCGCCGAGCAACTGCTCAAGCCGGGCGCGCGCATTCCCGAGTTCGACCTGGGCGAGCGTGCCAACACCTTCCGCCGCGAAGTGCGCGACTGGCTGGCCGAACACTGGGACCACCAGTACCCGCCCGACACCGCGAACCTGCCGGTGAACCACCGCAAGGCCCGCCAGTCTTTCAGCCGCCAGCTGGGCGCCAAGGGGTGGCTGGGCGTGAGCTGGCCGCGCGAGTACGGCGGCCAGGCGCGGGGCGCGCTGGAGCACCTCGCTTTCGAAGAAGAGATGGCCTACGCAGAAGCGCCCATCACCTTCCACAACACGGCGGCCACCATGATCGGCCCCACCCTGGTCCGCTACGGCTCGCCCTCGCAGAAGGCCTTCTTCCTGCCGGGCATTGCGCGTGGCGACCTGTCCTTCGCACTCGGCTACAGCGAGCCCGACCACGGCTCCGACCTGGCCAGCATCCGCACCTCGGCCACGCCGCTGCCCGGTGGTGGCTGGCGCATCCGGGGCCAGAAGACCTTCACCTCCACCGCCGGCTTCTCCACGCACGTGTGGCTGGCCGCGCGCAGCGACCCGGCGCAGGCCAAGCACCGTGGCATCAGCGTCTTCATCGTGCCGCTGGATGCACCCGGCATCACCTTGCAACCCATGGCCGGCCTCAACGGCCACCGCTCCAATGTGGTGTTCTACGACGACGTGGAGGTGGGCGAGGACGCGTTGGTCGGCGAACTGCACGGCGGCTGGGAGGTGATCACCGCCGCGCTGACCTACGAGCGCGTGTCGCTGGCTGCCATCGCAGCCCGCGCACGCGGTTACTTCGATCAACTGCTGGCCCATGTGCAGGCCACACAGCGAGACGACAGCCTGGTGCGCGACCGCATCGGCGAATACGCCGCGCGCATCGAAGCCGCGCGCCTGCTGGCGGTGAACACCGCGCTCGTGGTGCAGGCCGGCGAGGTGCCCGTGCACCAGGGCGCGATGGTCAAGGTGTTTGCCAGCGAGTTGATGGAGTCGCTCGCCGAAGCTGCTTTTGACCTCGTGGGCACGGGCGCCTTGCTGGAAGGCGGTGCCGCGAGCGCGCTGGTCGATGGCCGCTTCGAGTACGCCGTGCGCGACGCCTTGCTCTACACCATCGGCGGCGGCACCAACGAGATCCAGCGCACGCTGATTGCGCAACGCGGGCTGGGCCTGCCGCGCTGAATATTTTTATCGACCACCACTCAAAAGGAGACCTTGCATGAACTTCATCCGCCGCGCCTTGCTGGCCACCGCCTGCATCCTGGCCATCGCACCCGCCGCCCAGGCCCAGGCCACGTACCCGGACAAGCCGATCAAGATCGTCTACACCTACGCGCCAGGCGGCGCGGGCGATGCGCTCACGCGCCTGCTGGGCACGCTGATCTCGCCCGCGCTGGGCCAGCCGGTCATCGTGGAGAACCGCGCGGGTGCCTCGGGCGGTGTGGGCGTGATGGCCGCTGCGCGCTCGCCCGCCGACGGCTACACCTTCCTGCTCACCACCGTGACCACCGTGGTGCAGATCCCCATGGTGATGCGCGACAACAGCTTCGACCCGGTGAAGTCCATGACGCCGGTGGCCAACGTGTCTGGCCAGCCGCTGGTGCTGGTGGCCCACCCCACCATCCCCGCCAACGATTTCCCGTCCTTCGTGGAATGGACGCGCAAGCAGCCCGACGGCGTGCACGTGGCCGTCTCCGGCCCCACGCTGGAAGTGGCCTCGGCCCTGGTGAACAAGGGCGCCAACATCAAGATGGTGAACGTGCCCTACCGCGGCGCCGCGCCCGCCTTCCAGGCACTGCTGGGCGGTGAGGTCAAGCTGTACTTCACCGTGCCGTCTTCCGCGCTGCTGGACTTCAGCAAACAAGGCAAGGTCAAGATCCTGGGCATCACCTCGGCGCAACCCACGCCGCTGATCCCCGGCGTGGAGCCGATCGGCAAGCACGTGCCTGGTTACGTGCAGGACATCAACTTCGCCGTCTGGGCACCGCAGGGCACGCCTGACGCGATCGTGGCCAAGATGAACGACGCGATCCGCAAGGCCGTGGCCCTGCCCGAGTTCGCCGAGAAGCTGGCCGGCATGGGCATGGCGCCCGCCTACGGCGACGCTGCCAAGGTGACCAGCATCACGCAACACGAGGCGGCGAACATCAAGCGCGCCATGGAAGTCGCCACCATCCGTTACGGAGAGTGATGACTCCCCCCGCAGCGCTTCGCGCTACCCCCAGGGGGCGGCACCTGAGGCCCGGCGAAGCCGGTTCCTCGGTGCCACTGGGTTGTGCTCGGGCAGGTGTCTGGTCTTGATCTCCGAGGAGGCATGAGATGACTTTGAAGAGTTCTGTGCGCGAGCGCGTGAGCGAAGCCGAGTGGTCCACGCGGGTGGATCTGGCGGCGTGTTACCGGCTGGTGGCGCGCCACGGCATGGCCGACCTGATCTACAACCACATCACCGCGCGGGTGCCGGGTGAGGAAGGGCACTTCCTCATCAACCCCTTTGGTTTTCTCTACGAAGAGATCACGGCTTCCAGCCTGTTCAAGATCGATCTGGATGGCCATGTCATCGAACGGCCGGACCTGCCCGAAGACATCGGCATCAACCACGCGGGCTTCGTGATCCACAGCGCGGTGCACGCTGCGCGCCACGACGTGGAATGTGTGCTGCACACGCACACGCGCGCAGGCATGGCGGTCTCGGTGATGGCGCAGGGCCTGCTGCCCGCCACGCAGGGCGCGCTGCGCTTCCACGAGCGCCTGGCGTACCACGACTTCGAAGGGCCGGCGGTGGACGAGGGCGAGCGCGAGCGCCTGGTGGCCGACCTCGGCTCGAACGACGCCATGATCCTGCGCAACCACGGCCTGCTTGCCTGTGGCCGCAGCATCGCCGAAGCCTTTTTGCTCATGAACCGGCTGGAGATGGCCTGCCGCGTGCAGGTGGACTTCCTCGCCGCCAACACGCCGCTGCACCTGCCCACGCCCGAGGTGATGGCCAAGACCGCGCGCATCCTCGCGCCTTCCACCTTCACCGGCCGCAGCGGCAACGAAGCTTCCTTGGGCAACTGGAACGGCCAGCGCGAATGGACCGCCCTGCTGCGCCAACTCGACCGAATCGACCCCACTTACCAGCACTGAACCCCACCATGTTTTCTCTCGACCAGATCGAACAAAAACTTCCCCTGCCCACCCCGCGCCCGGCCGACGCCCCCAAGGCGCTGGCCGGCATTCGCGTGGTGGACTTCAGCCACTTCATCGCCGGCCCCTACGCCACCATGATGCTGGCCGACTTCGGCGCCGACGTGATCAAGATCGAGACGCCCGCCAAGGGCGACGACTTCCGGCACTACCCACCCACCGACCCCGACATGCCCGCGCAGGGCGGTTCCTTCTTCTTCACCAACCGCAACAAGCGCAGCGTGGCGCTGGACCTGAAGAACCCGGCCGCGCTGGCCGTGGTGCGCGAACTCATCGCCCAGGCCGACGTGTTGGTGGAGAACTTCTCCACCGGCGTGATGCAGCGCTTCGGCCTCGACCCCGACACCTGCCTCAAGCTCAACCCGCGCCTGGTCTATTGCTCGGTGCCTGCCTACAGCCGCGAAGGTGAGTTCGCCGACCGCCCCGGTTTCGACCCCGTGGTGCAGGCCGAAAGCGGCTTCATGTCGATGAACGGCCATGCCGACCGCGATGGCGTGCGCGCGCTCTCGCCGGTGATGGACATGGGCACTTCGCTGATGGTGAGCAACACCGTGCTGGCCGCGCTCATGGCGCGCCACACCACCGGCAAAGGCCAGTACTGCGAGGTCTCGCTGTTCGACACCTCCATGGCCATGCTGGCCTACGCACCCATGCAATACCTGTTCGCCGGCATGGAGCCGCAGCGCAACGGCAACGTGAGCCCCGACACCTCGCCCTCCGGCGTGTTCCATTGCACCGACGCCAGCTTCTACGTCAACAGCGGCAACGACCGCATCTTCGAGCGCCTGGTGGGCGGCGTGCTGGAGCGCCCCGACGTGGTGGCCGACCCGCGCTTCAACCACCGCGCCGGGCGCATCAAGCACCGAGCCGAGCTGTTCCCTATCTTGGAGAAGGCGTTCGCCGACAAACCCTGGGCCCACTGGCGCGACAAGTTCCGCGCCGCAGGTGTGCCCAGTGGCGAAGTGCGCACCGTGCCGCAGGCGCTGGCCTCGGCCGAGGTTGCGGCGCGCGGCCTGCTCACGCGCATTCCCCACCCGGTGGCCGGCTGGGTGCCCAACCTCACGCCGCCCACGCGCCTGAAGGACACCCCGGTGGTCGACCCCGTGGCCGCGCCCGCGCTGGGTCAGCACACCGACGAGGTGCTGATCGAGGTGTTGGGCTACGGCGCCGACAAGCTCGCGCAACTGCGCACCGCAGGGGCTTTTGGCGCGGGGTGATTGTCCATATCCTGGGAAATTGGCACAATGGTCAGATATTTTTTGACCCTCCGTTTTTGCCACTTTTCACAGGAACCCGAGACAACATGAGCCAAGCCGCAGCCCCCAACAACACCTTCGACAAAGACGCCCTCAAAGGGCGCGTGGCGGTCGTCACCGGCGCCGGCGGCGGCCTGGGGGGCGCCATGGTGGCGCGCCTGGCCGCCATGGGCGCCAGCGTGGTGGCCGCCGACATGAAGGCCCCCGACAACGCCCAGGCCGCGCTCTCGCTGGCCTGCGACATCACCGACGAAGCCGCCATCGAAGCCATGGCCGCCAAGGTCAAGGACACGTTCGGCCGCTGCGACATCCTGGTGAACAACGCCGGCGTGATGGCACCCGTGGTGCCGCTGGAAGAGCTGCCGGTGGCGATGTGGGACAAGGTGATGTCGGTGAACCTGCGCGGCTCCTTCCTGTGCGCCAAGTACCTGGTGCGCATGATGCTGGAGCAAAAGCGCGGCGCCATCGTCAACCTCGCCTCCATCGGTGCGCGCGTGCCCAACGACATCGGCCCCTACGGTCCGAGCAAGGCCGGCGTGCTGGGCCTCACGCACCAGATGGCGGTGGAGTGGGGTCCGCGCGGTGTGCGCACCAACTCGATCAGCCCCGGCATGATCCGCACCCCGATGTCCGAGCACTTCTACCAGAACGAAAAGCTGCACCAGGGCCGCATCAAGGTGGTGCCGGTGGGCCGCATCGGCCGCCCCGAGGACATCGCCGACGCCATGGGCTTCATCGTCAGCGATGCCGCTTCCTACATGAACGGCCAGGACATCATCATCGACGGCGGCTTCATGCGCACCGCGCTGATGAACGTGCAGCCGGCGGTGTTCGCCTGAACATCCGCTGCGCCAAAGCAAAGGGCCCGTCACCGGGCCCTTTTTCTTGTGGTTGCGCGAAAGGGCTCAGCCCGAGAGCCACTTGGCCGGCACCGTCACGATCCACGGGCAGAGCACCAGCAGGAACAGCACGCCATATTGCGCCAGCATGAACGGCACCATGCCGCGCGCGACCTCGTCCATCTTCATCTTGCCCACACCGGCCACCACGTTGAGCACCACGCCCACGGGCGGGGTGATGAGGCCGATGGCGCAGTTCATGATGAACAGCACACCGAAATAGACGGGGTCGATGCCCGCCGCCTTGATCACGGGCATCAGCACGGGGGTCAGGATCAGGATGGTGGGCATCATGTCGAGTGCCGCACCGATGGCAATCACCAGCACCATGATCACGATCAGAAGCAGCATGGGATTGCCCATGAAGGGTTCCAGCATGGCGACGACCTGGCCCGGGATGTCGGCCACCGTGATCAGCCAGGCCGAAACCATGGCCGCGGCAATCAGGAACATCACGACGGCGGTGATGCGAGCGGCCGTGACGAACACCTCGTAGAGCTGCGACCAGCGCAGCTCACGGTAGACCACCGTGGCGACGAAGAGGGCGTACACGGCGGCCACTACCGCGGCCTCGGTGGGCGTGAACACGCCCATCTTCAGGCCTACCAGCACGATGACCGGCAGCATCAGCGCCCACGTGGATTCGCGCAGGGCCTTCCAGCGCTCGGCCGCGCTGGCTTTGGGCGGGGTCTCCACCTGTTCTCTGCGCGCGACGAAATACCAGGTAATGGCGATCGCCACGCCCATCAGCAGGCCCGGCACGATGCCGGCCATGAACAGGCGGCCGATCGAGACGTTGCCGGCCACGCCGAAGATGATGAACGCCACCGAAGGCGGAATGACCGGCGCAATGACACCGGCTGCGGCAATCAGGCCGCCAGCACGGGCCTTGTCGTGGCCGGCCTTCACCATCATGGGCAGCAGCAGGGCGGCGAGTGCCGCGGAGTCGGCCACCGCCGAGCCCGAGAGCGCCGCCATCAGGCAGCCGGCGAGCACGGCCACATAACCCAGGCCGCCACGGCGGTGGCCCACCAGGGTCAGGGCGAGGTTCACGATGCGTTGTGACAGCCCACCCTTGTTCATGATCTCGCCGGCCAACATGAAGAAGGGCACGGCCAGCAGCGGGAAGCTGTCGGCGCCATTGATCACGTTCTGCGCCAGGATCTGCGCATCGAACAGGTCCAGGTGCCACATCAGTGCGACACCCGAGAGCAGCAGCGCGTAGGCGATCGGCACGCCGATCAGCATGGCCGCCACCAGAGAGAAGACAAAAATCGCAATGGTCATGTCGGTGCCTGTGAATCAGTGGGGCTGCTTGCCGTGTGGCTGGGCGGCTTCGAGTTCCTCGGACTCGCTGACCAGCAGCAACTCGTCGTCGGTGGCCTGGCCGGATGCAATTCGCCACATGTCGCGCAGCAGCAGGCCGATGGCGGAGACCGCGAACACGATGCCCGAGGCGTAGAAGATGGCCATTGACAGGCCCGTCACGGGGGCGGCCGAGGTCCAGTTGATCTCCGCTTGTGTGAGGGTGCCAGTGAGCAGCAGCCAGGTGGCCCAGAGCATGAGCGCCTGCGCCAGCAGCAGGCTCATGCGGCGCACCTTGGGCGGCATGCGTGAAGTCAGCAGGTCGGTGCCGAGGTGCTTGTGCTCCTTGAGGGGTCTCCTCGTTTTCAGTGCAATAAGTGACGGTACGAAAAGCTAGCACT
>ERZ724510.1488-NODE-1488-length-12968-cov-9.562456_pt1 | contig 12968 bp, 10 predicted proteins | sample MGYA00376043_ERZ724510 | MGnify/ENA primary metagenome ERZ724510 (study PRJEB28724, sample SAMN07190888) | wastewater metagenome | isolation source: influent of sewage treatment plant in Hong Hong | place: USA: Christiansburg, Virginia | collected 2016-03-01 ... | reverse complement strand
CGCCCCGCCGCCGAGGCCATCCTGGCCGAGCTGGGCCTGGACTGGTCACAGGCCGCCGCGATGGGCGACGACTGGCCCGATGCACCCGTGCTGCGCCGCGCAGCCCTGGCCTGTGCCCCCCGGCATGCGCACATTGAAATTCTGTCCATTGCCCATTTCGTGCCCGATGCCGCTGCGGGGCACGGTGCGGTGCGGGCATTGTGCGACCTGCTGCTGGTGGCCAGCGGCCATTACGCCCGGCTGTGGCGCGAGCAGTCAGCGTGAGCCAGCCTGCCAGCTCGGCCACGGTGTTGGCGAGGCCATCGGCCAACCCGGTTTCGCGGGCCAGACGGTGGCGGCTGGCCGTGGAGCGCCTGAGCATCTACATGCCCGCTGCCCTCATGGCCATGCTGGCGCTGGGCTCGTACTGGCTGCTGCGTTCCACCCCGCCCGCTCCCGAGCCTGTGGCCGAGCGTCCGCTGCTGCACGATCCCAGTGATGTGATGCGCCGGTTTTCGGTGCGCACGCATGGCCTGGACGGACAGCTGAAATCCGAGCTGCTTGGCCAGGAAGCCCGCCGCTTTGAAGACAACGGCAGCATGGAGGTGGATCAGCCCCGCATGCGCTGGTTCAGCCCCCAGGGTGTGCTGACCACGGCCCAGGCGGATCTGGCCCGCACGAACGCGGATCGGGATGACTACCTCTTGCGCGGCCATGCCGTGGTGGTGCGCAATGCAGCCCAGCTGCCCGATGGCCAGCGCCTGGAGCGGCTGGAGTTTCAGGGCGAGCACCTGCGGATACTGACCAAAGAAGAGCGCGTGGTTTCCGATCAGCCTGTGTTGCTGGTGCGGGGGCGCAACCGCATCACCGCTGGCTCGCTGGATTGGAGTGAGCGCGACCGCGTGGCCAATCTGCGGGGGCGCGTACAGGCCGTCTTGCCTGGCCGTCAGCCACCCTGAGCCAACCAGCGGTTCTCACCGACTTTGATGCCCGTTATCCACCCACTACCTGACCCATTCCATCCATGTCAAACCTGCCCCCCTTGGTGGTCATCACCGGCGCATCCAGTGGTATCGGTCAGGCCCTGGCCGAGCATTACGCCAGGGCTGGCTGGCGGCTGGCACTGATTGTGCGCAAAGAAGCGGAAACAAAAGCCTGGCTTTCTGCTTCAGGAGCCAGCGCAAACAGCTATCAGATTCACTTGGCTGATGTGGCCGATATCGAGGGCATGCTGGCAGTGGGCAAGGCCATCTTGGCCGCCCAGGGTGTGCCCGATGTGGTGATTGCCAACGCTGGCATCAGCGTGGGCATGGACACGGCTGTCCGCGCAGATCTGGATGTGATGGCCCGCACGCTGGCCACCAACAACATCGGCATGGCTGCTACGTTTCATCCGTTCGTTGAGGGCATGCTGGCGCGCAAATCGGGCACGCTGGTTGGCGTGGCCAGTGTGGCCGGTATCCGGGGTTTGCCAGGGCACGGGGCCTACTGTTCAAGCAAGGCCGCTGCCATCAGCTATTGCGAAAGCCTGCGTGGCGAATTGCGCGGTTCGGGTGTGAAGGTGGTCACCCTGCTGCCAGGGTATGTGGATACCCCACTCACCCGTGGCAACCGCTATCCCATGCCTTTTCTGCTGCAGCCCGGTGAGTTTGCCCGCCGTGCGGCACAGGCCATCGCTCGACAAAGCAGCTACAGCGTCATTCCCTGGCAAATGGGGTTGGTGGCCAAACTGCTGCGGGTGTTGCCCAATGCCTGGTTTGACAAGGTGTTTGCTGGTCGCCCGCGCAAGCGCCGTCAGGGCGAATGACACCAGCCGCACCCAGGCACGTACTCCAGACGTAAAAAAACCCCTGGCACGGGTGCAGGGGTTTTTTGTGGATTGATCCTGTTGAAACAGGATCAATCAGCGAGGGGTGCGAGGGCTCAGTAGCCGCCGCGACCGCCGCCGCCACCGCCTTCACGACGGCCACCGCCGCCGTAGGGGCTGCGGAAGCCACCGTCATTGCCGCCACCGCCGTAGCCGCCGCCACCGCCGCCGAAGCCACCTTCACGGCGGCCACCGCCGAAGCCGCCGCCACCGCTGCGGGGAGGACGTGGCTCCATGGGACGTGCTTCGTTCACCACCAGGCTGCGACCGCCCAGTGATTGACCGTTCATACCAGCAATGGCTTGCTGTGCTTCTGCGTCGCTGCCCATTTCGACAAAGCCAAAGCCTTTGGAACGACCGGTGTCGCGCTCCATCATGACTTTGGCGCTGTTGACATTGCCGAACGCGCTGAAAGACTGTTGGAGGTCGTCGTCGCGAACGGTGTACGGCAGGTTGCCGACGTAAAGTTTGTTGCCCATCAAGGGACTCCTAAAAACACACTGAGAAAAAGCGATGGAGCCCCGGCAGCACAAAAAAACCTGTAGCACGCGAAACCAACCGATCACCTGTCATGCAGCACCAACTGCGGCACTGCGCGGTCATTATGCGCTGAACACTTGCTGCGTGGACGGTTTTTGATGTTTCTGCTGTTCAGACACTCTGGTAGATGCGCTTAAACAACAGGTCAAATCAGGGTTTGCCAGCGGTCACCATGAAGACATGTTTTTTGGTGGCAGTGAACAGTCCGAGCCAGCCCGAAACTTGACTTTATACTTACTGAAAGCGCCGATTTGTTCCAGATTGCGGGCGCTCAAAAAATGCCGCTAAAACGAAGGGGTTCGCACCCCGCATTTGGCGGCACGGTTATTTTTCTGGATGACGACTGCAAGCCGAACCACCGTGATCGCCTCACCTCAAACCCACCGATTCACCCAGCCTTTGCCCCTGCAAAGCGGTGCCCAGCTGCCCAGCTACGAGCTGGTGTACGAAACCTACGGACAGCTCAATGCGCAGCGCAGCAATGCCGTGCTGGTCTGCCACGCCCTGAACGCATCGCACCATGTGGCCGGTGTGTACGCGGATGCGCAGGGCCAGCCCATCGCCCGCAGCGAGGGCTGGTGGGACAACATGATCGGGCCCGGCAAGCCGCTGGACACCAACCGGTTTTTCGTGATCGGCGTGAACAACATTGGCTCCTGCTTCGGTTCCACCGGCCCGACCCACACCAACCCGGCCACCGGCCAGGCCTGGGGTGCGGACTTTCCGGTGGTGACGGTGGAGGACTGGGTCAACGCCCAGGCCAGGCTGCTGGATGTGCTGGGCATACAGCAGTTGGCGGCGGTGATGGGCGGCAGTCTCGGTGGCATGCAGACCCTGAGCTGGACCTTGCAATACCCCGAGCGCGTGCGCCACGCGGTGGTGGTGGCCAGTGCCCCCAACCTGACGGCAGAAAACATCGCATTCAATGAGGTGGCTCGCCGTGCCATCGTGACCGACCCCGACTTCCACGCCGGTCATTACCTGCGCCACGGCACCATTCCCCATCGCGGCTTGCGCATTGCCCGCATGATCGGCCACATCACCTACCTCAGTGACGATGTGATGAACGAGAAATTCGGTCGCCAGCTCAGGCCGCTGGCCCGGCAGGTGAACGAGGCGGTCGAGGCCGGTGATGTGCCCGAGCTGGAGAGGCTGGCCTACCAGTACACGACCCAGGGCATGGAGTTCCAGATCGAGAGCTACCTGCGCCACCAGGGTGAGAAATTCAGCGAATATTTCGATGCCAACACGTATCTGCTGATCACCCGGGCGCTGGACTATTTCGATCCGGCCCGCAATCACGGTGGCAGCCTCGCGGCGGCCCTGGCCGGGGTGCAAGCGGATTTTCTGCTGGTCAGCTTCACGACGGACTGGCGGTTTTCTCCGGCGCGCAGCCGTGAAATCGTGCGTGCGCTGTTGCAGAACCGACGCAACGTGAGCTACGCCGAGATCGACGCTCCGCACGGGCACGATGCGTTTCTGCTTGATGATCCCCGCTACATGGCCGCTGTGCGCGCCTACTTCGAACACACCGTCCGCATCACCGCCGGTGATACCTGCACAGGAGGCCAGACAGCATGAGTGACAACGCATTGATCGAATCAATTGCCCGCCTGGTGCCACAGGGCTCGCGCGTACTGGATCTGGGGTGCGGCAACGGAGAGCTGCTGGCGTACCTGATGACCCACCGTGGCTGCAACGGCTACGGTGTGGAGATCGATGACAGCAAGGTGCTGGCCTGCATCGAGCGGGGCGTGAACGTGCTGCAACTCAACCTGGAAGACGGGCTGAGCATGTTCGAAGACCAGAGCTTCGATGTGGTGTTGCAGATCGACACCTTGCAGCATTTGCGCAATGCCCAGACCATGCTGCTGGAAACGGCGCGGGTGGGCCGCATCGGCGTGGTGGCATTTCCCAATTTTGCGCACTGGCCCAACCGCCTGAGCGTGCTGCAAGGCCGCATGCCTGTGACCAAACGATTGCCCTACCAGTGGTACGACACGCCCAACATCCGTGTGGGCACGTTTGCCGATTTCGAGGTGCTGGCCCGCCGCAACGGACTCACCGTGCAAGACAGCTTCGGCCTGGAGGGCGGGCAGGAAGTCCGCTTCCTGCCCAACCTGCTGGCCAGCACGGCCGTTTTCAGGTTCTCACGCTGATCAGATGATCACAGCGTGTGGGTCACCAGCCTGAAATCGGCATCTTCGGCGTAAGGCTTGATGCTGTAGCCCAGGCCCTTCATCAGCCGCAGCATGCCGGGGTTGTTGGTGAGCACCAGACCCTCGATCTCGGTCAGACCCTTTTCACGGGCCACTTCCATGATGCTGAGCATCAGGCGTGAGCCGATGCCTTTGCCGCCGAAGTCGTCGGCCACGGCCAGTGCGAATTCGCAGGTGGTGCCGTCCACGTTGGTCACGTAGCGCGATACGCCAATGATGCGTTCGGTCACGGTGACGCTGCCATCGGCCTGTGCCTCGCGGGTTTCGTGCATGGCCACCAGGGCCATTTCGCGGTCATAGTCAATCAGCGTGAAGCGCGACAGCATGCCCGGTGGCAGCTCGGTGAGGGACGACACAAACCGGAAGTAGCGGCTCTCGGGGGTCATGCCCTTGACGAAGGCTTGCAGCATCTGGGCATCATCGGGGCGGATGGGGCGGATGGTGTACTGGCCGCCACCGCGCAATGGCCAAACCTGCTCGTGGTGGGCAGGGTAGGGCAGGATGGCCAGGTGGCTGTAGTCACGGGCCGAGTGGGGGGCCTGGTCGATCACGATGCGGGCATCCACTGCCACGGCACCGTGTTCGTCCACGATGATGGGGTTGATGTCCATCTCGCGCAGCTGCGGCAGCTCGCACACCATTTCGGATACGCGCAGCAGGATTTGCTCGACGGCATTGATGTTGGCAGCACTGGCTCCGCGCCATTCACCCAGCGTTTCGGCCACGCGGGCACGCTCGATCAGGCTGCGGGCCAGGAACTGGTTCAGCGGGGGCAGGGCCATCGCGCGGTCGTTGATCAGCTCGATCATGGTGCCGCCTGCACCGAAGGCAATCACCGGGCCGAACGGATCGTCGGTGACGAGTCCGACATAGATCTCGCGGCCCCGGCGCGAGGCGGCCATCTTCTGCACCGTCACGCCGTTGATGCGTGCATCGGGGCGGATGCGCTTGACGGTCTGCATCATGTCGTTGAACGCATCGCGCACCAGCGTGGCGTTCGTCAAATTCAGCACCACACCGTTCACATCCGACTTGTGGCTGATGTCGGGGGAGTCGATCTTGAGTGCCACCGGATAGCCCAGCTGGGTGGCAATCATCATGGCCTCGTTCGCACTGCGGGCCAGGATGGTCTGGGTGACCGGAATGTGGAAGGCCGCCAGCAGCGACTTGGATTCCATCTCGGTCAGCACCTTGCGCCGCTCGGCCAGCACGCTTTCGATCAGCAGGCGGGCACCTTCCACATCGGGCTGGGCCAGGTGTGACAGGGGTGGGGGAGTCTGTTGCAGCAGCAGCTGGTTCTGGTAGAACGAAGCGATGTTGCCGAATGCGCCCACCGCTGCTTCGGGCGTGCGGAAGTTGGGGATGCTGGCCGCACTGAGGATGTCGCGCGACGAACCCACCGATGCATCGCCCATCCAGCAGGCCAGCAGGGGCTTGCGCAGCCTGGGGCGGATGGTGGCCAGCGCCTGGGCCACAGCCGATGCGTCAATGCCATGCTTGGGCGAATGGATGGCCAGCACGCCATCGACATTGGTGTCTTTGGCGGCGGCTTCCAGTGCGGCGGTGTAGCAGTCGGGGTGGGCATCTTCACCCAGGTCAATCAGGTCAGTCAGGCTGGCCAGGGGGGAAATCTTGGACTTCAGCTCCTCGGCCACGGCTGGTGACAGGCGTGCCAGCTGCAATTCCAGCTCGGACACCCAGTCTGCCGCCAGCACGCCGGGGCCACCGCCGTTGGTCACGATGGCCAGGCGCTTGCCCACCGGGCGGTAGCGCGAGGCCAGGCACTTGGCGGCCGAGAACAGCTCGACAAACGAGCGCACGCGCACGGCACCTGCACGGCGCAGGGCGGCGGCAAACACATCGTCACTGCCCACAATGGTGCCGCTGTGCGTCTGGGCGGCGGCATTGCCTGCGGGCTTGCGGCCAGCCTTGAGCACCACCACCGGCTTGGCGTTGGCGGCTGCACGCAGCGCACTCATGAAGCGGCGTGCATTGCCGATGCCTTCCATGTAGACCACGATGCTCTGGGTCTGTGCATCGGCGGCCAGGAAGTCCAGCACGTCGGCCAGATCCACCACCGTGTTGGGCCCCAGGGACACGACCGCAGAAAAACCCACGCCATTGCTGTGGGCCCAGTCCAGGATGGACGATGTCAGTGCGCCTGACTGGCTGACCAGGCCCAGCGGGCCCTTGGCGGCCAGGGTTCCGGCCACGCTGGCATTGAGGCCAATGTAGGGACGCTGCATGCCCAGGCAGTTGGGCCCCAGCAGATGCATGCCCGAGCGGCGGGCGATGCGTTTGAGGTCGGCGGCCAGATCGGCACCCATGCCCGCCGAGATCACCAGCGCTGCCTTGCACTTCATTCTTCCCGCCACTTCCAGGGCCGCAGCCACCTCCGTGTGAGGCAGTGCGATGATGGCCAGATCGGCCCGCGCCAGCGCCAGATCGGCCAGCGTGCCCGTGGTCTGGATGTCCACAAAGCGGATTTCGCCGTTGAAGCGCTGTGCCGTCAGGTTGGCGTACAGCGCCTTGGCCTGTGCGAACGCCGCTGCGGCATCTTCCTGATTGCCTGCAAAAACCAGAACAGACTGGGGAGAGAAAAGTGGCGTGAGGTAGTGCTTGTCCATGATGGGTGGTGGGATGGAGTCCTCCGGTACGGAGGGCGGTGTGGCCTGTTGTGCAGGCCGTGTGTAGGGGTCAGTCGGCCCCGATCAGAACTTTGACGTGGGCAGCCACGCTGCGTGCCAGCGGACTCATGACGTAGCCGCCTTCGAGGCAGGAAACGATGCGGCCTTTGCTGTGCTCTTTGGCCACGGTCATCAGCTGCTGGGTGACCCAGGCGTAGTCGGCTTCGACGAAGCCCAGGTTGCCCATGTCGTCTTCGCGGTGGGCATCGAAACCTGCCGAGATGAAGATCATTTCCGGTTTGAATGCGTTGAGTGCGGGGATCCATTCATTGGTGACGGCTTCGCGGAATTTTTCACCACCCGAGCGGCTGGGCAGACCCACGTTGCACATGTTGGGGCCCTTGGCTTCTTCGCCGTTGAATGGGTACAGGCCTTTTTCAAAGATGGAGCACATCAGCACCCGGTCATCGCCCTTGAAGATGTCTTCGGTGCCGTTGCCGTGGTGTACATCGAAGTCGATCACGGCCACGCGCTGCAGTCCATGCACGTTCAGGGCATGGCGGATGCCCACGGCCACGTTGTTGAAAAAGCAAAAGCCCATGCAGGCACCGTATTCGGCATGGTGTCCGGGCGGGCGCACGCTGCAAAACGCGGTGGAGACTTCACCCCGCATCACCAAGTCGGTGGCATGCACCGCCGCACCGGCGGCGCGCAGCGCGGCCTTGATGGTGTAGGGGTTCATGTTGGTGTCGGGATCCAGGGCGTAGTAGCCCTCGGTGGGGGAGGCCGCCAGCAGTTCCTTGATGTACAGCGAGCTGTGCGCCTGACTCAGTTGCTCTTCGGTGGCCAGTGGCGCATCGTGGGGCAGCATGTAGTCCAGCAGTCCCTTGACCAGCAGGTGATCCTGGATGGCTCCCAGCCGCTCCGGGCATTCGGGGTGGTGGGGGCCCATTTCGTGGCGGGCACAGTCGGGATGGGTGATGTAGGCGCTGAGCAAGGATTGTCTCCTGGGCGGTTGTTGTGACTGACGGACGCTGACCAATGAACCCACCATTGTCAACCTGCCAGAAACAGGGGATTTGATATTTGACAAGTCCAAGCAAAATAGCGGCCTTTAAGCGGCAAGGCTGGCGCACGGCCTGTGCCCAGTCTTTTTATCATCCAGGGGCCAGCCACTGGCTTGAAAGCATTCACCATGAACGACCGTTTGCACCCCTGCGCCGCTGACCAGGTGGCCATTCTCGATACCCAGGCTCTGACCAACCATGTGCAGGCCAGCTGGCGCACGCAGATCATCCCTGAGTTGCAACGCTACATCGCTGTTCCTGCCAAGTCGCCCGCCTTTGCCGCCGACTGGGCCGAGCAGGGTCACCTTGTGCGTGTGTTGCAACAGGCCGCCGACTGGGTACAGGCCCAGAAGGTACCGGGCCTGACACTGGAAATCGTGCAGCTGACCAATCCGGCCGGACAGGCGCGCACCCCCGTTCTGTTTTTTGAATTGCCTGCCAGCAGCGGCAATGGCCCCGCGCCCGCCAACCCCAGTGGCCAGACCATTCTGATGTATGGCCACCTGGACAAGCAGCCCGAGTTTTCAGGCTGGCGCGCCGATCTGGGGCCGTGGACCCCGGTGATCGACGACGGCAAGCTGTATGGCCGGGGCGGAGCCGACGATGGCTATGCCGTGTATGCGGCCATTGCCAGCATCCAGGCCCTGCAAGCCCAGGGCGTGGCGCATCCGCGCATCGTGGGCCTGATCGAGACGTGCGAAGAAAGCGGCTCCTATGACCTGCTGCCGTATGTCGATGCACTGCGCCCCCGCCTGGGCGAGGTGGGCCTGGTCATTTGCCTGGACAGCGGGGCGGGCAACTACGACCAGCTCTGGCTCACCACCAGCCTGCGCGGCCTGGCTAGCGGCGTGCTCAAGGTGCAGGTGCTGACCGAAGGCATCCACTCCGGCGATGCCTCGGGGCTGGTGCCATCGAGCTTTCGCGTCATGCGCCAGGTGCTGGATCGCCTGGAAGACAGCGCCACGGGCCGCCTGCTGCCCGCCAGTTTTCATTGCGAGGTGCCGTCCGAGCGCATGGCCCAGGCGCAGGCCACCGCCGCCATCCTGGGCGACGAGCTGTACAAGCGGTTCCCATGGGCGCATGCCGATTGCGGCGGTTCCAGTACCTTCACCCTGCCCACCACCACCGACCCTGTCGAGGCCCTGCTCAACCGCACCTGGCGGCCCACGCTGTCGGTCACCGGGGCCGACGGCTTTCCGGCTCTGCAAAACGCAGGCAACGTGCTGCGGCCCTACACCGCTTTCAAGCTCAGCCTGCGCCTGCCCCCGCTGGTCGATGCCGCCCAAGCTGTGCAAGAGCTGAAAGCCCTGCTCGAAGACAACGCTCCCTACCAGGCCGTGGTCACTTTCGAGGGCGACAGCAGCGCCACCGGCTGGAATGCCCCCACCACCGCACCGTGGTTTCACGAGGCGTTGCAAGCCGCTTCGCAGGCGCAGTTCGGCGCGGGCTACGGCACCATCGGCCAGGGCGGCACCATTCCGCTGATGAACATGCTCAGCCAGGGCTTCCCCAAGGCCCAGATGATGGTGTGCGGTGTGCTTGGCCCCAAGAGCAATGCCCACGGCCCGAATGAATTTCTGCATTTGCCCTACGCCCAGAAGCTGACGGCGGCGGTGGCACAGGTGATGGCCCGCATGCCCTGAGCTGCTCTGAGCCCAGTGGCCCGAAGCTTGTCAGCCAGCCGAAGTGGAACCGGGGCATTGTTTGGGCAGAATGCAGACCGTGATCACATTACAAAAAAATGCGTTTCAAACGCTGAAGTCAGGCCAGGGAGGCTCATGCCGCGCACATCCAGTTTGAAGAAAAACGACAGTCGCCACGCGATACCGACATCGTTTCCCAGTTTCGATGGTCACACCCTGGCCATGTTTGACTGGCCCTTGCCTGAGCACCGCAGGCCGCGTGCAGTGGTGTTGATCGTGCATGGTCTGGGCGAGCACGCCTGGCGGTATGACCGCCTGGCTTGCGAGTTGAATGCGGCTGGTTTTCTGGTGCGCAGCTACGACCAGCGGGGACACGGTGAGTCGGCAGGATCGCGTGGCTGCCTGCCCCACCCCGATGCCCTGCTGCACGACCTGAGCGAGGTGGTGGACCACACCCGCTCTACCCTGTGTCAGCGCAACCGCTTGCCCCTGGTTTTGCTGGGGCACAGCCTGGGCGGGCTGGTCGGTGCGCTGTGGGCAGCCAGGGCCCAGGCCAATGTGGGCAACCTGCGCCCCGCTGTGGATGCGCTGGTGCTGTCATCGCCAGCGCTGGATGTGCAGTTGAGCTGGTGGGAGCGGTGGTGGCTGGGGGCGGCGCACCGCTGGCTGGCCAACATCACCGTGTCCAGTGGAATCAAGCCCCATGACTTGTCCCACGATCCGGCGGTGGTGTCCATTTACCGTTCTGATCCGCTGGTGCATGACCACGTCTCTTTTCGCCTGGGTCGCTTCATTGCCGATGCCGGGCCGGAAGTGATGGCTTATGCGCCGCAATGGTGCCTGCCCACCTTGCTGATGTACGCAGGCGGAGACCGGGTGGTCAACCCGAAAGGCAGCCAACGCTTTGCGCAGCTGACACCTGTGGGCGTGGTCGAAGTCCACTGTTTTGAGCACTTCTACCATGAGATATTCAATGAAACCCACCGCAAACATGTGGTCGGCATGCTGATTGACTGGCTGAATCAGCAGCTCTGATCGCTTTTGTGCCAACAGGGCACGCGAGCCAAATGGCTGCCAGCTCAGGCCGTCAGCTCAATTTGGCCGTGCCGTGTTGCGCCGCAGCCAGCCCAGCCAGCCCAGGCCCAGCGCGGTGAGGGCAACCGGCAGCAGCGAGCCCAGGTTGAGCATGGCCCAGCCCTGGGTGGTGACCAGCGCACCCGAGGCAAACGAGGTGAAGGCCATCGTGGCAAACACACCGAAATTGATGGCGGCCTGGGCCCGGTCTTTTTCTGCGGGCCGGTAGGCCTGCATGGCCAGCGTGGTGCTGCCCGTGAACAAAAAATTCCAGCCCACGCCCAGCAGCAGCAACGCCACCAGAAACTGGTGCAAATCCTGCCCCGACAGCGCAATGCCGATGCACAGCGCATACAGCAGCACCCCCACACCCATGATGGGCAGGGTGCCAAACCGTTTGATCAGGTGGCCGGTGAAGAAGCCCGGCGCAAACATGCCGATCACATGCCACTCCAGCACCAGCGCGGCATCGTCGAAGGGGAATCCGCACACCTGCATGGCCAGCGGGGTGGCGGCCATCAGCAGGTTCATCACGCCGTAGCTCAGGGCTGCCGCACCTGCGGCCACCATGAACACCGGCTGGCGCAGCAGCACGCCCAGCGGGCGGCCCTCGTCCACCTTGCCATCGGCCCCCACGGTTGGGGGTGCGGCAGGCGGAAACTGCACCAGTGCCATGACGGCCATCGCCAGCAGCGCCACCGCCGCCAGAGCCAGGTAGGCCCCGGCAAACGGTACCTCGGTCAGGGTGCGGGTGCGGCTGGCCAGGTTGGGGCCGGCCACTGCGCCCATCAGCCCACCGGCCAGCACCAGCGACACGGCTTTTTCGCGGAAGGCGGGCAGGGCCAGCTCGGCGGCGGCAAAGCGGTAGAGCTGGCCGTTGGCGCTGTAGTAGCCCGCCACCAGCGTGGCCGTGACCAGCAGCCAGAAGTTCTGGTGCGCCACCGCCCAGGCCCCCAGCAGCGCCGAGCACAGCGCCACCGCCAGCCCCAGCTGGAACGACACCTTGCGCCCCCAGCGGGCCTGCGTTTTGGCCACCAGCCCGGTGGACAGCGCCCCGCCCACCACATAGCCCATCACCGGCAGCGTGGCCATCCACCCCAGCGGAGCCAGGCTCAGCCCCACCAGCCCGTTGATGGCGATGAAGGTGACGTTGTTGGTCAGAAACAGCCCTTGCGCAACGGCCAGCAGCCAGAGGTTTTTGTTCATGAAGGTGTGGGATCGTTAGGCTGTGGCCTGCACCAGAGCGGTCAGGGCGGCGGTTTCGGCCCGCAGTATGCGCCCGCCCAGCGTGACCGGCTGCCAGCCCGCTGTGCGGGCCTGGGCATCTTCAGCGGGTGACAGGCCACCCTCCGGCCCGCTCAGAAACACCACCGGAGTGGTGGTGGCTGTACCCGAACTCAGTGCCTGCGCCAGTGGTTGTGTGCCTTCGCCCAGAGACAGGATCAGGCGGGTTGCTTCGGTGGCCCGATCTGGCTGGCCCAGCCAGTCGGCCAGCTCGCGCACGGGGTGAATCAGCGGCACGCGGTTGCCGCCGCATTGCTCGCACGCAGACACGACAATCGCCTGCCAGTGGGCCTGCTTTTTCTCGGCCCGCTCGCCTTTAAGGCGCAGCACGCTGTGCGCCGTCATCAGCGGCTGGATGCTGGCCACGCCCAGCTCGGTGGCTTTTTCCACCAGCCAGTCCATGCGGTCGTTGGCGGGCATGCCCACCGCCAGGTGCACGGCACGCGCTGGCTCGCACTCGCGGGCATGGTGGGTGCCCACGCTCACCTGCACATCGCTGCGGCCCATGCGCAGCACGGTGGCCTCGAACTCACCGCCCTCGCCGTTGAACAGCGTCAGCGCCATGCCGGGCTGCATGCGCAGCACCTGCACATGGCGGGCCGCACTGGCGGGCAGATCGACCGTCTGGCCGCTGGCGAGGGGAATGGGGCAGTGGAAGCGGGGCATGG
>ERZ724510.1486-NODE-1486-length-12975-cov-5.618653_pt1 | contig 12975 bp, 13 predicted proteins | sample MGYA00376043_ERZ724510 | MGnify/ENA primary metagenome ERZ724510 (study PRJEB28724, sample SAMN07190888) | wastewater metagenome | isolation source: influent of sewage treatment plant in Hong Hong | place: USA: Christiansburg, Virginia | collected 2016-03-01 ... | reverse complement strand
CAGGCGTTCCTTTGGTTGAAGCTCTGGATTCGGTGGGTGGTGCCTCCGGAAATTCTGTGTATGTCATGGCAACCGAACGTATTCAACAAGAAGTATCCACAGGCACCAGTCTCACAGCAGCCATGGGTAATGCCAATATATTTCCAACGATGGTACTTCAAATGTGTTCCATTGGTGAAGAATCCGGTTCAATTGACCACATGCTGGGCAAAGCGGCTGACTTTTACGAAGCTGAGGTGGATGAAATGGTGGCTGGCTTGTCCAGCTTGATGGAGCCTATCATTATCGTGTTTTTGGGCACCCTGATTGGTGGTATTGTGGTTTCTATGTATTTGCCAATTTTCAAAATGGGCCAGGTGGTTTGATGGTAGAGCATGATGTTGCTACGATGCTGCTTGGTGGATTGCTGGGCTTGCTGGTCGGAAGTTTTTTGAATGTGGTTATTTACCGCATGCCAAAAATCCTGGAGCGCCAGTGGGCTCAAGAGTGCGCAGAGCTCACAGGTCAAGAAATAAAATCTGAACCAGCATTTAATTTGATGGTTCCTCGTTCACGCTGTCAAAAATGTGGACACTTGATACGCTGGTATGAAAATATTCCCGTACTGAGTTATCTATTTTTGGGTGGAAAATGCTCTTCGTGTAAAACTGGCATTAGCTTGCGTTACCCGGCAATTGAGCTGGTAACGGGTGGTTTATTTGCGTGGTGCGCTTGGCAATGGGGGACAAGCGCAACTGCTGTTGCATGGTGCGTGTTCACAGCTTTGCTATTGGCCTTGGCCATGATTGACTGGGACACCACTTTTTTGCCTGATGACATGACACTGCCGCTGTTGTGGGCAGGTCTGCTGGCTTCATCAATGCAGTGGACGGCTGTGCCGCTGTCTGCTTCGGTTTGGGGCGCGATAGCAGGCTATTTGTCACTCTGGCTGGTGTACTGGGGCTTCAAGCTGCTGACGGGTCGTGAGGGCATGGGTTACGGCGACTTCAAACTCTTGGCCGCTTTAGGCGCTTGGTTTGGCTGGCAAGCGCTGGTGCCCATCATCTTGATGTCGTCGGTGATTGGTGCCGTGATTGGCATAGTCCTGAAGTTTTCCAACGGTTTGCGTGAAGGTGGCTACGTGCCTTTTGGCCCCTTCTTGGCCGGGGCCGGTTTCACTGCCATGCTGTTTGGGCCGCAAACCATTTTGCGTGTCATTGGTCTTTAAGCGAGACAAGCCCATGCGCCGCATCGGACTCACAGGCGGTATCGGTAGCGGCAAAAGTACGGTCGCCCGCATGTTGGTGGATTTGGGAGCTGCACTGGTCGACGCTGATGCCATCTCGCGCAGCTTGACTGCACCGGGTGGAGCCGCCATTGCCGCCATTGCCGCCGCATTTGGACGTGATGCCATCGCCCCCGATGGCGCACTGGATCGCGGACGGATGCGCGAACGCGTGTTCTCAGATCCGGGGGCAAAGCAACAACTGGAAGCCATCATCCACCCCTTGGTGATTTACACCGCTTTGGTGCAAGCCACCCACGCCGAGAGTGAGCAACGCCCTTGCGTGGTATTTGATATTCCGCTGCTGGTTGAGTCAGGACACTGGCGGGCGCGGATGCACCAGATCTTGGTGGTGGATTGCGATACCACAACGCAAATCACACGCGTGCAAGCTCGCAGCGGCCTCAGTCCGGCTGAAATCGAAAAAATCATGGCAACCCAAGCCACCAGAGCCCAACGTCTAGCCGCCGCAGATGTGGTCATTTGCAACCAAAATGCCTCTTTTGTTGCGCTGCAACACGAAGTAACCCAAGTGGCTAAAAGCTTCGGGCTATGATCAGGCGATTGGAAGCAGCAGCGTGATCCTGTACGAATACCCCTTCAACGAGCGCATACGCACTTACCTCCGACTCGAACATCTGTTCTTGCGTTTGGGTCAATTGATTGTGCGCACTACCGCAATTGACCATCATTACGCACTGACCACCATCTTTGAGATCATGGATGTGGCCACCCGCGCCGACCTCAAGTCGGACGTGCTCAAAGACTTGGAAAAGCAAAAGCAAGTTTTGGCCAGCTACCGAGGCAATCCCGCCATCGCAGAAGCCATGCTAGATCAAGTGCTGTCACGCTTGGATCATTGCTTTGTCAGCCTCAACAGCCTGCCGGGCAAAACAGGTCAAGCCTTGACTGAAAACGACTGGCTGATGGCTATTCGCAGCCGCGCTGTCATGCCAGGCGGCACCTGCGAATTTGACCTGCCAGCCTACTACGCTTGGCAAAACAAGCCTGTTGAAGTGCGCCGCAACGACTTGAACAGCTGGACAGCCCCGTTGCGACCTCTGGCCGAGTCGATTCAAACCCTGCTGAAGATGCTGCGTGATTCCGGCCTCCCCCAAAAATTCATGGCCACGGGCGGCATGTTCCAGTACACCCTGCCGCAGGGCCGCACCTTCCAGTTGCTGCGTCTGCGCATCAACCCAGAATTGAACTTGGTGCCTGAAATCAGCGCCAACCGACTGTTGGTAGCGGTGCGCATGATGCGCATGGGCACCGATGCACGGCTCCAAGCCAGTCAAGAAGATGCGGCCTTTGAGCTGTCTTTGTGCGCTTGACGTGCAGCACTGAACTTAACCGCCGTCCAGCCCGCGAATCTCATGTCATCCGAAGTTGAATTCACCCCCCGCACCGTGCGCTGCCCCGCCTGCGGCGGCGACAGCCGCTACGCCAGCGACAACCCCTATCGCCCGTTTTGCAGCGCCCGCTGCAAAAACTTGGATCTAGGCGCTTGGGCCAGCGAGGACTTCCGCGTCCCCGCCCTGCCCGATCAGGCTGACGACACCATTTGACGATGATCCACGCCGCTGTTTAAGCGTGCGTAGACTCGGTAAAGCCCTGTTCTTCGGCCAACCAAGCCAACACCGGGATCGTGCCCGGCAACACCGGCTGCACTTGCACCGGCAAGCGCTGCCATGCAAACGACTGGCCTTCGCGCATTTGCAGCTCGCCCTGCCAATCCCAGACCTTGCAGAAGTTCAACCGCACCAGTGCGTGCGGATAGTCCACCAGTTGCTCGCGCCATGCTTGCACGGTGCCTATGGTCAGGCCCAGCTCCTCGTGCAGCTCGCGCGCCAAGGCAGCGGCCACCGACTCGCCCGCCTCCAGCTTGCCGCCAGGAAACTCCCAGTAGCCCGCATAGACCTTGCCCTCGGGCCGCGAGGTCAACAAAAAATCGCCATCGGGCCGAATCAGCACGCCCACCGCCACTTCGACGATGGGCCGATCCACCCCGCCCTCGCGCGTGCGGTGCGCGTCGGCCATCAGCAACGGGGCGCTCATGCTGCGCGCTGGCCGATGTAGTCGCGGGCAAACTGGTAGGCCACCCGGCCACTGCGCGAGCCGCGCTCCAGCGCCCAGACCAGTGCTGCCGGGCGGGCCGCCTCGATGGCAGCGGCATCGGCCCCCAGCGCGCTCAGCCACTGGCCGACGATGGTCAGGTACTCGTTCTGGCTGAAGGGGTAGAAGCTCACCCACAGGCCAAAGCGCTCGGACAGCGAGATTTTTTCTTCGATAGCCTCGCCGGGATGCAGCTCGCCGTCTTCGCTGTGGGTAGCGGCCAAGTTGTCCTTCATGGTCTCGGGCAACAAGTGGCGGCGGTTGCTGGTGGCGTAGATCAGGACGTTGGGCGTGGCGGCGGCCACCGAGCCGTCCAAGATGGACTTGAGCGCCTTGTAGCCCGCCTCGCCTTCTTCAAAACTCAGGTCATCGCAGAAGATGATGAATTTTTCGGGCCGATCCGCGACTATTTCCACAATATCGGGTAAATCGGTCAAGTCGGCCTTATCGACCTCGATCAGGCGCAGCCCCTGGGCGGCGTAGCTGTTCAGGCAGGCTTTGATGAGCGAGGACTTGCCCGTGCCGCGTGCGCCCGTGAGCAGCACGTTGTTGGCCGGGCGGCCTTGTACGAACTGCTGGGTGTTGCGCTGGATTTTTTCTTTTTGCGGCTCGATTTCTTTCAAGTCGTCCAGCGTCAGCGCAGCGATGTGGCGCACGCGCTCCAGCACGCCGTGGCCGGAGCTGCGCTTGCGGTAGCGCCACGCCACGGCCTCGGCCCAATCGGGCGCGGCCAGCGGCTGGGGCAGCACGGCTTCGATGCGGTCGATCAACTGCTCGGCCCGGGCCAGCAGGCGTTCAAATTGCGCGTTCATGGCGAATCAGGAGCGGTAGTCGGCGTTGATGGTGACGTACTCGTGGCTGAAGTCACACGTCCAGACCGTGTCGGCAGCCTCGCCTCGGCCCAGCACCACGCGCACGGTGATTTCGCTTTGCTGCATCACGCGCTGGCCTTGGGCTTCTTCGTAAGCCGGGTTGCGGCCACCTTGCACGGCGACATGCACGTCGTCCAGGTAGAGGTCGATCAGGGTCTGATCCAGATCGGCGATGCCAGCATAGCCCACAGCGGCCAGAATGCGGCCCAAGTTGGGGTCGCTGGCGTAGAAGGCCGTTTTGACCAGCGGCGAGTGGGCGATGGCGTAGGCCACTTGGCGGCATTCCTCGCCAGTCTTACCGCCTTCGACGCGCACGGTGATGAACTTGGTCGCCCCTTCGCCGTCGCGCACGATGGCTTGGGCCAACTGGCGCGCCACGCCCAGCAAGGCGGTTTTGAGGATGGCACCGTCGCCGCTGTCCAAGGTGGTGATGGGTGCGTGGGCAGCTTGCTGGGTGGCGATCAAGACAAAGGAGTCGTTGGTCGAGGTGTCGCCGTCGATGGTGACGCGGTTGAAGGAGCCGTCAGCCAGCTCCTTGACCAGACCGGCCATCAGCTCCGGGGCAATGCGCGCGTCGGTGGCCAAAAAGCCCAGCATGGTGGCCATGTTGGGGCGGATCATGCCCGCGCCCTTGCTGATGCCGGTCACGGTGACGGTGGTGCCACTCAAGTTGACTTGGGTGCTGAAGGCCTTGGGCAGGGTGTCGGTGGTCATGATGCCTTCGGCCGCACGCGCCCAGTTAGCCGGGCTGGCATCGGCCAAGGCAGCGGGCAGACCGGCTTGAATGCGGTCGATAGGCAGCGGCTCCATGATGACGCCGGTGGAGAACGGCAGCACTTGGGTAACACGCAGGCCGGTGGCCTGGGCCAAGCTGTCCGACATGGCGCGGGCGCGGGCCAAACCATCGGCCCCAGTGCCCGCGTTGGCGTTGCCGGTGTTGATGATGAGGGCGCGGATGGCGTCGCCACCGGCCAGATGTTCGCGGCAAACCTGCACGGGCGCGGCGCAGAAGCGGTTGCTGGTGAACACACCGGCAACGCTGGAACCTTCGTCCAGCAGGAAGACGGTCAGGTCTTTGCGACCGACTTTGCGCACGCCCGCTTCGGCAACGCCGATGCGAACGCCGGGCACAGCATGAAGGTCAGCAGCTTGAGGAGCAATCAAGTTTACGGGCATAGCAAGCTTTCAAAAGAGGGCGATATCGTCAGGCCAATTGACCGTGGCACTGCTTGTATTTTTTGCCGCTGCCGCAAGGGCATGGATCGTTGCGGCCTACGCGCGGCATACCGGACAGCGCCATAACGCTCGCGCCACCCGCCGTCACGGTTGCCGCATCGACCACGGTCTCAGCCTCGCCGGTTTCGGTGGGCGCGGTGTAGGTCACGTTGGCGATGTGTTCAGCGCGCTCTTCCATCGCTTCAGCGGCTTCGCCCAGTTGTTGGCCGGACTGGATGTTCACCGTCATCAGCGTTTTGGTGACTTCGTTTTTCACCGCGTCCAGCAACTGGCCAAACAGCTCAAACGCCTCGCGCTTGTACTCTTGCTTGGGCTGCTTTTGTGCGTAGCCGCGCAAGTGGATGCCTTGACGCAGATAGTCCAGAGCGCTCAAATGCTCGCGCCAGTGAGTGTCTATGCTTTGCAGCAGCACCATGCGCTGGAACTGGACGAAGTTCTCCGCGCCCACTTGCTCCACCTTGGCGGCAAATTCAGCGTTGGCCGCAGCCAGCACTTGGGTCAGCACATCTTCGCCGGTGATGGCGTCGGCGGCTTGCACGGTTTGGCGCAACGGCAGCTCAATCGCCCAATCGTCGGCCAGCGTTTTTTCCAACGCGGCGATGTCCCATTGTTCTTCCACGGTTTCGGGTGGCACGAATTGGTGTACCAGATCGGTGAAGCTGCCTTCGCGCAGCGCGTCGATCTGGCCGGCCAAATCGGTGGCATCCAAAATGTCATTGCGCTGCTGGTAAATCACCTTGCGTTGGTCGTTGGAGACATCGTCGTACTCCAGCAACTGCTTGCGAATGTCAAAGTTGCGCGCTTCGACTTTGCGCTGTGCGCTTTCAATGCTGCGGGTGACGATGCCGGCTTCAATCGCCTCGCCATCGGGCATCTTCAAGCGATCCATGATGGAGCGCACGCGGTCGCCCGCAAAAATGCGCATCAGCGGATCGTCCAGCGACAGGTAAAAGCGCGAGGAACCGGGGTCGCCTTGGCGGCCCGAACGGCCACGCAACTGGTTGTCGATGCGGCGCGATTCGTGACGCTCGGTGGCGATGATGCGCAAACCGCCCAGCGCCTTGACCTGCTCGTGCTCAGTCTTCCATTCGGCGCGCACGGCTTCGATTTTGGCGGCGCGGGCGGCTTCGTCCAAGCTCTCGTCCGCTTCGACGGCGGCGATCAGCTTTTCTATGCTGCCGCCCAACACGATGTCAGTACCGCGACCCGCCATGTTGGTGGCGATGGTGATCATGTTCAAGCGACCGGCTTGGGCCACGATGTCAGCCTCGCGGGCGTGCTGCTTGGCGTTGAGCACTTGATGCGGCAGCTTCGCTTGCGTCAGCATCTGCGAGATCAGCTCGGAGTTCTCGATCGAGGTCGTGCCCACCAGCACCGGCTGGCCGCGTTCGTGGCACTCGCGGATGTCGGCAATCGCGGCTTCGTAGCGCTCGCGGGCTGAGCGGTACACGCGGTCAAGCTGGTCGTTACGGAGGCTGGGGCGATTGGGCGGAATCACCACGGTTTCAAGGCCGTAGATTTCTTGGAATTCGTAGGCTTCGGTGTCTGCCGTGCCGGTCATGCCCGACAGCTTGTTGTACAGACGGAAGTAGTTTTGGAAGGTGATCGAAGCCAGCGTTTGGTTTTCAGCTTGAATCGGCACGCCTTCTTTGGCTTCCACGGCTTGATGCAAACCGTCGCCCCAGCGGCGACCACTCATCAAGCGGCCCGTGAATTCATCGACGATGACGATTTCGCCGTCTTGAATCACGTAATGCTGGTCACGGTGGTACAGGTGTGTGGCACGCAGCGCGGCGTACAGGTGATGCACCAAGCTGATGTTGGCCGGGTCGTACAGACTGGCACCGGGCGGGATCAGGTTCAGCTCGGCCAAGATGCGCTCGGCGTTTTCATGGCCTTGCTCAGTCAAGAACACTTGGCGCGATTTTTCGTCTAACGAGAAGTCGCCGGGCTGGGTCACGCCTTCGCCGGTGAGCGGGTCTTCTTCGCCTTCTTGGCGCACCAACTGCGGCGCGACGGCGTTCATGGCCACGTACATGGCGGTGTGATCTTCGGCTTGGCCGCTGATGATGAGCGGCGTGCGCGCTTCGTCGATCAAGATCGAGTCCACCTCATCGACGATGGCGTAGTTCAGCGGGCGCTGCACACGGTCTTCGGCTTCGTAGACCATGTTGTCGCGCAGGTAGTCAAAACCGTACTCGTTGTTGGTGCCGTAGGTGATGTCGGCGAGGTAAGCAGCTTGCTTGTCTTCGCGCGAGAGGTTGGGCAAGTTGATGCCGACCGTCAAGCCGAGGTAGTTGTACAAGCGGCCCATCCACTGCGCATCGCGGTTGGCCAAGTAGTCGTTCACCGTGACAACGTGGACACCTTTGCCGCTCAATGCATTCAAGTACACCGGCAACGTGGCGGTCAAGGTTTTACCTTCACCGGTACGCATTTCGGCGATTTTGCCGCTGTGCAAAGCCAAGCCGCCCAGCATTTGCGCATCGAAGTGACGCATCTTCATGATGCGCTTGGAGCCTTCGCGCACCACGGCAAACGCCTCGGGCAAGATGGCATCAAGCGTTTCGCCAGCGGCCACGCGTTGCTTGAACTCTTGGGTTTTGGCACGCAACTGCTCTTCGCTCAAACTTCCCAGAGTGGACTCCAGGGCATTCACGCGCTCGACGGTCTTGCGGTACTGTTTCAAAAGGCGGTCATTGCGACTGCCGAAAATTTTGGTAAGGAAATTGGTGGCCATGATGCGGGGCCGCCAAACGAGCCATCGACAGCCCGCCCGACGACCGAAATCCCGTGAGGTGTTGGATTCAGGTGAAGGCGCCATTGCCGATTGCAACCCCAAGGGTTGCACCCGATGGCATCGGGGCGCATTTTACCTGCCCGTTCGTGACCGAGATTCGCGATGCGGCGCAGCGTGCGCCACTTGCCGATTCAGCACTTCATGGCCTGCTGTGAGGAATTTTTGCGGGTCTTGCTGCACGCCTTGCACCAGCACTTCAAAGTGCAAATGCGGCCCTGTAGAGCGCCCGGTGGTGCCGATTTCTGCGATTTTTTGACCACGCCGAATCAAGTCCCCTTTTTTCACCAGCACTTTGGAGGCGTGGGCGTAGCGGCTGACCAAATCGTTGCCGTGATCGATTTCAATCATGTTGCCGTAAGACGGGTGAAACTCCTGCGTCACCACCACGCCACCAGCGGCAGCCACGATGGCCGTGCCGGTGTCGGCAGCAAAATCAAGTCCCGTGTGCAAGGCCGTACGCCCCGTGAACGGGTCAATGCGCCAGCCAAAGGGCGAGCCTATGCTGGCATCGTGTACCGGCGCTTCGGTAGGAATCATGGACTTGCGGATTTTTTGGTCAAACAGGCGCGATTCCAGCACCGTCATCCAGTCCGCATCTTGGGTGCCTTGGGACTCCAGCGCCGACAAGGTTGTGCTGAGCTGATCCATCGTCAGTGATGGGCCGGGCACCAAAATGCCACCGCGTCCCGGCGTGGCTTTGATATCACCCGGATTCACGCCCGCCAAGCCCGACACACGCTCACCCAAGGCTTCGAGTTGCATCAGTTTGGCTTGCAATTCGCCCACGCGGCGCGCCATCGCATCAAGGTTGTCGCGCATGTAGCGGTCACGTTGCTCGACCTCATCTTTGACCACCAGTTTGACCAAAGAACCGATGACGGGCCAGCCTTCGCGTGCGCCTTTCAAAAACACCCAGTGATAAAGCCCCATCGACACCATCATCAGAACCAATGCGGCAAGCAATGAAGCAAGTGTGAGACGGGTACCGGTGAGGTGAATGGTGCGGGTTTTGGCCAACCAAGCATCCGTGATAATCAATTGCACTGAAAGTACCCTTTATGCAACGTCCCCCACCCTATCGGCCCGTGGCCGTGTCATTGCTGCAAGCCGTTGAAGCTTCACCGACACTGGCGCGCTTGGCTGAGCTGACACGAGACTCGAGTGCGCGGCTGCGCGCTGTGGAGTCATTGATTCCGGTCACGATGCGGGCGGGCATCAAAGCTGGCCCGGTGGATGCCAGCGGTTGGTGCCTGATGGTCAGTAGCACCGCTGCTGCCGCTAAACTGCGACAACTGGTGCCTGCACTTCAAACAGCCCTGAAAAATCAGGGCTGGGAAATGACGACCATACGGATCAAGGTTCTGACGCAGTCACCACCCCGCTGAATAGGGGAAAGATACAAGGACTGCGCAGATCGGAAATGGTGCCGGTTATCGGATTCGAACTGATGACCTACCGCTTACAAGGCGGGTGCTCTACCAACTGAGCTAAACCGGCGACAGCTGCGTATTCTAGCGGGCAAATCTCGCGTTTTTCGGCAAATCAGCGCTTACTTGATGCGTTTCAGTGCTGGGCGTGCGCCCGCAGGCGGCTTGCTGGGCGGCTCGTCATCCGTCACATCATCAGCGACACCCGTTTCAGAGGGCACCAATTGCAATCCTTTGAGATCCTGATCTGGCGCGGGGGCAGAAGCAGGCGACTTCACAGGAGAAACCCGTGGCTCATCGGCATCCGCGACTTGCGGAAAAGCCATACCTTGACCGTTTTCACGGGCATAAATGGCCATCACACGACTCACGGGCACCATGATGTCGCGTGCCGTGCCTGCAAAGCGTGCTTTGAACTGAACAAACTCATTGCCCAGTTGCAAAGAGCTGGTGGCAGAGAAGCTGATATTCAGCACAATCTCGCCGTTTTGCACATATTCGCGCGGCACCTGCACCGTTTCATCCACCCGCACGGCCAAATGAGGGGTAAAGCCGTTATCGGTACACCACTCATAGAGGGCGCGGATCAGGTACGGACGGGTTGAAGTGGAGTCAGGTGCGTTCATCATGTGCAATAGGGCCGAGATGTGCGATGGCAATTACTTGCGCATGACCTTTTCAGAGGGAGTCAACGCCTCGATATAGGCCGGACGCGAGAAGATGCGTTCAGCATACTTCAGCAGCGGAGCAGCGTTCTTGCTCAGGTCGATGCCGTAGTAGTCCAAGCGCCACAGCAGGGGAGCAATGGCAACATCCAACATCGAGAAGCCGTCACCCAGCATGTACTTGTTCTTCAAGAACACGGGGGCCAGTTGAGTCAGGCGATCACGGATGTGCGCGCGCGCCTTGTCCATTGCCTTGTCGTTACCCTTGATGGTGCGGTTTTCCAGCGTCGAGACGTGGACAAACAACTCTTTTTCAAAGTTCAGCAAGAACAAACGCACGCGTGCACGGTCAACAGGGTCGCCGGGCATCAGTTGGGGATGCGGAAATCGCTCGTCAATGTACTCATTGATGATGTTCGACTCGTACAAGATCAAATCGCGCTCGACCAAGATTGGGACTTGGCCGTACGGATTCATCACATTGATGTCTTCGGGCTTGTTGTAGAGATCCACATCACGAATCTCAAAATCCATGCCTTTTTCAAACAGCACAAAGCGGCAACGGTGGGAAAACGGGCAGGTCGTTCCTGAATACAGCACCATCATGGTGGAAGCTCCTCAAAATCAAAAAGAGTGGCGAGCAACCAGAGCTTAATCTCTGGCGCACTCCACTCTAAAACCCCTGGGCTCATACAGCCCGGGACACATTGCAATTACTTGATGTCTTTCCAGAAAGCCGCATTCAATCGCCAAGTCAGGAATGTGAACAGACCCAAGAAAATCAACACCCACACACCCAGACGCACACGGGTGTTTTGAGCAGGCTCGCCCATCCATTGCAGATAGTTCACCAAGTCACCCACCGCCTTGTCGTACTCAGCAGTCGTCATGGTTCCAGGCTTGAGTTGCTCCCACTCCTTGAACACATGGGTTTGGTGACCCGCTTCGCCGTGGGCTTCAAAGACAGGCTTACGGTCGCCTTGCAGCTCCCACAGCACGTGCGGCATGCCCACATTGGGGAACACGATGTTGTTCCAGCCTGTCGGGCGGGCCTCGTCACGGTAGAAGCCGCGCATGTAGGTGTACAGGTAGTCGGCACCGGTGCCGTTGTGACCCGCACGCGAGCGTGCAATCACGGTCAGGTCAGGCGGGTTGGCACCAAACCAATCCTTGGCTTGCTTGGGATCAATCGCAGCCTTCATGGTCTCACCGACTTTGTCGGTGGCAAACAGCAGGTTGTCTTTGATTTGCTGCTCGGTCAAACCGATGTCTTTCAGGCGGTTGTAGCGCATGAAAGCAGCAGAGTGACAGCTCAGGCAGTAGTTGACGAACAGCTTGGCACCGTTTTGCAACGAAGCCAGATCTGTGGTGTTGACCGGCGCTTTATCCCACGCCACCGTGTCACCCGAGGCCTGCGCCCCAGTGGCCAGACCCAGTGCCATGAGCAGACCGATAGCCAGATGTTTGATAGTTTTCATGGTTGATGAGTCTCCAGCTTAGTGAGCAACGAAGGTCACTCGGCTCGGCACCTGCTTGGGCGTACCCAGCTTGCTCCACCACGGCATCAGCAAGAAGAAGCCGAAGTAGAACAGAGTACCCAGTTGGGAAACACGGCCACCGATTTCAGACGGCGGCAAGATGCCCAAATAACCCAACACCAAGAAGTCGATGACAAACACGGCGTAGACATACTTGTGCCAGTCAGGACGGTAGCGAATCGACTTGACCGGGCTGTGATCCAGCCAAGGCAACAAGAACAAAATCACCACGCCGCCGCCCATGGCGACCACACCCCAGAACTTGGCATCAATCGCCAGCATCAGGGCCGCAGCCACCACAGCAGCGCCCAAGATCACACCCTTGAAAATCGCGGGCATTTTGATCTTGGTGACACCCAAGTAAGCACCTGCCAAGACGCAAGCGATCAGCACATACATCATTTCAGTGGTGATGGCACGCAGCATCGAGTAGAACGGCGTGAAGTACCAGACTGGCGCAATGTGCAGCGGTGTCTTGAGCGAGTCAGCCGGGATGAAGTTGTTGTACTCCAAGAAGTAGCCGCCAAACTCCGGTGCGAAGAAGATGATGGCGGTGAACACCATCAAGAACACGCTGACACCGAAGATGTCATGCACAGAGTAGTAAGGGTGGAAAGGAATGCCATCCAGCGGGTGACCAGCAGCATCTTTGGGAGCGTCCGGGCCCTTGATTTCCACACCGTCAGGGTTGTTGGAACCCACTTCGTGCAACGCAATGATGTGTGCAACCACCAAGCCCAACAGCACCAGCGGCACGGCAATGACGTGGAAGCTGAAGAAGCGGTTCAAAGTGGCATCGCCCACCACGTAGTCACCGCGAATCAGCAGCGACAGATCCGGGCCGATGAAGGGAATGGCCGAGAACAAGTTCACGATCACCTGTGCGCCCCAGTAGGACATCTGGCCCCAAGGCAGCAGGTAGCCCATGAAGGCTTCAGCCATCAGCGCCAAGAAGATCGCGCAACCAAAAATCCAGACCAACTCACGTGGCTTGCGGTAGCTACCGTACATCAGGCCACGGAACATGTGCAGGTACACCACCACGAAGAACGCCGAAG
>ERZ724510.1480-NODE-1480-length-13013-cov-7.367958_pt1 | contig 13013 bp, 9 predicted proteins | sample MGYA00376043_ERZ724510 | MGnify/ENA primary metagenome ERZ724510 (study PRJEB28724, sample SAMN07190888) | wastewater metagenome | isolation source: influent of sewage treatment plant in Hong Hong | place: USA: Christiansburg, Virginia | collected 2016-03-01 ... | reverse complement strand
CACGGGCACCGAGGTTGAGCAGTCTCTCTTCAATGCGTTCAATGGCTGCATCCACCAGCTCTATGCTGACCGGGCGTTTGCGCAATGCCAGTGCAAACGATGCGCGAAGCTTGCCGCTTGCGTAGTCGATACGGCGACCGTCTTTCTTCACCACAGTGGGAAAGTTGACTTCGGGTCGCTCGTAGGTGGTGAAACGTTTTTCGCAACCGTGGCACTGTCGCCGCCTGCGGATGAAGGCGGCATCTTCAGCCAGGCGGGTTTCAACCACCTGGGTTTCGGTGTGGCCACAGAAGGGACACTTCATGCCTGGTTGACCATCAGCCGTACACAGGGAAGCGGGCGGTCAGCGCGTTGACCTTGGCACGCACGGCTTCGATGTTGGCGGGGTCGCGGGGGTTGTCCAGTACATCGGCCACCAGGTTGGCGGTGATGCGTGCTTCTTCATCCTTGAAGCCGCGTGTGGTCATCGCAGGTGTACCAATGCGCACGCCGCTGGTCACCATCGGTTTTTCTGGGTCGTTGGGGATGGCGTTTTTGTTGATGGTCATGTGGGCTGCGCCCAGCACGGCTTCAGCCTCTTTGCCAGTGATGCCTTTGGCCCGCAAGTCAACCAGCATCACATGGCTCTCGGTGCGGCCACTGATGATGCGCAGACCACGCTGGGTGAGGGTTTCGGCCACGATCTGTGCGTTTTTGACCACTTGTTGCTGGTACAGCTTGAACTCTGGTGCGAGTGCTTCTTTGAAGGCCACCGCCTTGGCTGCGATGACGTGCATCAGCGGGCCGCCTTGCAGGCCGGGGAAAATGGCGCTGTTGATGGCTTTCTCGTGTTGGGCCTTCATCAGGATGATGCCTCCACGTGGGCCGCGCAGGCTTTTGTGGGTGGTGCTGGTCACCACGTCGGCAAATGGAACGGGGTTGGGGTACACACCCGCTGCCACCAAGCCGGCATAGTGGGCCATGTCCACCATGAAGATGGCTCCCACGTCTTTGGCCACTTTGGCAAAGCGTTCAAAGTCAATACGCAGGCTGTAAGCGGAGGCGCCAGCAATGATGAGCTTGGGACGGGTTTCGTGCGCTTTGCGCTCCATCGCGTCGTAATCGATGGCTTCGTTGGCATCCAGGCCGTAGCTCACCACGTTGAACCATTTGCCGCTCATGTTCAAGGGCATGCCGTGGGTCAGGTGACCACCTTCGGCCAAACTCATGCCCATGATGGTGTCGCCAGGTTTCAGGAAGGCCAGAAACACAGCTTCGTTGGCAGATGCGCCGCAGTGGGGTTGTACGTTGGCCGCATCGGCTCCAAACAGTTGCTTCACACGGTCAATGGCCAGTTGCTCGGCAATGTCAACATATTCGCAGCCACCGTAGTAGCGTTTGCCGGGGTAGCCCTCGGCATATTTGTTGGTGAGCTGGGTGCCTTGGGCTGCCATGACGGCGGGCGAGGCGTAGTTTTCGCTGGCAATCAGCTCAATGTGGTGTTCCTGGCGGGCGTTTTCGGCCTGGATGGCGGCAAACAGCTCGGGATCGGTTTGTTCAATCAGGATGTTGCGGTGGTACATGGCAGTGTTGTTGGATAACGGTGGACCTGTGCGCACACACCAGTGGCCAGGACTGCCCAGGCGAACGGCTGAACATGGCATGCAGATACCGCAGTGGCTGCTGCATGCCATGGCGCGCTTCCCAGTGGTCTTCCACGTCAACCCACATTTCCTGAACAGGGGTGTGGGTATATCGCCAGTTGCACGCCTCCAAAGTGTAACGGAAGCGGTTTGTCAGCCTGGTGCGCAGGCTTTAAACGCCTTGTGCTGGCTGGCTGTAGGTTGGCGGGTTGATGATTTGCGCCGACTCGGTCACGGGTATCACGGCCTGTGGTGGCTCTGACATCGGCAGGGCGGGTTTGGCAGGCCCGCTGGGCTGTGCGGGAGAGTTGGTTGTGGTGGTGGGGTCGTTGGCCGGGCGTTTGCCCTGTGCCACATCGCGCAAGCGCACATGTTCGCCCAGCACTTTGGCCACGTATTCGCTGCCATCGACTGTCACTGCTCCGACATACAGGCTCAGCCCCCCTTCAACGCTGCCGGCGCGCCGAATGCAGTCTTGCAGCACTTGTACGCCGACGCGCAGGTTGGTCACTGGGTCGAATGCGGCCAGTTTGCCACCGAAGTCCTCGTATTTGTCGGTGTGAACACGGGTCATCACCTGCATCAGGCCTTGGGCACCGTGGTTGCTTTGCGCAAATGGGTTGAAGCGCGACTCAATGGCCATGACGGCCAAGATCAGTGTTGGGTCGATTTTGATTTTCTCGCCCAAATGAAAAGCCTCGCTGACCAATACGCTCAATGGTTCGGGGGCCACTTTGTATTTGCGTGATAACCACAGTGCCACATTGGCCTGGGCTTTGGGTAGGGCCGACACCTCCACGGCTGTGGCCCGTTCTGCCGCTTGAGGGTCGGGTGTGACCAGTGTGACATCGGTGCGCGTTTCCTGGCGGTTAACCAGGAAAGACAGCACACGTTCTTCGACTTGCAGGCGCAGGTCAGCATGGGTAATCAGCAGCAGAACCAGGGCGGCGATGGCCAGGCCCATCAAGGCCATGCTGTTGTGTGTGAGATTCATGAGCTTGCGCACGGTAGAGGCTGCCACGTTCCTTGCCGATGAAGCAGGGTGGGTGCCTGACTGTGTTTGGGTATTCATGGTGATGTCCTTTCTATAGGGCACAGCCGGCAGTCTGATCGGGTCTTTGGGCAGACCCGGCAGCCGGTTGGTTGCCTGGGAAGGTGTGCTGAAAAGCACCGGAGCAATGACCAAACGTGTTTGCGGGTTAACCCGTGGTCATCAATGAATTTTCATTCTATGGATCAATTAATACCTGGTCAAGACTATAAGAATGCTATTTTATGTTTAATTCGATATATGGTGCAGTTTGTCACAGGCCGTCGACATCCACATGCCTATGGAGAACTGGAGTGCGAACAGCGACAATAAGGAGCTGTCCATCAACAATGAGTTTCTTCAAAGTGGATGGCCCGTTGCCTTGGGATGGCGGCGAATGTCTGCGCATCCTTTTATCAATTACTGCCGAGTTCTGTCGTGAAATCTGAAAGCTCTTCTTCCGCCTCCTCCAAATCTTCTGACGCTGCTGCGCTGGATCAACTCACCGGAGGAGCCTTTACCGCGCCCACCACGGGTGAGCGTTCAGCCCGTGTGCGGGAGTGGCTGGCCTCTTCACCAACGCCTGAACAAATGGCCGAGGTATTTCGTGAGTTGTCCCACCGTGACAAGGGGGCTGCCAAGCCTCTGAAAGAGAAGCTGGACGAACTCAAGCGTGCCAAGGCCCAAGAGGGGCTGGTGGTGGAGTGGGCTGCCAAGGCCCAAGGTTTGCTGGCTCAGGATCGCCTGAACGTGGCCGACGCAATGGCCTGGCAGCGCGATGCCGCCAGAGCGGGGGCACCTCTGTCGCGCGAGCCATTGGCAGGCCTGAAAGCAGCGTTGACCGATCGCATCAAGGCCATTGAAGATTTGCAACACCGCATCCAGGTGGAGCGTGAGGCTGCTGTGTTGCTGGCCCAGCGCATTGAGGTGATGTCCACCAAGCCGCTGGCCGATTCGCAGCATGTCAGCCAAAGTCTGGCCACCGATGTGGCCCAGTGGAGTGCGCAGGCGCAAAAGCTGGCAGAAGATGTGCAGTGGAACAGCATTGATTTGCGCTATGCGCCCATGCTTGACAACTCGCGTGCGCAGCTGACGCTGGTGTGGCAAGCCTTTGATGCCGCTTTACAACAGGCCGTGCTGGCCATGGCCGACAGTTCCGCCGCGCTGCCCGCTGTGCCCGTGTGGGCCGACGAGATCCGCAAACAGCGTGGCGAAGCCGTGCCTGACAAAAACCAGCCCGAGCTTTCTGCCGAAGAAACGGCCCAGGCCAAGGCGCATGCCACCGACAAGGTGGAGGCCGCTGTCAAGCAGCTGGCCACAGAACTGGAGCAGGGACACGGCAAAACCCTGCCCAAGCTGGCCACTGAGTTGCGCCACGCTTTGAAGGAGCACGCGCGCTGGTTGAGTCCGGAGTTGGAGGCCAAAGCCCAGGCACTGTTGGCTCAGGCCGGAGACTTGGAAGGCTGGCAGCGTTGGCGTGCCGACCAGTTGCGCCAGGAGTTGGTCGGCAAGGCCGAAGCTCTGATGGCCGGGCCGGAGTCACAACGCCCAGGTGGCAGAAAAATCCAGGAAAGCCTGCGTGCCCTGCGCGAAGCCTGGAAACAGACCGACCAGGGTGGACCGCCCAACCATGCGCTGTGGAAGCGTTTTGATGAAGCCTGCAACCAGGCCCACAAAGTGGTGGAGCAATGGCTGGAAAAGCTCAAGGCCGAATCGGCTGCCCACCGTGCACAGCGGCTGGCGCTGGTGAAAGAACTGGAAACTTGGGCCGAGCAGCACGCCAGCAACACCGACTGGAAAGCACATGCACGTGAGCTGCACCGTTTCGCCGATGCCTGGCGCAATGGTGGCCATCTGGGCGAAAAGCAGTTCGCCGAGTTGCAGCCATTGTGGAAGGCTGCAATGAGCAAAGCCCGTGCGCCATTGGATGCCGCACAGGCTACCAACTTGGCACAGCGCCATGCCTTGATTGAACAAGCCACGGTTCTGGGCGCTGCCGATGTGCTGCGCATGGACGCTGTGCGCAGCCTGCAACAAGAGTGGCAAGGTCTGGCCCAGGCTGTGCCTTTGGAGCGCAAGCTGGAGCAAAAACTGTGGGATGCCTTCCGCAAACCGATTGACGAAGCCTTCCAGCGCAAAGATGCCGCTCGCGAGAAGCAGATGGCCGCCATGAGTGAGCATGACCAGCGCGTGCTGGCCGCTGCCCAAGCCCTGCAAGCGGCCAATGCCAGCCAGGATGCCCAGCAAATTCAGCTTGCAATGGCCGACCTTGATGCTGCCATGCGTGGTCAGGCTGCTGCCGTCAAGGCAGCCGGGGATGCAGCTCTGGCTCCGGCTGAACAAGCTGCGGTCAATTCGCAAGCTGCCCCTGCCGCAGAGGCAACGAATGAGACCCCAGCTGCACCGGCTCCAGCTGCTCCTCGCAAACTGGTGGCCATGCGTGGGGATGATCGTCCTGGCATGAAAAAGGCTGAACCCGCTCCTGCCGGACGCGGATCGCGCGATGCCCGTGGCCCCCGTGAAGGTGGCCGGGATGCTGGCGGGCGCGATGGCCGCCCTGGTGCCGGTACGGGCCAATTTGCAGGCCGCCGTGATATGGGTGGCCGTGATGGTGAGCCGCGTTTTCAGGATCGCGGCCCCCGCTTGGGTGATGCTGCTTTCCGTGCCCAGCGTGATGCGATTGAGCATGCACAACTGGCTTTGAAAAAACTGGCTGCCCAGGCCCATGGTCAATCGGTCACCCAGTTGCTGGAGGCTTGGAAGGCACGTGATGCGGCCCTGGTGCCTTCAGCCAGTGAGCTGGGTGGCAAGGCCAGTGCTTCGGTGCGCCAAAGCTGGGTGCAGGCCGTCAGTTCAACGGCACAAAGTGGGGCCGGTGATGCGCTGCTGCGCCTGGAAATGGCTGCTGAAGTGCCCACCCCTGCTGCGCACGTGGATGCCCGTCGCTTGCTGCAATTGCACATGCTGACCCGCCGCAATGACCCCACCCCAGCCCAAACATGGCCTCAGGATGTGGCCCGTGTGCTGGGCAGTGATTGGGATGAAGACACTGCCCGTCGCATGCAGCCAGTGCTCAAAACCCTGCTGCGCAGAGCTTGATGAAAACATAGCACGTTACGCTTTCTGAGTAAGCGTAACGTGCTTATTTACTCAATAAAATTGACTGAAAAACGGGCGCATCACTGTGCCCGTTTTTTTTGTTGTCTCGCTGGGCACGCAAAACCTGTAATCTGGGCGGACTGGCATTGGCCTCCCAGTCGCTCAGGACGACTCGGCTGTGGGTGCCATCCAGCGCGTGGTGTGCGGGTTGGTGGGTGTGGCCGTGGATCAGCGTGCTGCAGTTTTGGGCTGTCAGCCATTTCAGTGCCGTTGCGTTGTCCACATCCACCCAATCAGTTTGGGTGGATTTGAGTTGTTCACTGCGCTGGCGCATGCCGTGTGCAATGCCCAGTCGTTCTGCCAGTGGTTGTGCCAAAAAGGCTTGTTGCCAGCTTGTTTGGCGAACTTCATTTCTGAAGCGCTGGTAATCCACATCCGCCACACACAAGGCATCGCCGTGACTCAGCAGCCAGCGGTCATTCCCCCAGTTCAGCACGGTTGGGTCACCGATTGAGATGAGACCGGCAGTTTCCAGCAAGGTCTCGCCAGCCAGAAAGTCACGGTTGCCAACCATGTAAAAAATGGGCAGCCGGGCGCTGGCCGTGTGCAATGCCTGTGCGCAGGCGCGCCAGAACGGGCCGTGTGTGGCATCCAGCAGCACATCGTCGCCCACCCACACTTCAAACAGGTCGCCCAAAATAAACAGGGCATCGCAAGGCGTGTGTGCCAGATAGTCACACCATGCTGCAAAGGTGTGGTTCTCTGCGGCGTGCAGATGCACATCTGACAAAAAATCCACCCGCTGCCAGTGGGCAGGGGCGGTGATTTCAGAAGCAGTTGGATGTGTCAAGGTGTGCCACCTGGGTGGCTGCCGTGTGGCCGGTCAGCAATCAGAGTGCCACAGCCTTGGTGATGACCACATCGGTCTTGGGCACGTTTTCATGGAAACCGCTGCGGCCTGTGGGCACTTTGCGGATGGCATCGACCACTTCGGTGCCCTTGACGACTTTGCCAAACACGGCATAACCCCAGCCGCTGGGGGTGGGGGAGGTGTGGTTGAGAAAACCGTTGTCGGCCACGTTGATGAAGAACTGGGCGGTGGCGGAGTGGGGGTCGCCAGTGCGGGCCATTGCCAGTGTGTAGGTGGCGTTTTTCAGGCCATTGTTGGCTTCGTTGGCGATGGGGGCATCGGTACCTTTTTGCTTCATGCCTGGTTCAAAGCCGCCGCCCTGAATCATGAAGCCATCGATCACACGGTGAAAAATGGTGTTGTTGTAGTGGCCTTTGTTCACATAGGCCAGGAAGTTGGCGGCTGATTTGGGTGCTTTCTCAGCATCCAGCTCAATGGTGATGATGCCGTGACCGGCAATGTGGAGTTCGACTTGAGGTTGGCTCATGGTGCTTCTCTTGGTTGGGGTGGAAAGGGAGGATGGGCTGGCAGCTGGGGCAGTTGTCTGTGCATGGGCGGTCAGGCCCATCAGGCTTGCTACCAAGGCAAGCAGCCAGCCACGACGGTGCAAACGCGGGTGTGAATGGGGGGATGTTGTTGTGTGCATGGTTGTGAAAATGGTGTGAATGCGGGGGCAGGGCTTCAGTTTGTGCCAACCTGTTCATGGGTGATCAGCCACTGGTTTCCGCGTTGGATCATTTTGAGTGTTTTGCGGCTGGAGACATTCAGAGTGTCTGCCCGGTAGTTTTGGACAAAGCGGACTGTGGCTGTATTGCCCTGTGCCTGAATTTTGATATTGGACAGTGAAACCTGAATTTTGCCCTTGGACACGATGCGGCTTTTTCTCTCGGCTTCCCAGTTTTTGCGTGTCAGTCCATCTGGTGCAGCAAAGGTGGTGTCGTATGCCTTGAGGTAGGTCGGCATGTTTTTCTGGCTCCATGCCTGTGCCCACGCTTGCAGGGCAGCACGGATGGCCTCATCAGCAGCGCGGGGGCTGCTGGTTTTGTCGGATGCTTCCGCTTTTTCTGCTTTTCTTGCCCGCTCAGGTGCGCCAGAGGCTGGTGTGGTCAGTGTGGCCACTTGTGAAGTTGGCTGCGTTTTTCCGATGCGCACGCCTTCCGGCAATGTGGACTGTGCCAAAGTAGCCTGTCCAGGCAGCACGGTGTCTTGCAGCAAATCCCATCGTCCGTTGTTTTCAAGCCAATATTGCCGCCGGGTCTGGCCTGTGCGTGTGCCATTGCGGGTTTCTTCAAAGGTGACAACCATGCCTGCTTCGGGGGCGTGTGTCTGTATCAAAGAAAGGCGGGTGAAGCCCATCTCGGCAGACCCCATTGATCCATTGGGCGGGTTGGCTTTGGTATTGGCGTGTGGGCGTTGTTGACGCAGCCAATTGCTCAACATGTTTTCAAAGGCCAAGTGGTCTTTGCTCAGCACATCTGGTTTGACCCAGTGCAGCCGTTCGCTGATGACAACGGGTGTAGTGCGGGGTGTAACCGTATCGAGCAGGGTTTGCAAGTCCGGATTGGAAAGCACCACGCAGCCTTCGGAGGCCAAAGTCGCACGCACAAATTGATCTGGTGGGGTGCCATGCAGCCAAATGCCGCTGCCCGTTCGCCCAAAACGCACATCAAAGGCATTCGGATAGTTGATGGGCAGGGCACCTGCGCCATAGAAGGGGGGCAGTGTCTTGCGTTCTTTCACCGATGTGATGTAGTACACACCCAGTGGTGTGCGGTTGTCACCTTCAAGCAGCTTGCCGATTCCGGCCTTGCCAACAGAAATGAAAAAATCCGCTATCAACGTCAGTTGTGTGGCCTGACCTGATGGATGCCCATGAACGGGCTTGTTCTCGAACAAGTACAACCGAGACTGGCTGGCATCAATTGCAATTGCATGACGCGTCCAGTCGGACAGTGCAACAAATTGGCTTGGAATGCTGCCCTCAGGGGGTCTGTTTTGCAATGCACCAAGCCGTTGAACGGTTTCTTTGCGCAAAGCAGCCAGTTGAGCGGCTGCGGCTTGTTCCTGCTCTTGGCTGACGTTGCCAAGTGTGGTGGCTGCATGGGGTTGGTAGCGCAGCCGCATCAGATCGCCATGTACCAATTGTGCCAAGTGGAAGTTGGGGTGATCGCGGATGAGGGTGCTGGATTTTTCGAGCGCTTCCGAAATTTGTGCCCGCTCGACCAGGGCAAAAATTTCTATCAACCGGGTTTCGGCATTTCCCGGTTGCATATGGGGCAGTTGAAGCAATTGCGAAGCCGTTGCTTTTTCTGTGGGCATGGTCAGTGCCGCTGTATCGGAAAGGTGGCGCTCACGTTGGTTGATGGCAGGGCCAGTTGCCGAGGTGGAGGGGGCGGACGCTTGGCTGGCGGCATTCGGTGCTGTTGCCGACTCCATGATGCGCGCTTGGTGCCGACTCTGATTACCCAGTATGGCGGCAATCAGAATCACTGCCGTTAACAGTGCGGAGACTGTGCCCAACAAATACTTGCGTTTCAACTTGTATCAATCACGAAGCGGCGGCCGACAGCACATGGCCCAGCCATGTTTGTGTGCCGCAAGGGGGAATGGGGAGTTCAAATAACGGCTGAACAGGGCATCAGCCACCTGTTGATTCGCGCGTGATGAGCCATTTCCCATTTTCCCGTGCCATTTCCAGTGTTTTTCGGCTGTTGGAGGCCAGGCTACCGGCGCGGTAGATTTGGCGGAATGAGGCTGTGGCGTTGTTTCCGCTGACTTGTGCTTCGACATCGGAAACTTGAACGGAAATGCTGTTTTTGCTGAGAATGCGTGCTTGCCGATCCGTTTCCCAGGCCTTGCGTGTTTTGCCATCTGCGGGCTTGAATTGGCTGCTGTAGGCCGCAAAGTACGCGTTCATGTCTTTGCCTGCCCAAGCCTTGGCCCACGCCTGAATGGCGGCTGTGATTTCAGGTGCTTCTGCCGATGTAGCGGGCACCGACTTCTCTGGCGGTGCGCTTGCCGAGATGGCAACTGGGGGCACCGTTGGGGCAGCAGAAGTTGTGGGGTTGGCTGGTGTGGTGCGGGCCGGTGCCGCTGCTGTGGGTTGTGTGGCGGTTTTGATTGCGCGGCTATCGGGCGCAAACAGATTCCGGATCAGGGCGAGCTTGGTTGGCACGCCAGTGTTGGAGCCATCGAGTTGGAGGGCCTTGCTGTAAGACTGACTGGCCAATTTGGCGTACACATCGCCCAAGTTTTCATGGGCGGTGGCGTAACTGGGGTTGGTGCGAATGGCCATTTCCAGCGCCACCCGCGCTTTCTCGAACTGGCTTTGGCTGGCGTACAGCACGGCCAGGTTGTTGTAAGGCTCAGGCAGTTCAGGGTAGTCTTCTGTCAGTTTGACGAATGTCTGAATGGCTTCGCTGGTTTTACCCGTCTCAGCCAGGATCACACCTTTGAGAAAACGCATCTGTGGATCGCGAGGCTTGCTGTTCAGATATTGATCCGCCTTGCTCAACGCTTCAGCGGGTTGGCCCGCTTTCAACAGCCGGTTGACCTCGCTGTAGTCGTCGGCATGCACTGCTGATGTCCAGAGGGCGCAAGCCAGCACCCCCCATGTCATGTGCTTTTTCTTTGGAAGTGCGCGAAAAAAGCGAATCATTTGAAACATGTCAGAGCGGGGAGAACGAGGGATGGTGGGAGCACCTAAGCGGGTGCTGGAGGCAGCCTGAATGGGCTACAAGCCCGCTGCGGATAGATATACTGCTTCATTGTAGCTGAGGCACTTCAGGCCCTTGGGTGCCCGAAAATCCTGTACCCATGCATTGGGTGAGGTGCATTTATTGCGGGTGTAAATCGCCTGCCTGGCTTGTTGCACAAGCTTTCTTTGCTTCCCTTTCTCTTTTTCAGCCACTTCCATGAGTTTGCGCATCCACAACACACTGTCACGCCGTATTGAGGCGTTTGTTCCCCTGCAACCAGGACATGTGCGCATGTATGTGTGCGGAATGACGGTCTATGATTTGTGTCATCTGGGACATGCGCGTTCGATGCTGGCGTTTGACGTGGTTCAACGCTGGTTCAAGGCTTCAGGCTATGCCGTGACTTATGTGCGAAACATCACGGACATTGACGACAAAATCATTCGCCGTGCCAGTGAAAACGGAGAAACCATCCGCTCGTTGACTGACCGGATGATTGATGCTTTGCATGTGGATGCCGATGCGCTGGGGGTGGACAGGCCTACCCACGAACCCCGTGCAATGGACTATGTTCCCCAGATGCTGTCCATCATCGGCCAGCTTGAAGGCAAAGGATTGGCCTACCGCACCGCAGATGGCGATGTGAACTATGCCGTGCGGGGTTTTGCCGGTTATGGAAAGCTCAGTGGCAAAAGTGTGGACGAATTGCGTGCCGGGGAGCGCGTGGCAGTGGCTGACAGCAAGCAGGATCCCCTGGACTTTGTGCTCTGGAAGGCCGCCAAAGACAGTGAGCCTGCCGAAGCCAAATGGGGCAGCACGTATGGCCCCGGTCGTCCTGGATGGCACATTGAATGCTCGGCCATGTCTTGCGAGCTGCTTGGGCAGCATTTTGATATTCACGGCGGGGGTGCCGACCTCCAATTCCCGCACCATGAAAACGAAATCGCCCAGTCCGAGGGCGCACACGGTGTGCCGTTGGCCAACTACTGGATGCACAACGGTTTTGTTCGGGTTGACAACGAAAAAATGTCAAAAAGCCTGCACAACTTTTTCACCATTCGCGAGGTGTTGGCCAGTTACGATGCCGAAACGGTGCGGTTTTTTATCATCCGTGCCCACTATCGCAGTGCATTGAATTACAGCGATGCCCATCTGGATGACGCAAGGCAAGCATTGAAGCGCCTGTACACCGCGCTGTCGCTGCTTCCCCAGGTGCCCGATGCGCCTCTTGATTGGTCGCAACCGCATTCACAGCGGTTTAAGGCTGCAATGGATGAAGACTTTGGCACCCCGGAAGCCATTGCCGTGTTGTTCGATCTGGCTGCCGAACTCAACCGAACCAAAAGCGCCTCGCATGCCGCCGAACTCAAGGCATTGGGCGGGGTGCTGGGATTGTTGCAGCAGAGCCCTTCTGATTTTCTGAAGGCAGGCAAAGGCATCGCAGAAGAAGAGATTGCCCAACTGATCGCCGAGCGCGTTGAAGCCAAGCTTGCGCGTGACTTTGCGCGTGCCGATGCCATTCGACAGCAGTTGCTGGCGCAAGGCGTGCTGTTGAAAGACTCGCCACAAGGCACACAGTGGGAACGTGTGTGAGTGACTCCACTGCCCAAACATTGAGCGTCAAGCCTGCGTATTGGTCGGAGGCATGTCGTTACCTGTCGCGCAAAGACAGGGTGATGAAAAAACTCATAGCGACCCACAGCGCGGCTGTGTTGCAGTCCAGGGGCGATCCATTTACCACGTTGGCACGCAGCGTGGTGGGGCAGCAGATCTCAGTCAAGGCAGCCGAGTCGGTTTGGTCTCGGTTTCAGGCGCTCACTGGCACGGTGTCACCGCAGGCTGTGTTGCTGCTCAAGTCGGAGGACATGCGGCAAGCGGGGTTGAGTACACGCAAAGTGGAGTATCTGACCGATTTGTCACAGCGGTTTGCTGCCGGGCAACTCAGTGTGGATGCCTGGCATGGCATGCCAGACGAGGACATCATCCAAGAGTTGATGACCATCCGGGGAGTGGGGCGCTGGACAGCCGAAATGTTTCTCATTTTTCACCTGATGCGTCCCAATGTGTTGCCGCTCGATGATGTGGGGCTGATCAACGGTATCAGTCGCACTTATTACTCAGGCGAGCCGGTCAGCCGCAGTGAGGCGCGTGAACTGGCTTCAGCCTGGTCGCCTTTTGCCACGGTGGGCACTTGGTATATTTGGCGCTCACTGGAGCCGCTGCCCGTGAACCATTGAGTCGGATTCCAAGTTTGCCCCCTGTGTTGGGGTGCTGCAAAGCAGCCTGCTTTGCCCTTTATCTTGTCAGGAGTTTTCATTTTGGCCAAAAAAACCTACCTGGATTTTGAACAGCCCATTGCAGAGCTGGAATCCAAAATAGAGGAGTTGCGGTATGTGCAAACCGAGTCTGCGGTGGATATCTCCGCTGAAATCGAGCAGTTGGCCAAAAAAAGCTTGCAACTGACCAAAGATGTCTACAGCGACCTCACGCCGTGGCAAATCACGAAAATTGCCCGCCACGCTGACCGGCCCTATACGCTGGACTATGTGCGGGAAATTTTCACCCATTTTGTAGAGCTGCACGGCGACCGGCATTTCTCTGATGACATGAGCATTGTGGGTGGCTTGGCCCGATTCAATGGTCAGCCTTGCATG
>ERZ724510.1469-NODE-1469-length-13064-cov-4.370052_pt1 | contig 13064 bp, 7 predicted proteins | sample MGYA00376043_ERZ724510 | MGnify/ENA primary metagenome ERZ724510 (study PRJEB28724, sample SAMN07190888) | wastewater metagenome | isolation source: influent of sewage treatment plant in Hong Hong | place: USA: Christiansburg, Virginia | collected 2016-03-01 ... | reverse complement strand
TGCTCGGAGGACAGACTCCGCAGGCAGTTGCACACAAGCTCGCGACCGAAGGAAGACTGACCGAGCTAGAGGAACGCAGAGCCCTTTTGGACGGCGGTACCGACAAGCTTGCCGCGTCGACCGATCCGCTGATTGCGCTGGCCCGCAAGCTCGACCCGCAGCTTCGCAAGGTGCGGGAGGAGTACGAACAACAAGTACAGTCCATAGAACACATCGCTGGAGCGCAGATCGCGCAAGCCCGCTTCGCGGTCTATGGTGCCGGCATCTATCCCGATGCCACTTACACGCTGCGACTATCGGCGGGAGTGCTCAAGGGATACATGAAGGATACTCGTCCGGTTCCACACCAGACGTTGTTCTATGGGCTCCTAGAGCGATCCCTTAGTCAAGGAGAGCAGGCTCCCTTCGAGCTTGCGCCCAGGCTTCGGCAGGGCCTGTACCGCCTACCATTGTGGACCCCGCTCAACTTTGTCTATACCGCAGACACCATCGGAGGAAATTCAGGATCTCCGGTGGTGGATCGCGATGGCAAAGTCGTCGGACTCAACTTTGACAGCAACCTTGAGAAGCTGCCAAACCGTTACTACTACCTGCCGGATGCTACGGGCAGCAGAGCGGTAGCGGTTCACAGTGTCGCGATCTTGGCAGCACTACGGACGCTGTACGACGCCGCTCCGCTTGCGGACAAGCTGGTCGGAAACTCTGCTTCAAAGTAGCTTTCAAACGCCAGCGCAGGGCCTCTGGAGCACTCTGGGGGGAGAGCGAGGCCACTGCGCCGACGCCTGAAACCGCAACTCCTCACGCACTTACGGACAAGCAAACAGACTGTCGAGCAAAGACTGCGCTTGGCCCACATTGACCCCGGCTGCCGTTGCTGCCTGCGTCGAGGTTTTGAGCTGATCAGCCTTCGCCGGATCAATGGCCCGCGCAGCGCGGTCCATCAGCAGACCAATGATGTTCACGAAGTTCAGCGCTGCTTCCTGCGCCTCTCCGGTAAGAGTAGGAATCTTACCAATGCGATCTCTCAAGATCAGCGCCATGCCCCGCGTAAAGGCCTTGTCTACTTGGCTGGCTGCGCGCTGATAAAACAGACTGCAACTGCTCGGCAGATCCTTGTCCAGATCACGCCAGCAGCGTGCCGCGAGTACCGAGTCAAACGCCCGATCGTAGGTCTCCTGGTCGAGCTGTTGAAAGTACAGGCCCAGTCCGATGGGCTTGCTCCGCTCTGTTCCGCTCAAATATCCCCACGCGGAATCGACGTCCGCTGCGTTATCAAAGCTAGAAGTCCAAACTTCTGATTGCGAAGACAGATAGAAGAACCACAGCAGGGCCGCTTCGATGCGCGCCGACTGAACCACCGGCTTCATCCCAGCAATTCCCTTGGTGAACGCATCATCAATGATCGGCTTGAGCTTTCCCGGCCCAGCGCAGCGATCAGGATTCTGAGCTGCGACCGTCAGATCGTTGCAAGCGAACTTGTTCGATCCCGGAACCTCGGGATAGTGAATGTCTTGGCGACGGGCAACCCGCGATCCAATTCCGTTCGCGATCGCATACTCATCACGCGCTGCGGTCATCTCGACAGCAGAAGGAATCGCAGGATTTTTCCACAGCTTGGTGCCCATCGATACAAACGCCAGCGTCCGCGCTGAGGCACCAGGAGTCGATGTCCCAAACAGCACAAATGCATTTCCATCAGACACACAGCTTGGCCAAGTGTCATTTTTGCTGCCGTTAAATCGCGGAGCGTAGTCGTCCACGGAGCACTTGCAGGAAGACAGCGTTCCGACAAATGGCTGACACATGGTGGCCGCTGGCTGTTCCGCTTTACAGAGAGTGGCAGGAAGCATATCCATCGTCGCTGGCGTGCTTTCGCAGCCCGCGATCCCTAGCAGTGCCCAGAGCCCGATTCCGATAAGTCTCTTGTTCATGATTTCTTATTCTCCTTCTCAGTTGTTTCTATTCACCGATTCCAAGATCGGCTCCGCCCACTAGCTCAATCGACCTTCATGGACAACATGAAGCCCCGCCCAGGCCCGTCTACGCTCGACCCATGATAGCGGTAGGCCACGTTTCCGATGTTCTCTAACACTCCGCCAAGCTGAACTCGATCGTGTATCCGAAAGCTACTCCGCAAATCCACCACCGCAAAGCCCGGCGTTCCGTATTTGGGAATCCGTGCATCCGCATAATCAGAGATCGCCAAGCGGTCTTGCATCGTCGCCCAGCGCAGCCCTGCGGACAGCTCAAAGCTCGCTCTCTGCCAGACCACCTCAGCCGTACCATGGAGCGGCGGAACCCGAGACAAGGGAACCCGCTCGCCCAGAATCACTCCGGAGGTACCGTATCCCAGACTCCCTACGCGAGGACTCTCTCCCCAGGTGTAGGCGAGCGTCCCGCGCAATCGAAACCCCATCGGAATGCGGAGCCGCAGCATGGCCTCGACTCCGCGAAGTTCAGAGAGTGCGGGCGCATTCTGAAGCTGAAAGCGAGTCCAGGCCCCCACACACTCCGGGGTGGCCAGCGGACACTCTGCATCGGACTTAGAGACCTTGAGGACCGCATCATGGAGCAGTGTCTCAAACGCCCAGAGCTGCACCCCCAGAAGTTCGTGCTCTAGCAGTGCTCCCAGCTCAATGGTCGTCGCCCGCTCGGGATTCAGATTCGCATTTTCAAACTGAAAACCAGGCCCAGTCTGTTGTCGCGCTGTCAGATCATTTAGGTTTGCCGCTCGAAAGGAGTGGTCCGCATTGAGTCGCAAGGTCAGCACCTTGTGCGGCATCCACGAAACCCCAGCATTCCCGGTCACGGGCAGCCAGCTCTGATTGACTTGTCGGCTCCCAGATAACGGCTCTGCCGGTGCTCGCGCCACGACGTAGGACAACCGAACTCCCCCATACAGAGTGACTCCTTTGGGAATGGAAAGCGAACCATCTGCATACACTCCGCCGTAGGTGTACGTAGAGCCGTTCAGGTACTGTCCTCGACTGAGCTTGGCCGTCTGCGCAAGGTCCGTGAAAGTTCGGGAGGCCTCCGAGGTAATCCAATCGGTGTACTGATCAAATCCGTAACGGAAGCGGAGCTCGACAGAAGGAAGCACCAACAGGGGTCGACTCTGGGCCGAAGCCAGAAATCCCAACGTCAGCACATCATCAACACCGAGCCGAGTCACCAGTACCGATGGATCGTCAAGTCGCTGCCGCTCATGCTGCGCCTGGACAGAGACACTGATCCGCAGCGGCCACAGAAAATTCGACAGCTTTCCTTCATAGGTCAGGTAGCCAAGGTGTCGAAACTGCTGTTCATACGTTAAGCAAGTGCCGCTCGGGGCATAGGGCGGCGGACACTGATCGGTGCGCGGCACATCAAACTGCAAGTAGTGATAGGTCGCGAGGGTGAGCCGCTGCGAATCGGAGAGCCGCAGCACCAATCGACCATCGGCGGTTAGCTCCTTAAATCCGGTCCCGAGCTGCGTCACGCCATCGGGCGCGTAGGCCGGAACCATGGGATACCGTCCGATGGGAGTGTTCGGATTGGGATTTTCGACGCGCCCGCCGCTCTTGAGCTGACCCACATTGCGAAAGCCAATCCCGCCTACGAAACCCAGACTGCCGTCCTTCACCGGACCCGACAGATGGAACTGCACCCGCCCGCCTAGCTCGTCGTCGGCAGAGGTCGCCCGCAGGTTCACCTGGGGTCGAAACAGAATCTCCCCGTCCGACACCATCGGATCGATCGGATACGCCGCAATCACCCCCCCGAGCGCGTCCGACCCGTAGCGCGTCGAACCACCGCCTCGCAGGATCTCGATGCTGTCGATCGTCCGCGAGTCGATCGTAAAAAAATACTGGTTGGGCCCCTGCCGATACGTCGAGTTGTTGACGCGAATGCCATCAAACAGAAGCAGCGTCTGCTGCCCGGTGAGCCCACGAATGAACGCCGAGCCCTGCCCGTGCGCAGACTGCTGCACGAACACCCCGCTCTCATAGCGAAGCGCGTCAGGGGCCGAGCGAGGCTGGCGACGCTCGATTTCACTACGGCTCACCGTCCCATGGGCGCGCTCCTCCGACACCCCGTCTTCGCGTCCAGCACGAACCACCGTCTGAAACGTATCGTTGTCGGCAACAGCGCGACCCTCGTTTACAAAGAGCAGCGCCGCCACCACGCAGGTGTTTTTCCGACGGCGGACAAGCATGGACCGGCACATTTTGGCAGAGCTTGCCGCAAGCGCCTATCAGGTGATCACCCGATCGTAAAATAGTGACGGATTCGAGCTGCGGCGGGGCCCTGGGGTGAATGGCCTAGTCGTCTTTGCCGAATGGAAGCTTCGCGTCGAAGGTGCGGAAGAATACCGATGGGCTCTCTCCCAGGTCGGAGTCGTCCGCCGGTTCTGTGATCGGTGCTGACACCGCAACGGCCTTGGCGGGTGGCTGAGGGGCCACTGTCTCTTTCGCGGCAGCAACGGGCTTAGCGGCCGGGGCCGGAGCCTTGGTTGCAGAAGGCTGCACGACCGGGGCCGAGGCTTTGGTCGCCACCGCTGCCGGCTGGACCGCTACCGCTGCCGGCTTGGCCACCACGGCTGAGGGCTTGGCCACCACCACTGGCTTGGCTTCCACCACCGGCTTGGCTTCCGCCACCGGCTTGGCTTCTACCGCTGGCTTGGTACTGACCACTGGCGTTGCTGCCTTACTCTCGGTCATCGGGGCGGCCTTGGTCGATGCCGTCGCCTGGACCACGGCGCTGGCCGCTTTGCCGAGCCCAGGAAGCGCCGCCGCAGGCTTGTCGACTGCGAGGGGCTTTTCCGCGACCGCCTTGGCCACGGTCTTTTCGACCACCGGGGCGGCCTTGGTTGCCGCCGGCGTCGCCACTGGCGCAGCGCTCGACTTGGTCTCGGTCGCCGCGACTTTGACCTCTTTGGTCGACGCTTTGGCCGGTGCCACGGTCTTGGCCGAGGAAACCGCCTTGCTCCCAACTGCCGTCGAGGGAGCTGTCTTGGCGGCCTCCGGAGCCGCCGGGATGCGCTCAAGCGGCACACTCACCGCGCCCACAACCGTCGGTGCCGCAGCGGCAGCAGGCACGGCTTCCGGTGCGGGAGCCACCGTCTTCACGGATCGGGTGATCGGCGGCAGCTTGATCCCACGTGCAGCTTCGGGGGCTGGGCCTGCCATCGCGGCAGGGGTTGGGGCCGGAGCGGGAGCCACCGTCGGGACTGAAGCGGGCGTGGCTTTGACTGGCGACTTGCCAGCTACCGCTCGATTCGTCACCGCAGTCTCGGGCACTTTCACCGGCTCAGCCGCCTCAAGCGCTGCGGCGAGCAAGGCCGCTCGCTTCGCTGCTGGAGGGGGCTCTTCCGCCGCAATTTCTCGACGGGATGGAGCGGGTGGAACCGACTTGCGCGATTCCCGCGCCACTCCGGGCAAAAGCGCCTCAGGGGACCGACGAACCGGAGCCACCACCGGAGGTAACGACGGATCGGTCTGGAGATCGCGATCGGCAATCAGCACATCTGCCAGGCTCAGCTCCCCGGCCTGATCGCTAAGCGGTCTGTCTTCGTGGACCGCAGGAGGTGGTGTCATCCGCACCGGCTCATGGCCTCGCGGCGGCGTCAGCGGACGCGGTGGCTCGACAGGACGGACAGGCTCCGGCGCTCGAGCGGGCTCAGGCCGACGATTGCCCAGCGTCATCCCCGGCGTTGGTGCCGGTGCGCGAGGAACCGGATCACTGGCCGAGATCCGATGCATCATCGCCGCTGGAGACACCCGATCGAGAAGCTGCGTCTCATCGCTGTTAAAGCCTGGCTCGGCCAACGGCATCGTGCCGGGCAGCGGAAATGGTGTCCCCGGCAACTTCGCAGCAGGGGGTGCAGCCCCAGCCGGGCCGGGCCATGGCGCACTGCCAGCGGGCGGTGACGCCCCAACTTGAGCTTGCGCCAGTGCCGGAACCAGCTCCCGGTCGAGAAAGTCGAGTAGCCCTTGAAGCTGCCCGACAAACTCCTCGGCGAGCGGCTTGTTTCGACGCAGCGCATCAAACGCCGACCAGTACGGCGAGACATTCGGGTTAAAGCCAACGCTCGTGGCTTCGAAGAACTGTTTGACGTTGCCCAGGTGCTCGAGCAGCTTCGCCCGGAGGGCACGGGGATCAGAGCCTGTGGGAAGCATTGTCTCTTAGGTTCTCGCAACTTGCGAAATTCCGCAAGGCTACAGCTTCCGTCGGAGACGTCGCTCGATCGCGGCCGATGGTGAGGGAGGCCGAAGTCGTTAGGCCTCGTGTGGGGCGACATCCCAGAACAGCAGCACGGTATCGCCATAGCGACGGCTGTCGGTGCAAATCAGCACGCCCCGCTGTGCGCCCACCTCAAAGTCACCCACATTGCGCAGATCCGTCTCGATCACAACGCGCCCGTTGCGGGTCAGACACTCCACCGCATGGGCCGACAGCCAGTCGAGCAGCCTCGGCAGCTCACCTGATGCATAAGGAGGATCGGCGAAGATCAAATCCGCTGGCTCAGCCGGAAACGACTTGCCCCCAAGAAAACGAACCAAGGCGGCCTCGACCACCCGCGCTCGCGATGACAAGCCGAGCGTGGCCAAGTTTTGTCGCAGCACCCGACACGCCGCCGGATCGCTATCCACGAAGACCGCCTGCCCTGCACCTCGGGATAGCGCTTCGATACCGAGCGCACCACTGCCCGCGTAGAGATCCCAGACGGTGCAGCCGGATTCGATCTCTCCAAGGATGTTGAACAGCGCCTGACGGACACGCTCTGCAGTGGGCCGAGTCTGAAGACCCACCGGGGTGCGCAGCCGCCGTCCACCGAGGGCTCCAGCGACGATACGAATCATGGCGAAGGTGCGAAGAAAGTGCGGGGACTAAGAGCCCATCAGTGCGTGGAAAGCGATGGCCGGGATCTTCAGCCACGATGGCTCGGCCTCGAAGCGCAGCATCCGCTGGGCCACTTCATGCGATCGCTTGTGCGTCACAAACCAAGGCGGCTTCGGTGACGGGGTTAGTGGTCCACGCAGGATCGCCTTCTCGATGCCCTCGAACATGAAGGTGTTGTGAACAAAGCCAATGCCGCTCTGGATATCAAGCAGCGTTCCCGATGGATGGCCTCCCCACGGCGGCGTCATCGCTCCGTACGCAACGGCGGGCCAGTGGTTGATGCCCACCACGCCATAACGCAGCACGTCGCACGCCTGTTCGAGCGCAGCCTGCACCTCGGGCTGCTTCTCCGTCGATGGAGCTAGGTACATGCTACAGCTCAGCGTGCCCCACAGCCGGTCATTGGCAAAGCGGGCCGCTGCCGTCACAAACTCCGCCGCATCCTTTTCGGGCAAAGCCACTTCGCTGATGATCGAACAGAATGGTTCCGTCGAAAACAGCATCTCGTCGGGCGTCTTCGGGTTGACATCACGAATCAAGGTCCACGGCAACTCGCCTTCTCCCGCCCGTCCCAGCCGCGTCACCGTCTTGCCAGCCGTCAGCTTCGCAAAGCGATCCTGAGCGCCTGGATAGTAGGCTCGCCGCGTCGGCATGTCCTGCAAGATCTCTTGCAGTGACTTCAGCAGCTCTTGCCGCTGCGGCCACGACTCCGACAGGACCAGGATCTTGGCCGCATTGCAGTTGAACGAGCCGTTGTTCACCACTTGCGTCGCAATGTTCTCCGCGAGCATTCGCAGCTCACCCGCCGAGTAGTTGCCCGGCACGATCATCACCGGCGTGACGCAGCCCAGCTCACTCGTAATGTTCTTCTTGAGCAGCGGATCACCAGCCGACTGCCGCCGAGTGCGCTCTTCTCCCGGCGGGCCCCAAACGATCATGTCATGGGTGCGATCCGACCCAGTGATGTGTACATCGACGATCTGAGGATGATACGAAAGGTAGCTGCCCACTTCGGCACCACCGTAGACGAACCGCAGATAGCCGCGCTCGATGAGTGGCTGGAACGCCTGCTCGTAAAACGGCCCCAGGTACTCGTTCACCGGGTTCAGCTTGACGATGCACAGCTTGCCTTCGTGGAACAGCTTGTACAGGGCATCCGTCGGTGGGATCGACGCGACGTTTCCAGCGCCGAGGATGAGCGACACGCCCCCCTGCGGATCGCGCTTGCTATAGAAGATCGCCTGTTCCTCGCGCACCTTGCGATCGTCCCAGCCTTTCTCCATTCGGAGTCGGCACGTAAACCCCGCCGAGATCGCATGATCATAGGCCTCACCGGGCATCACCAGCACCTCGGTGCGGCCATCGCCCGCTACCCGAATCGCCCCCGACGGCAGGCTTGGCTTACCCAAGGTCTGTATCTGCTCCAACGACATGATCAGCTTACGCAAGCAGCGCATCGTCACGTACGGCCCGCCCAGCCACTCCTCGCTGGAGGCCGGGGTGTCCATGAGCAGGCCCTTTGCCTTACACGCTGCGGCAACCCAGTCCCTTGACACCGCGAGCAGACGAGGCACACATGCCCGAAGCAGCGCCGCCTTCTCGCGAGGTGCCAGCCGCGCAAATGGCGTCGCATTTTCGCCGAGGATCGCCAGGTATTTATCCAGCTCGGCCTGGGTGGTTGCGGTGCGACTCTGGGTGCTAGCGCTCAATTCCATGGATGCCGATTGCATTCGTTACTCCTATCACAGGCCGATTGGAGGGCACCACATCGACCTTGCACACGATCCGGAAGGCCAGTTCGCCGGTCTTTCTTTCAGCTCCGTGGTCACGCAGGAGCTACCGCTGCGTCTTGTTGCGCAGAATCGATACATCATTGCTGTTGTAGTTGGCGGTCACGATGTCCGGTTTGCCATCGAGGTTGATGTCTTTTACGACCATGCCATAGGGAGTCGCACCGACGGTGAAGCTCTGTGGAGCATCGAACCCACCGCTGCCATTGCCCAGGTAGATCCCGACGCTGTCGGCACCGCCATTGGCCACCACCAGATCCAGCTTGCCGTCACCATCCATGTCGGCAATTGCCACCACTCGTGGGTCTTTATCGGTGGTCAGCAGCTCTCCAGGATCAAAGCTGCCATCACCACGCCCCTTCAAAACCGTCACCGAGCGGGTGTTGAAATTGAGCGCCGCCACATCCTTCTTGGCATCGCCCGTCAGGTCGCCCGCTGCAAGGGAAAGAACCTGCGCTCCAGCGGCAGTGTTCTTCGGTCCCGAAAAAATGCCACCGCTGTTGCCGATAAACGTCGAGATCGAAGAGTCCGAGTAGTTGGCCGTCACCAGCTCTGGATAGACATCGCCCGTCAGATCCTCCAGCAGCAGCGCCGAGGGAGCACTCATCGCCTTCAGGCTGTAGGTCGCTCCTGTGGCAAAGCTAAAGCTTGGCGTAACACTCGTGTTCTTTAATAGGTAAACGAGGTCGCCGGTACGGGGGGCCACGACGATGTCCGGCTTGCCGTCACCATCGAGATCGCGGGCCACCACTGCCGTCGGATTGCGCCCAACCGTAAACGTCACCGGCGGCATGAACCCACCGCCACCGTTGCCGCTCAGAATCGCCACGTCTTGGAAGTTTGCGTTGTTGCATGCGATCGCAATATCAGGAATGCGGTTGCCGTTGAAATCCGCCACCGCGAGCGCGTTCGGACCGACGGGCGTCGAGTAGCTGACACCGTTCTTGTAGCCCAGGTTTGCGGCCAGCACCGACACGTCCTGCGAGCCATCATTCGCAGTAATGATCTCGGGTCCACCATCACCATTGGTGTCCTCGGCCAGGACCGCCACCGGGTGATTTCCAACCGCGATTCGCTCCGCAGAAAAGTCGAGCACCACCCTCACATAGCGGAATAGCGTCGAAGCCACCGCAAAGCTGCCGTCCAGATTGCGAACCGTCACCGGCACCGCACCCGTCATCCCTCCCGAATCGGGCACGAGCGCTTGGATCTGCGTCGACGAAATCACCTGGACCTCCGTCGCCAACTTATTGCCGAAGGCCACCGTAGCCCCCGCCGCAAAGCCCGAGCCGTAGACTGCCACCGGGGTGCCACCCGTCATGCCAGCTACCGCAGGACTGACGCTGGTGACCGAAATCGCGCCGACTCCGCCCATGTCGTTGGGAGGCAGAGCGCCAGGCCCTGAATCACAGCTCGCCGCACCACCAATCAACAGCAGCGCCAATGAGCCCATCCCAAACCATTGTCCAATCCGCGAAAAAGTAGTCTTTCTAGTTAACATAGATTTTTTGTCTCCTTGGTAACGCTTTTCGTGCTGAGTAAGGCATTTGAGTATGGGATCGCGATCGGTGCACGACAAGGTCGGCTCGTTGGGTATCCAACAAAAAGTCAGGTATTTGTCCCGCTTCTTATTAGTCGGGCCGTGTCAAGTCCCACAAAGTGGCGAGGACAGTTGCGCTCTGCTTGCTTTCGCCTACAGGGATCGCCTAGCGTGGGTCGCTTGAGAGGAAGCCGCTCCGCGCCTTACGCGAGGCCGGATGTTTAGGACAAGGGCAGCATGGCCAATGTGGTGATTGTCGGAGCCCAATGGGGCGACGAAGGCAAGGGCAAAGTCGTTGATCTCTATACCGAATTTGCGGACATGGTTGTCCGCTTCGGTGGGGGAGCCAATGCCGGTCATACCTTGGTGGTCGGCGGACAGAAGCTCGTCACTCATCTGGTGCCTTCCGGTGTGCTCCGTGGTCGTGGCAAGCGCTGCGTCCTCGGCGATGGCATGGTGATCGATCCCCAGAAACTCCTCGAAGAGATTCACGAGTTGCGCAGTCGGGGACTCCTGACCGATGAACGCGATCTGGTGATTGGCGAACGGGCCCACGTCATCCTGCCCACCCACAAAATCCTCGACGGGTTGCGCGAACAGGGCAAAGGCGCGCTGGGCACCACCCGTCGCGGCATCGGTCCTGCCTACGAATCCAAAATGTCTCGTCGCGGCGTGCGGATGCGCGACTTGCTGTCAGCCGCCCGGCTGCGAGAGCGGATCGCTCATCAGCTCGAAGAGACCATGCCAATCATCCGGCATCTCGGCGGAACCGCCCCAGACGTCGAAGCCATCACCGAGCAGTATCTGACGTACGGCGAGTCGCTGCGACCTCACATTCAAGATGCGACCCGTGTGCTCAGCGATGAAATGAAACGCGGCCAGCACGTACTATTCGAGGGTGCGCAGGGAGCGCTCCTTGATGTCGACCACGGCACCTATCCCTTTGTAACTTCGTCCACCACGCTCGCCGCCGGTGCTTGCGTTAGTTGCGGAGTCGGTCCCACGGCGATCTCCTCTGTCATTGGGATCGCCAAGGCTTACACCACTCGCGTTGGTGCCGGGCCCTTTCCGACCGAGCTTCACGGCGAGCAAGGCGAACTGCTTCGCCAAGCCGGTGCCGAGTTTGGTGCCACCACCGGTCGACCACGGCGCTGCGGCTGGCTCGATATCGCGGCGCTACGACTCGCGGTACGGCTGAACGGGATGGCCGGCCTGGCACTGACCAAGCTCGATGTCCTGGCGGGCCAACGAAAGCTCAAGGTCTGCGTCGGCTACAAGCTAGCGGCAGAGGCTGGAGGCAGTGGCACAAATGAGGTTCTCGATGAGCTACCGCTCGACCCCGAGGACATCCTGCGTGCGGTGCCAATCTATGAAGAACTCGACGGCTGGGACGCCGAACTAAAAAATGTACGAGAGGTCGAAGATCTTCCATCGAGTGCTAAGCGTTATGTACGTCGCATCGAGACGTTGCTTGGAATTGACTGCTGCCTGATCTCGGTGGGTCCGGGACGAGCAGAAACCATCATGCTCAAAAACCCATTCAGGTAGGAATGGTCGTAACGCCGTCAACTGGTTCGGCCACTTTTTTTGGCCGTGTTTTTCGGGGGTGCCCAAGGGTACAGCGCGCTTGCGGCGAAAAGCGCGCTTCGTATAAGCTGGGTTTCATTGGTCACCGCTTCGAGTACGAAGAGGGGATTTTTCCAACATGAAAATCGTCTGCGACAACTGCGCAACCAAGTACCAGATTGCCGACGAAAAGGTCAGCGGCAAAGCGTTCAAGATTCGCTGCAAGAAGTGCGGCCACGTCATCGTCGTTGGCAAAAACGCTGATGGCACGGCATCCTCACCGGCGGGCGGAGACGCTCCGGCTGAAGCACCTGCTCCGGCTGAAGCGCCTGCAGCGGGTGATTCGGTTTGGCACCTTGTAATCGATCGCGAACAAGTCGGACCGATGACCGCCGAAGAAGTTCGCGGCAAGGTCAAGGCTGGCCAGGTCGACAGCGAAACCTACGGCTGGAAGGAGGGCTTCGAGGACTGGCTCAAGCTCTCCGCGATCGACGACTTCAAGGAGCTATTCGCCGGCAAGCCGAGCGAACAGGCTACCAAGCGTCTCGATCCGGCCGAACAGCAGCGATCGGCAGCCCAGCCTGCGGCAACGCCTGGTGCTGACTTGATGGCATCTGGCCAAGCAGCGGGCGAGCCCGTCAAGACGGCTGCACCGACAGCTGCCACTCTCTACTCTGAGAACGGCAGCGATGCCCGGGCAGCGATTGCGGCTGCACAGGCTCAACGCGAAGCCCAGCAAGCAGCCCAGGCACAACAAGCAGCCCAAGCACAGCAGCAGGCCGAGCAGTATTCTGCCTCGCATGCCCCCGCTGATGCTGGCGGCGGTATGACCGGTGCCCGAAGCGAGAACTCGGTCCTGTTCTCGCTGAACAACCTCTCGGCGTTGGCCGGTGGCGGCGCTGGTGGTGGCGGTGGCGGTTCCAGTGCTCCTGCCAAGCAGGCTGGGTACGCCAGCGGTCAGTCGGAAGCTTCCGGCCTGATCGACATCCGCGCCATGGCCGCTCAGCACCTGGGTGGTCCGATGTCGGGAGCAAACGTCAGCAAAGCTCCTGACCTGTTCGGGGGTGGTGATGTGGCGCCGGTGTTTGCGCCGGTAGCCCCAGCAGTCCTTGTTCCCACGGCACAGGCTGAAGGCGTGCCGAAATGGGTGTGGGCACTGGTTGGTGTTGGTGGTGTGTCGATTGTTGGTCTGATCGTCTTCTTGGTGGTGTTCCTGTCCGGGCCGTCTCCGCAGACAGTAGCGACGGGGCCTACCGCTGGAACGAATACCTCGGGTACCGCAGGAA
>ERZ724510.1453-NODE-1453-length-13146-cov-5.096708_pt1 | contig 13146 bp, 6 predicted proteins | sample MGYA00376043_ERZ724510 | MGnify/ENA primary metagenome ERZ724510 (study PRJEB28724, sample SAMN07190888) | wastewater metagenome | isolation source: influent of sewage treatment plant in Hong Hong | place: USA: Christiansburg, Virginia | collected 2016-03-01 ... | reverse complement strand
TCGGGTAGGAGCCGTCGTGCTTCTTGTGCTCGTAATACATCGACTCTTCCTGGATTTTGCCGCGCTGGTAGCCGGTTTCCATGGCACCCAACACGCCGCCGCGCGAAGCGATGGCCTCAAACTCTTTCAGTACGGCCTCTTCAACCAGATCGGTCAGTTCGTCGATGACGAAAGCGCCCTGATTCGGGTTTTCGTTCTTGGCGACGCCCCATTCGCGGTTGATCACCAACTGAATGGCCATGGCGCGGCGCACAGACTCCTCGGTCGGCGTCGTGATCGCTTCGTCGTAGGCATTGGTGTGCAGCGAGTTGCAGTTGTCGTAGATGGCGATCAGGGCCTGCAGCGTGGTACGGATGTCATTGAAGTCCATTTCCTGCGCGTGCAGCGAACGTCCGGAAGTCTGGATGTGGTACTTCAGCTTCTGGCTACGCTCGTTGGCGCCGTACTTGTTCTTCATCGCCAGCGCCCAGATGCGGCGGGCGACGCGGCCGATCACCGAGTATTCCGGGTCCATGCCGTTGCTGAAGAAGAAGCTCAGGTTCGGGGCGAAATCGTCGATCTGCATGCCCCGCGCCAAGTAAGACTCAACGTAGGTAAAGCCGTTGGAAAGCGTGAAGGCAAGCTGGCTGATCGGGTTGGCGCCGGCTTCGGCGATGTGATAGCCGGAAATCGATACCGAGTAGAAGTTCTGGATCTGGTTATGGACGAAGAATTCCTGAATATCGCCCATCATTTTCAAGGCGAATTCGGTCGAGAAAATGCAGGTGTTTTGGCCCTGATCTTCTTTCAGAATATCGGCCTGTACCGTACCGCGTACGGTCGACAGCGCCCACTCGCGGATTTTTTGCGCTTCGTCTTCGGTCGGCTGACGGCCATTGTCCTTCTCGAACTTGACGATCTGCTGGTCGATGGCCGTATTGAAGAAGCAAGCCAGAATGATCGGCGCCGGGCCGTTGATGGTCATAGACACCGAGGTAGTCGGGGCGAGCAGATCAAAACCGTCGTAGAGCACTTTCAGGTCATCCAGCGTGGCGATGGAAACACCGGAGTTGCCGATCTTGCCGTAGATATCCGGGCGCTCGTCGGGATCGCAGCCATACAGCGTCACCGAGTCGAAAGCCGTTGAAAGGCGGTGCGCCGGCATACCTTCGGAAACGCGCTTGAAGCGGCGGTTAGTACGGAAGGCATCGCCTTCGCCGGCGAACATGCGGGTCGGATCTTCACCTTCGCGCTTGAAGGCGAAGACACCAGCGGTGTAAGGGAAGGAACCGGGGACATTCTCGCGCATCAGGAAACGCAGGGTTTCGCCATCATCGCCAAACTTGGGCAGGATGACCTTGCGGATCTTGGTGCCGGAGAGGGATTCCGAAACCAGCTTGGTGCGGATTTCCTTGTCACGGATTTTGACTACATATTCGTCACCCGAGTAAGCGGCAAGTGTATCCGGCCACATGTCGAGCAGTTTTTTGGCTTTTGGGTCGATCTCGCCATCTTTCATGGCGATCATTTCGTCAAAGCCTGCAGTCGACTTGTCGCAACCCTTGAAAATTCCCTTGGACAAACGCAACGCCTGACGCTCACGGGCAATCTTCACCTGCACGTCAGTATGGGCATGATAGCCACGCACGGCTTCAGCCACTTCAGCCAGATAACGCACACGCTGGGCCGGCACAATGGCGCGCTGGCTGGAGGATTGTTTGACAGTGACCAACGGCAATTTGCCTGGCTTGAGTTTGAGGCCTTTTTCGACCAGTTGTGGCACCAACGCCTGATAAAGCGCCGTCACGCCATCATCGTTGAAGCGTGCCGCCATGGTGCCATAGACCGGCATTTCATCGGTCTGGGTGGTGAACAATTCGCGGTTGCGCTGGTACTGTTTGCGTACATCGCGCAGCGCATCTTCGGCGCCTTTGCGATCGAATTTGTTGATTGCCACGAAATCGGCAAAGTCGAGCATGTCGATTTTTTCCAACTGTGAAGCGGCACCGAACTCGGGCGTCATCACGTACAGCGACAGATCAACATACGGCACGATGGCCGCATTGCCCTGGCCGATGCCTGAGGTTTCAACAATCACCAGATCGAAACCGGAGAGTTTGCAGGCGGCAATGACTTCGGGCAGCGCAGCGGAGATTTCGCTGCCGGTATCGCGAGTCGCCAACGAGCGCATATAGATATTCGGATGCTCAATGGCGTTCATGCGGATACGGTCGCCGAGCAGCGCGCCACCAGTGCGCTTGCGTGACGGGTCAATGGAGACCAGCGCAATCTTGACGTTATTGTCCTGATCAAGACGGAAGCGACGGACGATCTCGTCGGTCAGCGACGACTTGCCAGCACCACCCGTGCCGGTAATCCCAAGAACAGGTACGGTCAACGCCGCAGCAGCCTTCAAAAGCGGTTCTTTTAGTTGCGGCGCGACGCCATTTTCCAGCAGCGTAATGACTCGAGCCAGCTTGCGCAGATCGCCGGCCTGCAACGCAGCCAGCACTTCTTCCGGCTTGGCCTTTTCGCCATCCAGACTGTAATCAGCGTTCTGCACGACTTCGTTGATCATGCCCTGCAGACCCATATGCACGCCATCTTCCGGCGCGTAGATGCGGGTTACGCCATAGGCATGCAATTCCTTGATTTCAGTCGGCACAATCACTCCGCCGCCACCACCGAAAACCTTGATGTTTTCACCGCCGCCAGCCCGTAGCAGGTCGATCATGTATTTGAAAAACTCGACGTGACCACCCTGGTAGGAGGTAATACAGATGCCCTGCGCGTCTTCCTGCAAGGCGGCATTGACGATCTCCTGTACCGAACGGTTGTGGCCGAGGTGAATCACCTCGGAGCCGGTCGATTGCAGAATCCGGCGCATGATATTGATCGATGCATCGTGGCCATCGAACAATGAGGTAGCGGTTACGAAACGAACCTTGTTTTTGGGCTTGTACGGGGACAGCTTCTTGGCAACGGAGAGATCGGTCATGACGCCTGCCTTCTGATTGGAATTGGGATGCAACATATTAAGCCCCTGAATCAAGTACGGCCATTGCCCGGACAGACGTTTATCGTGCAAATTCCGCCAAGGTGATATGCTCAGTCCGTCCAATTTCACCACGATCACAAAATGCTGCGCCGCACCAATCAAAAAGCAGGCACGCGAACGCAAGCCACTGTTGCAATGGGCTTTGTTAACGGCATGCTCGCCGGGCTGGTTCGTCAAGGCCTCGACCCGGCGCCACTACTGACTGCCGCCGAGGTCGACACTGCAGATACCGCCAACCGGATCCCGGTTGAAAATTATGCCGCCCTATACAACCTGATCAATCGTAAACTGGACGATGAGGGCTTTGGATTATTCGCCCAGCCAATGCGCCTAGGCAGCTTTGAATTTCTTTGCCGCAGTACGATCAGCGCCTCGACGCTGGCCGAGGCACTCCAGCGTGCCTGCCGTTTTTTACGTATTGTCTTGCCCGACATGGCGGTCGAAGTCCGCCGCGAGAAAGGGCTGGCCGAGCTGGTGATAAGCGAACGACGGCCGCTGGCTGGGCGCATAGATTCACCAAGCCGGGTATTCGCCTTTGAATGGTTACTGCGCCTGCTGCACGGCCTCGCCTGCTGGCTGGCCGGGCGCGGGCTGGCGCTGGACAGCGTGAGTTTTCCCTACCCGCAACCAGCGCATGTCGATGACTATGCGCTGATTTTTACTGAACATTCAACCTTTAATGCTCAGCAACTGACCGCCACCTTCAACGCTAACCTGCTCGACCTCCCCATCCGCCGCGACGAAGCCGCGCTGACCACTTTTCTCGACGGCGCTCCCGGCAAGATCACCACGCTGTACCGCCGCGACCGCGAAATGGTGATCCGCGTTCGCGATCTGCTGCGCACCGCCCTGCCCGACTCGCTCAGCCTGGAAGAAGTCGCCGATCAGCTTCATCTCTCACCACGCACAACCCACCGCCGCCTCGAAGAAGAAGGCTCCAGTTTTCGCGGGATCAAGGATGCCCTGCGCCGCGACATGGCACTGGCCCGCCTGACCAAGACGCGTGACCCGATTTCCCAGGTTGCGGCCGATCTTGGTTATGCCGATACCTCGGCCTTCTACCGCGCTTTTGTCGAATGGACCGGCATGGCGCCGGTTAATTATCGTCGTCACTATCTGCGTAGCGGCTAATCGACAAAACATTACGGTCAACCCGAAAAATGGCCAAAAAATTTCTGTGCATCATTACGGAACAAGCCGGATTGAAGCCAGTCGAAGCACGTGAAGTAAATCAGTTACCCAGTATTTAACCGGATAGGCATCCAGTCCTGACTTGCATATAGTACGCCGCAGATTTTGTGGCTATGGGGAGTCGCCAGGGATGAAAAAGACAGAGAAGAAACGTGCACCACAAGCTGCTGCAACAGAGCCTGTAACGTTGCCTGAATCAGGTGTAATAACCGACAGCGACCCGCTGGCACCTACCGAACGAAGTTTTGTCGTCGCCATCGGCGCTTCAGCTGGCGGGCTGGAAGCACTTACCGCGCTGGTTTCGCATCTACCAACCGACCTCAACATTCCGTTTGTTGTCCTCCAGCACCTGTCGCCCAATTACCGCAGCATGATGGTGCAATTGCTCGCCCGCGCTACCGATCTGCAGGTCGAAGAAGTGGATGACGGTGCCAAGCCACTGCCCAATCACATTTACATCACGCCGCCCAACCGCAACCTGACGCTGGAAAATGGTTGCTTCAAGCTGGTTGAACCGGGCGCTGAAATTCTCCCCAAGCCCTCAGTCAACATTTTCCTTCACTCCCTCGCCGAAGGTCTGGGCGAAGATGCCATTGCCGTCATTCTCTCCGGCACCGGCAGCGATGGTGCTTCCGGGGTACGGGCGATCAAGGCTGGCGGCGGCCTCGTTTTTGCACAGGACCCGCTGTCAGCCAAATACTCTGGCATGCCGCAATCGGCGATTGATACCGGCTGTGCCGATTGGGTACTGTCACCACCGGAAATCGCCCAGGAAATCAGTTTGATCGTGCGCAATCAGGGTGCCGTGCTGGCAGTGGAACAACCCACCGCCAGCCCCAATTCCCTCAAATCCCTGCTCTACAAGGTTCAACGTCACACCCAGGTTGATTTCTCCGGCTACAAGGAAGCCACCGTCTGGCGCCGGATACTGCGCCGCATGGCGGCCAACCGGGTCACAGATCTCGACAACTATCTTAATCTGGCTGAGAAAAATCCCGAGGAATACAACCAGCTATGTAAGGAAATCCTCATCTCGGTGACCGCCTTTTTCCGCGACCCGGCGTCATTTGAGGAACTCAGAAACCAGCTTTTGGAACGTCTTGGGCAAAAATCAGACGGTGAAGAGATCCGCATCTGGGTGCCCGGCTGCGCTACCGGCGAAGAAGCCTATTCAATTGCCATCGCGCTCTTTGAAATTCTGGGTGAGCGACGCCACACTACCAAAATCCAGATTTTTGCCACCGATCTCGATCTCGCCGCCATGGCCAGCGCACGGCGTGGCCTCTATGCCGAATCCAGCCTCAGCACCTTGTCGCCAGAACTGCTTAACCGCTATTTCCACCCCCAGGGCGATGCCTACGAAGTGATCAAACCGCTACGCGAAGTGGTCGTTTTTGCCCGCCAGAACGTGCTGCAAGACCCGCCTTTCCTACGCCTTGACTTGATCAGCTGTCGCAATTTACTGATTTACTTCCAGAACACGCTGCAAGAAAAAGTGCTGGATACCTTCCATTATTCGCTGGCCCGAGGCGGCCTGCTGTTTCTCGGTAAATCAGAAAGCATTTACCAGCGCGAAGGGCTGTTTGATGTCGTCAGCCGCGAACACAAGGTGTTCAGCCGCAAGGAACTGACTGCCGGCACACCGCCAGTCATCCCGCACAGTATCGACTTCAGCGCCATTGGCCGCCCACCAGTCCGGCGCCAGCGCACGCTGGAAGAGCGCTTTGGCGAAGCTGCCTTTGCCGCCTATGTACCGCCCAGTGTCATGGTCAATACCCAGCTCGATGTGCTGCATGTTTTTGGCGATGTCAGCCCCTTTCTAAAAATCCCCACCGGGCGCGTTGATTTCAATTTGCTCAGCATGGTTGGCCGCCCGTGGCGCACCGAGTTGCAAACCCTGGTTCACCAGATGCAACACAAACGCGCCCGCGTTCTGGGCCGCATTCATACCGGCGACCCGGAACAGCCCAATGTCCGACTTGCACTCCACCCGATACCCGGTGATTACGGCGAACTCGCTGCGCTGGTCAGCTTTGAGACAGTTCAAACCAGCAAGCCGGACGAAGCCGCCGAGGCCAGCCGGAGCAGCAACATCCCCAATCACGAAATTGAAGAGGAGCTGATCGCTACCCGCGAGCACCTGCAAACCGTGATCGAGGAGCTCGAAACCGCCAACGAAGAAACCCAGGCGCTCAACGAAGAGTTGCAAGCCTCCAACGAAGAACTACAGGCAGCCAATGAGGAATTGCAGGCATCGAATGAAGAACTGCAATCGACCAATGAGGAATTAACTACAGTCAACGAGGAATTACAGGTAAAAACTGCCGAGCTGGGCGAAACCAATGCTGATCTCGAAAGCATCCAGAACAGTCTGGATAGCGCCATTCTGGTGGTGACCGACCAGTACCGAGTTGCCCGTTTCAACGAAAGTGCCGCCCGCCTGCTCGACCTCAATTACAGCCGTGTCGGCCAAAGCGTACGCGATGTATTTGCCGGCCACTCGCTCAGTGTCGTGCTCGATGTGGTCGACAGCGTCACCCGCACTCACCAGCCAGCCCGTCAAACCATCGAACACGGCAGCCATCATCTCGTGCTGCGCGGGTTGCCCCGGCAGATCAGGCCAGGTGAAACGCGGGGTTGTGTCGTCAGTATCAGCGACGAATCCGCCCTCTTTGAAGTCCAGCGCCATTTCCGCGAGAGCCAGTCACGCTTTACCGCCTTCATGGAAAATGCCGCTATCAGCATGGCCGTCAAGGACACCGCCGGTCGTTATGAATTCTGCAATCCGCAATTTAGCGAATTGATGCATCAATTAACCGGTAGCAAAGAAGAAATTATCGGCCGGACCGATGCGCAAATTCTGCCGATTGAAATCGCCCAACGTTTCCGTACGCGCGACATTGAAGTCATGCGTCGCAACACCGCTTTCCAGGAGAACGAACATCTGTTGCTGGCTGATGGACGTCACAATTTCATGGCCCTCCACTTCCCGCAGCTTGATGAACAGGGCACCCTGTTTGCCGTTGGCACCCTGCTCACCGACATCACGGGCTATCACCTTTTGCTGTCCGATGAAGACATCTGACTTACCGACTAACACAGCGCTGGGGCTACTCGCCCCGAGTGCTGAAAATTTCAATCACCTGCTCGAAGTCAGTGCCGAGGCAGTGATCGTCGTGCACCGCTTGAGTGGCCGCTTGCTGGCCGTCAACAGCGCAGCCTGCCGGCTCTATGGCTTCCCGCGCAATACCTTGCAGCAAATGCGCTATCCGGACCTCGCTACCGAAACCAAAAGCGTCGTCACCATATTCAACGAGCGCCGGGAGCATGTGCCGCTGCGCTACCATCGCCGTGCCGATGGCATGCATTTTCCGGTCGAGATGAATCTGCGCTGGGCCGGCAGTGGCGATGAGGAATATGCCTTTATTGCCATCCGTGACGTTTCCGAACACTTTCGCCGTGAACGCCAGGACAAGGACGAAGGCCAGCGCTACCAGGCCCTGTTTCGTGCCGCCCCCTACCCACTTTATCTGCTCAACAGCCGGGGCATTATCGTCGAGGCCAACACCGCTGCGCTTGAACGCTACCGCTGCGAGATGTCCGAAATGCTTGAGCAACATGTCTCGACATTCCTCGGTGACGCCCAGCAGGCAGCGCGTTACTACCTGTCGCGACAGAGCATGCTGAATGCCGAATGGCATCGTCGTCGAGACGGCGAATTGTTTCTCGCCGACATTTTGCTCACCCGCCAGCAAGACAGCAATGGCCAGATGACGCTGGTTGCGGTACGTGACATTACTGAAGAACGCGCCCTCATCGACCGCCTCAAGGCCAGTGAGGAACGCTGGCGTTTTGCCCTTGAGGGCCAGGGGGACGGACTCTGGGACTGGAATCTCGACAGCAACGAACTTAGCGTCTCCGATGATTTTCGCGAGGCCATCGGCATGCCGACCGGCTCCGGACAAGAGAATCTAGTTGCTTGGCTGGAACGCATCAGTCCGGACGAAAAAAAACCACTCTCACAGGCCTTTAGCGCCTTGATCCGCGGCATTACACCGCTACTCGAACACCAGTTACGCGTCCGTTGTCGCAGCGGTGATTATCATTGGCTGGAAATGCGCGGCAAAGTCATGGAATGGTCACTGCAGGGGCGCGCCATGCGTATTGTCGGCAGTATTCGCGATATTGAAGAAGAACGTCGCCGTGCCGAAATAGAACAGAGCCGGCAGGAGCGAATGCTGCACACAGCTCGTCTGGTCAGCGTTGGCGAAATTGCCTCGGCACTGGCTCATGAAGTCAATCAACCGCTGACGGCAATTTGCAATTTTTCCGCAGTTGCCCTGCACAAACTCAAGGCCGGCGCCCCTGAACAGGAACTGACCGGCCTGATGCAAACCATCGCCGAACAAGCCATGCGCGCAGGCAACATCACGCACCAGATTCGCAGCTTTGTCAAAAAGGGCAAAACCACGCTACACCCCTTATCGCTCAAGCAGATTGTCGCCGGCATTCTGCCGCTGGCCAGCATGCAGGCCAAGGCATTTGAAGCAACACTCAATATCGAGATCGAACCCGAGTTACCCGCCGTACTCGCCGACCAGGTACAAATTGAACAACTGCTGCTCAACCTGATCCGCAATGGCTTTGAAGCGATGAAACAAAGCACCACCCCGCGCCAATTGCTGCTTGGCGCCCGTCAGGATGCCGAGGCGCGGGTCCGCGTCGAAGTGATTGATCACGGACGCGGACTCAGCACGGCAATGATCAATGGCCACTGGGAACCCTTCTATTCAGACAAGGAAGATGGACTCGGCATGGGACTCTCAATCTGCCGCTCAATTATCGAAAATCACAGCGGCCACCTGTGGGCCGAACCGGCACCAGAAGGTGGCGCCAAATTCTGCTTTACGCTGGCCTGCGCACAAGGGGGTACCCATGCTGAACGTCCCTGAAAGCGCGTTGGTTTGCGTTGTCGACGACGACGCCATGGTTCGCCAGTCACTCGGAATGTTGCTCGAAACACTCGGGTTGGCCTGCGTCACCTTCCCCGACTGCCGCAGCTTTCTCGAATCAAGCGAGATGACGCAATGCGAATGCCTGATTCTTGACGTCCGCATGCCGGGGATCAGCGGCACAGTGCTGCAAGACATCCTGAGCGAGCGTGCCGCTTACTTACCAATTATTTTCATTTCCGGCCACGGTGATATTCCACTGGCAGTGGAAGCGATGCGCAAAGGCGCCGTCGATTTCATGCAAAAACCTTTCAATGAGCAGGTACTGCTCGACCGGGTACAAAAAGCCATCGCCCTCTGCCGTGAACGACAGGCTGTCGAACGCCGGCAACAGGCGTTTGATTCACGACTGGCCTGCCTAACGCCGCGCGAGCGCGATGTAGTTGACGCCATACTCAGCGGCCTGCCCAACAAACGCATCGCTACGCAATTGAATATCAGCATAAAAACGGTGGAACAACACCGTGGCAACGCCATGCATAAACTCGGCGCCCGCAGCCTGGCAGACCTTTTCATCCAGCTCGGCACGCCAATAAAGTTTGAGTAAACGGGGTTAACCCCTAATCGAAGCAGGAATCGACCCAATTTACGATGTTTTGCCTGAGGTGGAAAATGCGCCCACACTCAAAGGAGCCCATCATGCAAAACACCATTCAAAAAATTCAGAGCACGGCTGCCGACCAGGCTGAAATGTTGCTCAATCTGTTGCGCGTCAGCTTTGAAGGCAATCAGGAAATGCTGGAATTTAACGCCACCATGGCAAAACGCAGCCTCAATCTGATCGCCAAGCACAGCAAGGCGCTGATCACCAATCAAGAACTGGCGCAAAATCCGGTCTGGTTTGCCGAACTTGCACAGGATGCCAACCAAGCTTGCAGTGATTACCTGCTCGGTAGCAAAGCTCTGATCAGCACCATGCAAAATCAGATCAACAGCCTGATTCAGGCACAAGCCCAGCAATTTGGTGAAGTACTGGTCGAATCAATAGCCGAGATCAAGCCAGCACCGGCTGGACAGGAAATTATCGACCTCACCGTGCGCTCATGGACGGGCGCTGCGCAAAAGGGTTTTGAGCAGGCCAACGAATGGCAAAAGCAGATGGAAGTGAGTGGCGGCAACAAGTTGATCGCCGCCCTGACTGCCCAGGCATCACGCAACAATGCTGGCAGCAAGCGCCGTCCGGCAACAACTGCGAGTGCCTGAAAATTCCCCTAAAGAATGCTGTTCTCCCTTCTCCCCAGCCGGCTCAGGTTGGGGATTTTTTTATCTGATTGTGCTCACAGAAGAAAGCTTAATTTGGAGATGCGCGCCTGATTAGATCCTCAGGCGTATTCAATTTGTTTTATCACAATCAGGGTAAAATTCTGGACCATTCCAATTCGCCAGAAACGACAATTTTTTGGGTTGGTATAGGCGCTTCTGCTGGCGGACTTGAGGCACTCACCCATTGCGTGGCAGGTTTGCGCAGCTCAAACTGGTACTCCAGCACATACAGGACTGGCAGGCTGCCGTTTGCAAGAAACTTGAACACCTGACCGATGCCGGCATGACTCCACATTATGATCTCGCCACGCTGACAGCCGGCTGCGAATCTGAACAGTTGCATCGTTCAGGCGCCATTCAGAGTTATGGCGCACTGATTGTCCTGACGCCTGACGGCAAAACGGTGACCCATGCCAGCGCCAATCTTGCGACACTCACAGGCATTGACGCCAAGGAGATTCTGGCGACCGAGGTGATGCTTTCAATACCATGGCTTTACGCCGCCCTGACATTTGCGCTGGGCCGGCAAAAGCCGAGCAGCAACCAGCTTTGTTCGCACATCACTACGGGGAGCGCCGGCTGGCTGGATGCTTGGCTAACAATCTCTGGCGAGCATTTGCTGGTCGAACTCCTGCCGTCACGCAGCGCGCCACCGCTCGCCGCGCAACGCCTGCAATTGCCACTCCTGAAAACACCAGGCAATGCGGCTGAACTGACGGCCCACCATCAGGCCCTGCTGCTTGGCGTTCGCGAAATCACCGGCTTTGACCGGGTCATGCTGTACCATTTTCATGATGATTTCAGTGGCGAGGTGATCGCGGAAGAAGCGCGCGAAGGCTTGGGCAGTTATATGGGCTTGCGCTTCCCGGCGAGCGACATTCCAGCAATTGCCCGGCGCATTTATCTGGTCAATCCGTGGCGCAGTATTCCCGACATCGAGACACCCATCTCGGCCGTGCTGGGCGAAGGCGTGTCCAATCTGACCAACTCACTGTTACGCAGTGTTTCTCCGGTGCATCTCAAATACCTTGAACACATGGGCGTGCGCGCCTCGTTTTCGCTGCCGGTCAAGGTCGGCGGCAAACTCTGGGGCTTGGTTGCCTGCCATCACCTGAGCCCCCTGGCGCCCGATCCGGAAGCCTGCCAGGTTGCCTCCGGCATGGCCCAGGCGCACTCGATTGGCCTCGGCAGTTTCCTGGCACAAAGCCGGATGCAGAGTATCGAAGCGCTGAATCGTCGGATCGAAGGTGTCCTGACTGTTTTCACCTCGTATGTATCCCCGATTGAGGCAATCGCGACTGAACCGCAGCCCTTGCTCGACTTAATGAATGCCGACGGCCTGATCATGGCCATCGGCGATGTCTTTGTCTCGCACGGTCATTGCCCTGACAATGCAGGCTTGGCATTACTTGACGCCTGGTTTCTCAAGGAACCCGAGCCAGCCATCATGTCCGATACGCTGGCCAGCATGGCGGCATCAGTCGCTGCGTCGATCCAGCCGCTGGCCGGGTTGATGGCGCTCAAAACCATCAGCCGGCACCCTAAAACGGCCGGCCAATCGGTGAGGATTTACTGGTTTCGGCGCGAAGAACCGCTCGAGGTTCCCTGGGCCGGGAACCCGGACAAGCCAATGGCAGAAAATACCGTCATCCCCAGTCTCGCCCCGCGCCGCTCTTTCGAACGCTGGATTGAAGTCAAGCGCGGCGTCAGCCGCCCCTGGACCAACGAAGACCGCATGTATTGCGCGCGTTTTCGCAATGCCCTGCTACGCTGCTTATGAGCCAACCAGCCCTTCGCCGACAGAAACGGCTGGCCCAGCCTGCCAGTTTTTTGCACCAGCACACGCACGCAGTCCATGTCGCCCTAACCATCACTCGATGCTGATCGGCATCACGCAATCCGGCTACTCGCTGCAGCGCTACCAGCGGCTTATTGCCCCTTTACACTGTCCATGAGGCAGCCATTAAGCAATTCATCGCGGAACGCACCAGCTTTAGAATAAAGCTCGCGCCGCAAATTGCCCTAGCTGATGAACGACCTTGCATATTTTGAGCAGCCGGTAAAGCAAACAGTTGCCGATATTCCGCCCATCAACAACCTGGCCGAGCGGTCGGGGTACTCGATGCAATCGAAGACTCAACGCTGGGCGGCGGCATGATTACGCGTTTGATCATTCAGCATCTTGGCATTGATGCCAGCCGGGGGGTATTCTTTAATGCCTACGGGGCGGATAGCCAGGCACGTTGGCATACATTTGTGCCTTCAGCGAAGTCAGTGCGGATGATCCCGCGCGTCAGAATATAGCCGCCTAGCGTACCGAGGATACCTTCCGATTATTTCAGCAGGCATTGGACTGCGTGGACCAGGCGACTGCTTGAACTTTTGGCGCAATGAATCTTCCCTTCATGCGCCAAAAACTCAGGCCGCGATTAGTTGAGTCCTTGCTTGTGAGGACAAAGCCAGGTTGCCGTTCAGCGGGCGCCCCAGATAGGGGCGCAGGGTCAGACTGAGCTGAATGGGCGACATGCGTTCGTCAAAGACCAGATCTGCGCCACACTTTAGTAGGCGAGTTGGACCTTCGCGGTCATGGCTAGCAGCCTGTCGGGCTTAAGCCGGCCAAGCCGATGAAATGGAGGCTGAGCG
>ERZ724510.1450-NODE-1450-length-13158-cov-7.440891_pt1 | contig 13158 bp, 7 predicted proteins | sample MGYA00376043_ERZ724510 | MGnify/ENA primary metagenome ERZ724510 (study PRJEB28724, sample SAMN07190888) | wastewater metagenome | isolation source: influent of sewage treatment plant in Hong Hong | place: USA: Christiansburg, Virginia | collected 2016-03-01 ... | reverse complement strand
CGGTTTCGGTGTAAATCGTAACGGTAAGGTCATAGGGTTACCCCTTGGCTAAGCTACTCGACCCCATTGCCTGCAAGCGAAGTGGCGCAGCGGATTCGGTGTCGTGGCTGCGCCCCCGCTGGGAGCACGCGGTGAATGCTGCGCTTATCCGCAAAGGATCTGCTGAACGCGTTGACCACCGCAGTTTTAAGACGCGGGGAATCGAGCGCCTGCCGACCGTACATGTCGGCAAGAAGGGGGCAGCGGCCAGGGGCCGAGCCGGTCTGAATGCCCGTCTTCGGGCCAAGAATGCACAGGCGCTGGCCCTTGAAGAGCAAATGAGCAAGTTGATGCGCATGAAAGCCCGACTGGCCGCGCGGGCAGAGTCAATGCCCGATCCGCAGCGCGGGGTTCAAGTCGTCGAGGACCGTGCATCCGATTTGTCACCTTGGCGCCGAGCCAAGGAGAAGTTGCCAAGCTCTCGAGGCACCGGAGCAGTTGTCCGTAGGGGCAGTGCACCATCGAATCAGCAATCTGAACGCCGCAAACCACCACGATCACGGCATCGTCCCTAATCCAGTCTTGTATCGAGAGGTTGGATAAAAACACAGCCTTGGACTAGAGGGTCATCAATCTGATCAGGGTAAGATGCTCAGAATGCGCTTGTCCATCATTTTCGTTTCGACCCTAGCCCGGAGGCCATCAATCTATGGCTGCTGACCTGTCGCAGTCGCAACGGGAGCGAATTGCGTACCTTGAGCTGAAAGCGTACTTCGCTGGCGAGTTGCGGCGTGCTGACATCGAAGAGCGGTTCGGAGTGAAGCCAGCAGCTGCTACGCGAGACCTAGCCGCTTATCGTCAACTGGCTCCAGCGAACCTGTCATACGACGTGCTGGCCCGTTGCTATCGGCCTGCGATTTCCTTCAAGCCGGTTTTCGAGTTTTCACCAGACCGCGTGCTGGCTTGGCTGCTGCACGGGTTCGGCGACGGTTTGGATCTGAAGCTTCGCAAGGCTGCTCCTTGCGAAGGGCCTGGCAACTTGGTTCGACCTGATCTGAGCATTCTGGCTACCGTGACTCGGGCGCTGTGCGCAAAGAGCGCGCTCAAGGTGACCTACCTGTCGTTGTCTTCGGGGGCGGCCTCGCGTGAACTGGTGCCGGTTGCATTGGCAGACAACGGACTGCGATGGCATGTCCGGGCATTCGACAGAAACAAGTCGCGGTTTGGTGACTTTGTTCTCTCTCGCATCACGAGAGCCACAGAGCTGGACGGCTCAGTCGAAGAGCATGAGCTACTGGGGGGCGATGAGCAATGGGCTCGAATCGTGGACTTGGAATTGGTCCCGCATCCTGGCATCACTTGGCCCAAGGCCGTCGAAGCTGACTACGCGATGACCGATGGCGTCCTACGAATCAAGTCGCGAGCGGCGCTTGCGGGCTACGTGCTGCGCCGATGGAACATCGACAGCTCGCCTGATCACAGGCTTGATCCGTCCTCGCATCACCTTTGGCTGAAAAACACGCAGACGCTTTACGGCGTCGAGAGCGCGGCATTGGCTCCCGGATACGCCGTGGACGGCGCGGGCCAAGCCTAAGAAGAACAGGGAAGAACGAATGAAACTCGAACAGATCGCCAAGGGCGCTCAGATATCCGGCATCGAACCCGGCAAGGTGGTGCGGGTGGTCAGCGCTGACCCCTTGGGCGACAACGCCGTCACGGTCGTTTACAAGGCCGACGATGGCCGCTTGGGCGAGCGGGTGCTGTTCCGGTCGAATGAGGCCGAGCTACACATCGCATCCGTGGGCAGGCCTTGGAGCTTCGATGCGGACGGGGCCGACTTCAAGCTCGCGGCAGAGGCCTACCGGATCAATTTGGCCCACCTCTTTGATCCCATGATGGCGGTCCATACCTCGAATGTGGAACCGCTCCCGCACCAGATCACCGCGGTCTATGAGTCCATGCTGCCCAGGCAGCCGCTGCGCTACGTGCTGGCTGACGATCCGGGAGCAGGCAAAACGATCATGGCGGGGCTTTTGATTCGTGAGCTTCTGATGCGAGCGGATGCCGCCCGCATCCTGATCGTGTCGCCTGGCAGTCTTGTGGAGCAGTGGCAAGACGAATTGTTCGAGAAGTTCGGGCTTTCATTCACGCTGTTTGGCCGCGACCTGATGGACCAGAGCCGCAGTGGCAATCCGTTCGACGACCACGATTTGCTGGTGGCCCGGCTCGACCAGCTTTCGCGCAGTGAAGAGCTCCAAGAGAAGATCAGGAATTCCCGTTGGGACCTGATCGTGGTGGACGAAGCCCACAAGCTCTCCGCCACTTGGTTTGGCACCAAGATCAACGAGACCAAGCGCTTCAAGCTGGGCCAGCTCTTGGGTTCGGTCACACGCCACTTTCTGCTGATGACGGCCACGCCTCACAACGGCAAGGAAGAGGACTTCCAGCTTTTCATGTCGCTGCTCGACTCCGACCGCTTCTTCGGCAAATTCCGCGATGGCGCCCATAAAGTCGATGTCACCGACCTTATGCGTCGGATGGTCAAGGAAGACCTGTTGAAGTTCGATGGCACGAGGCTCTTCCCTGAGCGCGTGGCCTACACCGCTAATTACAAGCTTTCGGAAGCCGAGGCTCAGCTCTACAACGACGTGACGACTTACGTCAAAGAGGAGATGAACCGGGCGGACCAACTCGACGGCAAACGGAAGGGGACTGTTGGCTTCGCCTTGACGGCCCTGCAACGCCGTTTGGCATCGAGCCCCGAGGCGATATATCAATCTTTGAAGCGGCGCCGCGAGAAGCTCAAACGCCGGATCGAAGAAGAGAAGATCAAGCAGCGCGGGGGCGGCAAGTCATTGGCGGAGACCTACGCGGACAAGGCGTCCGAAGACATTTGGGACTCAGCCGACGACATGGCCCCGGAGGACTACGAAGAGTTCGAGGAAGAGGTCGTTGACCAGGCCACCGCAGCCCAAACCATCGCAGAGCTCGAAGCCGAAGTCTTCACGCTGGGGCACCTCGAAGAGCAGGCCAAGACCTTGGTCCACTCGGGGCAGGATCGCAAGTGGGAAGAGCTGCGCGAGCTCTTGCAGAACACGCCGGAGATGCGCGGACCCGATGGCTTGCAGCGCAAGCTCATCATCTTCACCGAGCACCGCGACACGCTGAACTATTTGGCCGACCGGATTCGGGGCCTCTTGGGCAAGCATGAAGCCGTCGTGATGATTCATGGTGGGGTTCACCGCGAGGATCGGCGCAAGGTTCAGGAGCTGTTCCGCAACGACAAGGACACGCGTGTCTTGCTTGCCACGGACGCGGCGGGCGAAGGCGTGAACTTGCAGAACGCCCACCTGATGGTGAACTACGACTTGCCTTGGAACCCGAACCGCTTGGAGCAGCGCTTCGGGCGCATCCACCGCATCGGACAAACGCAGGTTTGCCACCTGTGGAACATGGTCGCCGCCGAGACCCGCGAGGGCGATGTGTTTCAAAAGCTCTTCGACAAGATCGAGATCGAGCGCAAGGCCTTGGGTGGCCGCGTCTTCGACATCTTGGGCGAGGTCTTCGATGGCGTGAGCCTGCGAGACCTTTTGATTGAGGCGATCCGCTACGGGGAAGACCCAGCCCGCAAGGAGCACCTGCGCGAAGTCGTGGCAGGCGCCTTGGAGACCGAAAAGCTGCGCGAGATCATCAAGCGCAACGCTCTGGCCGAAGAGGTCATGAGCGAGGAGCGGCTCTTCGCCCTCAAAGAAGAGATGGAGAAGGCCGAGGCCCGAAAACTCCAGCCCTATTTCATCCGCTCATTCTTTGCCCAAGCCTTCGAGCGTCTTGGCGGGGACCTGCGCCCGCGTGGCTCGGGCCGATACGAGATCACCTTCGTTCCCGCGACCATCCGCGAGCGCGACCGCCAGATTTCGGGCCGTGACCGGCGAAACATGAATCCAGTCGTGACCAAATACGAGCGGGTCTGCTTCGAGAAGAACAAGGTTCGCGTCGAGGACAAGCCCAATGAAGCGGTGGCGAGCCTGCTGCATCCGGCACACCCCCTCATGCAGTCGGTTGTGGACCTGATGATCGAGCAGCACCGAGGCAAGCTCAAACAGGGGGCCGTGCTGGTGGACCCCAACGACGAGGGGATCGACCCGAAGCTACTGTTCCTGATCGACCACTCCGTCAAGGAAGGTGGCGAATCGGGCTTGGTTGTATCGCGCCGCTTGCAGTTCGTGACCATCGACCGCCACGGCCAAATCTGCAATGCCGGTTGGGCTCCCCACTTGGACCTCAACCCCATCGAGCCCGATCAACGTGCCATGGTGGCAAGCGAGATCGATGCCGACTGGATCAAGAAGGACTTGGAAGTGGCAGCCCTCAGCCACGCTTCCGACAAGTTGGTGCCCGAGCACTTCGAGGAAGTCAGGGAGCGCCGCGAGCGCCAGATCGACAAGAACCTCGCGGCGATCCATGAGCGCCTGGTCAAGGAAATCGACTATTGGTCCGACCGCCACGAGAAGCTCAAAACCGACCTGTCCGTGGGCAAGGATGTCCGGCTTCCCTTGGAGAACGTCCGGCGCACCATTGACGAGCTGACGGTCCGCCTCGAAACCCGCACCAAGGGACTGCAAGCCATGCGGCATGTAGTCTCGGGCATGCCCGTCGTGGTGGGCGGAGCCCTTGTGATTCCGGCAGGGCTAATCGCCATGCGAAGCGGCGAGGCCGAAGGCCCGACATGGTCCGCCGATGCGCAGGCCCGCGCCCGTGTTGAGAAGGTAGCCATGGAGGCCGTCCGCAAGGCGGAAGAGGCCAAGGGCCATCAGGTGATCGATGTATCCGCTGAGAAGTGCGGTTGGGATTTGACGGCGATTGTTCCGGTGGCTGAGGGCAAGCTCCCGCAGGCCCGCCACATCGAGGTCAAGGGACGCTCGAAGGGCCAATCGACCATCACCGTCACCCGAAACGAAATCCTCTACGGGCTCAACCAGGCCGACAAGTTCATCTTGGCCATCGTGATCGTCGATGGCGACGACCATGAAGGTCCCCATTACGTTCGCAACCCATTCACGCAAGAGCCTGATTGGGCGGTGACCAGCATCAACTTGGACCTCGCGTCCCTGCTCGAAAGGGCGCAAGCATCATGACCATCAAAACACCAAAAAAACTCATCGAAGTGGCGCTGCCGCTGGACGACATCAATGTCGCCTCGTCCAAGGAAAAATCCATTCGCCACGGGCACCCGTCCACGCTGCATCTTTGGTTCGCCCGCCGTCCGCTGGCTGCTGCACGGGCGATCCTGTTCGCCCAGATGGTCAACGATCCAGGTTATGAGCGCCATCTTGGAAGGGGCGTTAACAAAGAGAAGGCCAAGATCGAGCGCGAGCGTTTGTTCAACATCATTCGCGACTTGGTGAAGTGGGAAAACACCGACAACCAAGAGGTCCTCGACCGCGCGCGGGCCGAAATCCGCAAGTCGTGGAAGGAGACGTGCGACCTCAATGCTGGAGTCGAAGGTTTCGACCCGAACGTATTGCCGGTCTTCCATGATCCTTTCGCTGGCGGCGGGTCGCTGCCGCTGGAAGCGCAGCGCCTCGGATTCGAGAGCTACGCCACCGACTTGAACCCGGTTCCCGTGGTGCTCAACAAGGCAATGATCGAGATTCCGCCTCGATTCAAAGACAAGCCTCCCGTGGGGCCACAGTCATTGGCCGCGAAGCAGGAGCGCATCCCAGAGCGGTGGCTTGGAGCGCGCGGTTTATCCGAAGACCTGCGTCGATATGGCAACTGGGTCGGACAAGAAGCGGCAAAGCGCCTCGGCAAGCAATACGCTCCGATCAAGCTTCCGAAGCGGCTTGGTGGCGGCATGGGAACCGTGATGACTTGGCTGTGGTGCCGAACCGTCGCGAGTCCCAATCCGGCAGCGGGCGGCGCCCACATCCCGCTTGCCAAGTCGTTCCAGCTCGCCACGCGCGAAGGCCGCGAAATTCACATCGTGCCCAAGGTCGCATCCGACAAGAGCAGCTACTCATTTGTTCTTCAAGAGGGCGGAAGCCCGAAGTTGACCAGCACGGTCGGTGGGCGCGGGGGCATTTGCATCCTGACCGACTCGCCGATTCCCTTGACCTACATCCGAGCCGAAGGAGTCGCCGGGCGCATGGGGCAACGCTTGATGGCCGCCGTGGTCGATACGCCCAATGGCAAGGCCTACGTCGCCGCCAGCGAAATGGAGGAGTTGGACTTCTCCGCCATCGAGCCGACAGCGCCGGAGGCCGACATCCTTCATTGGGCGGGTTGCACCAATGTCGTGGTCTACGGCATGAAGACTTTCCAAAGCCTCTTCAACGTGCGTCAGCAATTGGCCTTGTCCACATTCGGCTCGTTGGTGGTCGAGGCGCGCGATGTGATTAAGCGCGACGCCATCAAGGCGGGCTTGAAGGACGATGGCTTGGGCTTGGAACAGGGTGGAACCGGAGCAACCGCCTATGCGGAGGCCGTCTCCGTCTACTTGACCTGCGCGATTGGACGGGCTGCCGACTACTGGAACACACTGACCTCGTGGGAGTCGGGTGGCGAGTTTGTCGCGCACGCGTTCACCAAGCACGCCTTGCCCATCGTGTGGGACTACGGCGAAATCAACCCGCTGACCGATGGCGGCGGATCATGGGTGAGCGCTTTGGGATGGATCGCCCGCGTGATCGACTTGCTGCCTGCCTACAAGACCGGGCACGCGATGCAGCTCGATGCTGCCAAGTCGAGCATTCCAAACGCGTCCCAGACGGTGGTGTCCACCGATCCTCCTTATTACGACAACGTCCCCTATTCGAACCTCTCGGACTTCTTCTACATTTGGATGAGGCCGTGCCTGCGCCAGGTCTTCCCTGACATCTTCGCGACCAGGCAGACGCCAAAGGCCGACGAGCTGGTTGCTTCGCACAGCTTGTATGAGGATATCGATGACGCGATGCGCCACTTCACAGACGGCATGACATTGGCGCTGCGCCAAATGCATGCGAAGTCCAACGAGTCGGTTCCAGTCACGATTTACTACGCGTTCAAGCAAAGCGACACGGGCGCGAGCGGCACCGCTTCGTCAGGGTGGGAGAGTTTCCTCGAATCGGTCATCAAGGCAGAGTTCGTCATCACCGGCACTTGGCCTGTGCGCACCGAGCGCAGCAGCCGGGGGCGGGCCATCGGATCGAACGCTTTGGCCTCATCCATCGTGCTGGTGTGCCGCAAGCGGGACAAGGATGCTCAGACGATTTCGCGCCGCGAATTCCAACGCGAGCTCAAGGATCAGCTTGCCGAAGCGCTCGACGTGATGATTGGAGGCGCCGAGGGGGTTTCTCCTGTCGCTCCTGTTGATTTGGCCCAAGCCGTCATCGGACCTGGCATGGCGATCTTTTCGAAGTATTCGGCAGTCCTTGAAGCCGATGGCAGTCCCATGACGGTCCACACGGCGCTGACGATCATCAACAAGATGCTCACCGAAGGCGCGGACGACTTTGATTCCGACACGCAGTTTTGCCTCGCTTGGTTCGATGAGCAAGGCTGGTCGGCGGGCGATTTCGGACAGGCCGACGTGTTGGCAAGAGCAAAGGGAACCAGCGTTCAAGGCGTTGCCGCTGCGGGCGTGGTCGAGTCGGGCTCGGGAAGCGTGAGGCTCTTCAAGCCTTCGGAATACCCGTCGGATTGGCTGCCGGAGAACGATAACAACACGCCGGTATGGGAGGCGCTGCATCAGATGATTCGGGCACTTCAAACACAAGGCGAGTTGGCTTCGGGAGAGCTCCTCGCAGGCATGCCCGCGCGGGCTGACCACGTTCGGAACCTAGCCTATCGGCTCTACACGCTTTGCGAGCGCAAGGGTTGGGCGGAGGAGGCCAAGGGCTACAACGAATTGATCACTTCTTGGACGGGCATTGAAGCCGCTTCGCACGAGAAGGGGCACTTGGGCTCGCAAGTGAAATTGGATATCTAAGGGAGAAGAGAATGAGTTTGAAGCCTTGGCGCGAAATCGCCGTCCCCCATGAAGATGTCTTGAAGGGCACCTTCCAACAAGCTGAATTCGCAGCTGATTTGTCTCGTGTTCACCAAGGCACTGCCACGGTTGAATACCAAGATGCTTCCCTGTTCTTTCAGCGGACCTTCATCACCGAAGGCATGCGTCTCTTGCTCGATTCCGTCGTCAAGCGGCTTGCGGGCAAAGGTGGCGATCCTGTCGTGCAGTTGCAAACGGCCTTTGGGGGCGGCAAGACCCACACGCTGCTCGCGGTTTACCACCTCGCTGAAGGCAAAGCTCAGGCAAGCAAGTTGCAAGGCATTCCGCCCATCCTTGATCAAGCGGGCATCGCCGAGCTTCCCAAGGCGAAGATCGCTGTCCTTGATGGTGTGGAGCTCTTGGGTTTAGCCAGCAAGCCGCGCACGCACGGGCAAACAGTCGTCAAGACGCTGTGGGGCGAGTTGGCATACCAGTTGGGGGGAGCCGATGGCTACGCCATGGTCAAGGAAGCCGACGAGAGCGGCACAGCGCCAGGCAAAGGGGAATTGATCGAGCTGCTGTCCGCCAATTCCCCTTGCATTGTGTTGATGGACGAATTGGTCCGCTACGTTTCGCAGTTCGAAGAGGGCAAGACGCTGTCGGGCGGCACCTACGACACGCAACTCTCCTTTGTGCAGTCATTGACCGAAGCCTTGAAGGCTGTCCCAAGAGCCATGCTGCTCGCGTCTTTGCCGTATTCGGATCAAGAGGCGGGCAGCCAGCAAGGCGTCAAAGCTCTGCGAGCGTTGGAGCACTACTTTGGCCGCGTGCAGGCCTTGTGGAAGCCCGTAGGTATTGAAGAGGCCTTTGAGATCGTCAGGCGGCGCCTTTTTTCGGATGTGAAGGACAGGCTCGCAGCTGAAGAAGTGTGCAAGGCATACGCTGACCTCTACACCGGCAACGCTGGCGACTTCCCGCCGGAGACGCAAGAAGCCAAGTATTTGATTCGCCTCAACCACGCCTACCCCATTCACCCCGAGGTTTTCGACCGGCTCTATGAAGATTGGTCGAGCCTGCCGAGCTTTCAGCGCACGCGGGGGGTGCTGAAGTTGATGGCGAAGGTAATCCACAGGCTTTGGACCTCAGGCAACAACGACCTGATGATCCAGCCAGGCTCGCTGCCGCTGTTCGATGGCGATACCCGAAACGAGGCGATCTACTACTTGCCGCAGGGTTGGGACCCAGTCCTTGATGGGGACATCGACGGAGAGCGGGCGACCGCCACGGAGATCGACAACTCCAAACCCTTGTTCGGTTCAATCCATGCCTGCCGCAGGATCACGCGCTCTGTCTTCTTGGGGTCGGCGCCTGATGCGGGTGCTGTTGGCACCGCGAAGCATCACAGGGGCCTCGAACTCGAAAGGCTGCTCTTGGGCTGCGCCCAGCCCGGCCAAGTGATCGGGCACTACAAGGACGGCGTGAGGGCCTTGGTGGACCGGCTGCAATACCTCAACAGCGAGAACAACCGCTATTGGTTCGATACCCGGCCCAACCTCCGCCGCGAGATGGAGGACCGCAAGCGCCGGTTCGATCTGCGCGAGGACGTGTATCCCTTCATCAAGGACAAGCTGCGCTTCGCAAATGGCGTGTTTGGCGGAACGCATGTGTTCACCTCCTCAGCCGATGTGCCTGACGATTGGCAGCTTCGGCTTGTGGTGTTGCCACCCGAGGCGACATTCAGCAAGGGAGCTCAGAGTCCAGCGATTGATGCCGCGACTGCGATCCTGAAAAAACGTGGCGAGCAAGATCGCCAAAAGCAAAACCGGTTGATCTTCTTGGCCCCCGACACCGACAGCATTTCAAGGCTGAAGGATCAAGTGACTTCGTCTCTCGCGTGGAAGTCCATTGTGGACGACGTGAAGGAGGGGCGTCTCAACTTGGACGGGCACCAGACCAAGCAGGCATCGGCCAGCCTTGAACAGGCCAATGACGCCTTGGCCCGCATGGTGCGCGAGACCTTCAAGTGGTTGCTGGCCCCCTTGCAGGAAGCCAAGCCTGGCAAGGGCATTGGCGATATTCAATGGGACCACTTCCAGATCAATCCGGCTGCGGTGAACCGCACCGAGGAGATCGAGAAAGTGCTCAAAGAGCATGAGCTGCTCATCACCGAATGGGCGCCGATCCATTTGGCCAAGATGCTGCAAACGTGGTTCTGGAAGGATGACGCGACGGCAGTCAGCGCCTTGGAGACGTGGCAAAAGACATGCTGCTACCTCTACCTGCCAAGACTTCGCGAAGCCGACACCCTGCGGGCGACCATTGCCGCAGGCGTGTCTTCGCGTGACTTCTTTGGCATTGCCTATGGCCGCGAAGAGGGCCGCTTTCAGGGCTTCAATTTCGCCCAAAGCACCACGCCCATCCTTGACGACGCGTTGTTGCTCATCGAGCCCAAGGCGGCGTCGGCATTCGCCGCAAAGCTTGCCGAGGAGGCAGCCGAGCGCGATGCCGCAGCCAAAGCGAAGGAAGCGGGTGTCTCTGGCACCGGAGGCGGTTCCAAGGGCGAATCCACAGGCGGAGCATCGACGACTTCGACTGGAACGGGTGGAGGATCAGGCACAGGAGGTGGTGGGTCAACTGGCACCGGATCGAGCGCGGGAACGGGGAGCGGCACAGGTGGTGCTGCATCCATCAAGAAGACGATGTTCTTTGGTTCGGTGGAACTCGACCCCATCAAGGCCAAGTTGCAGTTCTCCGGAGTGGCCGAGGACGTGCTGATGCTCTTTACCCAAAAGCCAGGTGTGAAGGTGCGCATCTCTGTCGAGATCGAGGCCGAGTCCCCCGGCGGTTTTGACGATGGCATTCAGCGGGCGGTTCGCGAGAACTGCGATCAGTTGAAGTTCAAGAACAGGGCTTTCGAGGATTGACCATCATGGGCAAGATCATTGTTCAGGCCCTGCCCAGTGCAAGGGAAATGGAAAAGCTTCTGCAATCGCTCATCGACGATAGCGAAAGCGACTTTTCAGATGCCCTTGACCATGACGTGTCCCATATCGATCAGCGTGCCCAAGTCCATGCCGTTCGAATCACAGACGTGGACATCAACGGGTCAGATATCGCCGTGACCTATGAGCTGGAATACAGCATCTACAACGGTTGCAAGGACATGGACATAGTGGACAGCGAAGAGCTCCATGTCTTCGGTGAACTTACCGACGAGGGTTGGGCGTTTGACGAACACGTCCCGCCACCCAAGCGCGACACGGTGGACGAGTTCTGAGAAATCTCGCCGCCATTTTCAAATTTCGATTCAACAGCACGTCAAGAAGGGGAGGTTGCCATGAAGCTAACAAAAGTCCGCGTCCAGAACTATCGGTCCGTAGAGGACAGCGGGGAATTTGAAGTCGGCGACCTCACTTGCTTGGTCGGCAAAAACGAGGCGGGCAAGACGGCGCTGCTGAGCGCGATGCGGGGACTCAAACCGTCGCAGTCGTTTGAATTTGATGAGCCCATCGACTACCCCCGGCGCTTTTCGACTCGATTCGATGACCGTCATGAGGACGGAACGGCAGAAGTCATCCGAACATGGTGGCGGCTTGAAACCGCGGACTTGGCCGTTGTTGAAAAGCGATTTGGGGCTGGAGTCTTGAAGGGTGACACGTTTCAAGCCCACTTTGGATTTCGATACGAGGACGACAGCCGTATTTGGGTGATCGATGTTGATAGCGCCAAGGTGCTCGAAAACATGCTGACCAAGCATGCCCTCGACGCGACCGAGCGCAACGTCCTGCACGGGGTGGCGGATGGGCCAGGAGCAGACAAGGCTCTATCGGGATTGGCAGAGAGAACACCGAAGCAGGAGGCGCTCTTGCAGGACATCAAGAAGTGCAGGGATTCGAGCTTCTCCAAGGGTGTGATCGATGTCCTGTCGGCCAGGCAGCCCAAGTTCTTCTTCACCTCGCACTTCGAGCGCATGTCGGGCATGGTCTCGATTCAGAAGCTCCAACAAGACAAGCAGAACAAGACTGTTTCAGTCGGCGACCTGATTTTTCTAGCCTTCCTCGAATACGCGGGGACGACGCTTGAAGAACTGTTGGAGGCGGACCGCCGTGAGACGTTGAAGGCAACTTGCGAGGCCGCCAGCAATGAGATTACCGAGGAAATCTTCCAGTTCTGGAGCCAGAACAACGCATTGGAAGTGGTCATCGATATTGACAGCGGCAAGGCCAAGGACCCCGCGCCGTTCAACACGGGCACCGTGGCGGAAATCCGGATCAAGAACAACAATCACAAGGCGACGCTTCCCTTGTCCGAGCGCAGCGCGGGCTTTGTTTGGTTCTTCTCCTTCCTCGCCCAGTTCAAGCAGTTGAGGAAGACTCCGGGCAACGGCAATGCCATCATCTTGTTGGACGAGCCGGGCCTGACCCTGCACGGAAAGGCGCAAGGCGATTTGCTGCGCTACATCGTCGAGCGGCTGCTGCCGGACCACCAAGTCATCTTCACCACCCACTCGCCCTTCATGGTGCCGATGGATCGCCTTGCCGATGTTCGAATCGTGGAGGACGTGGTCATCGAAAAGCCGGGCAAGCGGCCCGAGGTCAAAGGCACGAAGGTTCGATCCGACGTGTTGGAGGTCAACGACGACACGCTCTTCCCACTTCAAGGCGCCTTAGGCTATGAGGTCACTCAGTCGCTCTTCATCGGCGCCAACACGTGGTTGGTCGAAGGCCCGTCGGACATCCTCTATCTGCAGGTTTTGTCGCAGGCGTTGACCAAGCGCCGTCGCGTTGGGCTTGACCCGAAGTGGACGTTGTGCCCCTCGGGCGGCATCGACAAGATCGCTCCGTTCGTGAGGCTGTTCGGCGGCAACAGGATCAACGTGGCGGTGCTCTCAGACATCGCCAATGGCGACAAGACCAAGATCGAGAACTTGAAGAAGGCCGATATCCTGAAAGCCGGGCACTTCTACACTTGTGCGGACTTCACGAGCCAGGCCGAATCGGATGTCGAAGATCTGTTCGACACCGACCTGTTTGTTGAGATGCTCAACGGTGCTTACAAGCCACCAGCAGCCAATGTGGTGACGAAGGACGCTTTGATGGAGGCGGCAGCGACTTCGCGCATCGTAAAGAAGGCGGAGGCACTATTCAAGTTGATGCACGGATAGGAAATTCAACCGCATGAGGCCAAGTATGGCACGAGTTTTGGGCCTC
>ERZ724510.1446-NODE-1446-length-13170-cov-6.309264_pt1 | contig 13170 bp, 6 predicted proteins | sample MGYA00376043_ERZ724510 | MGnify/ENA primary metagenome ERZ724510 (study PRJEB28724, sample SAMN07190888) | wastewater metagenome | isolation source: influent of sewage treatment plant in Hong Hong | place: USA: Christiansburg, Virginia | collected 2016-03-01 ... | reverse complement strand
TCGGCGGGGCGGCGGTACAGGTCGTCCACCTTGAGCTGGGTGGTCACGTAGTCGGCGTAGTCGGCCAGCAGCAGGTAGTAGTCCGATTCCAGCAGCGTGCGCGTGATGTCATGGAAGCGGTTGGGCTCCTCGGGGCTGAACGCGCCTTCGGCAATGCGGTCGATGGCGGTCTTGAGGTCGTAGTTGTTGTCGTAGTAGCGCCGTGGGTTGTAGCCGCTGGCGCGCAGGGCCGCCACCTGCTCGGTGCGGTTGCCGAAAATGAAAATGTTGTCCAGGCCCACGTTTTCGGCAATCTCGATGTTGGCACCGTCCCAGGTGCCGATGGTGAGCGCACCGTTGAGCGAGAACTTCATGTTGCCCGTGCCCGAGGCTTCGGTGCCGGCGGTGGAAATCTGCTCCGACAGGTCGGCGGCCGGAATGATGACTTCGGCCAGCGACACGCGGTAGTTGGGCAGAAACACCACTTTGAGCTTGTCGCCCACGCGCGGATCGTTGTTGACCACCCGCGCCACATCGTTGATGAGCTTGATGACCAGCTTGGCCATGTAGTAGGCCGAGGCCGCCTTGCCGCCGAAGATCACGGTGCGCGGCACCCAGTTGGCATGCGGCTTGGCCAGAATCTGGTGGTAGCGGGTGATGACGTGCAGCACGTTGAGCAGCTGGCGCTTGTATTCGTGCATGCGCTTGATCTGCACGTCGAACAGGCTTTCGGGGTTGACCACCACGCCGGTTTCGCGGGCAATGCGCTCGGCCAGGCGGCGCTTGTTCTGCATTTTGGCCAGGCGGAAGGCGTTGTTGAACTCGGGCTCATCGGCCAGCTCGCGCAGCTGGGCCAGCTCGCCCAGGTGCCGCCGCCAGGTGGTGCCGATGCGGCTGTCGATCAGCGATGACAGCGGCCGGTTGGCCTGCGACAGCCAGCGCCGGGGCGTGATGCCGTTGGTCTGGTTGCAGAAACGCTCGGGGAACACGCGGGCAAAGTCGGCAAAGATGGTTTCCACCATCAGGTTGCTGTGCAGGGCCGACACGCCGTTGATCTTGTGGCTGGCCAGCACCGACAGATAGGCCATGCGCACGCGGCGCTGGCCGCGTTCGTCAATCAGCGACACGCGGCGCAGCAGGTCGTGGTCGCCGGGGAAGCGTTCATGGACATCGGCCAGAAAGCGGGCATTCAGGTCGTAAATGATGCGCAGGTGGCGCGGCAGCAGGCGGCCCAGCATGTCCACCGGCCAGGTTTCCAGGGCCTCGTGCATCAGCGTGTGGTTGGTGTAGCTGAAGATTTTTTCGCACAGTGCCCAGGCGCTGTCCCAGTCGAGGTCGTGCTCGTCGATCAGCAGGCGCATCATCTCGGGCACGGCCAGCGAGGGGTGGGTGTCGTTCAGGTGGATGGCCACCTTGTCGGCCAGCTGGTCGAAGTTGCCGTGGTTCTTGAGGTAGCGGCGCACGATGTCTTGCAGCGAGGCGCTGACAAAGAAGTACTCCTGGCGCAGGCGCAGCTCTTTGCCGTGGTCGGTGCTGTCGTCGGGGTAGAGCACGCGCGAGACGTTTTCCGACTGGTTTTTGGCCTCCACGGCGCGCATGTAGTCGCCCTTGTTGAAGGCATCGAGGTTGATGCCGCTGGTGGCGCGCGCCGTCCACAGGCGCAGGGTGGCCACGCTGCTCATCTCGTGGCCGGGCACGCAGCTGTCGTAGGCGGTGGCCACCACGTCTTCGGTGTCTGTCCAGCGCACCCTGGCTCCTTCCTGCACCAGCTTGCCGCCAAACCGCACGCTGTAGCTGAACTCGGGGCGCATGAACTCCCAGGGGTTGCCGTTGACCAGCCAGTAGTCGGGCTCTTCCACCTGGCGGCCATCGACGATGCGCTGGGCGAACATGCCGAAGTCGTAACGGATGCCGTAGCCCATGCCGGGTACGCCGATGGTGGCCATTGCATCGAGGAAGCAGGCGGCCAGGCGGCCCAGGCCACCGTTGCCCAGACCGGGGTCGGGTTCGAGGTCGATCAGCGCATCGAAGTCGGCCCCGAGCTGGGTGCAGGCGGTTTTGGCATCGTCATAAATGCCCACCGACAGCAGTGCGTTGGTCAGCGCCCGCCCGGTCAGGAACTCCATGCTGAGGTAGTACACCCGCTTGGCATCCTGTTCATTGGCTGCGTTCAGCGACTCGCGCCAGCGGTCCATGCAGCGGTCGCGCACGGCGTGGAACAGGGCAAACAGCCAATCGCGTTTGGTGGCCGAGCGCAGGTCTTTGCCCACGGCATAGACCAGCCGGTTGGCGATGGATTTGCGCAGCGCGTCCACGCTGTTGTCCAGGTGGTCGTATTCAAACGGGGTGGTGGCGTTGGGCGACAGGGTGGGCATGGTGTGGGGCATGGAGAGACGGTGTGTTCAGTTTGAAAGGCTGCCGGGGCGGGTATGCAGGGGGCGTGCCAGCAGGTTGCGGTAGATGCCCAGGTAGGCGCGGGCGGCGCTGGCCCAGTCGAAGTGCTGGCGCATGGCGTTGCGCTGCACGGTTTGCCAGTCGGCGGGGCGGCGGTACAGGGCCAGGGCGCGGCGCAGCGCGGTGCGCAGGCCCCAGGCGCTGAGTTCGCCGAACACCACGCCGGTGGCGCTGCCGTCGTCGATGTTTTCCAGGGTGCAGTCGGTCACGGTATCGGCCAGACCGCCCACGGCACGCACCAGCGGCAGCGTGCCGTAGCGCAGGCCGTAGAGCTGGGTCAGACCACAGGGCTCGAACTGGGAGGGCACCAGGATCATGTCGGAGCCGCCGATCAGCTGGTGGGCCAGGGCCTCGTCGTAGCCCACATGCAGGGCCACGCTGTCAGGGTGGCGGCGCTGGGCTTCCTGCAATGCCTGAACAATGGCCTGGTCGCCCGTGCCCAGCACGGCCAGCTGGCCGCCGCTGGCCACCAGATCGTCCACCACCTCGGGCAGCAGGTGCAGGCCTTTCTGGCTGGTCAGGCGGCTGACCACGCAGCACAGCAGCGCACCGGGTCTGGCTTGCAGGCCCATGCGCTGTTGCAGCCTGGCCTTGGCCTGGGCTTTGCCGCTGAGGTCGTCGGCGCTGTAGCCGGGTTGCACCAGGGGGTCGGTGGCGGGGTTCCACACGGTGTCGTCCACACCGTTGAGGATGCCGTGCAGCACCGCTTGGCGGTGGCGCAGCACGCCATCGAGGCCGCAGCCCTGTTCTGGCCGGGTGATTTCGCGGGCGTAGGTGGGGCTGACGGTGGTGATGGCATCGCTGAACACCAGCCCGGCCTTCATGAAGGACACGTTGCCGTGGTACTCCAGACCGTGCATGTGGAACAGCGTGGCGGGCAGCCCCAGCGGGGTGCGCACATCGGGGCCGAACACGCCCTGGTAGGCCAGGTTGTGGATGGTGAACACCGTGGCCGGACGGGGCAGGTGCGCATGTGCGCCCAGATGGTGCAGATAGGCCAGCCCCAGGCCGGTGTGCCAGTCGTGGCCATGCACCACATCGGGTGTCCACGCACTGTCCAGGCCCAGGCCCAGCAGGGCGGCGGCCCAGCCCAGCCAGGCAAAGCGGGCGGCGCTGTTGGCCCAGGCGTGGCCGTTGTCGTCGTGGTAGGGGTGCTGGCCCTGCTCGTACAGGCCGGGGGCGTGCAGCAGCCACACCGGCTGGCCGCTGGCCGTGATGTGCCCGGCCTGCAGCCAGGGGGCGGTGCCGTCTGCCGTGTGGGCCAGCGGCCCCAGCCCGGCGGGCAGGCTGTGTACCCAGGCTGGCCAGGCTGGGTGATGGGCGGCGTGGTGATGGTGGTGGGCATCGCGCCCGGCGGGCAGCGGCAGCGCCGGGCCGCTGGGTGTGACCCCGGCCTGCACGCTGGGAAAGGCGGGCAGCAGCAGGCGCACATCGGCACCCTGCGCAGCCAGGGCCGGGGGCAGGGCGGCGCTCACATCGGCCAGACCGCCGGTTTTGAGCAGCGGGAACAGCTCGGCGCTGACGTACAGCACCTTCACCTTCAGGTCATCGCTCATGCCGCTGGCTCCGTTGCCAGCCGCTCCAGCATGTCGCGCGTGACCAGCACCACGCCGCTGTCGGTGCGGAAAAAGCGCCGGGCATCTTCGGCGGCATCGAAGCCGATCTGCATGCCCTCGGGAATGACGCAGCCGTTGTCGATCACCACCTTGCGCAGGCGGCAGTGGCGGCCAATGTCCACATCGGGCAGCACCACGCACTCGCTCACTTCGGCATACGAATGCACCCGCACCTTGGAGAACAGCACCGTGCGCCGCAGGCGGGCACCCGAGATGATGCAGCCGCCCGACACCAGCGAGTCCATCGCCATGCCCCGGCGGCCATCGTCGTCGAACACGAACTTGGCCGGGGGCAGCTGCTCCTGGTGCGTCCAGATGGGCCATTCGCGGTCGTACATGTCCAGCTCGGGCACGGTGTTGGTGAGGTCGAGGTTGGCGGCCCAGTACGCGTCGATGGTGCCCACGTCGCGCCAGTAGGCCGGGGCTCCGGTGCTGCTTTTCACGCACGACAGCCCGAAGGGGTGGGCCACGGCCTGGCCCTGCGCCACCAGCGCGGGGATGATGTCCTTGCCGAAGTCGCGGCTGGAGGCGGCGTTGCCCGCATCTTCAGCCAGCACGCGGAACAGGTGCTGGGCGTTGAACACGTAAATGCCCATGCTGGCCAGGGCCACGTCGGGCTTGCCGGGCATGGGGGGCGGGCTGGCGGGTTTTTCCTGGAAGCTGACGATGTGGCGCTGTTCGTCGGTGGCCATCACCCCGAAGGCACTGGCCTCGGCCAGCGGCACTTCGATGCAGGCCACGGTACACAGCTTGCCCTGGGCCACGTGGTCGGCAATCAGGTTGGCGTAGTCCATCTTGTAGATGTGGTCACCGGCCAGCACCAGGATGTAGTCGGGGTTGTGGGCCTTGAGGATGTCCAGGTTCTGGTACACCGCATCGGCGGTGCCCAGGTACCAGCTTTCGTCGTCCATGCGCTGCTGGGCGGGCAGCAGGTCGATGAATTCATTGAACTCGTTGCGCAAAAAGCTCCAGCCGCGCTGCAAGTGGCGCAGCAGGCTGTGCGACTTGTACTGCGTCAGCACGCCAATGCGGCGCACGCCCGAGTTCAGGCAGTTGGACAGCGCGAAGTCCACGATGCGGAACTTGCCGCCGAAGTACACGGCAGGCTTGGTGCGGCGGTCGGTCAGGGCGTGCAGGCGCGATCCGCGTCCGCCCGCCAGCACCAGGGCGATGGTGCGTTTGGCCAGGTATTGGGGTGAGTTTTTGTCCATGAAGGTCTCCGGTGTTTGTGTAATGGGGGTGTGTCGTGGGTGGCTGCGTCAGCGCGGCGCGGGCAGCCTGCCGTGGGCCTGGGTCATGGCGTACAGGTCTTCGGCGGGGCTGTGGCCCACATCGCTCCAGTCAAAGCGCCATGCCCAGCAGCCGCTGGCCAGGCCGGGTGTGTTCATGCGGTGGGTGCCGTCCAGGCCCAGCACATCCTGGAACGGAAACACCACGGTGTGGGCCACCGATTGCGACAGGGCGCGCATCAGCGTCCAGTGCGGTGCGCTGTCCATGCCTGCGCCCAGGTAGTGGCGGGCTGCGTTGCGCTCGGTGGTGCCCAGGCTTTGCCACCAGCCCACGGTGGTGTTGTTGTCGTGCGTGCCGGTGTAGGCCACGGTGTGGGGCTCGAAGTTGTGTGGCCGGTAGGGGTTGTCGGGGCCGTCGCCAAACGCAAAGTGGCCGATGCGCATGCCGGGCAGGCCGCATTCCTGGCGCAGCTGGTGTACGGCGGGGGTGATCAGCCCCAGATCTTCGGCAATGATGGGCAGCGGCCCCAGCGCCTGCGCCAGTGCATGGAACAGCGCCATGCCCGGCCCCGGCTGCCAGCGGCCACTGATGGCGGTGGGCTCGGTGGCCGGAATTTCCCAGTGCGCCTCAAAGCCCCGGAAGTGATCCAGCCGCACCATGTCCACCTGCCGCAGCAGGTGGGCCAGCCAGTCTTTCCACCACTGGTAGCCGGTGTCGGCCATCGCGTGCCAGTTGTAGAGCGGGTTGCCCCAGCGCTGGCCGGTGGCCGAGAAATAGTCGGGTGGCACACCGGCCACCACGGCGGGCTCAAGGGTGTCGTCGAGCAAAAAACCGTGTGCGTGCGCCCAGACATCGGCGCTGTGGTGGGCCACAAAAATGGGGGCATCGCCCACGATGTGGACTCCCTTGCTGTGGGCGTGGCCGCGCAGGCGCTGCCACTGCACCCAGAAGCGCCACTGCACAAACTGCCAGAAGCCGGTGTCTGCACCGTGCTCGGCCCGCACGCTGGCCAGGGCTTCGGGGTGCCGCCTGGCCAGCGGGGTGGGCCAGTGTGACCAGGGGGCACCGTGCAAACGGTCGAGCACCATGAACAGGGCGTAGTCATCCAGCCAGTGGGCGTGGTCGCGGCAGAAGTCGGCCAGCTCGTTGCGGTCGTGGTGGCTGGCGCGGGCCTGGAAGCCTTGCCACGCGGTGTGCAGGCAGCCCATGCGGTAGGGAATGACGCGGTCAAACTCGCAGCTGCGTTGTTCAAAGCCGGGGTTGGGTGCCCAGGGCAGCCAGCCGCAGCGCACCAGGTCGTCCAGATCGACCAGCAGCGGATTGCCCGCAAAGGCCGACACGCTCTGGTAGGGCGAGTGGCCGGCTCCGGCGGGCGACAGCGGCAAAATTTGCCACAGCGATTGGCCTGCCGAAGCCAGCCAGTCAATGAAATGCCGGGCCGATGCGCCCAGGTCGCCCGAGCCATGTGGGCCGGGCAGGCTGGTGAGGTGAAGCAGCACCCCGCTGCTGCGGCGCGACAGCAGGGGGTGGATGGGGGTGTGGCGCAGATCGGTCACAAAGTCTCCGGATGGATCGGGGCGGGAAAGGCCGGGGGCCGTTCGGGGTGGGTGGTTTGCAAGGCTTGTACCAGCAGCAGCACGGTGCAGCCGGGCACTTCGATGCGGGTGCGGTACACGCCCTGGCTGGCCAGCAGGCCGCTGCTGTCCAGCCGGGCCTGCCAGGTGCCGGGTGGCAAGGGCAGCGTGCGGGAAGCCGGGTCGGCATGCAGCACCAGCAGCAGGCGCTCGGTGGGCGGGGCAGCGGTTTCGCTGACAGCCAGGGTGCAGACCAGGCTGCGCAGGGTCGGATCGTCCCAGTGCCGGGGTGTCATGGCCGTGCCGTCCAGGCTGTGCCAGGCCACATCGGGGCCGGTGCAGGCGTGCGTCCAGCTGCAATCGGGCGGGCAGTGGTTGTGGCGGCTGTCGTGCAGCGGGCACGGCTGGTCGCCCGTGCGCGTGAGGATGGGCTGCCCGGTGAACCACTGCGACCAGCGCAGGGCGGGGTAGTGTTGGCGCACGGCGGCCAGGGTGCCCACCCAGTCAATCAGTGCGTGGTCGGCTTGGGCCCAGTCCAGCCAGGTGGTGGGGTTGTCCTGGCAGTAGGCGTTGTTGTTGCCGCGCTGGCTGTGGCCCAGCTCGTCACCGGCCAGCAGTTGCGGTGTGCCCTGCGACAGCAGCAGGGTGGCCAGCAGGGCACGCTGCCAGCGCCGACGCTGCGACAGGATGGCCGCATCGGTGCTGGGGCCTTCTGTTCCGGCGTTGGCGCTCAGGTTGTGGCCGTGGCCATCGCGGTTGTCTTCGCCGTTGGCCTGGTTGTGGCGCTGGGTGTAGGCCGTCAGGTCGGCCAGGGTGTAGCCGTCGTGCGCGGTGATGAAGTTGATGCTGTCGGACGGGCGCTTGCCGCTGTGCTGGAAGCGGTCGCTGGAGGCCAGCAGCACCCGCGCCATGTCGCCCGGTGTGCAGCGGTGGCCCAGCCAGAAGGCGCGGGTGGTGTCGCGGAAGCGGTCGTTCCACTCCTGCCAGCCGGGCGGGAAGCGGCCCAGCCGGTAGCCGTCCGGCCCCAGGTCCCAGGGCTCGGCAATCAGGCGCACGGTGGCCAGCACCGGGTCCTGGTGCAGGGCGGTCAGCAAGGCCGCACCGGCGCTGAAGGCGTGGTGGTGCTCGGCCTGCCGCCCCAGGGCGGTGGCCAGGTCGAAGCGGAAACCGTCCACCCCGTAGGCCTGCACCCACCAGCGCAGGCTGTCCATCACCCATTGGGTGACCGTGCGGTGGCCCAGGTTGAGGCTGTTGCCGCAGCCGCTGAAGTTGTGCGGCTGGCCGTGCTCATCCAGTGCGTACCAGGTGGCGTTGTCCAGGCCGCGCCAGCTCAGGGTGGGGCCGTGGTGGTCGCTCTCGGCGGTGTGGTTGAACACCACATCCAGCACCACCTCCAGCCCGGCGCGGTGCAGGGCATCGACCATCTGGCGGAACTCGGCCCGGATGGCGGCGGCCTGCTCGGGCGTGTGGGGGGCTTGCCCCTGGGTGCAGGCGGCAAAGCGCGGGTCGGGGGTGAACACGTTGAGCGGGTTGTAGCCCCAGTGGTTGGTCAGGCCTTTTTCCAGCAGGTGGTGCTCGGTCAGGCGCTGGTGTACGGGCAGCAGGCAGACGGTGGTGATGCCCAGAGCTTTCAGGTGCGCCAGCATGGCCGGGCTGGCCAGCCCGGCGTAGGTGCCGCGCTGGGCCTCGGGCACACCGGGGTGCAGCCGTGTCAGGCTTTTGACCTGGGCCTCGTAAATCACCACCCGGTCGGCGGCGATGCTGGGCCGGGGCGCGATGGCGGCCCCGGCGGCCCGCTCGGCGGCGTGGTTCACCACCAGGCTGTGCGGGATGGGCTGGGCATCGGGGCGGGCCAGCAGGTCGGTGGGGCCGAGCAGCCCGCAGGCCCAGGGGTCGATCAGGGTTTGCGCGGGCTCGAAGCGGTGGCCGTGTGCGGGGTCGCGGGGGCCATCGGCGCACAGGGCATAGCGTTGCCCGGCTTGCAGGCCCGGTACAAACGCAGCCCAGTGTCCGTGCCCCAGGTTGTGCAGGGCAATGCGGTGGTCAGGGGTGGTGGCCAGGGTGTCACCGTTGCCCTGCCCGAACAGGAGCACCGTCACCGCCGTGGCATGGTGCGAGGTGACTGAAAAATTCACCCCGGTGCAGCCATCTGCCGGGTCTGTGGCCAGGCTGGCACCCGCTGGAAAAGACCACCCTCGGCGCGGTGGGAGCTGATCAGTGGGCATGTTCAACAGCAGACTGTTCAGCCATGTCCGGCGCGGGCTGCATTTTCAGCCAGATGACGGACAGCGGAGGCAGGGTGAGTGAGACGGACTGGGCCTGCCCGTGCATGGCGATGGGTTGGGCCAGCACCTGGCCCTGGTTGCCCAGGTTGCTGCCGCCGTAGTGGGCCGAGTCGGTGTTGAGCACCTCGCGCCACAGGCAGCCTGCTTCTGCCCCGTCTTCAGCGCCATCGTCGGCGGTGCTGAAGACGGGCGGTGGGCAGCGGGGCACGCCCACCCGGTAGCCGTGGCGCACCACGGGTGTGAAGTTGGCCACCACCACCACCGTGTCGTGCGGGTGGTGCCCCAGGCGGGCAAAGGCCAGCACCGACTGGTCGGCATCGTCCACCACCAGCCACTGGAAACCGCCGGGGTCGCTGTCGCGGGTGCAGAGGCCGGGGCTGGCGCGGTAGAGGTGGTTGAGGTCGCGCACCAGCCGCTGCACACCGGCATGGGCCGGGTCTTGCAGCAGCTCCCAGGGCAGCTGGCCATCGTGGTTCCATTCGGTGGCGGGGGCCAGCTCGCTGCCCATGAACAGCAGCTTCTTGCCGGGGTGGGCGTACATCCAGGCATACAGCGCCCGCAGGTTGGCAAACTTCTGCCAGCGGTCACCGGCCATTTTGTTCAGCAGCGAGCCTTTGCCATGCACCACCTCGTCGTGCGACAGCGGCAGCACATAGCGTTCGCTGTGCGCGTAGGTGATGGAGAAGGTGAGCTTGTTGTGGTGCCAGCGGCGGTTGACCGGGTCTTCGGCCAGGTAGGCCAGGGTGTCGTTCATCCAGCCCATGTTCCATTTGTGCGTGAAGCCCAGGCCACCGTCTGCGGTGGGGCCGGTCACGCGGGGGAAGGCGGTGGATTCTTCGGCAATGGTGACGGCGTGCGGGGCTTCGGTTTGCAGCACATCGTTCATTTCGCGCAGAAAGGCGATGGCTTCCAGGTTTTCGCGGCCCCCGTAGCGGTTGGCCACCCACTGGCCGTCGGGGCGGCTGTAGTCGCGGTAGAGCATGGAGGCCACCGCATCCACCCGCAGGCCGTCCACGCCGTACTGCTCGATCCAGTACAGCGCGTTGCCCACCAGGAAGTTGCGCACCTCGGGCCGCGCCCAGTTGTAGATGAGGGTTTTCCAGTCCTGGTGGAAGCCTTCGCGCGGATCGGCGTATTCGAACAGCGCGGTGCCGTCGAAGCGGGCCAGGGCGTGCGCGTCGGTGGGGAAGTGGGCGGGCACCCAGTCGATGATGAGCTTGAGGCCCGCTGCATGGATGGCATCGACCAGCCGCCGGAAACCCTCCGGCCCGCCGTGGCGGGCGGTGGGGGCGTACAGGCCGGTGGGCTGGTAGCCCCAGGAGCCGTAGAACGGATGCTCGGCCACCGGCATCAGCTCAATGTGGGTGAAACCCATTTCGGCCACATAGGGCACCAGGTGGTGGGTGAGGTCGTCCCAGGTGGCGGTGGTGTGCGGCCCCCAGGGCCTGCGCCACGAGCCCGCATGCACCTCGTAAATGGCCATCGCGGCCTGGCCGTTGCCGGGGTGGTGGGCGGGCGCATGGACAGGGTGTGCGGCGGCTGCGCTGCCGGATGCGCCCGGTGGTGCGGTGCCCGCCGCTGCCTGAAGCGGCTGGGCCGCGAACGTGGCGCACACGCGCGCGGCGTTGCCGGGGGGCAGCTCGGTTTCGCGGGCGTAGGGGTCGGTTTTGAGCATGCGCTGGCCGTCGGCCCCTTCCACATCGAACTTGTACCAGGCCCCCGCACCCACGCCGGGCACAAACAGCACCCACACGCCGCACTGGGCCTGGCGCGTCATGGGCTGGCTGACCCAGGCGTTGAAGTCGCCCGCCAGGCCGACGCTGCGGGCATGCGGTGCCCACACGGCAAACGCGGTGCCTGCCTGGCCGTTGAGGGTGGTGGGGTGCGCCCCCAGTTTTTCCCAGGGGCGCTGGTGCTTGCCTTCGGCCAGCAGCCAGATGTCCAGTGCTCCCAGCCAGTGGTCGGTGAGGGGGTGTGCGTGCGGTGTGTGGGCGGACATGGGTGCGTGAATACCGTGTGTGCATGCGAAATGAGCCGTGTGCATTCTGGCACCGTTCAGGGGGCGTGGCAGCCCGGTTTGTGCTCACAACTGGTTACAGACCGGGTACGTTGCCGGGTGCGCTGATCTGCATGCCCTGCACATCCGGTGGTACAACCCGGCACATGGTCGCCTGTGGCGGTTTTTTATGGGAGTGCAGTCCGATGATTTTGACCTCCGTTGCTGTGCGCACGCCGCGCAGCCCCACCCTCTGGCCACGCACCTGGCACTGGCTGGCGGCTACCTGTCTGGCCTTGAGCGCCTGCTCCGGCAGCGGGCCGGTGGCCACCACGCAGGATGCCGCTCGCCCGGCGCAGGTCGGTTTGCCGTCGGCCATGCCTTCGGTGGATGCGACCCGCGAATCCAAGGCCGCTGCGCCGCCCCCGCTGGTGCTCCCGTCGATGCCACCCGCTGCGGCGGTGGCCCCCGCACCCACCGCATCCGCACCTGTACCCGCTTCCGCACCCGCTGTCCGCATGGAAATGATGGCCAAGCCCATGCTGTCGCACGCCCAGATGCCCGTCCTTCCTCCCCAGGTGGCCGACACCGCCCGCTACCAGGCGTTTGCCGACAACCCCTGGAAGCGCGTGGCGCAGGAGCCGGTGTCCACCTTCAGCATCGATGTGGACACCGGCAGCTATGCCAACGTGCGCCGCTTTCTCAACCGGGGCCAGCTGCCCCCGGCAGATGCGGTGCGGGTGGAGGAAATGGTCAACTACTTCGGCTACCGCTACCCCCTGCCCGCCGCCGATGCGCCGCACCCGTTCGGGGTGGATGTGCAGCTGGCGGCCTCGCCCTGGGGCCAGGGCCGTGGCCTGATGCGCGTGGCCATCCAGGGCAAAGACGTGGCCAAAACCACGCTGCCTCCGGCCAATCTGGTGTTTCTGGTGGACGTGTCGGGCTCCATGTCACCGGCAGACCGGCTGCCGCTGGTCAAGTCGGCACTGCGGCTGCTGGCCCAGCAGCTGCGCCCTGTTGACCGGGTGTCGATGGTGACCTACGCCTCCGGGGTGCGCGTGGTGCTGCCTCCCACACCCGGCGACCAGACCACCGCCATCCAGCAGGCCATCGACGCGCTGGTGGCCGGAGGCAGCACGTCGGGCGAAGCGGGCATCCGCCTGGCCTACGCGCAGGCCAGGGCCTCGCACATCGACGGCGGCATCAACCGCGTGCTGCTGGCCACCGATGGCGACCTGAATGTCGGCATACACAACCCCGACGAGCTGAAAAAACTGGTCGAGGCCGAGCGCAAGGCGGGCACCAGCCTGACCACGCTGGGCGTGGGCGACAGCAACTACAACGAAGTGCTCATGAAAAAACTCGCCGATGCGGGCGACGGCAGCTACCACTACCTGGACTCGCTGCAAGAGGCGCACAAGGTGCTGGTACACCAGTTCACCTCCACGCTGGCCGTGATTGCCCAGGATGTGAAGTTGCAAATCGAGTTCAACCCCGCCCTGGTCGATGAATACCGCCTGCTGGGCTACGAGCTGCGTGCCCTGACCCGCGAGCAGTTCAACAACGACCAGGTGGACGCGGGCGATGTGGGCGCGGGTCACAGCGTGACGGCGCTGTACGAGGTGGTGCCGCGCGGCGGCAAGGGCTCGGTCGATCCCCTGCGCTACCAGAAAGAAGGGGGCGCAGCCCCTTCGGGTGCCCATGCCCAAGACCGCGCACATGCCTCCGAGCTGGCCTGGCTCAAGCTGCGCTACAAGCAGCCGGGCCAGACGGCCAGCACGCTGGTGGAGTTTCCGGTCCACCGCGCCGCCGGTGCCTGGCCCGCGCTGGCCCAGGCCGATGAGGAGTTCCGCTTTGCCACCGCCATTGCAGGCTGGGGCCAGTGGCTGCGCGGCAGCACGTTGATCGGTGAGCACGGCCCTGCGCAGTTTTTACCCCTGGCGCGCGGTGCGCGGGGGGAAGACCGGCACGGCCACCGTGCCGAAAGCCTGCGCCTGATGGAGCTGTCGGCTTCGCTCAGGCGCTGAGGCTGGCGG
>ERZ724510.1436-NODE-1436-length-13225-cov-6.877221_pt1 | contig 13225 bp, 8 predicted proteins | sample MGYA00376043_ERZ724510 | MGnify/ENA primary metagenome ERZ724510 (study PRJEB28724, sample SAMN07190888) | wastewater metagenome | isolation source: influent of sewage treatment plant in Hong Hong | place: USA: Christiansburg, Virginia | collected 2016-03-01 ... | reverse complement strand
GCACCGATACGGGCGCGGGTCGTTTCCCGCACGGTGTCGAAGCCTCCGTCCGGGGAGAAACTGGCACAACCGCTCAGGACCAGCGTTCCAAGCACCAGGGCGGTCAGCCCCTTGATGGAGCCGAAGTGTCGTGCGGATAGGGTTGAGCGCATGACGAACTCCTAATGGTGATGGCCGGTATGGGGTGGCACTGAAGGCGGCGGCTCGCCACCCGCCAACAGGTGCTTCCGACCAGGCACGATAATCGGACAAGGAGGACGCATAAGGGGAAGTCCTGGAGGCTGTCCAGTGTGCGGCGCAAAAACCGACAGGAGACTGACCCGGGAATTACATCTTTGTAATCTTGGGAAGAATGGAGGTGGCTTGCGCCAAACTAATGCTGCCAAATGGAGAATGCTGCGAGGAAGACCATGAGACTCCCATGGATGCCGCATCGGTACGGAAGATTCTGGAACCCATCGACCGCTGAACGGCTGAAGGCCAGCCCTCAGGCCATCTGCCCGATAGCCTTGCGAAAGCGCGCCAGGGACAGCGAGAAGAGCACCGCACCAATCACCAGCAGATAGGCGAACGGCTTCCACACCAGATCGAGCCCGGCCCCCCGGTAGAGGATGGCCTGGCTCAACTCGGTGTAGTGCGTGGTGGGCGCGAGCAGCATCAGGTTCTGCACGAGTTCCGGCATGCTCTCCCGCGGGGTGAGGCTGCCGGAGAGGATCTGCAGCGGCATCAGGGTCAGCATGAGCAGCAAGCCGAACTGAGGCATGCTGCGCGCCAGCGTTGCCATGAAGATGCCCATCGAGGTGGTGGCGAACAGGTGCAGGGCTGTTCCGGCCAGAAACAGCAGTACCGAACCCTCGATCGGCACATGCAGCGCGCCGCGAATCACCAGATTGAGCGACAGTGTCGCCGCTACCAGCACCACCAGTCCGCAGGCCCAGACTTTGGCGAACATGATCTCGGTCGGCGTGACCGGCATCACCAGCAGGTGCTCGACGGTGCCATGCTCCCGCTCGCGGATCAACGCCGCGCCGGTGAGAATGATCGACAGCATCGTCACGTTGTTCACCACCTCCATCAGCCCGCCGAACCAGGATTGCTCCAGCGCCGGATTGAAGCGCGCGCGCAGGGCCAGATCCACCGGCGGCACGGTGCTGCCCCGGTAACGCTGGACGAACTCATTCACCTCTCCCATCACAATCTGCTGCACATAGGCATTGCCGCTGAAAGCCTGGCTCATGCGGGTGGCGTCCACGTTGAGCTGGATCCTGGGCGAGCGACCGGCCAGCACGTCGCGCTGGAAATTCGGCGGAATATCGAGCACGAAAGTGTAGCGGCCGGCATCGAGCCCCGGGTCCACCTCGTTCAGGCTGAGGCGGGCCGGCTGCGTAAAGCGCGGTGGGTAAAAGGCCGACGCGATCCGTGCCGACAGGGCCGAAGCGTCCTCGTCGACAATGGCGATCGGCGCGTTGTGCAGCGTCTCCGGCATCGTGGTGGCGGCCATGTAGATGGCTGCGGTGAAGGTCCAGACGATCAGGAAGATCATCATCGGATCGCGGCGCAAGCTCCACAGCTCTTTGATGCCCAGGCGATAGATGTTCATCAGGTGATGACGCATGTCAGGCCTCCTGTTTCTTCAGCAGCAGCACCGCTGCCCCGAGGATCACCGGCACGGCGATCAGCAGCGGCCAGAACGCACTGTGCAGGTCGGCAAAGCCCAGCGCCTTGCTGAACACGCCGCGGCTGATCATGAACATGTGACTGGCGGGATAGATCTCGCCAAGCAGACGGCCACCGCCTTCCAGCGACGACACCGGATTGATCAGGCCGGCAAACTGTATTGCCGGAAGCAGGGTGCCGAGCATGGCCAGGAACATCGCGGCAATCTGGCTGCGCGTGACGGTCGAGGCCAGCAAGCCCATGCCTGTCGCACTCAGGCTGAACAGGAAAGCGCCGGCCAGCAAAGTCGGAAAGCTCCCGGTCACCGGCACGTCAAAAACAGTTACGGCCAGCAGGCACATGAGCAGAAAGTTGAGCATTGCCAGCGCCACATAGGGCGCCTGCTTGCCAAGCAGAAACTCGATGCGGGTGATCGGCGTGACATACAGGTTGATGATCGACCCCAGCTCCTTCTCGCGCACAACGGCGAGCGCGGTCAGCATGGCGGGCAACATCAGCAGGAGCAGCGGGATCACCGCCGGCACCATGGCCGGCAGGCTCTTCACGTCAGGGTTGTAGCGGTAGCGGGTCTCGATAGCTGCTGCGCCCAGGCTCATCCGCCCTCCCCGCTCGCGCACCTGTTCGAGCAGCCACAACTGATGCATGCCCTGCACGTAGCCGCTCACCGTTTCGGCGCGCTGCGGCATCGCCCCGTCGATCCACGCGCCAATCTGCACCGCCCCGCCGCGCGCCACATCCCGCGCAAAACCGGGCGGGATTTCAAGCGCCAGCGACAGTTCGCCACTGCGCATGCGCCGGTCGAGTTCGGCGTAGTCGGCAAGCGGTGGGCGCTCGCTGAAATAGCGCGAGCCAGCCAGGTTGAGGGCGTAGTTACGGCTCAGCGGGGTCTGGTCGCGGTCGAGCACGGCAAAGCGCAGGTTTTCCACGTCCATGCTGATCCCGAAGCCCATCACGAACATCAGCAGCAGCGAGCCAACCAGCGCCATGGTGGCACGCACCGGGTCGCGCTGCAGCTCCAGGCTTTCACGCCACACATAGCTGTAGATGCGGCCCAGACTCTGGTGAAAACGGCGCCCGCGAGTCGGCTTGGTGTGCGGTGTAACGCGGTTTTCTGCCGGCGCTGTGCGCTCTTCGGCAACTACGCCACCCGCGCCGTCCGCCTCGATCAGGTAGTCGATAAAGGCGTCTTCCAGCGTGGCCTTGCCACGCCGGGCGATCAGTGCGGCCGGCGTGTCGCTGTCGAGCACGCGGCCGGCGTGCATCATCGACATGCGGTCGCAACGCGCCGCCTCGTTCATGAAGTGCGTCGAGATGAAGATGGTCACCTTGTCGCGCCGCGCCAGCTCGATCATCAGGCGCCAGAAGTTGTCCCGGGCGATGGGGTCGACGCCGGAGGTCGGTTCATCGAGGATCAGCAGCTCGGGCTTGTGCACCATCGCCACCGCCAGTGACAGGCGCTGGCGCATCCCCAGCGGGAGGCTCTCGGGCAAGGTGTCGAGCACATCGGCCAGGCCAAACCGCCTGACCATCTCGTCCACCCGCGCCGGCACTTCGGGCTCCGGCACATGGAAGAGGCGCGCGTGCAGCACCAGGTTCTGGCGCACGCTCAGCTCGCCATACAGCGAGAAGGCCTGCGACATGTAGCCCACGCGCCGCCGCGTCGCCATATCCTTCGGATCGACGGGCTTGCCGAACAGCCACGCGTCGCCCTCGGTCGCGGCAAGCAGGCCGGTGAGCATCTTCATCGTGGTGGATTTGCCGCAGCCATTGGAGCCCAGGAAGCCGAAGATCTCGCCCCGCCGGATACGGAAATCCACGTGATCCACCGCCACGAAATCGCCAAAGCGCATCGTCAAACCCCGCGCTTCGATGGCAATATCGGCTCCGCCGGAATCCTCCAGCGGCGGGATTTCAACCGCCGCATGGCCGCGCCGCTTTTCCTCCGGCAAGAGCGCAATGAAGGCCGCCTCGAGCGTCGCAGCGCCGGCGTGGGCCATGAGTTCCTGCGGCGTGCCGGTGGCCAGCACCCGACCGTCGTCCATGGCCACCAGCCAGTCAAAACGCTGGGCCTCGTCCATGTAGGCGGTCGCGACGATCACGCTCATGCCCGGACGGCTCCGGCGAATGCGTCCGATCAAGTCCCAGAACTGGACGCGGGCGAGCGGATCGACACCGGTGGTCGGCTCGTCGAGAATCAGCAAATCCGGGTCGTGGATCAGCGCACAGCACAAACCCAGCTTCTGTTTCATGCCGCCCGAGAGCTTGCCCGACGGACGATCGAGAAACGGGAATAGCCCGGTGCTGCGGGTCAGCGCATCGATGCGCCGACGCCGCTCGGCCGTGCCGTGGCCAAACAGGCGGGCAAAGAACTGCAGGTTTTCTTCCACCGACAAGGTCGGGTAAAGGTTCTTGCCCAGTCCCTGGGGCATGTAGGCGATACGCGGGCAGACGAGATCCCGGTGGCGCTTGCTGCCCATATCCCCACCCAGCGCCTCGACCTGCCCCTGCTGCACGGCCCGGGCGCCGGCGACCAGAGCCAGCAAGCTCGATTTGCCGACACCGTCGGGACCGATCAGGCCGACCATGCAACCGGCCGGTACGTCGACCGTCACCCCGTCGAGGGCGGCCGTCCTGCCATAGCGCAGGTGCACGCCCGCCAGACGGACCACCGGCGCAGCGGAGGTCATGGCGCGACCTTCTTCTCCAGTTGCAGCGGCCACGCTGCCTGCGGATCGATCTTCACCCAGGCCACACCCGGCAAGCCCGTCTTGACCTGCTGCAGGTGCTGCATCAGCAGCTCACGATCAATCTGTGCCTTGACGCGGAACATCAGTTTCTGGCGCTCGCTGACCGTTTCCACCGTTTTGGGGGTGAACTGGGCGGTGCTGGAGACAAACGAAACCCTGGCCGGAATCACGAACTGCGGCGCGGCGTCGAGCACGATGCGCACCTCGCTGCCCAGCGCTACTTTGCCAGCCACGGTTTCGGGCAGAAAGAAGCTCATGTAAACCTCGGTGAGATCGACCAGGTTGAGGAGCTTGCCGCCGGCGCCCAGCACTTCACCCGGCTGGGCGACCCGGTATTGCACCCGGCCGGCGCGCGGCGCCTTGAGCAAACTGTCGGCGAGGTCGGCATCGACGCGTGCAACGCTCGCCTTGGCCGCCGCCACGCTGGATTGGGCACCGGTAACCTGGGTACGCGCGGCAGTGATGGCCGCCCGCGCGGCCGCCACCTGGGCCTTGGTGGCCACCACCGCGGCCTGGGCGCTGCGGGCCTTGGCGCGGTCATCGTCCAGCTCTTGCCCCGACGACGCCCCCTCTCGGGCCAGTGTTTCGGAACGCACCAGGCGACGCTGCGCCGCGTCGAGCTCGCTTTCACGCTGCACCACCAGCGCCTGGGCCGCCTGATGATCGCTGTCGCGCAAGGCCACCTGCGCCTCGGCCCCGGCCACCGCCTGCAAGGCCTGCTGGTAGCGGGCTACTGCCTCGTCTCGCTGGGCCTGCAAGCTGTCGATCTGCATGCGGGCAAGCGGCTGACCGGCGCTGACGAAGTCGCCTTCACGCACCAGGATGTCCTCGACCCGGCCGGCCAGCCTGGTGGCCACATCAACTTCGGTCGCCTCGATGCGGCCATTACCGCTGGCCAGTCCCTCATTCGGCCCGTGGTTGCGCAGTGCGCTCCAGGCGTAGTAGCCCAGCGCTACGGCAGCTACCAGGGCAAGGGCGGGAATAAATTTTCTGACAGTGGGGTTCATGGTCTTGCCTGCGTCTCGTTCGTTCCATCGCTACAAACGCCGGGCGTGCCACCGCCCAACGCGGAATACAGCGCCACTTGCGCACTCAGCAACGCCCGTCGCGTCTGTACCACCTGCTGCTCGACGGCCAGCAACTCGCGCTCTGCATCGAGTACTTCCAGGTAGCGCGCTGCACCACTGTCGTAACGCAGCTTGGCCAGCCGCGCCCGCTCGGTCTGCACCGCCAGGCTGGCGCTCAGCATATGTACCTGCTCGCCGAGCCAGTGGCGCGCCGCCAGGGCATCGGCCACATCGCGGAAGGCCGCCTGGATGACCTGCTGATAACGCACCACAGCCTGTTCGCGCCGCACCCGGGCCAGGTCGAGGGCCGCCTCGCGACGTCCGCCATCGAAAATCGGCAGGGAGACACTCGGCGCGAAGGTCCACGCGGCGCTGCCATTGCGGAAAAGTCCGTCCAGTTCGGCGCTGGCGGTACCGAAAGACCCCGTCAATGCAATACGCGGAAAGAACGCCGCCCGCGCAGCACCAATATTGGCGCTCGCGGCCTTCAGGCTGTGCTCGGCAGCCACAACGTCGGGTCGAGCAGTGAGCAGATCGGATGGAAGACCCGGCGCCAGTGCACGAAAGGTGGCGTTCTCATCGAGATGATCGGCCGTCCGCAGCTGGCCGACATCCATGCCCGTCAGCAAGGCCAGGGAGTTAGCCTGTGCGGCCCGCGCCTGTTCAAGCTGGGCCAGCAGCGTGGTGGCTTGCTGCCACAGAACCTCCACCTGCGTCAGCTCGAGTTTCGAGGTTGCGCCAAGCGCCACCCGGCGCCGGAAAATGCGCAGCGATTCGGCACGGCTGGCAACCGTGCGACGGGTCAGGGCAAGGCGCTCGTCGAGCTCGCTCAAGCCCAGGTAAGCGTTACTCACTTGGGCGATGAGGCTCAGGGTGCTTGCCGCGTGCGCGGCGTCGGTGGCCAGATAAGTTTCGAGGGCGGCTGTCTCCAGGCTGCGGACGCGGCCCCAGAAATCCGCCTCCCAGCTATTGAAACCGACGCCCAGCTGGAACTGGCTGCCGATAACCCGCTCGCCACTGGCGCTCAGGTCGGCGGGAACCCGCGCACGCGCCGCATCCAGGCCCATGGACACGGCCGGAAAACGTTCCGCGCGCTGGATGCCATAGGCTGCGCGTGCCTCTTCGACGCGAAGCAGCGCACCGCGCAAGTCCCGGTTGTTGACCAGGGCCTGGTCGACCACAGTGAGCAGGCGGGAGTCAGTGAAGTAGTCGCGCCAGCAGATCTCCGCTGCCGGTGTCATGCTGATCGCGGCACCTGCAGCGGGATAGGCTGCAGGCACCGGCAGCGGCGGCCGCTCGTGGGGTGGCGCCAGGCTTGCACAACCGACCAGCAAAACGGAGATCGCCAGCGGTAAAGCCCGCCGTAACCGGGGAAGCATCGCTGTACTTGGCATTTTCGGTAAAACGCACGGAAGCCGCCGTCCACGACTGCCGAAACAAAATCAGGGTCAATCCGCTTTCAGGGCGGGGGCTGCGGACCGTTACCGACTAACTAGTCGTTAGTATATTCTCATGCCAGACGCCAGCGTGAAGATCTCGCTTCGGTTATCTTACGCACCCCTCAAGCCCATTGGGCACCATCCCATGCCTGCATCCGACAAACCAGCCGACGAAGCAGAAACACGCCCTCCACGCCAGCGCCTGTCGCCGGACACGCGCATCCCACTGATCCTCGACGCGGCGCTGGTCGAGTTTTCGGCGCGTGGTTACAACGCCACGCGCATCGATGACATCGCGGCGCGGGCCGGCCTGTCCAAGGGCGGGCTCTACGCGCACTTCTCCGGCAAGGACAAGGTTTTTGAAGCCCTGCTCAAACGCTCGCTGGTGGCCCCTGTGCTGGAGATCGAGTCGCTTCTCGCGCACTCGGCCGACATGCGCACCCTCATCGAACACCTCGTCGATATCCTTCATGCGCAACTGACCAATCCCGCGATGCGGGCCACCGCGCGCCTGTTGCTCTCCGAGGGCCATCGTCTTCCCGATGTGGTAGCGCTGTGGCGCCAGAACACCCTTGATGCCATGCACTTTCAGCTCGGTGTGCTGCTGCGCCGCTGTGTCACCCAGGGCTTGTGCAAAGACAGCACGGTGGTCAGGCATCCGTGGCTGATCCTGTCGCCGGTCGCCCATACGCTTATCCAGCAGCTCGCCTTCGGCACGCTGCCGCCCAAGGAGCTCCGGCAGGCCAGGGACGCCCACGTAGACATGCTCTGCGAGCTGCTCCTCATGACGTGAACGCGTGCGTCAGCCATCTCGGTCGGTGCATCGAAGCGCCATCCCCTATAGAGCTGAAAATACCCGCTGATGCATTCGCTTTAGCGACGCGTAGCCGTGGCTCCGGCCTCACGTCAGGCAATTGTTCGAAATCCTGCGCCTGCTCCTCGACGGGCGGGGTACCGAGGAGATCGGCTGAGGCCCGGAGCCGGGCCTGGCCTCATTTCTTGAGGGTGTAGACCTGGAAGGTATCGCCGGCCTTGTAGCCGAAGATCTGGTTGCCCCCCGCCGCCACGCCCACGTACTGCACGCCGTCGATTTGCCAGGTGACGGGCGGCGCATTGACGCCGGCATCCAGCTGGTCGCTCCACAGGGTCTGCCCGTTCGCCGCGTCGTAGGCGTTGAAGCGGCCGTTGCCCTCGCCCATGAAGACGAGATTTCCCGCCGTGGCGAGCACACCACCCACCAGCGGCTGGGCCGTCTTGTGCTGCCATTTCATCTTGCCCGTGGCGAGGTCGATGGCCGACAGCACGCCCCAGCGGGGCACGTCCATCAGCGGCTCCAGCGTCGTGTATTCCACCGCCGGCTTGGCGTCGGTGGCGGGAATCACGCGCTTGGTATACTTCACCGGCCAGTGGATCGCCGGCACGTAGGCCACCAGCAGGCCGGCATCCACCGACGTGGGCGACCAGTTGATGCCCCCCAGTACGCCGGGCAGGATCACCTGGCCTTCCGGCGTGGGGTTGGTGAAGGTGTTCTGGTGGACGACAAACTCATCCGACTTCTTCAGCAGCTCGCCGGTGAGGCGGTTATGGATGTAGTACCAGCCGATCTTGGCGGCCTGGCCCACCGCCGGCACCCGCTGGCCGTTGTGAGGGTAGTCGAACAGTACCGCTGGGCTCGCCACGTCGTAGCCCCACTGGTCGTGAGGCACCTGCTGGTAATGCCAGCGGATCTGGCCGGTCTCCACTTCGAGGCACACCAGCGACACGGTGTACAGGTTGTCGCCGGGCCGCGAGGTGCCGTCCATCTGCGGCGATGGATTGCCAGTGCCGAAGTAGAGCAGCCCGTTCTCGGCGTCGATGGCCGGGGTGGACCACGCCGAGCCGCCGCCATAGCGGGCCGCGTCGGGATACGTGGGCAGTTCGGCGCGTTCCTTCTCGATGTCACGATAGAGCGGCACGCCGTCGGGCGTGGTGCGGCGGAACTCGCCTTCCCAGTGAGTCGGGGCAATGGTGTCGAACTGCCACATCCGCTTGCCGGTGTTCACGTCAAAGGCCGCCAGGAAGCCCGGCCGGCCATAGTTGCCGGCAAAGCCCACCACCGCGCCCAGAGGCGCACCATCCCGGTCGGAGTCCAGGTGCAGGCCGTAGCCCACGCCGGTCACCCCGATCAGCACCTTGCCCTTGTGCACCACGGGCGCCATTGCAATGCCCACGCCGGACTGCCCCGCGATGGTTGCCTTGCGCAGCGGATCGGACTCGGTGAGGGTGGTGACGGATTCCTGCCGGGCGCTGCCGGCGTCGGCGACCTCCACATCCCAGAGCACCTTGCCCGACCTGGCATCCAGCGCCACCAACCGCGCATCCACGGTGCCGATGAAGACCTTGCCGTCCGCCACAGCCACGCCCCGGTTGGCCGGCCCGCAGCACAGGGGGTAATCCTTCTTGCGTGGGTGCTCGTAACGCCACAGTTGCCTGCCGCTCACGGCGTCCAGCGCCACCACGCCGTTGAAGGGCAGCGACAGATACACCGTGCGATCCACCATGATCGGCGTGGCCTGGAAGGTGGCCTTCACGCCGCTCTGATAGGCCCACGCCCGGATGAGCCTGCCCACGTTGCCGGTGTTGATCTGGCTGGGCGCGGCATAACGCTGGTTGCTGAGGTCAAGACCGTAGGTCGGCCATTCGATGTCGGCAGCAAAGACCGGCGGAAATGCCAGGGTCAGGAGGGTAGGAAGCAGTCGAAAAGGGATGTGCATGGATCGGTCCAGATCTCGAAGGCAGGTTCAGTAGGTGCGGAGGGGCACGCCGTGGCGCTTGAAGATCGCGGCGACGGTTCCATCCCTCTGCAGCTCGGTCAGGGCACTGCTAAGGGCGGCGGCAAGCTGATCGGAATCGGCCTTAACCGCCATGCCGATCGCCCAGCGCTTGGGGTTGAGTTCGCCCAACCTGGCCTCCTCGACGGCAAAGCGGGACTCGCCTGCCAAGGCACCCTCCAGCTCGGCCAGCGGCGCCATCACCGCCGCCACGCTGTCGTCCTTCAGTGCCTGGACGGCCTCGCGGATAGAGCGGAAATGGGTGATATTGGAACGCAGACGACCTTGCAGCACGCCTCCCAGGAAGGAATCGGCAAAGGTATCGCTCTCAACACCGATCTTCTCGCGGGTAAACACCTCCAGAGCCACCGCCGCGGAACCGCTGGGAGACGGGATGCGGCTCGCCACCCGCGCCATTCCCATAACCTCCTGCTGGTAGGCACCAAAGATGCGGGCCTGCTCGTTGTCCTGAGCGAACTTCGGGTCCACCGGTACGCGCAACATCACGTCGGCCGGCTCACCCCGCAGGTAATGGCCTTTCCAGACCATGTTGCGAAGGTCGTCGCCCATGTCCTCGCCGGCTTGGAAGCCAATGATCTCGGCCTGCAGTCCCAATCGGGCGGCCAGCGCTCGACCCAGTTCCACGTCAATCCCCTTGCCCGCATCGGAATAGGGCGGAAAGTTGTTGTACACCGCCACCTTGAGTCGGCCCCGCTTGTGGATGGCGTCCATGTGTTCGTCAGCGTGAGCCGGCAGGTGACCGGTAAGCAGCAGGGTGGAGAGTCCCAGCAGAAGCAGTCGGCGAGAGGGGCGTTTCATCAGTGATCTCCAGAAGGACGGATGTCATTGGGAATGTGTGCTTTCATTCGCCAAGATTCTAGACGTCGGCTCCAACCGCGGAAGCTCACAGGCAAGGGTCGGGCAATTTCGTCAGGCACATCGGGAAATTTGCCCGAGAGGTTAGTGAACCGCCCCGGCTTCCGTGGAGGTCATTTGGTTTAAGTCAGGGCGGCCTGACTGGCGTACAGGGCTTGTCCCAGGGCGTCCACAACGAAATCGGTGCACATGGAACTGCTGACCCGCCAGCCCACGATGCGCCCGACGGGGCAATCTGCAAGACTGTGCAGATCAACTCGCCCCCGCAGGCCTGCAAACGGCGGTCGAGCTCCGCCTGGGCGAAAAACGCACTGGCCAACTTGAGGATTTCGGGTGAAAAACGGCGTCCCGGACGGCAGCCCCATCGGGCCGAAGCACCGACCCAGCTATGCCATTTCAGAACGCGGATTTTCAATGCGGGCGTAAAAGAGAGCATCCAACCGTCTGTTGGACTGAAGGTTCAGCACCTCACGGGGAGAAGCAGATGACCAGGGAGACGCTTACTCTTTCCATGCTCCAAACCAACGGAAGCGAGACAAAACACCCGTCGTTGCCTGCTCAGAGGGTGCCTCTCACAAGTGCCACATGCCTGGTGTAGTCCAATTTCATCCAGCCATCACCAAAAGCCAATGGCACACTGAGTGTGCATACCAAGCGAAGCAAAAAAACAAAAAAGCCCCTGAAATCAGGGGCTTCGTTGTTTTTTGTTGGCGGAGAGTGAGGGATTCGAACCCTCGATGCAGGTTTGTGCCCGCATGCTCCCTTAGCAGGGGAGTGCCTTCGACCTCTCGGCCAACTCTCCGCAACAGCCAAGAAGTATAGACACCTCTTGGCGGTTAGTCAAGTCAAACCGAAGCTTGATCCAAACCAAATGCGCGGTGCAGTACGCGAACAGCCAGCTCCAGATATTTTTCGTCGATGGCGACGGAAATCTTGATCTCGGAAGTGGAGATCATCTGGATGTTGATACCTTCTTCAGCCAGCGTGCGGAACATGCGGGAAGCGACGCCCGGATGGGAGCGCATGCCGACGCCGACGATGGAAACCTTGGCCATGGTACGGTCACCCTTGATCTCGCGGGCGCCAATGTGGGCCTGGACCTGCTCGAGGATACCGATGGCCTTGTCGTAGTCGGGACGATTCACCGTGAAGGAGAAATCAGTAGTGCCATCGTGGCCGACGTTCTGGATGATCATGTCGACATCCACGTTGGCATCCGCCACCGGACCCAGGATCTGATAGGCGATGCCCGGCTTGTCGGGTACGCCCAGCACAGTGATCTTGGCTTCGTCGCGATTGAAAGCAATGCCGGAGATGATCGGCTGTTCCATGTTGTTGTCTTCCTCAACGGTAATCAGGGTGCCCTCACCTTCCTCCTGGAAGCTGGAAAGGACACGAAGCTTTACTTTGTACTTGCCGGCGAATTCCACCGAGCGGATCTGCAGCACCTTGGAGCCGAGGCTGGCCATTTCCAGCATCTCTTCAAAGGTGATGGTGTCCAGCTTGCGGGCTTCCGGCACGACACGCGGGTCGGTGGTGTAAACGCCATCCACGTCGGTGTAGATCTGGCACTCGTCCGCCTTGATCGCGGCAGCCAGCGCAACACCGGTGGTGTCGGAGCCGCCACGGCCGAGGGTCGTGATGTTGCCGGCCTCGTCAACGCCCTGAAAACCAGCCACCACAACCACGCAACCGGCATCCAGATCGCGGCGGATGTTGTCGCCATCGATATCCAGAATGCGGGCCTTGGTGAACGAGTCATCGGTGAGGATGCGCACCTGACCGCCGGTGTAGCTGCGGGCCTTGATACCTTCTTCCTGCAGTGCCATGCACAGCAGACCGATGGTGACCTGCTCGCCGGTGGAAATCACCACATCGAGCTCGCGTGGGCTGGGGTTGGCCGTAATTTCCTTGGCCAAACCGATCAAACGGTTCGTCTCGCCGCTCATGGCGGACAGAACGATAACCATCTGGTTGCCCTGGGCATGGGCCTTCGCGACCCGCTTGGCGACGTTCTTGATCCGTTCGGGATTGCCGACGGAAGTGCCGCCATATTTCTGAACTATGAGCGCCATCTTGACTTCTAAGAAGTTGAGGGTGTGGAAAGCCCGTGATCTTAGCGGATAACGCGAAACAGCGCACCTGCGAGTTTTATCCGGGCTGCGTGGTCCACGTCACGAAATTTTAGTGTGGAAAACCCTAAGCAATGCAAATATGGCGTTGTATGTGTTGCGAGTAGTGATCTATACTTTCCGACATATAACGAAAGTTATATCCAACAACAGCTACCCTGTTGTAAAAACTGACAGAGTGCAAACCCGTAGAGGATGGCAAAATGAAAACGACCGAAAAAGTTGATGTGCGTGAAATCCGTCGCAAGCTGGGCATGAACCAGTCCCAGTTCTGGTCCAAGATCGGTGTAACCCAGAGCGGTGGCTCCCGCTACGAAAGCGGCCGCAACATTCCGCGCCCCGTGCAAGCCCTGCTCCGCCTGGTGCACATCGAACAAGTCGATATCGGCAAGATCAAGAAGGATGACGTGGAAGTGGTCGAGTACCTGAAGGCCACCAACCCGGAGCTCTTCAAGACCCTGAAGAAGGAAGCCCGCG
>ERZ724510.1430-NODE-1430-length-13237-cov-10.311865_pt1 | contig 13237 bp, 16 predicted proteins | sample MGYA00376043_ERZ724510 | MGnify/ENA primary metagenome ERZ724510 (study PRJEB28724, sample SAMN07190888) | wastewater metagenome | isolation source: influent of sewage treatment plant in Hong Hong | place: USA: Christiansburg, Virginia | collected 2016-03-01 ... | reverse complement strand
CCCGGAACCTTCGGCGTTCAACTGGCGAAGGGCGTCTTCGGACGCCAGAAGCGTTCCTTCAAGTTCGGTCCCCGCAAACTTCGAATCCTGTAGAAGCCCCGTAAGGCGCGCCGTTGCGTCGGCCATTTCCGGAATTGAGTCAGCCGCCCGAAGATCGGCAAAAGCCGCCGCCAATTCCCGCGCCTGATCCAGCGTCAAACCGTATTCGTCATTCAGCGACTCGGTAATTGCCAGAAGGGCTTGCTGGCGCTGCGCTTCAACGTCCCCGTAATTGTTCCGGGCGATCAGGGTCAAAACCGCGTCGTATTCCCGAAGCGAATAAACAACGTCGTCCAGTTCCTCGCCAATTTTCGCCGTCACGTCCCTTGCGGCGGTCATTGCCTGTTGCTCTGCATAGGCGCGCTGGCGCTCAATCAGAAGAAGGACGGCGGCGTTCAATTCGCCGTATTTGTCGACCAGCCCTTGAACGCCTTCGGTCGAAAAGTTCTGGTTTATGCGCTGAAGTTCGCCGATACGGTCGACCAGCGTTTCGACCTTATCAGACGCCGATTTCGCCTCTTGCCCAATGCCGAAAAGGTATCCTGCGACCGGGATCAGGATCGCCGAAGCCGTCCCGACCACAACGCCCAAAAGCCCGAAGCCCGACAGAAGTTGGGGCAACTGTTGCGCCAAGGCTTGCGTTGCCGAAGTTCCGGCCCCGACTTGGACGGCGAAGTCCTGAATTTGGAAGCCGACGTTCTGAAGACCGCCTGAAGCGCCCATAGAAGACCGGGAAACCTTGGCGAACGCTTCTTCCGACTCGTTGCCAAGGCCCTGCATTGCAGCGGAACCCTTGTTCCCAATATCAAGGAAGGTCGCTTCGACTTCCTTTCCCCCGACGACGCCAAGCCGGACAGATACCTTTCTTTCAGCCATCTTCCAAAACCCCCAAAAGCTGATCGCCCGATCCCGATCCGGCCCGGATCGCTTCGTTCATTGATCGCACGATAACGGCTTCAATGCGCGGGAAAAGTTCCGCTAGGGCGAACTTATTCACGCCCAAGGCGTCCGCGATCTGAAACGCCGTCCCCATTTCGACCCCGATCACAAGCCCGCGCGAAACGCGGACTTGCCCGGTCAGTGATTGAAACAAGTCCCAAACCGCCAGCCCTTCGACGGTTTGGGGCGCGTTCACTATTCTTGGGCAGTCGGGGCAAGGCCCGTCGCATCGGTCACAGTATCCCGCGCCCTTGCCGAAGTGCCATTCCGCAAGGGCGCTGATCCGTTTCCCTCTTGACGCAAGATCAGGAAGGGCGCGACGAAGCGCGCGTTGAAGGCTTCGTAAAGCGCCCATTGGTCCAGAAGAAGCCCGATCCAAGTCGGGTTCGGATCGACCGGGTTTCCGTCGGCGTCGCCGACCCCATCCCAAGCGATGATCGTCCGGACCGCGATTGCCTTCACAAGCGCGGCGGTCACGACTTCGCGGGACTCGCCCGGACCTTCGGGATCGTCCGAAACCGCCAGCGGCGGAACCGACGGATCGGTCCGGGCGCTGGCGAAGATCGCCGACGTCAAGGGGGCGCAAGTCACTTCGACGCCGAAGCCAAGGTCGATCTTGCGCGGTTCGTTCGACGGGTTGAGTCTGATCATTCCGATTCCCCTTCAGTATGCCGCGACGGAATTCGTCAAGACGGCGGTCGCCATGCGGGCGGGCGACGTCGCCAGCGCGGCTTGCCAATCGAACGTCGCTTCGACGCCCTCCGGCCCTTCAATCGGGACGCGCGGGCGCGGCAAATAGACGGCGTGGGCGGTGAAGGTGAACTTCTCCGACGCGCTGATCGTATGGGCGAACTGAAGCGCGCAAGGCGACCCGGCAATCGCCTGATTGAAAAGGGTCAGATCGGAAAAGCGGGTCACGATCTGGCCCTTCAGGGCGGCGATAGACGGATCGACGCCTTCGACCTTGCCGTCGCCCCGGATCGCGTCGATCCGTTCAAGGTTGTTCATGTAGTTGATCCGGGCTTGGGTGATATTGGCGATTGCGACGCCATCCCGAAGAACGGACCCGTTGAAGTGGCTGAAACGCTTGTAATTCAGCGCCGCCGAAAGCGTCCCCGCCGCCGTCGCGGCGACGACCGTTTCGCCTTGGGCGATCAGCTTCGCCGTTGCCTGAAGAAGCCCGGAACGCTTCATTTCCCAAGACAGTTCGTCGACGACCGCGCCCGAATACATGCTGAAGCGCGGGACTTCGGGCATTTGGGTTTCAATCGACAGCGAAGGAAGCGTCCAGATTCCGGAAGTGAAGGTATGGTCGTTCGCGCCCCCGGTCAGGGTCGCGCCGGAAACGGTCGCGTTCGACACGGGCGAAACCGAAGCCGCCAGCGTGAAGGCGTTCCCGGTATGGCCCAAGGTGTCGTGAGTGATGTTGATCGCGGTCGCGGTCGCGGCATAGGTCGCGGCGGCGACGCCGGGGACGGCGGAAGCGTTCAAGACGACCGCAAGCGCCGTCATGGTCGCGGCAAGGTTCGCCCCGATGTTGCATTGGTTCCCGGTCGCGCCGGATGCAACGAAGGTGAAAACGGTCCCGTTGATCGTCACGGTCGCGTTGACGGCGGGTTGGGCGCTGAAGGTGATCGAACCCGTCGCGGCGACCGTCGCGGTCGTCACGGGTTGCCCAAAGGTCGCCTTCAGCCAAAGGCCCAAGTTTTCGACGTCCAGCGGAATCACGACGGACCCGTCGGCGTTGAAGGCGTCGCGGGACGGCGCGAGAGGGTCGCGCCCGAAGCCAAGGACTTCGTTGTCCAGAAGCGGTTGTTCGCCCCCAAGGTCCGTCGAAACGAACGGGACGGCGCGGAAGCCGGAACCCGGCGGGGTTCCATAGACGCTTTCGAAGTTGAAGGCCATTGCGGCCCTTGCACCTTGCGCGCGGGACATATCGGATTCCTTTCCTAGATTGGACTCGTTGTGGCGTAGTTAAGCCGGATTGAAACAATAGCGGCTTTCATGGGTTCGCCGCCTTCGGTGATCACTTCGACAGGTTCCGGGGCGACCCCTTCGACCCAATCGCAAAGCCCGCCAAGCGTCCGGTTGGCTTCGATTGCCGCGCCCATGGCGACGCAAATCGCGTCGAACTTGGCGTCTTGGTTCTGGCGATCTTCGACGATCACTTCCGCAACCGCCAAGTGATCGAAGATATAGGTCAGGGGCGAAAGGGTCACTTCCGGTTCGCCCGGTTCGCCGTCCCGAAGGATCACAAGCCCGGCGTTCGGAATGCGCTTCGGCAACGACTCGTTGCGAAGGACCGTCGCCCCGGCGGCGTTCCCGGTGATCAGGGTCGCCAGCGCGGCCAAGACCGTTTCCCGCTTGCTTGTCATTGGGTCCGCCCTTCCTGCCAGTTTGCGACGATCAGTTCGGGCAAGCGCGCTTGTGCCGCGTTCGCCGACGCCATAAGGGACAGCTTCTTCGGAAGCTTGACCGAAGGCTTCAAGACGAAGATCGGGATCGAACGGTTCTTGAAGCCCCGGCGTTCGCGCTGGCGTTCGCCAAAGGCGACGCGGGGGGCGGCGCGGGTTACGGTCCCCGTATCGACCAGAAGGGGCGGCTTGCCCTTCCTGAAGACGAACTGAAGCCGCCGCCCGGTCTTCCGTTCCCAAAGCCCCGGCGTGATCCGCTTTCCCCCGGCTTGCTTGCCAGCGGCGGGAAGCGGGATCGCCAGATAAAACCCGTTTTCGGACCGGATCGTCACGCCACGTTCGAAGGCGTCGACGATCTTCCCGGCGTTCGACCAGACAAGCGCCGCCGCCCGAAGCGATTTCCGGCCTTCCGGATAGACCTTTTTCCGGATCGTCCGTTGAAGGCGCGACCCAAGGCCAGCGCCCGCGATCTGACCGCGCCAGTCCCCTTGAACGTCCCCGCCAGCGATGGAAACCCCGCGTTGAACCGCGCGCTTACCTTCCGCAAGCGACGTCCCATAGATCGCGCGAAGATCGCCGTCGACTTTAACCGAAACCTTCATAGTTCCTTGACCTCTGCCGTCCAGATCAGGCGTTCCGAATCCCGCATGGGTTCGGCGCGGACTTCATAGACGACGCCGCCGATTTCCAGCGTGTCGCCCGTATTGAGTGACGGCGCTTCGACGACGCGGACGTCCAGAAGAACCGTATCGGTCAGGAAGCGACCGTCGCCGAACGTCGCGGCCCGGTCAGGGGCGCGGCGGATCGCGCGAACGGTCGTCCCGACGCCTTGACCCCCGACGCGATAGATCGCGTCGGAAGCCATGTTCGCATCGGCGAAGATCGCCTTTGCCGCAAGATCGAAGGCGGACACGGGCGCGACCTTACGGGGTCACGCCAACGCCATTGAGGCGAACCCGCCCGACGGTCGCCGCCGCCAGTTCGGCCCGCGCCGCGACGCCGATCAGCTTGTTCGTCGACGCGACGTTCGTCACGGCGGTTCCCGACCAGTAAAGAAGCTGGCCCGCCGTCCAAGCCTGCGCGGCGTGCTTCGCCAGATCATAGACCCCGGCGGTATTGATGACCAGTTCCGCGCCGTTCGCGGCGTCGTTCGCTGCGACGCCGAAGATCGACCCGATCAGGACGCCCGCGCCAGCCGAAACGGCGGCGGGTGCGGTCACGGTAAGGGCGTTGCCGTCCCCGACATAGTTCTTCATTTTCGACTCCTTGGTTCGAAGGTTGTTTGGACGCTGGCGGAATTGCCAGCGCCCTAGGCTTCAGGCGATCAGAAGGCGATCAGACGCCCGCGTTCTTGAACAAGCCGCGCCAGTCAATCGCCTTGGCGGCGAAGTCGTGACGCGCCTTGATTTCGATCCCGTCGACTTCGAAGCCCGTCCGGGTTTCGGTGAAGATACCGTTCGCGCCGTCAAGATAGGCATATTCGACGGTATCGACCCGCGACGGGTCAGCCGACAGGAACCACGGGTCCGCGCCAGCGGCGGGGATCAGGCGGGCTTCTTCGATGGTTTCCAGCCGCCCGGCGAAGGCGTTGACGCCAGCGACGGCGGAAGGCGTCGTCGCGGTGACGTTCTTCCGGGCTTCGACCGACCGGGTTCCGGGCGGGGTGATGATGTAGCGCGGCTGAACCGAAATGACGCGCCCTTCAGGCCCCTTCTGGTTCCCGAACGCCCGATAGGCTTCCGCCAGCGACGCTTCGGTGATCGCGGCGGCGGTCCCAAGGTTGCCGTGGGTGGCATGGAACAGGGCGACGCCATCGTTCATGTTCGCGTTTGCGATCAGAACCCCATAAACCAGATCGGACTCAAGGTCCGCCGCCGAAGCGCCGAAGGCGGTCGGAACGCGGGTGAAGGCGTCCAGATCGTCATTGATCAGCGTTTGGCGGTTGATCCCGATGATCCGGCCATAGGTCGTCAGGGCGTAGACCTCTTTCCCTTCGCCGATGGTGCCATAGGTGAATTCGCCGGATTCCGGGACGCGAAGAAGGTCAGGCGCGCCGCCAAGTTGGGTGCGCTGAACCTGCTTGAAGTCCGGGATCGACGTTTGCTTCGCCCATGCGACGAAGGTCCGGGGCGTCCCGTCATAGGCGGCGCGAAGCGACTTGTTCGCCACGTTCGCCAAGATCGACGGGAAGTCGGAACCGCCGTGATAGCCGACGGCGTCGCGGCCCAGCAGGGCTTCCCCGGCGACTTCAAGGCGGCTCATGCCGCGCGTGTTGACGCCGCGACGCTGAAGGGCTTCGCGCGCCATTTCGATCAGGGTCAGGCCCCGGAACTGGCGACCGGGTTCGGTCAGCTTGACCGCGCCGGGGTTCGCCCGGTGAAGGATCGCGTTTTCCATGCCGTCGCGGAAGGCGACGTCGTTCGCGCTTTCCCCGGTCCGGGCTTTGGCGAAAACGGGTTCAGTCGTCCGGCCCCCGGCGGCGTCGCGTTCGGCGATCTTGTCAAGGATCGCGCCCCGGATCGCGTCCAGCGACAGGCCCTTCCCGATCATTTCGGTTCCGAACTTGGCGTCCAGCCCGTGACGGGCGCAAAGGTCAAGAACGGTCGTCGTCGTCGCCAGCACGTCGGCGCGGATCGCGTCGGCGGTCGGGGCGGCGGGCGGCGCGGGGGGCGTCGGCGGGTTGGGGTTCGCGCGGTTCTGATCGTCCGCGCCGCCGCCCGGATTGGTCTTGTCGGTCATGGTCTTTCCTTTCGATTGCGCCGACTGCGCGGCGGGTTGTTCTTGCCGGATGATCAGGCAAGGGTGAAGCGCGGGTTCCGCGCCAGCGTTGCCGGAACGAATGACCGCCCCGGCGTCGGCGGGCATGGCGACCGCCGAAATTTCCATGGGTTCCCAATCGACGGCTTGCCACAGTTCGCGTTGACCGTCGCGCTTGGTGATCTTGTATTCGTGAACCCGATAGCCGACCGAAACGGACCGGATCGTCCGTTCCATGATCTTGTGAACAATGTCGGCGCAACCGGGGGCGGACGAAAGGCGGATCGTGGCAACGCCTTGACCCCCTTCGATCTTGACCGACCCCGGAACGACCGTCCCGATCACGGCTTCCGTTCCCCAAGAACGGTGAGAGTCCAAGAACGGAATCCCGGCGGGTCCGTTCATGCGATCCATGCGAATCGACTTGTCGTTGACGATCAGTTCTTCGTCATAGTCGATCCGGTCGTCCCAGCCTTCCCAGCGGACGCGCTGGACGACGGCCCCGGTCGTCCAGACGATTTCGACCGTCCGTTCTTCGGCATTGATCGACGCTTCGTTCACGGTCGCGGCGCGACCGATCACGGGAAGGTCGAAGGTCTTCGGTTTCAAGGGCTGATTCACGGTTTCGTTCCTTCCGCTTGATCATCGGGCTTCGACTGATCGTCGCCCGGATTGGTTTCGTCTTTCGGTTCCCCGGTTTCGGGGTCGAAGGCGTCGACGGCTTGCGCCTGACCGCCCTTCGACACGCGACGCGGATCGGCGTCGAAGACCAGTTCGGCTTCGTCCCAAGCGGCGGCGAATTCGGCCCATTCCCGAAGAACGGCCTTGGGGTCATAGCCCCGTTTCGCAATCGCCTGTTGCGGCGAAACGAAGCCCGCGCGGACTTCCATAAGGTCCGTCGTCGCGTCCTGAAGCGGGTTCACGGACTCGAAGCGCGGCGGCGACCATTCGACCGGGATCGACGGCGCGGGAATCTTGCCGTCGGTGTAAGCCGCTTCGCAAAAGGCGTCCCAAATGGGTTGGCAAAGCATCGGGATAACCATTTGCCATTGAAGCGACTCGATCATCCGGCGGAATTCCTGAAGACCGACGCGGGACGACGAAAAGTTCACTTGCTTCAGGTCGCCCGTAAGAAGTTCGTAAGGGACGCGCCAGCCCGCCGCGATGATATGCAACATGACCGAGTGCCATTCATAGACCCCGGCGGTCGAACCCGGCGTGTTGAACTTAATGTCCTTTCCGCCGCGCGCATAGGCGATCAGGCCCGGTTCGAATTGTTCGATCTTGTTCCCGTCGGCGTCTTCGACCGTCGGGGCGATAGATTGTTCCGACTCGTCCGCGCCGAAGACAATCCCGACCATGCAAGCTTCGGTTTTCTTCCGGACCAGTTCGGCGGCTTGCCAGTCGTCAATATCCCGAAGCGCGCGAAGCGCCGGGGTTCCCCATGGAACGCCCCGCGATTGGGTGCGCTGGCGTTCGAACAGGTGAAAGACCCGCTTCGCTTCGATCCGGTCGGATTGCAGCGAACGGCCCGTGATCGGGTTTTGGTCGCCGGGGTGATCCCGGAAAAGCCAATATGCGGTCCGGCGACCGATTCCGTCGTATTCGATCCCATAACGGACTTGCCCGGACCCGCCGGGATATTCGCCGTTTTTCGACTGATCAAGGTGATCAGCTTCAAGGACTTGGAATTGAACCGGAACCGGGAAGCGGTCGGAACGGCGGCGCGGGCGCTTGATCGTGAAGGACTCGCCGCCTTCGATCATGGAACGGACGGCAAGGGACTGAAGCCCGTAAAAGTCCGTATGACCGTCGGCGTCGCAAAAGCGTTGCCATTCTTCGAAAAGGGCGTCGATCTTTTCGTTCGCGTCCTTGTCCTTCGTCTTGGCGCGGGGGCGAATGCCCGTCCCGACAAGGTTGTTCACAAGGACGGAAACCGCGCGGGCGGCGGTCGGGTTGTTCCGGACAAGATCGCGCATCCGGTCCCGAAGAACGGCGGCGGCGGGCGAAATCTCCGCGTCGGCGGACTTGCCGGACGTCGACCAACCGTCGGTCCCCCGGCCCTTCGCCGCCCCGTCATAGGCGCGGGTCATGTTCGCAAGGGCGATTCGCGCCGCAAAACGCTTCGCCGCCCGTTCGGGCGAGAACGTCCCGATCAGGCGGTCGAAGACCCCTAGGCGAACTTGCAAAGGCTTGGACTGCATACCTTATCCCCGACGAAAGCCCGCTTTGCCTGCGACCGGAAGCGGTCGGTTGGACGTTGCGGCGATCTCGCTTTCAATCGCACGAATGCGCGTCAAAAGATCGGCTGCGTCCCCATACTTAACCCGCTTCCCTTCGAAAGTCACTTCCAAAGTTCCGGACGCGAACGCCGACTTCAGCGCGTCCAATTCCGCTTGCGACCATGCCATTTAGAACCAGCCTTTCTTCCGTTGCCCAAGGAACCCCGGCTTCCGGGGCGTTGCGGGCGCGGTCGCGGGGGCAGGGCGCGACGGTTGCCCGGCGGGAAGGACTTCTTTCCGACCCTTTTCAAGTTGGGTTGCCAGTTGGGACCATTTGCGTTCGTCCCAACGGTCAATCCCCATAAGCCAAGCCGAAGCCCGCGCATAGACCCGACAGTCTAGGGCTTCGTTCCGGTCGCGCATTTGCTGCCATTCCAGCTTCGCAAAACCGCGCTTCGTCTTGACGGTCATAAGTTGTTCGGCGGTCAGTTGCTTGACCCATTCCGCAGTCGTCCCGGCGGGAAGGTGAATGAACCCGGACGGATAGACGACGCCTTCCTGAAGGTCTTCGTCGGTCGGGGCGACCAGCCGCAAGAAGCGATAGGTTTCCGACTTGAAGACGGCGGTCGCAATGTTCCAAAGCTGGACGCCGCGCCGAAGCTTCCGCCCGCCTTCGGTCACTTCGACAAAGCTTGGCCCGTCGACGGGGGTTGAACGGTCGAAGCCTTCCCGGCCCTTGATTGCGATAACCTGACCCTTCCCAGCCGCGCGGACCCATGAATAAACCGCGTTCGTCGTCGCGCCGTCGCCGGAGTCGATTGCCAGCCGCGCCAAGCCCATTCGCGCGCCGGACTCATGTTCCCACGTCGTCGACAGGAACCCGGACAGGTCTTTCCAGACTTCAGCGCCCGCCGTGTCGCCCTCAAAGACGACGTGATCGACCAGCCAAGACTCAAGGTTGCGCCCCCAAGCCCAAACGTCGACTTCGATCCGGTCGCGCTGGACGTCCGCCCCGGCGGTCAGAACCAGCGCGCCTTCGGGGACGGTCCCCATTTTCCGGGGTTCGCGGCGTTCGTAAAGGCGTTGCCAGTCTGGCGCTTCGCCCTTTTCCTGCCAAGTCTCGCCTAGAAGGGTGTTTTTCAGGGTCTTCAGCTTCGAATCGTCGCCCGCCGCGTCTTCCCATTTGCGCGCAATATCGGCCCAAGAAAGCCAGCCAAGGGGCGAATAAAGGGCGCTGATATGGAACCCGACGATCCCGGCGGCTTCCGCCTTCTGGCGGACGTCTTCCGGGGCGGTCTGAAGCCATGCGGCCCCGTTCGCTTCGTCCATCATGGCGGTTTTGTGGCGTTCCTGAATCGGTTCGTCGCAATGTTCGCAGATATAGGCAACCGTTTCGGGGCGACCCTTTTCCCATTTCAGGCGTTCGAACTTCAGCCATTGAAGCCCCCCGCAATGCGGGCAAGGGACGTGATAGCGGTTCTGATCGCTCAAATCGAACTCCTTTTCGATCCGGCTTAGGCCCTTGATCGTCGGGGTCGACGCAAGGAAAAGCTTCGAACGGTGGCCGAAGCTTGTCGTCCGGGCTTCCGCAAGGGTGATTGGATCGCCTTCTTCGTCGACGTCGCCCGGATAGGCGTCGACTTCATCTAGGAAGACCCAGCGGGCGGGCATGGATCGAAGACCGACGGCGCTATTCGCCCCGGTCAGAAGCAAGACGCCGCCGGGAAACTTCTTCCCGAAGGTCGTATTTCCGGAATCCCGCGACCGCGCCGCCCGGACCAGATTTCGAAGGACCGGGCTATCTTCGATCAGCGGGTCTAGGCGCTGTTGCGAAAGGCGCTTGGCAAGGTCGACGTTCGGTTGAACGGCAAGGAACGGCCCCGGCGCTTGGTGCATGACGAAGCCGATCCAGTTGTTCCCGGCTTCGGTCGCGCCGACTTGCGCCGCCTTCATAAAGACAACCCGGCGGGCGGGATCGGACGGCCCTAGGGCGTCCATGATTGCGCGCATGTATGGGGTTCGATTGGTCCGATAAGGACCAGCTTCAGACGCGCCCCGCGACGACAAAATCCGGTGACGGTCGGACCATTCGGAAACGGTCAGGGTCGCGTCGGGCGCGATCCCCTGAAGCCAAGCGTCCCGGATCGCGTTCGCGCCGTCGAATTCTTCGATCTGGTTCGGGCTGGCGTCGTTCATCTAAGTTCCAGCTTCACTTCCGACAGGTCCGCCAAGTGCGACCGGATAAACTTGTCCAGAACAAGTTCCATCTTGTGAGCGTCGACGCCCAATTCCGCCGCCATGTTCGCGGCGACGCGGGGCGGCCAATTCATCCAAGAATCGCGTTCACGGCGCGCCAGTTCGAAGACAAGACCCGTCGCCTTCTGGCGGTCGACCAAATCCCCGGCAAGCTTCTGAAGGCGAAGCTTCGCGGTTTGCGCGCGAAGAACTTCGTTCGCGTTCCGGGCGCGAAGGAACGTCCCCGCTTCAGGGTTGGGCGCGCCAGAAGGGGTTCCGGGCGGCGGCGGCGGGACGGGATCGACGTCCTTCAAGGCGTCTTCAACGGCCTTCAGGGCGGCGGCTGGAACGGCCTTGGCGGCGGCGCGGGTCATAGCCCCAACCGTCGCCCCGGCGGCGTGTTGCGCCGCGCCCCGGCGCATTGCCGGGTTAGTTTGGGCGTCCCATTGAAGATCGGCCTTCACGGGGTCGATTGAACCGTCGGCTTCGACGCTGATCCGACCGTCCTTGATCGCCTTCCCGACGGCGGTATGACTCACGCCCCGGCGGCGCGCATATTCCCGCAAGCTGATTCCGATCTTCGCCAAGTCTTCGCCCCTTCCGTCTTCGCCCCCCTTGCATTGGTCCCCATGCTTGCTATATGCTTGCTTATGGTCCCGCCGGGCTTCGCCATTATGGCCGATCCGTCGGGAAAATCTAGGCCAAACGTCAAATAAGGGAAGACCCCATGGCAACTAAGGAAATCAGAACGCGGGACTTTCACGAAGCCGCCCTTCAGGAAATCCGGAATCGGGCGTCGGCGGACGCTGATCGCCGCCGCGAATATGACGACGACCGGGCGCTTTCGAATTGGGCTGAAGGCGCAAGCGTCGACTTTCACCAGTTCGCGTTGAAGCTGATCGACGACGGAATGACGGCGACCTTCCCGGCGCTTTACGAAGGCGACCGCTTCGTCCGCGCCGAACTCATTTCGACCGATTTCGGGCTTTGCTGGCGGCTGGCGGACGTCGAAGCCGATCTGATCGCGCGCCGGGGGAAGCGGTTTATCCCTTGGGCGAAGGGCGGGACAAGCCGGGTTCAAAAGGCGCTTGGCCTTCACGAATGCCGCGCCCGGTTCCCGGTCGAAGCTGAAGTCGAATCCCGTTGCGCCTTTGTCGGGTCGGTCGTCACGTTCGTTCCCGTCAAAGCATCCGTTGAACCCTTGTCGAAGGAAATCGCACAATGACACAAGAAACCACAATCGAAGACCGGATCGCGGCGCGGATCGCGCGGATCGACGCGGCGAAGGATCAGGTCGTCCGGACCCTGATCGTCGATCTAAAGGCGTCGATCCTTGGCGCTGAAGCTGGCGGTCAGGTTGCCAACCCGCTTGAACGCCGCGCGGTCGAAGTTCTGGAACGGCTGATCGGCGTCGCCCCGGCGACCGTCACGCTTCACAAGCCCGCCGCCATGGGGAAGACGACCGATCTTGGCGCGACTTGCGTCGTCGTCGACGACGACCCCGCGTTCGAAGACGGCCCGGTCACGCTGGACGATCCGCGCTTCGCCGCGCATCCGGTCGCCAAGGCGAACGCCGATTCTTGGGCTTCGATCAAGGCCCCGAAGTCGACGCGCCGTCGTCGCCTGACCCGCGCCGAAAAGATCGCGGCGTCCAAAGCGGCGGGGCGCTGATCATGGCGTCGGGATATGAAAAGGCGGACGTCGGGAACCCGCCGGGCGGCGAATGGGCGAAGCCGTCGCGGATCGGGTCGGCGGTTGGGACAACGGTCGTCGTCGTTCTTTCCGTGGCCTATTGGGGCGCGAAGATCGCCGCCCTAGTCGCCATGTTCGGCGGCTGATCTGACCGGAACGATCTTCGGCGGATCGCCCGCAAGCGCGGTCGGGTGAACGATCCCGTCTTCGTCGACATAGACCAGAACCCAATGAAAGCCGGGCGCGGGACGATCCGCCCCGGCTTCTTCGTCTTCGTCCAGATAGGCGGCGGGCGGTTCGTCCCCGTCCGGGACGCCAAGACCTTCAGGCGGGGCGCTGGCGAACGCGCCATGATCGAAGAAGCCGTCTTCAAGCCCGTTCAACAGGTCTTCGACTTCGGCTTCGTCGAACGCCACGACGTCCAGATCGAAGCCTTCTTCCTGAAGCGCCGCCAGTTCCCGCGCCAGCGCCGCTTCGTTCCAGCCCGCGTTCGCCGCGATCCGGTTGTCCGCCAAGATCAGGGCGCGGCGCTGGACGTCGGACAGGTGCGAAAGGGTGATCGTCGGGACTTCGGGCAAGCCCAAGGCAAGCGCGGCGATCAGTCGACCGTGACCAGCGATCAGAACGTCGTCGTCGCCGATCAGGATCGGGTTCACGAAACCGAATTCCGCAATCGACGACTTCAGTTGTTCGATTTGGTCTTCGGGGTGAACGCGGGCGTTCCCGTGATAGGGGATCAGGTCCGCCGGATCGCGCATTTCGACTTTCAAGATCGGTCCTTTCGGATTGCCGGGTCGAAGCCCGGTCGGGGGTCATTTTGGCAACTGGCAACCGGGAATTGCCCGGTTGGAAAGTGGAAACCCAAAGTGGAAACTTTAAGTGGAAACCCAAAAAAAACGTGTCACGCTAGGGACTTAACGCGCTTCCGCCCCCCGCATA
>ERZ724510.1427-NODE-1427-length-13261-cov-5.255414_pt1 | contig 13261 bp, 12 predicted proteins | sample MGYA00376043_ERZ724510 | MGnify/ENA primary metagenome ERZ724510 (study PRJEB28724, sample SAMN07190888) | wastewater metagenome | isolation source: influent of sewage treatment plant in Hong Hong | place: USA: Christiansburg, Virginia | collected 2016-03-01 ... | reverse complement strand
TGGCTGGACGTGAACGGCAAGCGCATGCAAACCGGCAACACCCGCACCATGATTTTTAGCGTGGCCAAGCTGGTGAGCTACGTCAGCCAATTCATGACGCTGCACCCCGGCGATGTGCTGACCACCGGCACGCCGCCCGGTGTGGGCATGGGCTGCAAGCCCACGCCGCGCTTTTTACAAGCGGGCGACGTGCTGACGCTGGGCATCGACGGCTTGGGCGAGCAGCGACAAGACGTGGTCAAGTTCCGCCAAGTGCGCTGAAGGCCTCGGGATTTACCCTCGTTTGAGCTTTTGAGGGCCAATTTGTGGCCCCATGCAGGGTCATTTACCTTCAAAATAGCACGATCGTTCTATTTTGAGATGTGATCGTCCATGAATCCTGAAGTTGTTGCCCTTCGCCGCCTGTTGCCCAAAGGCCAACAAACCAAAGCCACAATCGTGGATGTCGCACTCGGTCTTGCGACGCAAATTGGGCTGGAAAGCCTGAGCATTGGCGCAGTCGCCGAGATGGCGGGCATGAGCAAGTCGGGCGTGTTTGCCCACTTTGGCTCGCGTGAAGAGTTGCAGATATCCGTTGTGCGCGAGTACCACGCCCGGTTTCAGGCCGAGGTGTTCACGCCGTCGCTGAGCGCGCCGCGTGGGCTGCCGCGCTTGCAAGCGCTGTTTGACCGCTGGGTGCAGCGCACGTCGGTTGAAGTTCACTCGGGCTGCATCTACATCAGCGGCGCGGTGGAGTTTGACGACCGCCCCGGCGCAGTGCGCGACACGCTGATCGAGTCGATGGACACCTGGTTGGCTGCCGTGCAGCGCGCTGTGATGCAGGCCCAAGAAGCAGGCCATTTGCGTGCTGATGCCGATCCGCAGCAGGTGGTGTTTGAAATTCACGCATTGATTTTGGCGCTGCACTTTGATGCCCGTTTTCTGAAAAGCCCGCAATCCTTAGGCCGCGCCCAAACAGGTTTCCAGCACTTGTTAGAGCGCTACGCCACCGAGGCAACCGTGGCTGCTGCCCCGCAGTCTGTTTGAGTTTTTCCTTCTGATACCGAGGAGTTCTGACCATGCCCATCTACACCCCGCCGCTGCGCGACATGCAGTTTGTGATGCACGAAGTGCTCAAGGTCAGCCAAGATTTGGCTGCTCTGCCGCGCTACGCTGAAGCCGATGCCGAGACCTTGAACGCCGTACTCGAAGCGGCGGGCCAGTTTGCGGCGGAGGTGGTACTGCCGCTCAACCCCGTGGGCGACCGCGAGGGCTGCCAGCTTGACCCGGTCACGCACGAAGTCACCACGCCCACCGGCTTCAAAGCCGCTTACGCGCAGTACGTGGCCGGGGGCTGGCCTGCGCTCAGTTGCGATCCGGCTTATGGCGGGCAAGGCTTGCCGCTGGTGCTCAACCAGTGTCTGTATGAAATGCTCAACGCCGCCAACCAAGCGTGGACGATGTACCCCGGCCTGACCCACGGCGCTTACGCCGCGCTGCACGCCCACGGCACCGAAGCGCAAAAGCAAACCTACTTGCCGCGCATGACCAGCGGGCAATGGACGGGCACCATGTGCCTGACTGAGCCCCATTGCGGCACAGACCTCGGGCTGATGCGCACCAAGGCCGAGCCAGGGGAAGGCGGCGAAGCGGGCAGCTACCGCATCACCGGCAACAAGATCTTCATCAGCGCAGGCGAGCACGACATGGCCGAGAACATCGTCCATTTGGTGTTGGCGCGGCTGCCAAATGCGCCCGTGGGCATCAAAGGGGTGAGCCTGTTCATCGTGCCCAAGTTCTTGGTCAACGCCGATGGCACGCTGGGCGCACGCAACCCGGTGTACTGCGGCGGGCTGGAACACAAAATGGGCATCAACGGCAACGCCACCGCGCAAATCGTGCTGGACGGGGCCATCGGCACGCTAGTCGGGCAGCCGCACAAAGGCATGCAAGCCATGTTTGTGATGATGAACGCCGCCCGTTTGGGCGTGGGCAACCAGTCGCTGGGCTTGACCGAAGTGGCCTACCAAAACGCGCTGGCCTACGCCAAAGAGCGCTTGCAAATGCGCGCCTTGACCGGCGCGAAGGCCAAAGATTTGCCCGCCGACCCCATCATCGTTCACCCGGATGTGCGGCGCATGCTGCTCACCGCCAAAGCCTATGCCGAAGGCGGGCGGGCGCTGGCCATGTTCTGCACCGTGCTGCTGGACAAAGCGCATTACCACCCCGACGACCAAGTGCGCCGCGACAGCGACGACATGCTCTCGCTGCTCACGCCCATCACCAAAGCCTTTTTGACCGACAACGGCTACCAATCGGCCACGCTGTGCCAGCAGGTGCTGGGCGGCCACGGCTACATCAAAGACTGGGGCATGGAGCAGTTTGTGCGCGATGCCCGGATCAACATGATCTACGAAGGCACCAACGCCATTCAGGGCTTGGACTTGCTGGGCCGCAAGGTGCTGGGCAACAACGGAGCCACGCTGAAAAAATTCGGCAAGCTGGTGGCCGCGCTGGTGGAGCAAGAAGGCGTGAACGAGCAGATGGCCGAGTTCATCAACCCGATGGCCGCGCTGGGCGATCAAGTCAGCAAGCTCACGCTGGAGCTGGGCTTCAAAGCCTTGGCCAATCCGAATGAAGTGGGCGCGGCGGCGGTGGACTATTTGCGCGTGGCCGGGCACTTGGTGCTGGGCTACTTTTGGGCGCGCATGGCGCAAGTGGCCTTGCAGCAGATCGCCGCTGGCAGCACCGACCCGTTTTATGCAGCCAAGCTGCAAACAGCGCGCTTTTACTTCGCCAAGCTGTTCCCGGAGACGGCCAGTTGCATGCGCACCATCCGCGCGGGCAGCCGCTCATTGATGGACACCGATCTGGCCTTGGCCTGAGTCGCGCCACCCCGCTTTGCAAGGAAAGCCTGCCATGTCTGCACCTGTTTCCCGTTTTATGGTCAAAAAAGTTGCCGTGCTGGGCGCTGGCGTGATGGGGGCGCAAATTGCCGCCCATCTGGTCAACGTCCAAGTGCCGGTGCTGCTGTTTGATTTGCCCGCCAAAGATGGCCCCCTCAGCGCCATCGCCCTCAAAGCCATTGATGGCCTCAAAAAGCTCAAGCCCGCGCCGCTGGGGCTGGCTGCTGATGCCGCGCTGATTCAGCCCGCCAACTACGCCGAGCACCTGCCGCTGCTGGCCGAGTGCGACCTGATCATCGAAGCCATTGCCGAGCGCATGGACTGGAAGCAGGCGCTGTACACGCAGATTGCGCCGCACATTGCGCCGCACGCCATCGTGGCCTCGAACACCTCGGGCTTGTCGATTGGCGAACTCAGCGCGGCGCTGCCCGAGGCCATCAAGCCGCGTTTTTGCGGCATTCACTTCTTCAACCCGCCGCGCTACATGACGCTGGTGGAACTGATTGCCACGCCCAGCACCCAGCCCGAGGTGCTTGACCAGCTTGAAGCCTTTGTGACCAGCGGCCTGGGCAAAGGCGTGGTGCGCGCCAAGGACACGCCCAACTTCGTCGCCAACCGCATCGGCGTGGCCGGGATGATGTCCACCCTGTGCGAGGCCGAACACTACGGCTTGACTTGCGACGTGGTGGACGATTTGACCGGCAAAAAGCTGGGCCGCGCCAGCTCTGGCACCTTCCGCACCGCCGACGTGGTGGGGCTGGACACACTGGCCCACGTCATCAAAACCCTGCAAACCACGCTGGACGAAGCGCGTGACCCGTTCTATCCCAGCTACGCCACGCCCGCCGTGCTGCAAACCTTGCTGGAGTTGGGCCAACTGGGGCAAAAGAGCAAAGCCGGGTTCTACAAAAAAGTGGGCCGCGATGTGCTGCGCTTTGACCTAGAGCGCCGCGACTACGTGCCCAGCGGCGACAAGGCCGACGAGGTCTACGCCCGGATGCTCAAAAAGCCCGCCGCCGAGCGCCTGGCGCTGCTCAAAAACAGCACCGGCCCGCAAGGCCGCTTTGTGTGGGCGATTTTGCGCAACAGCTTTCATTACGCCGCGCTGCATTTGGCCGATATTGCGGACAACGCCCGCGACGTGGATCAGGCCATGCGCTGGGGCTTTGGCATGGCGCAAGGCCCGTTTGAGCTGTGGCAAGAAGCCGGTTGGCTGAACGTGGCGCACATGGTGCAAGCCGACATCGACGCGGGCTTGGCCCTGTGCCGTGCGTCGCTGCCCGCGTGGGTGTTCAGCGGGCCGGTCGCCGAGGCGGGCGGCGTTCACACCGCCGCTGGTTCGTGGAGCGCCGCACGCGGCTGCTTTGTGCCGCGCCGCCAGTTGCCGGTGTACCAGCGCCAGCATTTCCCCGAAGCCTTGCTCGGCGAGGCGCTGCCGCGCTTTGCCAGCGCAGGCACCACCGTGCATGAAGACGCGGCCCTGCGCCTGTGGACGCTGGACGGCGACGTGCTCATCGCCAGCATCAAAACCAAGATGCACACCATCAGCCCCGCTGTGGCCGAAGGCTTGGCGCTGGCGGTAGACCGCGCCGAACAAAGCTACCAAGGGCTGGTGATTTGGTCGGGCGACGAACCGTTCAGCGCCGGGGCCGATCTGCAAGCGCTGCTGCCCGCGTTCATGATGGGTGGCGTGGCCGCGATTGAAGAAGTCGAGGCCGAATTGCAGCGCGTGATGCTCAAGCTGCGCTACGCCCAAGTGCCGGTGGTGGCCGCGATGCGCGGGCTGGCGCTGGGCGGCGGCTGCGAGCTGGCGGTGCATTGCGCCCGCCGCGTGGCGCACATGGAAAGCTATGTCGGCTTGGTCGAAGTGGGTGTCGGGCTGGTGCCGGGTGCGGGCGGCTTGACCTACATCGCCCGCCGCGCTGCCGAGAACGCCGCTGCTAGCACCGGCAAAGACCTGCTGCCCTTCTTGACCGAAGGCTTCACCGCCGCCGCGATGGCCAAGGTCGGCACCAGCGCGCTCGAATCGCGCCAACTGGGCTACCTGCTGCCCAGCGACGTGATCGTGCCGCACAAGGACGAGCTGCTGCACATCGCCCTGACCCAGGCCAAGGCGATGCACGCCAGCGGCTACCGCCCGCCGCTGCCGCGCCAGTTCGCGGTGGCCGGGCGCAGCGGCAAGGCCACCATCATGGGCCAGCTGGTCAACATGCGCGACGGCGGCTTCATCAGCGCGCACGACTTCTTGATCGCCAGCCTGATTGCCGATGTGGTCACCGGCGGCGACGTTGATCCCGGCACGCTGGTCAACGAAGCCTATTTGATGACGCTGGAGCGCCGCGCCTTTGGCACGCTGTTGGCGCACCCGAAAACGCAAGAACGCATCATGGGCATGCTCAGCACCGGCAAGCCCTTGCGCAACTGATGGCGGCGATTTTTTCAGGACACTCAACATGACACAGCTTCAAGAAGCCTACATCGTCGCCGCCACCCGCACGCCCATTGGACGCTCGCACCGGGGCTACCTCAAAAACACCCGGCCTGACGACCTGCTGGCCAGCGTGCTGCGCGCCGCGCTGGCGCAAGTGCCGGGCCTCGACCCCGCCGCCATCGAAGACGTGGTTTGCGGCTGCGCCATCCCCGAAGCCCAGCAGGGCCTGAACGTGGCCCGCATCGGTGCGCGGCTGGCCGGGCTGCCGCACAGCGTGGGCGGGCTGACCGTCAACCGCTTTTGCGCCTCGGGCCTCGCCGCCATCCAGATCGCCGCCGACCGCATCCGCGTCGGCGAGGCCGAGGTGATGGTCGCCGCCGGGGTCGAGAGCATGAGCCTCGTGCCCATGATGGGCAACACGCCCAGCCTGTCGCCCGCCATCTTTGCCAATACCGACGACTTGGATCGCTACGGCTTGGCCTACGGCATGGGCCTCACCGCCGAAAAAGTGGCCCAGCAGTGGAAAGTCAGCCGCACCGCGCAAGATGAATTCGCGCTGGCCTCGCACCAAAAAGCCATCGCCGCCATGCAAGCCGGTGAGTTTGCCGACGAGATCACGCCCATCGAGGTGGAAGAGCGCCAAGTCGATCTGGACAGCGCCACCACCACCCTGAACCGCCGCACCGTCAGCCTGGACGAAGGCGCGCGCGCCGACACCACGCTGGAAGGGCTGGCCAAGCTGAAGACCGTGTTTGCCGCACGCGGCACCGTCACGGCGGGCAACAGCTCGCAGACTTCGGACGGGGCTGGAGCCTTGATTTTGGCCAGCGGGGCCGCCGTGCAACGCTTTGGCCTGACCCCGCTGGCCCGCTTTGCCAGCCACGCCAGCCGGGGCGTGCCCGCGCACCTGATGGGCATAGGCCCCATCGAGGCCGTGCCCGCCGCGCTGCGCTACGCTGGGATCAGCCAAGCCGACCTGGACTGGATCGAGCTGAACGAAGCCTTCGCCGCCCAGTCGCTGGCGGTGATGAACACCCTGGGCCTAGACCCGGCGCGCGTCAACCCGCTGGGCGGCGCGATTGCGCTGGGCCACCCGCTGGGGGCCACCGGGGCCATCCGCGCCGCCACCGTCATCCACGGCCTGCGCCGCCGCCAGCAACGCTGGGGCATGGTGACCATGTGCGTGGGCATGGGGCAGGGTGCGGCAGGCATCTTTGAGCGCATGTGACCTCAGCGACTGAGGCCACCACGAGGCCGGGGCACAATCTTGGCGCGGCGCAAGCACGCCGCTGCCCCGCCCCGAGCCTTCAGGAGACACTGCACATGACCGACATCCTCAACCACACCGAAGCCGGTGTGATGACTCTCACCTTCAACCGGGTGGGCAAGAAAAACTCTCTCACCGCTGAGATGTACAGCACGCTGGCCCAGGCGCTGATCCAAGCCCAGTCTGACCCCGCCGTGCGCGTGCTGGTGTTTCAAGGCCACGAAACCGTGTTCAGCGCGGGCAACGACATTGCCGACTTTTTGAATCACCCGCCAGAAACCGCTGATGCGCCGGTGTTCCAGTTTTTGCGCGCCGTGGCCGACTTCAGCAAACCCATGATTGCGGCTGTCAGCGGCCCGGCGGTGGGCATCGGCACCACGCTGCTGTTCCATTGCGACTTGGTCTATGCGGGCGACAACGCCGCGTTTGCCATGCCCTTCGTCAACTTGGGGCTGTGCCCGGAAGCGGCATCCAGCCTGCTGGCCCCGCAAATGTTCGGTTACCACCGCGCCGCCGAAGCCTTGCTGCTGGGCGAACCCTTCTACGCCGAAGCGGCGCTGGAAGTCGGCTTGGTCAACCGCGTGGTGCCGCCGACCGAGGTCAACAACGTCGCGCAAACCGCCGCCCGCAAGCTCGCCGCCAAACCCCTGAGCGCATTGATCGAAACCAAGCGCCTGATGAAGCTGGGCATGACCGCCCGCATCAGCGCCCAAATGGACGCAGAAGCCGCCAGCTTTGGCCGCATGCTGCGCGAGCCCGCCGCCAAAGAAGCCTTCAGCGCTTTTCTAGACAAGCGCAAGCCGGATTTCTCGGGGGTGTGAGCAGCTTTTTGGTCAGGGAACATTCGCCGACCTGAGCTGGTGGCAGCGTCACCAACCGTGAGCTTGGTGCATCAGCCAAGGGTCGCCGAATTTCCCAAGAATGGGGTGGCTAGGCGGTATTGTTCTTGCAACGTTTTCACTGCATTCATGATGCAGCCGTTTAAGGGCTCTTTAACGTTCTCGAGATGACGAATTTGCCAGTTCGCATTGCGCCACTCCCCAGGAATCGCAGCGATGTGCAGATATGGGTAGTTGCCGAGGTGATTTATAGATACAGGGTCATGCGCGACATGTGCTTGGATCAAGTGGCGCAGTTCATCGCTGGAAACGATAGTGAATGTCATAAGAAAGCTTTCCTTCAAAAAACCCAATAGTGGCGTCACGACTCCTTAAGATGAGTTTTTTCTGGGAGCTGGTCGGTAAAATTCCTAGTTTGGTTTCGCTCGAACTGGTTAGAGATGAGATCTCACAGTGCTGTTTTGGAGGATGAACCAGACCCTCAGCCCTTGGGTTTAAGTTGGGAGTGATGTGGACAGAGCTTCCAGTTTTGTCAGCAGCTCCGGCACGTTGCTTTGGACGATGCTCCACAGCACATCATTGTCGATACCTAGGTAGCCGTGGATCAGCCGATTGCGGGTGGCGATGACCATGCGCCAGGGAATGTCCGGGTGGGCGGTGCGCACGGCCTCCGGGATGTGGGTGGCAGCTTCGCCGATCAGTTCTAGGTTGCGCAGTGTGGCGTCGTAGCGCAGGCTGTCGCTGACGAATTGGGCCTGATCCAGCCCCTGCGTGTAGTCCAGCACCTTGCGAGCAAAAGCGCGCATGTCGTTCACGTAGAGCTGCCAGTTACGCTCGTTAGACATGTACCCAGTCCTTTTCGATGTAGGTGCGAAGTTGGGGGCGCAGCGCCACTTCGGTGACCAGATCGACGTCATGCCCGAGCAGGTCTTCCAGGTAGAACTGCACGCCAAAGTACTGGGCCGAGGTGGCTGGCCCGGCAAAGCCGACCAGGATGTCCACATCGCTGTCGCTGCGGGCGCTGTCCCGAGCGGTGGAGCCAAATAGCGCCAGTCGCTCCACACCGTAGCGGCTCTGAAGTTCAGGCTTGCTGCGGCGCAGCAGCGTCAGGGCGGTGATTCGATCCATCCGAAAACTGTACTCCACTTGTCCGGCGCTGTCTTGCCTGTGGCCCCGTGATTTGCCGCTTCCGACACAATGCTTGCCATGACCACACCACCGCCCACCGCGTTCGACCCCGAGTTCATCGAGGGGCTGCACGCTATTTTTGAAGACAAGATCGTGTTCAACCGCGTGCTGGGGCTGAAGATCACCAGCTTGCTGCCCGAGCGGGTGACGGCGCGCATCGACATGAAGCCCGAGCTGGTCGGGCATTACGCCTACGACCGGATTCACGGCGGCGTGATCAGCGCCGGGTTGGATGCAGTGGGCGCGCTGGCGGTGATGGCGGCGATTGGGGCGCGGCACATGGACGAGAGCGCCGCCCAGAGGCTGCACCGCTTTGCCAAGCTGGGCACGATTGATTTGCGGGTGGATTACCTGCGCCCCGGCATCGGCTCGCACTTTGAGTTGCGTGCGCAGGTGCTGCGCCTGGGCTCGCGCGTGGCCAGCACGCGCATGGAGTTTGTCGGGGCCGACGGCACGCTGCTGTCAGCCGGTGCGGGCGCGTACATCGTTTCTTGAGGCTTGATGCGCGGCCCGGTCGCTGCGACGGTTGCCAGGCTTATTCGACGGGCTGCGTCGGCTTGGGAATCGGGCGCGGGCGGCCTTGGTTGTCGATGGCGACGTAGGTCAGCGAGGCTTCAGTCACTTTGATGTACTGGCCTTGCGTGGTGTAGCGCTCGGCGTAGACCTCGACCTGCACCGTGATCGACGTGGTGCCAATGCGGCTGACGCTGGAAAAGAACGACAAGATGTCGCCCACGCGCACCGGCTGCTTGAAGATGAACTGGTTCACCGCCACCGTGGCCATGCGCCCCTGCACGTAGCGCGCCGGGACGATGGAGCCCGCAATGTCCACCTGCGCCATCACCCAGCCGCCGAAGATGTCGCCGTTGGGGTTGCAGTCGGCGGGCATGGGCACGACTTTGAGCACCAGTTCCTTGTCTGTGGGCAAGGGCACGCGGGGCGCATTGACCGGCGTGTAATTGGAATGAATGCCTTGTGGGGCGTGATGACTGCATTCGGTGGACATGGGCACAATCTCCGGTTTACCAGCAAAAGATTGTCCCCCATGCGTCGTCACGGTGAATCTGCCCCCGTCATTGCCCCCGAGCCCGGCGTGCCGCGTTCCGACTGGGCCACGCTCAAACGCTTATTCCCGTATTTGTGGCGCTACAAATGGCGCGTGCTGGCGGCGTTGACTTTCATGATCGGGGCCAAGCTGGCCAACGTGGGCGTGCCGCTGCTGCTCAAAACCTTGGTCGATACCATGACGCCCAGCACCAATCCGGTGGTGGTCGCCGCGCTGGTCGTGCCGGTGGGATTGCTGCTGGCCTATGGCGGGCTGCGGCTGTCAACCACGCTGTTCACCGAGCTGCGCGAGTTGGTGTTCGCCAAAGCCACGCAGGGCGCGGCGCGCTCGATTGCGCTGCAAACCTTTGAACACCTGCACGCGCTGAGCCTGCGCTTCCACCTGGAACGCCAGACCGGCGGCATGACACGCGACATTGAACGCGGCGTGCGCGGCATTGAATCGCTGATCTCGTTTTCGCTGTTCTCCATCATCCCGACGCTGATCGAGGTGGTGATGGTGCTGACCATTTTGGGCGTGAAGTTCGACGTGTGGTTTGCGTGGATCACGCTGGCCGCGCTGGGCTTGTACATCGCGTTCACGGTGGGCGTGACCGAGTGGCGCACCAAGTTCCGGCGCGAGGCCAACGAGTTCGACTCCGCCGCGCACACCAAGGCGGTGGACTCGCTGCTGAACTACGAAACCGTCAAGTACTTCAACAACGAAGCCTTCGAGGCCCGCCGCTACGACGAAAGCCTGGAGCGCCTGCGCCGCGCCCGCCTGAAGGCGCAGACCACGCTGTCGGTGCTCAACACCGGCCAGCAGCTCATCATTGCTACTGGGCTGGTCGCCATGCTGTGGCGTGCCACGCAAGGCGTGGTCGATGGCCGCATGACGCTGGGCGATCTGGTCATGGTCAACGCCTTCATGATCCAGCTCTACATTCCGCTCAACTTCTTGGGCGTGATTTACCGCGAAATCAAGCAAAGCCTGACCGACCTGGACAAGATGTTCACCCTGATGGAGCGCGAGCGCGAAGTGGCCGATGCCCCCGGCGCGCTGCCGCTGGCCATCGACGGCGGGCAGGCCAGCGTGCGCTTTGAGCACGTCAACTTTCATTACGACCCGGCGCGCGCCATCTTGCACGACATCAGCTTTGAGATTCCGGCGGGCAAAACCGTGGCGGTGGTTGGGCCGTCGGGCTCGGGCAAATCGACGCTGGCGCGGCTGCTGTACCGCTTTTACGACGTGCAGCAGGGCGCGATTTTGATCGCCGGGCAAAACATCCGGCAGGTGACGCAGACCAGCGTGCGCCGCGCCATCGGCATCGTGCCGCAAGACACGGTGCTGTTCAACGACACGGTCGAATACAACATCGCCTATGGTCGCCCCGGAGCCAGCCGCGCCGAGGTGGAAGAGGCGGCGCAGTCTGCGCGCATTCACAGCTTCATCGCCTCCACGCCCAAGGGCTACGAGACGATGGTGGGCGAGCGCGGCCTCAAACTCTCAGGCGGTGAAAAGCAGCGCGTCGCCATCGCCCGCACCCTGCTGAAAAACCCGCCCATCCTGATCTTTGACGAAGCCACCTCAGCCCTGGACTCGGCCAACGAACGCGCCATCCAGGCCGAGCTGCAAACCGCCGCCCAAAACAAAACCACGCTGGTCATCGCCCACCGGCTGTCCACCGTGGTCGAAGCCCACGAAATTCTGGTGATGGACGCAGGCCGCATCATCGAACGCGGCACCCATGCCGAACTGCTGGCGCTGGGCGGGCGCTATGCGCAGATGTGGGCGTTGCAGCAAAGCGGCGAGTAAAAACTACTTTTGTGGCGCTAACCACTTTTCCACCAGCCGCACCCAGTAGCTCGCGCCCAGCGGAATCAGCGCGTCGTTGAAGTCGTAGCTGGGGTTGTGCAGCATGCAGGGGCCGCCGCCGTGGCCGATGGCGCGGTGGTCGCCGTCGCCGTTGAAGATGAAGCAGTACGCGCCGGGCTTGGCTTGCAGCATGTACGAGAAGTCTTCCGCGCCCATCGTGGGTTCTTGCACGCGCACGCGCTCGGGGCCGACCAAGTCTTGCATCACTTGGCGGGCGAATTCAGCCTCGGCGGCGGTGTTGATGGTGGGCGGGTAGTTGCGGTCGAACTCGAACTCGCTGGTGCAGCCGAAGGCGGCGCACAGGTTGGCGGTCATCTCGCGCATCCGCGCTTCGATCATGTCCAGCACGTCCAGCGTGAAGGTGCGCACGGTGCCTTGAATCTCGCAAAAGTCCGGGATGACGTTGGTCGCTTCGCCGGTGTGGATCATGGTGACTGACAGCACGCCCGCGTCAATCGGCTTTTTGTTGCGGCTGATGATGGTTTGAAAACCTTGCACCAACTGGCAAGCGACCGGCACCGGGTCAACGGCGTTGTGTGGCATGGCCGCGTGGCCGCCTTTGCCGCGAATGGTGATTTTGAATTCGTTGCTGGACGCCATCACCGGCCCAGGACTGACGGCAAACTGCCCCACTGCGCCGCCCGGCCAGTTGTGCATACCGAACACGGCTTGCATCGGGAACTGCTCGAACAGGCCGTCGGCCATCATTTCTCGCGCGCCGCCGCCGCCTTCTTCGGCGGGCTGAAAGATCAAGTAAACGGTGCCGTCAAAGTCGCGGTGCTGTGCCAAGTGCTGCGCGGCGGCCAGCAGCATGGCGACGTGGCCGTCGTGGCCGCAAGCGTGCATCTTGCCGGGGTGGCGGCTGGCGTGGGCGAAGTGGTTGAACTCCTGCATGGGCAGCGCGTCCATGTCGGCACGCAGGCCAATGGCGCGTTCGCTGGTGCCTTGCTTGACGATGCCAACGACGCCCGTGCGCCCCAGCCCGCGATGCACAGGTATGCCCCATTGACTCAGCTTTTGCGCCACCAAGTCGGCGGTGCGGTGTTCTTCAAAGCACAGTTCGGGGTGCGCGTGCACGTCCCGGCGCAAAGCAGCGATGCCCGCTGCATGGGTTTCGATGGCGGCAATGGTCTTCATGAGGGCAGTCTAGCGAATCTCGATGCCAGCGTCTGCACTGTGGCGGTTGTAGGATCGCCCAACCACTTTGCCTGGGTGCCTTGATTGCATGGACGCTATTTCTCAAACTTCAGTAGTTCGGTGGATTCGACCTGTCCGCTGGATGGCGCTGGTGGCCGCGCTGGCCTTGAGTGCCTGCACCGATTTGGCCTATTACCAACAGGCGGTGGGCGGCCATGTGCGTGTCATGGCTGCGGCGCGTTCTGTGCCTGATTGGCTGGCCGACCCGGCCACGCCCGCCGCATTGCAAGCGCGTTTGGTGCTGGCGCAACACCTGCGACGCTTTGCTGTCACCGACTTGCATTTGCCCGACAACGCCAGCTACCAGCGCTACGCCGATCTGCACCGCCCAGCGGTGGTGTGGAACGTGGTCGCCGCGCCGCCTGATGCGCTGACCCTCAAAACCTGGTGCTTTGTCCTGGCTGGCTGCGTGAGCTACCGGGGTTACTTTGACATCGCCGAGGCGCAGACGCTGGCGCGCACGCTGCAAGCGCAAGGGCTGGAAGTCGGCGTTTACGGCGTCCCCGCGTACTCCACGCTGGGCTGGAGCAATTG
>ERZ724510.1421-NODE-1421-length-13275-cov-4.025265_pt1 | contig 13275 bp, 8 predicted proteins | sample MGYA00376043_ERZ724510 | MGnify/ENA primary metagenome ERZ724510 (study PRJEB28724, sample SAMN07190888) | wastewater metagenome | isolation source: influent of sewage treatment plant in Hong Hong | place: USA: Christiansburg, Virginia | collected 2016-03-01 ... | reverse complement strand
AGACGACACAGTTTTTCACGCAGTCGGTAATTCAAGTCTTCTGCTTGACTGAGTTTGAGTGCCGAGGATTGGCGCTCAATGAGCAAGGCCAAGGCGCGCTCGCGCCGACCAATTAACCGCATGGCCTGATCGATCAAACGAGCAAAGACGATGTTTTCATAAATTCCCCATTCGTCTTCGCTCACCTCAGCCAGCACGCGGGCAGGCTCCACACCACCCAACGTGCGCCGATGCCAGTCCTCGGAGCGTGAAGCCAGACGCTCCAGCGAGCCTGATGCCAAGCGCCGCGCCCGGGATACGGGCAGCACGGTGGAGTCGTAGCGCATACTTATTCGGGGACGGGCAGAAATCTCATGCAAATGCCCCGCGTCCAGCACCCGCTTCAGTTCCCTTTCAAAGGCTGAGGGGTTAGCAAAGTCTGTCAAGTTGTTTGGCATCAGGGGGGCTGGCAAATCCTCCTTGGCGGCGGATTCCACCAATTTAGCCACTGTCAGCACCCCCTGATCCACCAACTGCCAAGCATCAGCCTGATCGGCAGAAATAGGCTCGAAGGCGCTTTGCCAGTGGGCACCCTGCTGATCTTGTAAGTCGCAGCGGGTGCCGCCGTCGCTCCAAAGCACATCACCTACGTTCAGCGCTACCGTGGCATTGAGCGTGACCGCCTCCAGCAGGCTGTAGCGTCCCGGAGCAATAAGGGGCGGCAGCGTCACTACCTCGCCGGTGTGCAGGTCAAACAACTTCATCCGCCACGCTCCAGGCGCTTGATGTCACGCGCAATGGCTGCTAGGCAGCGGGTAGGTTCACCCTCTAATTCGCATTCATTCCACATCTCCCGCAGACGATCCTCAACACGCTTCAAATCATCCGCTTGTACATCGTGGCGGCCCACCACCTTGCCGTCGCGGAACATGCGGCTTTGCAGCAGGTGATCCACGGCCAGCGCTTCACTGCCACCGGCTTCAATCACCACCGGCACAAAACGCTTGAGCTGACGCTCCAACCGATTACCCCAGCCCAATTGAAAATCGTTGGCCAGGGTTTTAGTCAGATCGCTGGCGTTGATGAATCCCATCAAATCATTCACCTGGGGGCGGAATTTTTCGCACACCCGGTCAAACTGCTCTGTCAGGCTGGAAAACGACCAAGTTGTTTCGCTTTTCGGCTTTGCGAGGTTCTTATCGGTGTTTTCCCAGCGCGGTAAATCCAGTACAAACGCACGGTCATGGGTTTTGTCGGCAAAGGCGTGGGTGGTTTCATCTTGGTTGGCGGTGCCAATGAACCAGACGTTTTTTGGCACCCGGATGTCTCGCCCATTGCGCAACAGTCGGGGCATTTCATTGCCTGCGCTTGAGTCCATCAGGTTGATCCACCGATGGGCATCGTCCATTTCCAGCGCGGAGAGAAAATCAGCGAAATACTGCTCAGGGCGCGAGAGGTTCATCTCATCAAGCAGCACGATGTGCACGCGGTCTTTGTCCGCTTCGGTTTGAGCGCGGTACAAGGCTTGCAAAGCATTGCGCTCGTAAAAGCGCTTTTCAAAGGCGTTGTAATAGCCCAGCAGGTCGGCCCGGTCACGCCAGCCAGCTTGCACCGCCACGGTGGTAATTTCACCCCCAATGGCCGCAGAAAATGCGGTGGCCAAACTGGTTTTGCCCGTACCGCTGATGCCTTGGAAAACATGCAACTGGCTCATGGCCAAACCGCCCAAGAAGAGTTGCAGCACATCTTCTTGGAAGAACAGCGGCTTCTCGGGGTTTGCCCAATACAACCGAGCCTGCAAATCTTTCACCAAATGCGCCAGTGTGGGCACATCGTCCGTGTGGGTGCGCACTTGAAGCCCGGGGTCTGCATCCATCGCCTTGAGTGCCGGGAACACAGCGGCAGCCTGCTGACGTGACATCAAATCATCCACCTGTAGGCGCAGGCGCTCGGTTTCCGAGTGCAGCAAGGTGCGGCCTTTTTCCATGACCAGCCTGGTTTTTTCCCAATCCTGCACGGCTGTTACGCTGCGTTGCCAGTCGCTTTCCCTGGCTTTTAATCCCGCCAGTTCGGCGGACTTCTCGTCAAGCTGCTGTTGCAAGTTATCGCGCTGTTGGCGCAGTTCGGCAGGGTCATCCAACTCCGCGCGGCTGCGCAAGTCGGCTAACTCTCGGTCTTTGGTTCGATTGTCGCGGCGCAATTGTTCCAGCTCGGTTGCCAATTGGCCTGGATCTGCACCAGCAGCCGCACGCAAATCCTCCAACTCGTCCAACTCTTGCTGAAGGCGATCGACTTCTTCGGATTTATCCCCCAGTCGTTTTTTAAGCTTCGCCAGTTCGTTTTGCAGCCTTTCACGCTCTTGCTTAACACTATCCTGAACATGCTCGGCTAACGACTTGTGATTTGCCTTCAGCAGCTCCTCGCCGCTGCGCAACTGTTCTTCGCTTCTGGCCAGTTCGGTCAGACCACTTTCCAGTGCTGCTTCACGCTGGCGGATTTCGTCAGCAAACGTTTGGGCTTCTGCGCGGATGCGGTTTGCATCCTCTGCCGCTTCTTCCATCAGTTGCTGACGTTTAGCTTCAATCTCTTGGGCCACGTTGTTGCGCCGAGATTCCAAATCGGCGACTTGTTCGCGCAAGGTATTTAATGAAGCTTCCCGCTCCATCACCAAACCATTGCGAAGCTGCGCTTCACGCAGCACGATTTCTTGTTCCCGAGGAATCAACTCATTGCGCTGACGGGCCAGTTCATCTTGCTGCGCCTGCGCCTGCTTGAAAATTTGCTCCGCCTGATCCGACTTGGCTTGAATTGCCTGTGCTTTTTCATCCAGCTCTTTTTTACTGGTGGCAAGCTGCTGATTTTGTTTTGTACGCTCCTCGTCCAGCGCGTTGCGCTGACGTGATATATCCCCCTTCAACGTTTCGTGCTCTTGTGCGAGCCTTGATTTTTCATCAGAAAAATTCTTAGCTCTGCTTTGCAGCAGGGTGCCCCACTCTGCAAACTGCTCCATGAATGCAGCCATCTGAGTTTTTTTGTCTTCAGGCAGTGTCAGAGATAAATTTTTGATGGCTTCCGCATTCCATTCGGGTGGCGCTTTCTCCAATAACGATGCGGTTTGCTGTCCGGTTGAAATGACCTTTTGTGCAGGCAATTGAATGGCCGGTTGAGTGGGGCGTGAAGGAATAGAAGGCTTTTTGTTTTTTCCCATGATGGTTTTTCGTCTGTGTAAGGTTCAAGCAGAAAAGTAGGTGCGAAACTCGCCCAGCCAATTCAGGCACATGTCGGCCAAGGCCAGTACGTCATCGCGTTGCAAACGGTCGCCGGTGGCATGGCTGCCGTGGTTGCGCAGTTGCAGCGTTTGAAGGTTCAAGCCGCGCAAACCAATGGTGCGTAGCGGGTGGTTGTGGTGATGGTGTGTGGCCAGTAGCGCAGCGACCAGCAGTGCCTTGAAGGCCTGCCCTTGCTGCGTCGCCGCGCCACGAATGGCCCGGCAGGATTGCCCGCCCAGCAACTTGATTTGCGCCGGCGTTAGCGGGTGCTCCACCGGCAGTTCGACCAGCCAATCCTCTGTAGTTTTGCGTGGCCACTCTTTGGGCCACTGGCGGACGTCTGTTTCCCACCGCAACAGCACCCACTGCATCAAGGCTTCAAGCATCGCGCCGCTTTCCGTGGCTAGGCTGGCCAATTGCTCCTGGCGTGGGTGGGCACTGTCTTTGAGGGTCGCCTCCAAGCGCACCACCCGCAGCACCCGTTCACGAATCTCTTGGTGCGGGCGGGTGGATTTGAGCGTTCCCAGCCATTGCTGAATGCGGGCCTCCGCTTGTAGGGTGATTTGCGCTTCCAAATCACGATCTGCTTGGCGTGATGGCTGGGCGTTGAGTTCCAGCCGATCCCGCATGCGAATTTGTAGCGCGAACTCCTGGGGGATCTGCTGCTCCAAAGCCAGCCGCAGGGGTTTCAGTGCAGTACGGACGCACCACGGGTCACTCACCAGCCAGGGCTGGATATCTTGATGAGATGTGTATAGATAGCACCAGACATATCCAAGCTGTGGTGTTTCACCCAGCAGCTCAATCCAGGTTTCATCCAAGTCTTTCCAAGCCAAGGAACCGGCATCATCGGCATCCCGCAAATCGCGTTGGAAATCTCGCACGGCTTTGCGCAAGGCTGCCACATCGGGCGTTGGCTGGGGTTTTCCTACCAATACAAACGGCTGGACTGTGCGACCGGAGTTGCGATCCAGATCAAACGCAGGCCGTCCGGGCACTCTTCCGGGTGAGGGTGTCACCTCAGGCAGGCTGGAGCTTAAACGCGGCAACCACTGGCCGCTGAGCCGGTCACGAAAGGCGTATTTCACTTCCAGCGGCTGGTCAGGGTCGGCCTTACCTTGTAAGGCTTGCTGCCCCTTCTTCGTCACGGTTTGGCGTTGGTCGATCCAACCGCGTGGTTGCAATTCCTGTGCAAGGATGAATGCCACTAGGTCTTTGTCCAGCGCCAATTGCTTGGCCAATTCCGGCAGATCGCGCACACCTGAGGCCAACAAACCCAGGATGGCTTCCTGAAACACGTTGATGCCTGAGCCTGGCGGCGGCACTTGCACCGCCCAGACCTCCATCGGCCAGAGCAGTTCCATGCGCTTGTCGCCCGGCGGGCGACGGTTGCTCTCCCAACGGTAATAGGCTTCAGCCACGGCTCGCCTCCTCATCACACAGTTGCAAAAAAGCGTGCATCTCGGGCACGCAGCGCTGGGCCACTTCACCCCGGAACATCTGTTCATCCCCCACGGCCACCAGCAAGCGCCGCTGGCGGCTCATGGCCACATTCAGGCGGTTGGCTGAGCGCAGGTGGCCGTACCGCCCACTGGCTTGGCGCTCGAAAGCCTCGTCGGCTTCGTCTTGATGTGCCGGAAGGTTCACCGCTGCACGGTTGCTGCGCACTGTGGAAAGTAGCACCACGTCAAACTCTTTGCCTTGGAAGGCATCCACCGTCCCGATGCGCAGGCGCTCTGCCCCGCTCGGGCTAGTGGCAAATGCCGGAAGCACTCGCCAGCCTTGTTCCGACTTCTCGCTCAAGCCCAGGCGGGCCAGTGCTTCGAAGATGGCATCGCGCTGGGCGGCGTAGAAGGTGATGACCCCCAAGCTCATGTCGGCAGGCAACTCGTCCAGCAAGCGTTTGACTTCCTGTGTCACCCGCTTGGCCTCCACTACGCGGCGGCGGCTGGTGCCGTGGCGTTCTTCCCGTCCTTGATCGGCGGGCACATCAATCCAAGCAGCAACCGCCGCCCCAAAACCTGGCACCGTGGGTGCGAAATCGGATGCGGGTCGCCCCGACTTCACGGCACCCAACCCTGGACGCTCATAAAACCACTGGCTGACGAAATCTCCGAGCCGGGGATGCATGCGGAACTGGGTATCGAGCATCACCACGCGGGAAAAACCATCATCGGCCCGGCGCTGCTCCAGTTGACGGCACAGGCGTTCAAACAGGCTTTGCTTGTAAACATCGGAATCCACCTGTAGGCCTCGCTCGGCGTGGATCTCTTCTTCAATTTCGCTGTCCAGCAAGTGTGGCAACTGGCGCGGGTCACCCACTAGGATGATGCGCCGCCTAGCCAGGGCCATGGGCACAAACAAGTCGAGCGGGTTGGCACGCGCAGCTTCGTCAATCACCACACTGTCAAAGCGCAGGCCGGAGAGCACGTCTTCGCTGCCATCTTTCAGCAGGGCCATCTGGCGGCTGGCTGCTTGCTGGCAGGTCGCACCTACTACGCTGCTATAGCGTTCCACGGCGGCCTTCACGCGTTCTGGTTGTTCTTCCAGCGCGCTGGCGTAGCGCGTCAGCACCGCAGGGCGACTCAGCCGGGTAGCGCTGAGTTTTTCGGCAAGCTCCTTTTCCAGCTCCTTGAGCTGTTTCATCATGGGTTCAGGCAAACGGCTGCGTTGTGCGACGCTGAGTTCGGTGGGGCGCAGACGATCGAGTAGTTGTTTTTGCAGCTCTGCTAGCTTTGGCAACAACTCGGGAGCCGCGTCGCGTGTTGAGCGTGCTCGCTCTAGCAATGCTTGGTCAGTCGTGGACAACAAGCCAGGATGTGTTCCTAAAGAAGCTTGTATTTGGGTAGCCTGTTGCTGGCCGTCGTCCAGAAAACTCTCTGGGAGCGTGCGCAATGCCCGCACTTGGCGGCGGTAGCGTAGGCGCTGGCGTTCGTTCAACCCACCTTGTGGTGTGCTAGTTGATTCACTTTCTTGGCGTGCATCCAGCCAGTTGTCCCACCACTGGCTGGGCAACCGCAGCCGTACACGCTGGGCCAGTTGCTTTAGCAGTGTTTCCAGGCGATCCAGCTTGGCTGGCCGCACTTCTGGCAAGGCACCAAGCACCTGCAAAGTGGTCAGTAAACCCTCAAGCTCCAGCAACGTGACGTAATCAGGCTGCGTCTGAATGGCCTGCTCGCACTGCACGCCCACGAGTTCAAGCTGCCGTGCACACCAATTGCGCACCGGGTTAGCCCCTTCTCGGCGGCGCGATCCGCCGATCTTGATGGCGGGCAGGCCGTACACGTCGGTGCGCTCCAGCGCGTTTTCCACCGCGTCGTGTTGGTAGCTGGAGATGAGCACTTGCTGAGCCAGCATCTGGCCCTGGTTGTCTTCCGAGAGTCGGCGCTCCAGCGCCGCAATGACCTGGGTCTTGCCCGTGCCGGGCGGGCCGATGATGATGGCGATGTCCGGGGTGTTGAGTGCTACCTTTAGAGCTTCGGTTTGGCGGTCGGTAGGTTTGCCTTGATGGAAGCTGGCGCGGGCATAGGGCGTGAGAGCCTCCATTTTGGAGGGGCGCTGTGTCGGGGTTGGCAGGTCTTGCAATAAGGCTTTGAGCGTTGGTACACCCTGCCCTGAATCGATCAGTTGTCTGGCCTTGATGCGCCTCTTGTGGGCGGTGCGTTGCCCGGCCAGTGACAGGTAGACATAACCCTCTTGGGGTGGGCGTTCACGTCTGTTGGTTTCTAGCACCAGCGTTTGGCCGCGCCAAGTGATGCTGCCGCGCAAGGTGTTGCGGGGTTGCTCAGCGGTGGGGTCTTGGTGGTGTTCTGCGTGCCAATCCGGGGCTGTACCGCTGACCTCGGCCTGTTCATCTGAGCCTGCCAGCGCTTGCCATTGCTGCCACCAAGCCTGGGCCGCTTGGTGGTTTCCCAGCAAACGCCAGCCCTCGCCTTCGTCACTCAGGGTTTCAAAGCCAGTGCAGTGAAACGTGCCAATGTCTGCCGCCTGCCTCAAGGCACGCTGCCATTCCTTGGTGCCGTACAACTGCCACAGCTCTAGGTAGCTGCCAAAGCTGCTGCTGGCAGCCTGCACGGTAAAAAAAATCTCGGCAGAGGTGGGCGCCAAACCCTGCTGGGCGTCGATAAACCCAATCTGCCCTTCGATGAGCACAAACGCCTGATCCGGGTTGTGCTTACGGGCGGCCACCCGCTCTACCCACAACACGCCCGCTTCGTCCCGGCGCAGCTCTAGCGTGTGTTTTCGGCCCAACCACTGCAATTGGTTGGGCATCACCCGCTCGTGGATGGCGGACAGAGCGCGTGCCTTGCCGCCACCCTCAGGCGAGCCTTGCAAAAAAAACTCCTCTGTTAGCCAAGCCATTGCGGCTGCAACTGTCGCGCTGGGAATGTGTCGGCTTTGCTTCAGTGCGTCGGCGGTGCGGGTGTCCACTGCGATCTGCCCGGCCCAATCGGTCAGCACCTCCTGCGGTAGCAGGTAGCGCAGACTCACCCGGTCGGCCTTTGGTGTGGTCATATGCCAAAGCACTAACGGGTTCTGGGCCTGATAGGCCAGCGGCCCGGAACTGGCCGTACTGGCCAAGGTGACGATGCACTCACCTTGGCGCATCAGCAACTGACCATTGTTGGCCCGCACAAGCACTTCGCCGGCTTGCCAGTCGCTGGGGTTGAGCTTGGGGCCTTGTACCTGCGCTTGCAGCACCTCGCGGGAGAGGAGAGGAACTTCTTCGAGTTTCATCCTGGCCTCACCACTTGAAGAGCCACAGGTCGTGGGTTTGATCTGGCTCACCCAGATGTAAGCCGTAGTTCAACCCGGCTTGTGGCAACTCGATCCGGCCACGCACCCGAGTCAGTTCCCTGTTGCCCGAGGTTTGGAGATGCAGCTTTTCTTGACCGGTGGGGCGCAGCTCCAGCACGCTTCCATCCAACGTCAGTTCAACGACCGGAGGGCTGTCGGCATAGGTCGATGATCCCGGTGGAGCTGCATGCAGCGTGACTGCTTGATCCCCAAGCACCATGCGCCACCCCGTGTCAATGAGCCGTTCTTTGGCGGTAGTGGCCTCGGGCAAATCACGCTTGGAGCACATCAGGTGGTGCACCAAGCGCAGCCAGTGAGTAGACGTTGTTCTACGCTCACAAAAAGGGCACGCTAGCGCCTTATTCCAGAAAAACCCACTTCCACAGTCCTGGTGTTTACAGCGCACCAGTAGTGCATGGGCAGACTCAAACGCCTCGGCCCATTCGGCCATGAGCGGGCGCTGTGCTGCGTCTTTCAAGCCTGCATTGAAGCAGCGTTCAAACAGCGATTGCAACGCCGGCGTGAGCACCATGTCCCGAGAAACGCCGTTTTCCGCACGGTTGCTGTCATCGGTCGGGTGATCGATCCAAGGCAGATCCCCACGCAGTGCCCGGTCTTCCAGTTCCGGTTCGCTATCCGCCAGAAAGCCGCTCTTGAGCGGATGCAGCAGCGTGAGCAACTGGAAGGCCATTACGGCAAAGCTCCAGATGTCGGTGTAGGTGCTGATGCCCAGCTCGCCGCGCAGCAGCTCGGGCGCGCCGTAGTCGGGCGTGTAGATCTGCAAGCTGCTGTTGCGCACCGCGTAGGTAAGGTTGTCGCAGTCGATCAGCCAGACCTGCGCATGTTCATGGCTGCTGGAGACGAACACGTTGTTGGGAGAGAGATCTCCATGAGCGATCCCCACCCCATGCAGCTTGGCCAGCACCCGTGCCAAGCGCGCCAGCAAAGCCATGCGGCGCTTGAGCCCACCAGTGCGCGCAAAGCCGCCTAAGCCATCGCCGTCGAGCAGGGCTTGCTGGCTGGTTTCCAGTAGTTCAGCTAGGGGCACCAAACCGTCCATCAACTCCATCACATACCCAGGGCGGGAGCCTGCCAGCAAGGTTTTGGGCATGGCCAGGGGGAAAGGAGCGCCATCGCCCATGCGCAGGTCTTCAATCGGCAGGTAGCGCAGCTTGTCCAGTTGCTGCCGCCAGGCCAGCGCCTTGGGATCCGGATCCTTGTGCCGAGAAATCTTCAACAGTAAACGCGGGTGTTCTTCGATTCGAACCACTAGCCCCTGGCCACCTTCGGCTAGCTTCCCGCCCAGCACATACACATTCTCGTATCCATCACGCACGGCCTGTTTTTTCTTGGCATCAGTCGGAACGCCATCCCTGTCGTTGCTTGTTGTCATTGTTTTCAGTCCTTGTAGATCACGGCTAGCGTTTTGTCGTCGCTGTGGCCTGGTGTGGCCCAGTTCAGCAGCTCGTGCGTCAGCCAGCGGCGGCCTTGCCGTCGGCTGCGTATTTGCAATTGGCGGTGCAGCGTTTGTAAAAAGCCCGGCAAAGTGGCTGTCGGCAGGTCATCGGCCACGCCATCGGTCATCAATGCCACCAAGTCACCCGACTGGCTTAGGCAAAACTGCGCCGTGTGCCAGGCTGACCATTGCTTGTCCACACCCAGCGCCTGGGTCTGGTTGCCAAAACCACTGCGCTCGGGTGTGAACACACGAATCTGCCCAGCGCAGCGCGCCACGATCAAACCGTCGCCAATCTGCCAGGTGTTCACCTGCCCGTTGGCACTGCAAGCTGCCATCAGCAACGTGGTTGCTGCCTGTGCTGGTTGATCATGGCCAGGGCGCTTACGCAGCCAGCGGCGATACAACTCGGTCGCCAAAACACGGGCATCAGGAGCGAAGGATGCTTGAGCAGCGCATTCACGCAAACAAGCCTGTGCGGTTTGCACAGCAATACGCGAGCCGCGTGCGCTCAAAGGTCGGCTGCCCAGTCCATCGGCTACCGTAGCAATCCACCCGCCGTGCCAACCCTTGAGGCTCAGCGCATCTTGCCCCAGCTCGCCTGCATCCAAATGCGCCGGGCCGGTGACGCAAACCCCCGCTGCGCGCAGCATTCAGAGGTCGTCCAGATCAAGGTCATCATCCAGCGCATCGGGCACCAGCTTGAGCGTTTGGATTTGATCTGGCGTGGTGCTGGTGGAGCGAGCCACCACGCTCATAGTCACAGCACGGAAGAAGCGCACGATGTCGCGTGCGCCATCGGCTTGGAAGACCGGTGCTTCGCGGTCGTTGGCGAACTGGGCCAGCATGTCGGTGTCGGCATCCGCTCCGATAGCCATGGCAAAGCGGGTTGCTTTCTGAGCGCGCTCGCTGCCCTTGAGGGCACTCAAAGGCCCTTCCCAATTGTCCGTTGGAGCCCCATCCGACACCAGCACCAGCACTGGGCGATAAGCCCGTGAAGGCACCCGCTCCTTGTCTTCCAACCATTGGCGCGCCAACGTGAAGGCTTGGCCCATCGGCGTGGGGCCGCTGGCGCGCAGCGTCTCCATACTTTCAACGCGGTGAGCGGCTACGACAGGCAGATGCTCTTTTGCCCCATCGATGCCGAAGGTGATAAGGCCCACCTGAATCTCAGCCCGCAGGCGGGATTCCTTGGCAAAGCTTTCGATCATGGCCTGCAAGGCCTGGTTGAGCGTCTCAATCTTCTGGTTTTCGGTCATGCTGCCGCTGACATCGGCCAGCACGATCACCGGCAAGGGGCGGGGTTGAGGCGCAGCAAAGCCGCCGAGCTTGGTCGCAGTGTTCTTACCTGCGCTGGCTTCTTCCCGGATACGGGTGGTGCTGGAAAGTGTGAATGAATGGGTCATGGTGAACTCCTTGAGGTTTTGGTTTTCTGATCAATGGTGCAGGCGGCGTATGTGCGAACGCCGCAAGCGACGTGGCTGTGCTTGGATGGCGTGCAAATCATGGTTGCGGTACGTGGTGATGACGATGCCCTCCTGGGTTGCCAGCACCTGCAATCCGGCCAAGTGGGCCAACTGAACGCCTTGCAAGGCCCAGCGTTCGACTTCCTTGTGGCCGACGACGTGGAATTCCACGCCACGTGCATGTATGCACCGACCGTAACGCAGCACTTGCTGTACATCGCTGATGCGAATGCCGCGTTGTTGCATCCGGGTGCAGGCGTGCATCGTGAGGGCGAGTGGGAGAGGATGACCCGCTGGGTGATCTGATGAAGATGGCTGAAGCATGAGGGACTCCTTGTCGGGGATATTCTCTTATTGCGAAAGTTGTGCCACCTGTGTAAATTCAAATTTACGTTTAAATTCAATGACTTGTGTTTTTGTTTCGGGTTAAGAATTCAGAATTTCCTGAATTTTGTGTTTTTTTCTGAATCTCCTCGTCCATGCCCAGCCGTCTGAGCCAGTCGGTCAGGGTTTGCTGGGTGTTGAGTCCCAGCAAGTAGGCGGCTTCTTTGCGACGTGCAGTTTGATTCAGTGCGCGACGTAGGTAGTGCCTGGAAATTTCATCCAGCAAGGCGGGTAGACTGAAGCCCCCTGCGATGGGACGATCCAGCACGCTCTGGTTGGTTGGTTTGACGTGCAACACAGCGGCATGCACATCTTCAGCCTGAATTTGCGGCCCTCGCGACCAGATTGCAGCACGCAGCAAGGTGTGATACAGCTCACGCACGTTGCCCGGCCAGGCGTGACGGAGTAGGGTCTGACGCGCCTGCGGTGTCAGCTCCTTTTGCTCACCCTCGGGGCGGTCGGCGGCTTCGCGGTTGAACTGCTGTAGAAATTCATCGAGCAGCATCTCCACGTCACCAGGGCGATCACGCAGCGGTGGCAAACGCAGAATACCCACCGCCAAACGATGAAACAGGTCTTCCCGAAAACGCCCGCTGGCCACATCGGTCATCAAGTCCCGATGCGTGGCGGCTAGGATACGCACGTTTATCGGCTCAGACTTGGATGCACCCACTGGGGTGACTTCCTTCGACTGCAAGGCCCGCAGCAGGCGCACCTGGGTGTCTGCTGGCAAGTCACCAATTTCGTCCAGAAACAGAGTGCCGCCTTCTGCACTGCGAAAGTGCCCTTTGCGAGCACTGGTGGCGCCTGTGAAAGCCCCCTTCACATGCCCGAACAGTTCGGAGCTGGCCAGCTCCGGGCTGAGAGCACCGCAGTTGATTGCAACGAATGGTGCATGTTTGCGTGGACTGGCGGCATGAATGGCCTCGGCAAACAGCTCTTTGCCGGTGCCGGTTTCTCCCAGGATGAGTACAGGTACATCAAACCCGGCGACGCGCTGGGCCGCATCAATCTGCTGGCGCATCACCTGACTGCGATGCACGATCTTGGCGAACTCCGGCCGGATCGGCTTGGCGTTGGCGAGCCGCTCGATACGTAAGGTGCTGCGCTGTAGGTATTCCGGCAGGAAGTCGTCCGCTAGGTTGAAGTCGAAATCCACCGACTCCAGGCCGTGCTCACGCGAGGTCTGGATCAGTTGCGCAGGGAAACGCGTCTTGGCCAGCATGATCCAGATGGCGGTCATGGCCGGGGTGCCTGGACTGAGGTGGAAAGTCAGGGCGACATCATCACGAGGTAGGCCGATTTCACTGAGATCGGTGCATACCTCGGTGTAGATTGAGGCGTAATTGGTCGGACTTTTCAGCGTGATGGCACGCAACTCAATCCGTTCCTCTGTACAGCCTGTGCGTTGCAGTAGCCACTGGCGGTATGGTTCGGTGGTCGTAGAACCGTAGTTGGTTAGCAAAACCACGCGGTCGAACTGTCGCTGATTCAATGCGGTTGCCACCGGCCCGAGTCCAGCAGTTTGATGGCCCTCTGCCGCTTCGTGATCGGTTCGCCCCACCCAGGTTACCAACCATGAACTACCCGTTCTCATGCCTGTACTCCCATGAACACAATTGTTTTCCGTGCTTATGGGGGAAGGATACCTGTGTGGGCATTGATTTCTGGTTGCTCCATTACCACTGCCCTGCGTTACTTGCGCTATAGCTGCTGACCCGGCGCACCGCTGGCTGCGCGACTTGGTATGGGCAGTCTGCCAAGCACCCGTCAGACTGATGGCGAAGCACTGGTCGATGAGGCCGTGCTGGCCGCCCCGGCTCGCGTCACCATCACCTGGTCGATACGGTAGCTGTCCACGTCCAGCACCTCGAACTTGTAGCCGCCCCAGCTCACGCTGTCGGTGCGGCGCGGCACGCGGCGC
>ERZ724510.1418-NODE-1418-length-13291-cov-14.373753_pt1 | contig 13291 bp, 10 predicted proteins | sample MGYA00376043_ERZ724510 | MGnify/ENA primary metagenome ERZ724510 (study PRJEB28724, sample SAMN07190888) | wastewater metagenome | isolation source: influent of sewage treatment plant in Hong Hong | place: USA: Christiansburg, Virginia | collected 2016-03-01 ... | reverse complement strand
CACTTTTGGGCCGTATTCCGCCAGGCAGAGTGTGGCGCAGAACAGGATATACAGCGCGCCTTCGCTGGCGTCGTAGGCGGTCAGGGTGTTGCGGTTGGCGTTCATGAAGCGGTCGGTGAATTTCAGCATCCATTTTCCGCGCGGCACCTGGCTGGAGAGCAGGGCGCTGGCGTGCTGGCTGGCTTCGACTTCATCCACCCAGTCGATCAGCGTCAGAATGTCATCCAGCATGGCTTCGCCGGCTTGGTTGTCTGCTTGTAGTGTCCGTTGCAGGTCGGCAAAGCCTTCGGCCAGGCGTCCACCGTTCAGGCCAACGGGGGCGCGGGTTTGTGGGTCTGGGGCAATGCCGCGCAGCGCCGGGGTGTTGGGGCAGTAGATGGCGTAGTCTTGCAGGGTTTGCATTAACTGGGCGGCGGGGTTGTTCTCGGCCAGTTCCACCCGTTTCAGTGCCGCCAGCCCGGCTTTGGGGTTGAGCGATTTGGTTTGGCTGCGCACGCCGGCAGAGACGATATCGCGCTTGCCATCGTTCAGGGTTTCGGTTTTGTAGGCCCAGGCGGGCTCTGGCGCATCCAGCGGGTTGAGCAGGGAAACGCGATAGGCCGCCTGCTGGCTGGTGGTGATGTCCATGCTGATGTGTGGCGGGGTGCGCAGGCCGGCAAACGAGGTTTTGTATAAGCGCGGCGTGCCGGCGCGCACACCTCGGCGCAGCAGGCTTTCGTCGTCCACCACGCCGCTGGCCGCCGCGCCCAGCACGCCCAATGCTTCCAGTACATTGCTTTTGCCCACGCCATTGGCACCAATCAAGCAATTGACCCGGCCAAGCTCCAGCTCAAGATCGGCGATGGATTTAAAGCCTTGGATTTTTAGGGTGCGCAGCATGGAGCAAGCCTTTGGGATTCAAAAAAAGCCACACAGCCGCTGGCACATGCGGTGTGGGATGCGGCCAGTATATGCCGTTCACCTCCGTCCGCGAATCCCACCCTTCTTCCTTGCCTCCTCGCCCCCCATGCACTACAACCCAGGCAGCGCTGTGCGACAGCCGACACGGCGATGTCGGCATTCTGACCACGGCTGACGCATCTCCTGCACATGTTGCGCTGCCGCAAAGTTGCGGGAGGGGGGTAAAAAAAGGTACAATCTGAAAGATTGTCAAAACGGGACGGGCGTGAAACGCCTTGTCCCGTTATTCGCATCAAGCCTTCAAAAACACACGTATCAGGAGCAGCCAGTGTCCACGATTCCCGCAATTCTTGCCTTGGCTGACGGGACCGTTTTTACTGGTCGCGCCATTGGCGCGGCCGGACATACCGTCGGTGAAGTGGTGTTCAACACTGCCATCACCGGTTATCAAGAAATTCTGACCGATCCGTCTTATACCCGTCAGCTGGTCACGCTGACTTACCCGCATATCGGCAATGTCGGGGCTAACGCAGAAGACACCGAATCGCGCGGCGTATTTGCCGCCGGTTTGATCATCCGCGACCTGCCCTTGCTGCATAGCAATTTCCGTGCTCAGGAGTCGCTGGGGGATTACCTCACCCGCACCGGCACGGTGGCCATTGCCGATATCGACACCCGCAAGCTCACCCGCATCCTGCGGGAAAAAGGCGCGCAGGCTGGCTGCATCATGGCCGGCGAGGTGGATGCCGCCAAGGCGGTGGCGCTGGCCCAGGGCTTTGGCTCGATGGCCGGGCAGGACCTGGCCAAGGTGGTCAGCTGCACCGAGCCCTACGCCTGGACCGACCGCGAATGGGCGCTGGGCGAGGGGTATCGCACCCAGACCCACCCACAGTATTACGTGGTGGCCTACGATTTTGGCGTGAAGCACAACATCCTGCGCATGCTGGCCGAACGTGGCTGCAAGGTCACGGTGGTACCGGCACAAACCCCGGCTGAGCAGGTGCTGGCGTTGAATCCGGATGGCGTGTTCCTGTCCAACGGCCCCGGCGACCCGGAACCGTGCGACTACGCCATTGCCGCCATTCGCCAGATTCTCGACACCCGTCTGCCAGTGTTTGGCATCTGCCTGGGCCACCAGCTGCTGGGCCTGGCCGCCGGTGGCAAAACCAGCAAGATGAAGTTTGGCCACCACGGTGCCAACCATCCGGTGCAGGATCTGGACAGCAGCCGGGTGATGATCACCAGCCAGAACCATGGCTTCCAGGTGGACGAAACCAGCCTGCCGGCCAATGTGCGCGTCACCCACCGCAGTTTGTTTGACCACACCGTGCAGGGCATTGCCCTGACCGACCGCCCGGCGTTTTCTTTCCAGGGTCACCCGGAAGCCAGCCCAGGCCCGCACGACGTGGCGTATCTGTTTGACCGCTTTACCGCTGCCATGCAGCAGGCTCGCGCCTGAGGCTGTGATGGCTTGATGCCGCCGGCGCGCTTGCGCGCCGGTGTTGACCGGTGCAGGGGCGGCAACGCCCCTGCACCAGATTAAAGGACACACTGCCCATGTTTGGGATTACCGATTTGCCTACTTATCTGCTGGGCACCCTGTTCATCGTCCTGCTACCCGGCCCCAACTCGATTTACGTGTTGTCGATTGCCGCGCAGCGCGGGGTGCGCGCCGGGTTTCAGGCGGCCAGTGGCGTGTTTGTCGGCGATGCCATCCTGATGCTGTTGTCGGCCACCGGGGTGGCGTCTATCCTGCATACCCTGCCGGCGCTGTTTATCCTGCTCAAGTATGTGGGCGCAGCCTATCTGGGCTGGATTGGCCTGAACATGCTGCGCGCCGCCTGGCGCGGCTGGCGGCATCCGGCCCCGGCGTCGCAGGCATCCGCTGCGCCGATGCGCGAGCAGGACAGCCGCCATCCGATGCGCAAGGCGCTGGTGATCAGCCTGCTGAATCCCAAGGCCATTTTGTTTTTTATTTCGTTTTTTATCCAGTTTGTCGATCCGGCCTATCCGTATCCGGCGCTGACCTTTCTGGCGCTGGGCGCGATTGTGCAGTTGTTCAGCCTGACTTACCTGACCGTGCTGATTCTGCTCGGCGTCAGGGTGGCTGATGGCTTTCGCCGCCGACGCAAGCTGGCCGCGTCGATGACTGGCGGCGTTGGCGCGCTGTTTGTCGGCTTTGGCGCCAAACTCGCCAGCGCCAGCCTGAACTGACCCTCCCGAATTCATATTGATTGTGTAGAGTGCAAGAATGCCCAAACGTACAGACATCCAAAGCATCCTGATTATTGGCGCCGGCCCCATTGTGATTGGCCAGGCCTGCGAATTCGACTATTCCGGCGCTCAGGCGTGCAAAGCCCTGCGTGAGGAAGGCTACAAGGTCATTCTGGTCAACTCCAACCCGGCCACCATCATGACCGATCCGGACATGGCCGACGTGACCTATATCGAGCCGATCACCTGGCAGATGGTGGCCAAGATCATCGAAAAAGAACGCCCGGATGCCCTGCTGCCCACCATGGGCGGCCAGACCGCGCTGAACTGTGCGCTGGACCTGGCGCGCAATGGCGTGCTGGAAAAATTTGGCGTGGAAATGATCGGTGCCACCGAAGAAGCCATCGACAAGGCCGAAGATCGCGGCAAGTTCAAGCTGGCGATGGAAAAAATCGGCCTGTTCTGCCCGATGTCGTTTGTGGCCCACACCATGGAGCAGGCGCTGACCGCGCAGGCCCAGGTGGGCTACCCGACGCTGATTCGCCCGTCGTTTACCATGGGTGGCTCGGGCGGCGGCATCGCCTACAACAAGGAAGAGTTTGTCACCATCTGCGAACGCGGCTTTGAAGCCAGCCCCACCCACGAACTGCTGATTGAGCAGTCGGTGCTGGGCTGGAAAGAGTACGAGATGGAAGTGGTGCGCGACCGCAACGACAACTGCATCATCATCTGCTCGATCGAAAACTTCGACCCGATGGGCGTACACACCGGCGACTCGATTACCGTGGCCCCGGCGCAAACGCTGACCGACAAGGAATATCAGATCATGCGTAACGCCAGCCTGGCGGTGTTGCGTGAGATCGGCGTGGATACCGGCGGCTCCAATGTGCAGTTTGCCGTCAATCCGGACAATGGCGAGATGATCGTCATTGAAATGAACCCGCGCGTGTCGCGCTCCTCGGCGCTGGCGTCCAAGGCCACCGGCTTCCCGATTGCCAAGGTGGCGGCCAAGCTGGCGGTGGGCTACACCCTGGACGAGCTGAAAAACGACATCACCGGCGGCGCTACCCCGGCGTCGTTCGAGCCGTCGATCGACTACGTGGTCACCAAGATTCCGCGTTTTGCCTTCGAAAAATTCCCGCAGGCCAACGACCGCCTGACCACCCAGATGAAGTCGGTGGGCGAGGTGATGGCCATGGGCCGTTCGCTGCAGGAATCCATGCAAAAAGCCCTGCGCGGCATGGAAACCGGCCTGTCTGGCCTGGATGAGCGTTCGACCGACCGCGAAACCATTACCCGCGAGCTGGGCGAGCCGGGGCCGGATCGTCTGCTGTACGTGGCCGATGCTTTCCGTATTGGCATGAGCGCGCGCGAAATCTTCGACGTGTGCAAGATCGACCCGTGGTTCCTGGCCCAGCTGGAAGACCTGGTGGCCGAAGAAACCGCGCTCAAGGGCCAGAAGCTGGACAGCCTGGACGCCGACACCCTGCGCCGCCTGAAGCGCAAGGGCTTCTCCGACCGCCGTCTGGCCGTCTTGCTTGGCACCGACCAAGGGGCGGTGCGCAACAAGCGCTGGGCCAACGGCGTGCGTCCGGTGTACAAGCGGGTGGATACCTGCGCGGCAGAATTCGCCACCAATACTGCTTATATGTACTCGACCTATGAAGAAGAGTGCGAAGCGCAACCGTCCAGCCGGCAAAAAATCATGGTGCTGGGCGGCGGGCCAAACCGCATTGGCCAGGGCATCGAGTTCGATTACTGCTGCGTCCACGCCGCGCTGAGCCTGCGCGAATCCGGCTTTGAGACCATCATGGTCAACTGCAACCCGGAAACCGTGTCCACCGATTACGACACTTCCGACCGCCTGTATTTCGAGCCGTTGACGCTGGAAGACGTGCTGGAAGTGGTCAATGTGGAAAAACCCATCGGCGTGATCGTGCAGTACGGTGGCCAAACCCCGCTGAAACTGGCGCGCGCGCTGGAAGCCAACGGCGTGCCCATCATCGGCACCACGCCGGACATGATCGACTGCGCCGAAGACCGCGAACGCTTCCAGAAGATGCTGCACGCGCTCAAGCTCAAGCAGCCGCCCAACCGCACCGCGCGTGACCCGCAGGAAGCCATCCGTCTGGCGGCTGAAATCGGCTATCCGCTGGTGGTACGCCCGTCCTACGTGCTGGGTGGCCGGGCGATGGAAATTGTTCACGAGCAGGCCGACCTCGAACGCTATATGCGCGAGGCGGTGAAGGTGTCGAATGACAGCCCGGTGCTGCTGGACCGTTTCCTGAACGACGCCATCGAAGTGGACGTGGACGCCATCAGCGACGGCGAACAGGTGATCATCGGCGGCATCATGCAGCATATCGAGCAAGCCGGCGTACACTCCGGTGATTCCGCCTGCTCGCTGCCGCCGTACAGCCTGGGTGCCGACGTGCAGGACGAAATCCGCCGCCAGACCGTTGCCATGGCCAAGGCGCTGAACGTGGTGGGCCTGATGAATGTGCAGTTTGCCATTCAGGGCGATACCATCTATGTGCTGGAAGTCAACCCGCGCGCCTCGCGCACCGTGCCGTTTGTGTCCAAGGTAACTGGCCAGCCGCTGGCCAAGATTGCCGCACGCTGCATGGCCGGCATCAGCCTGGCCGCCCAGGGCGTGACCCGCGAGGTGATTCCGCCGTATTTCGCCGTCAAGGAAGCGGTGTTCCCGTTTATCAAGTTCCCTGGCGTGGACACCATTCTGGGCCCGGAAATGAAGTCCACCGGCGAAGTGATGGGCGTGGGCGGTTCGTTTGCCGAAGCCTATGTGAAAAGCCAGCTGGCCGCTGGCGACCGCTTCCCGAAACAGGGCAAGGTGTTCCTGTCGGTGCGTCAGTCGGACAAGACCGGCATTGTGGAAGTGGCCCGCGACCTGCTGGACCTGGGCTTTGACCTGGTGGCTACCCGTGGTACTGCACAGATGATCAGCGAGCAGGGCCTGCCGGTGACCGCCATCAACAAGGTGACCGAAGGCCGCCCGCATGTGGTGGACATGATCAAAAATGGCGAAATTTGTCTGGTGATCAACACCGTGGACGAAAAACGCCAGGCAGTGCAGGACAGCTACTCGATCCGCCGCTCGGCACTGCAAGGCCGCATTCCGCAGTACACCACGCTGGCGGGGGCCCGTGCGGTGTGCGTGGGCATGCGCCATCTGCAGGACCTGGGGGTTTACAGCGTGCAGTCGCTGCACGCCCAGCTGTAAGTTTTTTCTTCCGCTTGGCATGCCGGGTGGCGGTTCATACTTGGAAACCGCCCGGCTTGCCGTTACAATCCGGGAATTACCCCGTCAATCCGACTTCAGCAAGCCGCCGTTTTTCAACGGCGGCTTGCCTTTTATTGTGTGGAATCCGGCCTGTTGCCGGGTTTCCTGGAGAATCCAGATGATTAAAGTTCCGCTGACCGTGCTGGGCGCCGAGCAACTCAAAACCGAACTGCAGCGCCTGAAAAGCATTGAGCGCCCAAGCGTGATTGCCGCGATTGCCGAAGCCCGCAGCCACGGCGACCTGTCGGAAAACGCCGAGTACGACGCCGCCAAGGAGCGTCAGGGCTTTGTGGAGGGCCGCATTGCCGAAATCGAAAGCAAGCTGTCCAATGCGCAGATCATCGACCCGACCACGCTGGACGCCGATGGCCGCATTGTGTTTGGTGCCACGGTCAAGCTGCTGGACATGGAAAGCGACGACGAAGTGTGTTATCAGATCGTGGGTGACGACGAAGCGGATATCAAGCAGGGCAAGGTGTCGGTGAATTCGCCGATTGCCCGCGCGCTGATTGGCAAGGAAAGCGGCGACGTGGCCGAAGTGCAGGCACCAGGTGGCCTGCGTGAATACGAAGTGCTGGACGTAGAATACCGTTAATCCCCTTCCGGGCCAGATCCGGCAGGGATCAGGAGGCTGTATGAGCGACTGGAACCCACGGCTGCGCCGTCTGGCGTTGACCCTGTGGCTGGGCGGGCAGTGGATGGTGGGCTGGGGCGTGGCTCCGGTGCTGTTTGCCCAGCTGGATAGCCAGCTGGCTGGCGCGCTGGCCGGACGGATGTTCAGCCTGGTGGAATGGCTGGGGCTGGGGTGCGCGCTGGTCTGGCTGGGCTTGTACACCCTGCGCTACGGCCTGCATGGCCATCGCCATGCGCTGGCGCGGCTGGTGTGGGCGATGCTGGGCTGCTCGCTGCTTAACCAGTGGCTGATTCATCCGGTGATCAACCAGCTCAAGCAGACCCCGCTGGACGCCGCAGGCCAGGCCAGCCAGGTGCTTGGCCTGGGCTTTGGCCCCTGGCATGGTATTTCCAGCAGCGTGTACCTGCTGCAAAGTGTGCTGGGCGTGGTGTGGGTGCTGTGGCGCGAGCGGCGCTGAGCGGCAAACACCTAAAAAAAGCGGCGAGCCTGGGCTCGCCGCTGTGGCTGAATGACCACCCCGGACGGGGTGGGAACATCAGGCCTTTTTCTTGCCCTGCTTTTTGGGCAGGGTGATTTTGGCATCGCCAGTTGGGCGATAAATCACCAGCAGTTTGCCGATATGTTGCACCGGGGCGGCGCTCAGATCCTGGCAAATCTGTTCCAGCAAGGCCACACGGACCTCGCGGTCGTCACCCTGGACACGAATCTTGATCAGTTCGTGGGCGTCCAGGTTGATGGCGATTTCACGCATCACGGCGTCCGTCAGGCCGTTATTGCCAATCATCACCACCGGATTAAGCGGATGGGCGAGCGCCTTCAAATGGCGTCGTTCGTCAGAAGAGAGTTCGATTTTCATCGTATTCTTGTCAAAGAGCAGTTTCAAAACACGAGTTTACTGTATGGCACGCAGCAAAACCAGTAAGGCATGGTTGAACGAGCATGTGAACGACCATTATGTCCACATGGCGCAAAAGGACGGCTACCGCTCGCGGGCTGCCTACAAATTGTTGGAAATCGACGAAAAAGACAAACTGCTGCGCCCCGGCATCACCGTGGCCGACCTCGGTTCGGCACCGGGCAGCTGGTCGCAGGTGGCCGCCGACAAGGTGGGCGAACAAGGCCGGGTGCTGGCGCTGGACATTTTGCCGATGAATCCGGTGGCGGGCGTGCAGTTCATCCAGGGCGACTTTCGCGAAGACGAGGTCTTGGCGCAGTTTGTGCAACTGCTGGAAGGCCGGCCCGTTGACCTTGTAATCTCTGACATTGCCCCCAACATGTCCGGTAACAGCAGCATCGACCAGGCGCGCAGCGCCTATCTGGTGGAACTGGCCCTGATGTTTGCCCAGGAGCACCTGAAACCGGGCGGACATTTTCTGGTCAAGGTGTTTCAGGGCAGCGAGTTCAACACGTTTCTGAAAACCATGCGAGAAACCTTCAGCGAAGTACACAGTCGCAAACCCAAGGCGTCACGGGATCGCAGCAGCGAAGTGTACCTGTTGGGCAAAGGTCGACGCTGACAGTTGGGCATCCAGGGTTTACAATGAAAAAGGTGCTGTTTCCGATGAAATTTTTTTCCTGCCGGGAAATGGCTGCTACAGATTTGGCAGGTCAGGGCACATTAAGGAGTCCGCTTTGAACAACATCGGTAAAAACATCGCCATATGGGTCATTATCGGCCTCGTGCTGATGACGGTGTTCAACCAGTTCAGCAAGCGTCAAGAGACGCAAAACCAGGTCGAATACTCCACATTCATCGGCGATGTCGAAGCCGGTCGAGTGCAGTCGGTGGTCATCGAAGGCCACCCGTTGCGCGGGCAGTGGCTGAAGGGCCGTCGTGCTGACGGCAGCGCCTTCACCACGTACGCGCCGTACGATCCGCAACTGGTGAACCAGCTGATCAAGAGCAATGTGCGCTTCTCGGCCAAGCCGGAAGAAGAGCCGTCGCTGCTGATGAACATCTTCATTTCCTGGTTCCCGATGTTGTTGCTGATCGGTGTCTGGGTGTTCTTCATGCGCCAGATGCAAGGCGGCGGCAAGGGCGGTGCGTTCAGCTTTGGCAAAAGCCGCGCACGCATGCTGGACCAGGAACAGAACAGCATCACCTTTGCTGACGTGGCCGGTTGCGACGAAGCCAAGGAAGAAGTGAAGGAAATCGTCGATTATCTGCGCGAGCCGGGCCGTTACCAGACACTGGGCGGGCGCATCCCGCGCGGCATTCTGCTCGCCGGCAGCCCCGGTACCGGTAAAACCTTGCTGGCCAAGGCCATTGCGGGTGAAGCCAAGGTGCCGTTCTTCTCGATTTCCGGTTCGGATTTTGTGGAAATGTTTGTTGGCGTGGGCGCGGCCCGTGTGCGCGACATGTTCGAGAACGCCAAGAAAAACTCGCCGTGCATCATCTTCATTGATGAAATCGACGCGGTGGGCCGTCAGCGTGGCGCAGGTCTGGGCGGTGGCAACGACGAACGCGAACAAACGCTGAACCAGCTGCTGGTGGAGATGGACGGTTTCGACACCAATTCCACGGTGATCGTGATTGCCGCCACCAACCGTCCGGACGTGCTCGACCCGGCACTGCAACGCCCTGGCCGCTTTGACCGCCAGGTGGTGGTACCGCTGCCGGACATCCGTGGCCGTGAGCAGATCCTCAATGTGCATATGCGCAAGGTGCCGATTGCGGTGGACGTCAAGCCAGAAATCATTGGTCGTGGCACACCGGGCTTCTCCGGGGCCGATCTGGCCAACCTGGTCAACGAAGCGGCGCTGTTTGCCGCCCGTCGCAACAAGCGCCTGGTGGACATGGAAGACTTCGAGTCGGCCAAAGACAAGATCATGATGGGGGCCGAGCGCCGCAGCATGGTGATGACCGACGAGGAAAAGAAGAACACCGCTTACCACGAATCCGGCCATGCCATCGTCGCCAAGCTGCTGCCCAAGTCTGACCCGGTGCACAAGGTCACCATCATCCCGCGCGGTCGCGCGCTGGGGGTGACCATGCAACTGCCGGAGCAGGACCGCTACGCTTACGACCGTGACTATCTGCTGCAACGTGTGTCTGTGCTGTTTGGTGGCCGGATTGCCGAAGAGCTGTTTATGCACCAGATGACCACCGGGGCGAGCAATGACTTTGAACGTGCCACCTCGATGGCCCGCGACATGGTCACCCGCTACGGCATGAGCGACAAGCTTGGCCCGATGGTCTACGGCGAAAACGAAGGCGAAGTGTTCCTGGGCCGCTCGGTGACCACGCACAAAAACCTGTCGGAAGCCACCATGCATCAGGTGGATGCGGAAATCCGCCGCATCATCGACGAGCAGTACACGCTGGCCCGTCGCCTGTTGGAAGAAAACCGCGACAAGGTGGAAGCCATGACCGCCGCGCTGCTGGAATGGGAAACCATCGACGCCGAGCAGATCGAGGACATCATGCAGGGCCGTCCGCCGCGTCCGCCGCGTCCGAGCAGCAGCAATAGCAACGGCACCACCCCGCCGGCCACGCCCACCCCGGTGACGCCGACGATCAAGCCGGCGCAGGAAATCTGAGTGTTGTTTTAAAAAAGTTGGACACACGCGGCAGCCTTTGGGCTGCCGCGTTGTCGTTTATGGGTTTATGGAGTGTGTATGTCTGCTGCCACCTTGCATGCTGGCCGTTTTGTGCTGTCGCTGCAGCGCCCGTTGATCATGGGCATTCTCAATGTCACCCCGGATTCGTTTTCTGACGGCGGGCGCTATCTGCTGCCAGATGCCGCCCGCGCCCGTGCCGAAGCCATGCTGGCGGAAGGTGCCGACCTGCTGGATATTGGCGGCGAATCCACCCGGCCCAATGCGCCGCTGGTGTCGGAGCAGGAAGAAATCGACCGGGTGCTGCCGGTGCTGGAGGCGCTGCGCGACTACCCGGTGCCGATTTCGCTGGATACCCGACGCACGGCGGTGATGCGTGCCGGGCTGGCGCTGGGGGTGGACCTGATCAACGATGTGGCGGCGCTGGAGGACGAGGGGGCCATTGCGGCGGTGGCGGCTTCGTCAGCTGCGGTTTGTCTGATGCACAAGCAGGGGACACCGCAAACCATGCAGCAAGCGCCACAGTACCGCGATGTGGTGGCCGAGGTGATCGACTACCTGGCCGCCAGGGCGCATGCCGCGCAGGCCGGTGGCATTGCCGCTTCGCGCCTGCTGGTTGACCCCGGCTTTGGCTTTGGCAAAACGGTTGAGCACAACTACGCGCTGCTGGCCCGGCTGGGAGAATGCGCCCGCCTGGCCCCGGTGCTGGCCGGCTTGTCGCGCAAGTCGATGCTGGGGGCGGTGACCGGACAGGATGTGCCGGCGCGGCGGGTGGCGGCCAGCGTGGCGGCGGCCTTGCTGGCCTGCCAGCATGGTGCGGCGATTGTCCGTGTTCATGATGTGGCCGAGACCCGCGATGCTTTGGCGGTCTGGCAGGCCATGCGTGCCACACAACGGGCCTGCTGAAACCGGCAGAACCGCGTAAAATGGCCCAATCCGTTATCATATGGGGGCGATGCCAGTGGCTTGCCACCTTGCAGAAAGGACACAATGAGCGCACGCAAATACTTTGGCACCGATGGGGTGCGTGGTGAAGTGGGCCAGGCACCGATTACCCCGGATTTTGTCTTGCGGCTGGGTTATGCCGCCGGTCAGGTGCTGGTCAAGCACGATAGCCGCCATCGTCCGGGGGTGCTGATTGGTAAAGATACCCGTATTTCTGGTTATATGCTGGAGGCCGCGCTGCAAGCCGGGTTTGCCGCTGCCGGCGTGGATGTGTATCTGGCCGGGCCGCTGCCCACACCGGGCATTGCCTACCTGACCCGTGCTTTCCGCTTGCAGGCCGGCGTGGTGATTTCGGCCTCGCACAATCCCTATCAGGATAATGGCATCAAATTTTTTGCCGAAGGCGGGGTCAAGCTGGACGATGCGCTGGAGCTGGAAATCGAAGCGCAGATTGATCAGCCCATGCAGGTGCGTCCGTCGGCTGAGCTGGGCCGGGCCAAGCGCCTGTCTGATGCGCAGGGCCGCTATATCGAGTTTTGCAAGAGCACCTTTCCCACCGACCGTGATCTGCGCGGCTTGAAGCTGGTGGTGGATTGCGCCAATGGTGCAACCTACCATATCGCGCCCAAGGTGTTTCACGAATTGGGGGCCGAGGTGATTGAAATTGCCACCCAGCCCAATGGCTTCAATATCAACGACCAGTGCGGGGCCACCCACACCAAGGCGCTGCAGCAGGCGGTGCTGGCGCATGATGCGGACTATGGTATTGCCCTGGATGGCGATGGCGATCGGCTGATGATGGTAGACCGTCAGGGGCGGCTGTACGATGGCGACCAGCTGCTGTACGTCATGGCCAAGGCGCGCAAGTCCAGCGGGCGGCTGGAAGGCGGCGTGGTGGGCACGGTGATGACCAATCTGGCGATGGAGCAGGCGCTGGCGCGTCAGGGCATTGCCTTTGCCCGCGCCAAGGTGGGCGACCGCTACGTGCTGGAGCAGCTGCAGACGCGTGGCTGGCTGGTGGGCGGCGAAAGTTCTGGCCATTTGCTCTGCCTGGACCGGCACACCACGGGCGACGGGATTATTTCCAGCTTGCAGGTGCTGATGGCGCTCTCGGTGCTGGATACCGATCTGGCCGGTGTATGCCGTGACTGGCAGCCGTTTCCACAAACCATGATCAATGTCCGCCTGACACCGGGCATGGACTGGCAGCGCGCCAGTTGCACCGCGCTGGCCGAGGCCGAAGCGGCGCTGAATGGCTCGGGGCGGGTGGTGTTGCGCCCCAGTGGCACCGAACCGGTGGTGCGGGTGATGGTGGAAGCCGAGGACAAGGCGCAGGCGCAGTACTGGGCACAGCAGATTGCCCAGGCGATTCAGACTGGCGCTGTCAGCGCGGTGTAAGAACCATCCCTTTTTAAGGCTTTTCCCAAAAACGCGACGCTCTTGTCGGGACATAAGCGCGCCCCAGACTTTCTAAATCCTCAGCCCGGTTTTTTTCAGGATGGCGGTGGAAAACAGCACATCATACGGGCGTGGGCAGCGCGGCAGGCCAGCCTGGCAGGCGCGCACCAGTGCGGTGTCATCGTCCAGCGCCAGTGGGCCTGCGTCGGCGGGAAGCATGCCCACCGGGACATGGCCCCCCACGCCAAAGCGCATGCCCACATCGTATTCGCGCAGCTTGGGAAACGCCTGCACCGCCAGCCCGGTATCCGCTTCAATCCGGGCGCAGGCACGGGCAATGC
>ERZ724510.1398-NODE-1398-length-13424-cov-5.319470_pt1 | contig 13424 bp, 11 predicted proteins | sample MGYA00376043_ERZ724510 | MGnify/ENA primary metagenome ERZ724510 (study PRJEB28724, sample SAMN07190888) | wastewater metagenome | isolation source: influent of sewage treatment plant in Hong Hong | place: USA: Christiansburg, Virginia | collected 2016-03-01 ... | reverse complement strand
TTCCATTGCTTCGGAAAAATCAGACAGCACTCTTTGAAAGATCTCTTTCTCGGCCCCCAGTCTGAGATGGGGATACACGCTCTCAGCAGTCAAAGCAACCGCAGCAGCAACCGTACTAGATTGCTCACCGGCTTGCCTTAGTGCGTCGAAGATTATGCATCGCAGCATGGAGCGTGGACGCTCCTTATGGATATTCCGGAGTGTCTTCCATAGCGTCTTAAGCAGATCCTCTGCGCGTTTCAGCTGCGGCTCATCATCCCCGGCTTGGTCATCCATTGCCACAAGGATGGCAGGGATGCTGTCGCCAGGATTCTGTACGAAGTGCTTACCTAGCGCTGTAGCCGTCTCTTGGATGTAACCATACCTGGCATCATCCCCATTGAGTTCGATCAGTCCTACGTCTAGCAGTTCTTGCAACAGCGGCATGCTTTACTCTCCCAACGCGGCCAGGCAGCGCGTCAATGTCTGGTTGCCAGGAAAATCTTCGAGTGCTTCATGGAGGATGTCTGCAAGCGGAATTGCCCCCTTCGTCGCCATCCGCAATAGCGACCGCCATAGCATATCGGCAGTGTCCTCGTTCATGGGCATCCTCCCGCTATTCCCTCCCGCTCGCACCCACAGATCCTTCGCTTGTCTCATCGATCCGTATTCGCCGACCAGGAACCGTAACAATTCTCCTTCAAGGTCTTTGTCAAAGCCTTGCATTTCCTGCGCTCGATTAGGCTGCACAGCAGCCTCCTGTTTCTCTAGCAGCCCAAAATGCAAATTGTTCTCCGAATCAAACACCCACTCAAAATCGCGTTCCTTATACCTGCGTCGGATTACCCGGCCAGTGGTCTCACTGTCGATGCGTATTACCTGATAGTATAGAGGCAGGCGCCATGGATCACGACCGTATTTGGCGACACCTGCACTGCCTCCAGCCACAACGGCCAAGAGTGCGTTGGCTCCATCGGGTTTAACAGCCTGCTCCCAGGCAAGGTGCTGATGGCCGTGCAGCACAATGCGGAAGTGTCGCACTACCATCCACTGGCGGACCAGCGGCGCATCATAAATCTCGCTATAGTCCGAGCGTACTCTCGATTCCACTCCAGGAGGCTTCTCAAGATGGTGGTGCATGACGCCAATCCGCAGCAAGCCGCGCGATGCTGTGGAACGCAATAGAGTATCAGCGTAGTCGCGCTGCCCGACACCAATGCTTCCGTGCTCCTGACCCGAATCGAGAGCCTCGCATGAATTGAACCCAATCAGCTCGATGCCCAGTTCCTCGAACAAATATTGTTGAACCTGCTGCTGGGCTGGCTCCGCGGGATCGAAGACACGCCGCTCCGTCTTATAGAAAGCGTTCCAGATTTCACCGAACAGCCGGTACTTCTCGCCGTCGGCAACCCCACGTTGAACATCGTGATTGCCCGGCACGAGCACGATCCTGCTTCGTGGCAACTTGAAAAGATTAACCAGATTTTCGAGGAAACTCAGCGCCATCGCAACGCCGTCATGGTTTGCCTGATCAAGTAGATCGCCGCTAACTACGACGAGGTCTGGTTCGATCCTCAGCTCGAGAAGGTCTCGTCTAATCCCTCCCGCGAGTCCGCGCCTGTCATGGGATAAGCTACCCGGTTGCAGTTCCAGATTTTCGCCAGCATCAGTCCAGAAATGGCCGTGGCTGGAGGTGAAATGCAGATCCGTGACGTGCAGAATGTAGAGGGGGCGCTTACTCTTGGGGGTGCTCATCGAGGGGCGAAGTATAGCATGAGTTGCTTCTGCGGGCGAGCATGCCGCTATGCCCAGCTTATCCAGTTCTGCCGCAACCCATTCGTTGTCGAAAACTTTGGCCAAGATTCGGTTTCGAATCCTGAGGTTTCCTCCCGAGGTTGTTGCCAGACCACAGAAACGTAACTCGACATGCAGATGACCCTCCCTCACTTTCGTGGACACCCTGAGCAGCCTTGCGCTGCGGTATGAGAGATGTTCATGGCAAAGCGAACGCGAAGAGTGTTTACTCCCGAATATAAGGCCGAGGCGGTGCGATTGGCGCAGACTGGCAATGGCAACATCGCAGCGACGGCTCGTGACTTGGGAATCGATGTCACGACGTTGCGTGATTGGCTCCATCGGGCCAGCACGCAGGAGCCAGATTCTGCGTCGCTCAGTCTGTCCGAAAAGCAGGAACTGCTTCAGCTCCGTCGTGACGTCACCGTGCTCCGAATGGAGCGCGAGATCTTAAAAAAGGCGGCAGCCTTCTTCGCCAAGGAAAGTCGATGAGGTTTGCCTTCATCGACGCGGAGAGGGCTCATTATCCCGTCGTGCTTCTGTGTCGCGTGATGGAAGTGAGGCGCAGTGGTTTTTATGCATGGCTCGGTCGCGGTCCGAGTCTCCGCGCTCGTCACGACAGCGTCCTGTCTGCGCACATCGGCACCGCTTTCCAGGGCAGCCGCAGGACGTATGGGAGTCCGCGAGTCCGCGCCGAGCTGGCTGGCCTGGGACTCCGCACCAGCAAGCGCCGCGTCGAGCGCCTGATGCGACAGAGTGGTCTGTACGCGTTACGGAAGCGGCGGTATACGCGTACCACCGACTCGAAACATGCACTCCCAATCGCTCCCAATCTGCTCCAGCGCGACTTTACCGCGAGCGCTCCGAACGGAGTGTGGGTGACGGACATCACGTATCTGTGGACGACGCAGGGCTGGCTGTATCTGGCAGTGATGCTCGATCTGTTTTCGCGACGCGTCGTCGGCTGGTCGATGAGCGAACACATCGATGAGGAGCTGGTTTTGGCGACGCTCCAGATGGCGCTAAGGAATCGGCGTCCTTCACGCGGCCTGATTCACCACAGCGATAGAGGCAGCCAGTACTGCGGTGCCAAATACCTCGCGCTTCTGAACGCGCACGGAGTGGTCCGCAGCATGAGCCGCAAAGGAAACTGCTGGGACAACGCGCCGAGCGAGAGCTTCTTCGGCACGCTCAAGCAGGAGCTGATTCTGCGCTCTCCGCTGCTGTGCAGAGACGGAACCAGAAGCCTCGTCTTCGAGTACCTGGAGGTCTACTATAACCCCGAGCGCCGCCACTCCACGCTCGGCTTCCTCAGCCCCAATGACTACGAGAACAGGAACCCTGTAGCGATCTCAAGCATGTAACCAACCTGTCCACTTTTTCGAGGGAAGGTCAGGCAAGAACTTCTTGATTCCGGTGGACTTTGGTCAGAGCCCTGGCCGAAGCCAGTTGTCTCAAGGAGTGGAACTGGAGGACTACGCATCTTGATGCTCCATGGTGAGATCGAGTTCATGGATCTGTCCGGCATGTAGTTGGCGGATGAGTTCCAGGGTGTTGGGAGTGTCTGGGATGAGATAGGCGTTGGTTTGGGGGTCGCGGCGGAGCTTGAGCAGACCGCGATAGATCAGGTGATAGATTCGCAGACGATGCAAACCGAGTTGAGCGGCGACGCGACCAATCGTCAGGGGGCCTGTGGTCGGTGGCTGTGGACGAAGATCGCGCCCGAATGCCCTACCTTGCTCAGTGCGGATACGCGCTACGGTGCTGGGCTTTAGCTGGCTCACACCGACGGAGCGAAAGCCCTCTGCGGTCATCTGCTGGGCAATCTGCTGGTCGCTGTGTCCTTGCTCTACCAGCACCGTGACTCGATCGACCAGAGTCGCTTGGTCCCACTTGCTCCGTCTCACAGGAGGCGGTATGGTCAGTCGTTTTTCGGTGAACGCACCACCTCGCCAGATGATGCGCACGAGCAGCTCCTCTTCCGATTCCTGACGTTGAAGTACGACCTTTTCAATCAGACAGCGGAGGAGTTGCTTGCGGGTGGACATCGAAAGCTGTGGCCACAGAGTAGGAAGCGCCTGTCCGACGGAGGTAAACTGCGCACGCAGCTCCGGCGGAATGCTCCGCAGCGCCTCGGTACGCATCTGTCGCTGGTCCTGCTCTACGCGCTGCTCGGCCTCTGCAAGGGACCGCAGAGACTCCTCCCATCGTCGCTCCAGTTCCTGGGTGACCAGTCGATTTTCTGGGTCGGCCTGGTCGTACTGGCGACGTGCACGATTGACTTCGTAGCGGAGGCGCTGAAGTTGACGCTCTTGCGCCGCACAGACCTCCTGCTGCTCCGCTTGGGTCCGCCTGTAAGCCGCTTCATACAGGTTCAGTTCGACCGGAGAGATCGCCGCAAAAAAAAAGGCCTTCTGCACCGTCGGATCGATGTTCCTACTGCGGAAGGACTGATAATGCACCACGGGGTCTCCCTCGTCGCGAAGGCAGCGACAGCGATAGTACGCATTGTTGGCGTATCCCGTGGTCATCTGTCTGCCGCAGCATCCGCAGTAGCACAGACCCGCAAGGAGTGCGATTCCTTCGCGAGCCACGCCAGGGCTTTCCCGTCGACGGTGATGCGCGTAGTTTTTGGCCAAGATGGACTGAATGAGCTGGAAGGTATCCCAATCGATGTACCCGGCAAAATGATCTTTGATCACGACCCGCCACTGCTCCTCGGGCAGACGCTGGCATTGAAAGCCAGGCAGAGTCGGATCAGTCCGTTTCACGCTGCGTGTCCGACCGAACACATACGCCCCCGAATAGGTCGGATTGCGCAGCAGCGCCATCACCGAATGCGCGGTCGGAGTCTCGAAGCGGCAGCGATTCTCTGTATGAGAGCGCGCCGGAAGCATCAGTCCATGCTTGCGGAGATGATGCACGACCTTGGGACAAGTACGTAGGTCCAGGAAGGTACGGAAGACCAGCGAGATGCACTCCTGAACTTGCAGATCCGGATCTTTGACGATGGTTCCATCGTCGAGGTGGACGTATCCGACTGGCAGCCGCATGACCAGCTCGCCGCGCCGCGCTTTGTTGTCGATTCCTGCGTTGAGACGACCCCGCAGAGTGTGTAGCTCCAGCTCCGAAACGATTCCCTTCATGCCAAGGAGGAGTCGTCCATTGGAGGTCGAGGGGTCATACACGCCGTCGCGATCACCGATCAGACACTGATTCAGTGTGCACAGATCGAGCAGCGGATACCAGTCACTACAGTTTCGGGACAGCCGGGTACTTTCGTAGCTCAGGACGATTCCTATCTCGCCCATCGCCAGCTCGGACAGCAGGTTCTTGTAGCCCGTCCGACCGACAGTACTCTGCGCGGAAGTCCCCGTGTCCGCTTCCACAATCTCGATGAGGGACTCCGGCCAGCCAAGCCGCAGCGCATGCTCCTTCATGTCGCGCTGCATCCGCTGACTCTCTTGGTTGGTGATCACTTGGTGACCGGTGGATTGACGAATGTAGATGACCGCTTTGCGGCGAAGATGGGACGGCAGAATCGGAGCGGAGTTCATGCAGAGCCTCGCACAGGAGCTGGGTTAGCTCCGTCTGAATGTGGGTCTTCAGGTGGTTTGGGAAGGAGGACCAGAGAGTGGCTTCATCGACGGACATGAGGAGGAGACAACGCGGAACGTTGAAACCAGCTCAGCCATCGACGTGAGCGTCAGCTTGGTCGGAGGCTCTACCGGCTCTGTTAGAACAGAGACCGGAACCCGTAGCAACAATTCCTCCGAGAAAATCAGAAAGACAGAGGGCTCCTTACCGGGCCGCTCCTGCCGATGGTGAACCCGAAACTGCTTCCCAAACAAAGGATGAGTCGGGTTCCGAATAACGACCTCTTCCTCAACACCCTGAACAGCCCGCGCTGCCGTAGGGTTGAGATGTAGAGATTTACCCCAACCGCCCGCGTTGTAACGTCGACCCACTTGCTAATTTTTCTGAAACTTGATGGACCTTCCGAATCGTGGCGCTGGCGCCTGACCGTACCGCGCAGCCGGGCCAGCCTCACCGATCGATGTTCGAGGAGCGCCCCAAGGAACGGGCGACTGAGCCCAGCACGTCAGCAGAACGCTTCCGCCTCGGCGGTCTGCGTCCCGTAGTACCCATCAAACTGCCCCTCCATCTCCTGCGCCACCTGCGCCGGCCACCAGTGATCGTGCGGGGGACCGTGGTGCCGAAACCGCAGTTGCTTTTCCTCACAGGGATCCGGTGATGAAGAGCGGGGCGACGTGCAGGGAGAGCATTTGCGGACGATGAACTTGCAGAGTGCTCACAAGGCCGGGCGTTCACCCGGCAATGCCGGCAACGGCGGGCTCCACGCGCGGCGATCGACAACGACGAGAACGGCCATGACCACGGCGAGCGCGACAGTCTGCACCAAGAGCGGTGTGATGTCGGGCACGGCATGGCTCGGGTTGTGGATGTGGGCTCCCATGTGGAGGAGCAGAGCCAGCAGCAAGCTGCCCTGCGTGCGGTTGTAGAGCCACGTGAACGCGAACGCGCCGACGACGATGTTCACGCACCCAACGAGAAAGACCAGGGGCGAGCTGCTCGACACCAGGAACATCATCGTGTGCCACAGAGCCCAGCCGATGCCGAGGAGCAGCGAGGCGGTGAGCGCGCCGTAGCGCAACTGGAGCCGAGGCAGCGCGTATCCTCTCCATCCGATCTCCTCGACGATCGGGAACATGAACATCGCGATGACGTACTCGGGCTTGCTGGGCGGGTAGAGCCAGGGAAGGTCGGTCGACACAAACAGCCCGTATGTGCCGCGCCCGACGATGTACACGCCCGCGAGACCGAAGATCGCCACGGGATACCAGTACGGGGCGACGCGCCACGCAAGGAGTGAACGCATGACGGCACGCGCGCCGCCTCGCTGGCTGCGCGAGAGGAGCAGTCCGACGATCATCGGGCCGAGCGCACCGAGTGCCACGAGGCCCATGAAGTCGTTGACCTCACCGTGCAGCACCCCGTAGCGGACGAGGACGGCCGGCGATTGCACGATGAGCGTGAACCCCAGGGTCAGGAGGAAGAAGGGCCACGTGCGGGTCTTCATGGCGTCGATGGCGGAATTCGTGTCGGTCATATCATCCCCCGGGAGTCATCGGACAGTGGTCGCAGACAGCAGGTTCCGCCATCAAGGCTCACGTCGACATCCGCCGTGCCGTGTGATCGCGCGCCATCTCCTGGGACGCCTCGCGTTCGCGGATGTCGTCGCGGCGGTCGATTCATGTCTTTCCCTTGGCGATGTCGAGAAGCGCCTTCACCCATGAGTCTGAAAGTAGTTCTGGAGCGGGACGAGCGAGCAGCCGCACTGTTGGATGGCTGCCGCACTGATCGGTAACAGTTTACTATAGAAGGTCCGGTACCGTTGCCGAGGCTCGCAACAGGTCTCCCGACCGGTAGACCTGTAATGAACGGCGAACGCGATCGGCCAGGCATAATGGCATCTAGAATCAGCATAATATTGCTCGGCTTCAGATCGACATGATCTACAGACCCCCGCCGCAGACCTCAATACTGCGGTCCTAACACGTTCGTCGCCACCCGAATCTGGGGGAACGACTCGCTCCATCTTGCGCACTGCTCCCGGTCGTCCTCTCCCTTATGTCTCGGAGCGCGGAACGCTTGCGACGGAATCCTCCTCTTTCCGTGGCTGACCTTACTTCGAGCGGGCTACTCTGCAAGAACTCCTTCCGCCAAATCGTCGCTTGTCTTCAGAGAGTCTCGCTCGGTCTGTAGTAGCGCCGACAGAGCCGCCACCACGCGATGTTCTTCCGACCTCTGCACCTCTGCCGCGTCTTCACCGGATGAAGTACCGGAGTCTGCCTCCATTCCTTCAACGCTATCCCTTGCACTCATAGAAGGACTCTCGGAATCGGAACGCTGGGAACTGGGTGGTTGGGAATTGGAACTCTGGGAACTGGGCAGTTGAGGAGAATCGTGCTTCTGGGAATCGGGTTTCGGAGGGTCCACCGCGTAAGCGAAAGTGAACGGTATCCTCTGCTCTGTCTTGGCCACAACCTTGTCAGCTTCTGGCAGATCTTGCTCCTTCACAGCGGAGGGAGTGGTCTGAACTTCGTCAGCCGCTTCGGTGAAGTGCTCGAATCCAACGGCGACATCGCTTTCGACCGCCCAGTCGTGGTTGGCCGATTGAGAACCGGTCGGTCTGGTGTCCACTTTTGCTGGCCCCGGACCAAAGAGCGTAAGCTGCTCCGTCCGTGGCGTAGCGGACGGATTTGGCGGTGGCGTCACCGCAGCGGAAGGAGTCGGAACGAGAGCCGGACCCGATATCTGTAGAATCCGCGCCATCCGTTGCGCTTGGTCTTCTCGCCGCTTGTCTGTGATCTGCGCCAGTCCAAGTTCACTGGCCAGTACGTAGCCCTCTAGCTCTGCCACTTTCGTATACAGCTCTTCGATTTCTTCATCATATCGCTCGCACATAAATTTGCTTTTATAGAGAGCCGCATAACTCTCTTTCTCCGCGATCCTCTGTAAGAATCGACCGAGCTTGCGTTGGCAAATAATGATTGTTGCTTTGAGCCTCGCCTCGGCATAGCAGTCGGAACTGGTCATTGTCGCCATCATGAAACTGAATGCTCCCTTCCATCTGATCCTCCGACGAGCAATGTCACCGTCCCCGCTGCGCCGTCTGGAGCATCACGCTGGCTCGTAGCCGTTTACCTAGAATGCCAAATTTCCCGCTGCAACTCAAGAAAATCTCAAAGCAGACCGAAGCGTGTGCCTGAATTCGTTTTCAACATAATTTCTGCCTACATGATCAATGAGCCAATGTTATCGGCCTGTTGAGCCAGTCGATAATGCACTCATCAATCAGTCATCAACTGAGTCATCAATCGACCGTCAACCTGCCATCAACCACATGATAACCAGACGTGAAATAGCCGTAAAACGGTCATCATTTGGACGCCATTGCCGTCGAGATGAGCATATGGGGGGATTTGCTCGGGTTGACTCACGACTGCGTCATCGGCTACGATGAAGAGTGTTCACCTCTTCGCACTCCCAGTTCGCTGCTCCCCAACCCTGTCCGATGTGTCGGGGGGCCCTTGAATTTCCGGCTCGCAGTGACAAGCAGTTCTGCTCGGATGCGTGCCGATCGCTAAACTGGCAGCGGAAAAATCGGGTTCCGGTCAGCGCTTATACCGTCGAAGACTTTGAACGCCTGCGGGCGGCTATCGCATGGAAGGAGCAGCTACTTGCGGACGGTGGGAAAAGGGCTCGCCTCATCGGCTACTCGCTGAAGCGATTTCATCCAAAACGGGAGTTGGCTCGAATCGGAGTGGTCGAGTTTCCCGATCCAGGACGGAAAACCAAGCGCTTTCCCGACGAGTCGGGTGTCACTCGCGTAATTCGTCGGAGCTATTTTCGCTGGGGTCCGTTCGAGCCACCTCGCGTGCCCGTCGCCGGATACTACAGCGTGAGCCTGCACTATGAGGACGGTAGAGTGCTGGGGATCGGCGAACATGAGGTGGCGAAGGGTTTCCCAGCGGTGCCCTTCCACGACCAGGAGGGCAATCGCTACGATCTGAAAGGCAAGGTGATCCCGAAGCGAAGCGCCGCGACGCCGAAGGCTCGAAGGAAGTATGTGCCCCGCAAGCACAGCACACCCAAGGAGTCGGTCGTGCCTGTTGAGCCGACGAGCTTAGAGCATATTCGCGCAGCCGTAGCACGTGCAGTCCAGGCGGAACGTGAAGTCGACCGGCTGCGAGCCCAGGCGACTCCTCCCCCAGACAATAAAGAGCAAGCGGCGAGATTGGATTCGCTGAGCGAAAAGGTGGCGATGCTGACGGCGAAACTGACCGCTGCCGAGACTCAGATAAGCCAAGCCGAGGCGCGAGCGGCGAGAGCCGAAGCCCAGCTCGCCCGAGCATTGGAAACGGTGCGATCCATGGAAGAAAAGGCGAAGGAAACCGCGTTGATTGCGGCCGTCGCACAGGATTTTATGTACCGATCTCAGCGAGAGCGTGACAGGCTGTTGGAGCAGGTCGCAGCGCTAGAACGCAGTCAGCCCCAGCCAGCGGTGGCGAGCGTTCCGACCGGCGCGACAGAACCAGCCCCACCGACCTCCGACAAGCCTGCAACGGCAACAATTGCGCAGTCGGTAACCTTACCTGCGGGACCGGCCACCCCATCGGCTATGGTCAAGCCAGCCACTCTCCATCGTAAGACGCTGTCGATACTCAAACCGGGAGGAGGCCGGATATGAAGCGCAGCAAGCGCGCACCGCAGAAGCTTGCGCCGATCCTCCGCGAGCTTGGTTTTAGGATCAAGGAGGTCTACGCTCCAACATCTGATCGCCTGAGGCCTCGCCCGGTTACTCAGAGCTATCCCCACAGTCTCTATCGGATTCCAGAATCCGCGCTGACCAACCCGGCCCTACTACAGGCTGTCCAAGAGATCCGAGATAGCCCGGTCTCCCTCGTCAAAAAGACCCGTAGTATCCCCCCGTAGTCCACAAGTGGACGCGGGAGGAGGTGCATCATGTCGTTGGATTCAAGCTCGCTTCAAACTCGATCAACGAGACGTCCCACTGCCTCTCCTCAACGAACCGAGTCCCTGACGCACAGTGCTGCTGAGCAGCCTCGCGCATGGGTCGGGAGGGATGTTGCAGGGGGGATTGGTCAGGTTGCGCGTGGACGAGGCGAGTACCTACGATCACTGCCAACAGTAGGAACCGTCTCATCCGTATCACTCCGAAGCCAGAGTCTACACGCATGGTGCGCACGCGGTCCGTCGACGAATCACAGACGCTGGATGAGCAGCACTGCCGCCAGTTTTTCCGGGCCGTACTTCCAAGTCTGTACGGTGCTCCAGCCAAGGCTAAGTAGAAACTCACTCAACTTCTGTACGTCATAGCGCTTGATGCGGAAGACCAAAAACTGGCGCAGCGGCTCATCCTCCTTCTCTACAGCAGCCCAGTTTTCTAATGCGTAGCTTCCGGGCACCGGGCAGTGCGTGGACAGCTCCGTGCGCAGTCGAATTCCCTGTAAGCCACGGCAATGTCGTCTAAGCGGCCCAGCAAGGAAGTCATTGTAGCTAGCAACGGGGCGCTTCGCACGGATGGGGGGATCAACTTCGCGGATCTTGTCCGGTTGATCGGAAGGCGCACGGGCTAGTTGACAGTCTAAGACTGCGAGATCTCCGGGCTGGGCACACGCAGCCAAGTCTCGAAAAAACCATGGCTCGTCATTGATGTTGCCCAGCGTATAACCCAGCATCAAGAAGAGTCGCAGCCTACGGATGCTCCGAGGATGCATATAGAGAAGCGGGTTTTTCGACACGTCGTTAAAATTGCCGTGGATCGCAAAGACCGGAATGCGGCGTGGTGCGAGCGAATCTAGCGCGGTGCGATACGCCTCCGACAGCAGTACATGGCTGATGTCGAGCAGATACAGTTGCAGATCGGGCGGAGCAGGCATCTGATCGGCCAGCAACTGCATCAGGGCCGTTTCGGTCTTGCCGTCGCCACAGCCAAGACCGTCGACATCCAGTCCTACACCTTTGCTCTCTTTGATGATGCGCTCTGCCAGTTTGTCGAGCGGAATCTTCGAGCGAAACGCCGTGATGTACTGCTCGCTGTTGCTCAGCGCATACCAGTCGAACGCGCTCTGCGGATCGAGATACAGAAGCGTCTGTTCGATCTGTCCGCCCGGACCGTTCAGAACTGCCCCCATGCCTCGCACCATCTGCATGGGGTTGTACTGCTCGGTGAACCAGGCATCGAGCGCTCCATCGCGGCTGGCGTCTAGTTCCGTGAGCCGTAGGGATTTGACACCGGCCAGTCGCTTGAGCGTCTGCGGACTCGCCGTAGTGAGTCCTTGTTCGATGTTGTGAATGGTCGTGCGAACCACCCCGGTTTTTCGGGCCAGATCAGCAACGCTCAGCCCCGCCTCCTCACGACGGCTGCGCAGGAGTTCTCCGAAGTTGGCTGGCGGAGATGCCAAGATCTCAGTCTCTTTGATCACCGATTCTTCCGAAACAGACTCCATCAAGCACCTCTCTGTTCGCGTCACTGGATTGGTCGAAAGCGTCGCGTTTTCCTTACGGATTGCACACCGATTGGACGGCAGTTGGACAGAGCAGACCAGTTGCACATTCAAGCGAAACCGCCGTGCATTTCGAGTGTTTACCTGGAAATTCCTTTGGTATCCCACTGTTCATGGATGAATCTGCTTTCTTGCTACTCCGCTCGTCGAGAACTGTCTGGCGAACTGGTCCGGTCTGTACCACTTCTATCAGGACAACCGCAATGCCGATGCACAGGTGCTTCGGTGATCATCCGGCAGGGTCTGTGACAGGAGCTGCAAGCAAGTCAGTAGTGTGAAGCGAGCCGTCGGTTTCCCGACGGCCCAACCTGAAGACGGGTGCCCAGCGTGCAAAAGCGGAACCCGACTCCACGCGAGGTAGAGCATGCCGGAATATTCTTCTTTGGCAAGTGCGAACGGAGCGATGTACCAGATTCCTGATCAGCAGATTTTCCAACCGTTCAGCGTTGGTGGGTCGCCATGATGGCTGACCCTATTCCCTTGATCGAACGGGGTCTAATCGTCGCGCTGATGGGGTGGATGGCTTGGCGGCAGCACCGCCGGCGCGACGCCTTGAGAGCGCTACTATGGGCTCAAGCAGTAACGATAGGTAACAAGCTCGCCACACTCGAACAGGTCACGGGCTTCGACATAGTCAGCGGGCTGCGCGGACAAAGGTGGTTTGAGAGCTCGCTCGCATTTGCGCTGCGAGGATACTCTCCAGTGTCGACTATTTGCATCGACCTCGATGGCATCAAGGCGCTGAACCTTACCAAGGGGCACCAGTTTGTCGATGGGGTGATCCGCAATGCCGCGATGGCGATTCGCACCTCGCTGCGCTCTATGGATGTGACCGCCTCGATCGGCGTGGCAGTGCACCATGCTGATAGACGGATGAGTGCTGCCGACTTGGAGCGAGCCGCCGAACTGGAAATGGATCGGGCGAAGGAGTCCGGTAGGAATTGCGTGCGCCCAGTCATCCCTGATGAGGTTGAGACTGCGCAGCAACGGAGTCGACGGACCTTGCGAGCTACCCGCTATCGTCTCAAACAACGGTCGCGAGCTGTCGCACTGGTTCCCGCTGGCGCAGCGGACGCAATTCCCGAAGAGATTGCCGCAGACGCCACCGAACGCATCGAAATCCCCCAGCGCTACGTCGCCGCCTAAGTCCCGAGGCAGTCCTCGTCTGAGGCGACCCGCGTGGTCTGCCTCGTCGCCTTGCGCGGTCGCCGCCATGGAGCTTCCTATGCCTTCGTCATCGTCCGTCTTAGACGCAATTCTGTCCGATGCTTCCCAAACGGACTCCCAAACGGACTCCATTCAGACTCCTGAACCAGATGATCCACGTCGAGCACGAGCACTCCTCATCGCCTGCATCACCGTCGCGCTAGAGCGATTCGGCTTCTACACACTCGTCTCTCTGTTCGTCCTCTTCCTAACCGAACGTCGTGTCCAGTCCGAAGCGCAAGCGAGTACATGGTACGGAGTCATGATGGGGGCAACCTACTTCACCCCTCTGTTCGGTGGAGCCCTCGCGGATCGATTCGGTCGCTGGCT
>ERZ724510.1395-NODE-1395-length-13442-cov-4.166729_pt1 | contig 13442 bp, 6 predicted proteins | sample MGYA00376043_ERZ724510 | MGnify/ENA primary metagenome ERZ724510 (study PRJEB28724, sample SAMN07190888) | wastewater metagenome | isolation source: influent of sewage treatment plant in Hong Hong | place: USA: Christiansburg, Virginia | collected 2016-03-01 ... | reverse complement strand
TAGGGAGTTGTGCGATGGTGCGCCCATAAGCGGGCACCCTAGAATGCATCGGTCCACAACACTACTCTCGGTAGACTGCGACGGAACCGCCGACACGACCTCCGAAACTGTTGGACGTCGGCAGCTCGCCCAGCGCCTTGGTATTGCCTGGGGAAGAAGGCCTGCGGGCGGGCGCACGACCGAGACGAACGCCATTGTTATGCGCTGGCAGCGTCTGTCTTCAATGCGGACCACGCAGGTGAACTGGCGATGAACCTTTTTTCGATGGACTTCAATGAGGCGCGTCCGGCGCGAGCGCCGGTATCGCTTGCCGATGTTGACCTCCTGCTCACCGCACAGATCTTGGTTGCGTGGGCTGGCGAAACGGGCGATGGGCCACGGCTGGCTTGGTGGCGCTCAGACTTGGCTTCCGAGTTTGGCGGCGAAGATCTGTTCAAGCGTCTGTTGCCACATACCTTTGACTGGGCGGTCTTGCAGGGCGCCCGAGAGGCAGCGCGGCGCACAGACGAGGTGCAACGCAAACAGGTGGATGATGCGGACCAGATTCGCTCGCTGTATCACCTGGGCTTCGAACTCGATGAGCGGGTAGAAGAACGCTTGCAAGACCTAAAGCGCGAGGCGACGACGCCAGTTGAGACGCTGCCGGGACTAGAGCCGTTCCTGAACCATGCGTGGGACGCAGAGCGATTCTACGCATGGGTGCTAGAGCACGGCTCGTGCGACTACACACCCACACCCACTGGTCGACGCATAAAGGGGAACATGCCTGGTGCCATTCCAGAGCTGGTGCGGCGGCTGGTTGGCGCGTTGTTGCCAGGCGCCACTTCTTATCCACTCCCTCACTTCAGAGTCGTGCCGTGATGAAGCCGGTCGCTGAGACGACGCAAATCCACACGCGCCTTCTCAAATGTGCGCTCGAAGTCGAAGATGCTCGGGCGTATTTTCAGCATGCCGATGGAACGCACGCGGTCACGCCCCAGCAAGCCTTTTCCGAATACTGGTTCGGGGCGCGGAGCCTGCCCCGCGTCGAAGTCCTGCTGACCAACTTTCGCGCCCGCTTTGACGCATTCCCTCCTGCGCTACAGGTTTTGCACCGCTGGCCCGACCTAGCTCCGGACACGCGTCGTATCCTCTGCCACTTTCACATGCAGCTCTCCGATCCCCTGTACCGCGCGTTTACCGGCGACTTCCTCGTAGCGCGACAAGACAGCGCCCGCGCGGAAATCACGCGCGATTTGGTGGTGCGTTGGGTCGCTGAGCAGGGGCCGGGGCGCTGGACCATGACGACGCGGATCCAGTTTGCCAGCAAGCTGCTGTCTACGGCGCTTGCGGCCGGGCTGTTGGCTTCAAACCGCGATCCACGCCTAATTGTGACACCTCGGGTGGATGACGACGCGCTGGAGTACCTGCTGTATTTGCTGCGTGGGGTTGCGTTCGCGGGAACGCTGGTGCTGAATCCGTATCTTCAGTCGGTCGGTCTTTCCGGCGGGATACTCGAAGATCGCCTGCGTGTGCTGCCTAGCATGCGATTCCGTCGACAGGGGGATCTCCATGAGTTCGGCTTCCTGTATCCAAGCCTGTCAACGTGGGCAGAGGCCCGCTTCGCGCTCGCGGGGCCAACCGAAGGAACGGCGGCGGACTCCGGGGAAGGCCCCAAAGTAGGAGCCCAGCAATGACTCTTCCGTTGTTCCATAGAACCTCGCTGGAGGAGTCCTTCACGGCACTGCGGCAAGATCTTATCCAGGAAGATGGTCCGCGCATTAGCACCATGCGCAACTACCGCTTCGCCATCCTTCACTATGACCCCAGCGAAGAGTTCAAGTTGCGCGCCGAAGTGCAGCGCCTGACGTCCGATCTGATGGCCAGCGGCTGGATGGTGCACTCCTTGAACTTGCAGAAGATCCTCTTTGAACGCATCCGCGCCCAAGGCAGTGATTGGGTGCCGCGAGTCATCGAGATGGAGCGGCGGATGGCCGAAATCGAGCCGGAGCGCGGGCTAAATTACCTGAAGTCCAAGATCACGCCGCTCATCGAGGGCCAGGACGGCATTGCAGCCGACTGTAGTCGCCGCATTTGCGAGTACGCGGATCGCAATCCCGATCGCACGGATCGAACGTTGGCGCTCATCGGTCGGGCTGGCGCGCTGTATCCATTCTTTCGTTCGTCCGCCCTGCTGAGGCACTTGGACGGGCGAACGCGAAATGTTCCCGTGGTGCTGCTGTATCCGGGCACACGTCGGGGCGCGACCGGCCTGTCCTTCATGGGCCTTCTGAATCCAGACAGCGACTACCGTCCGCGGATCTATCCATGACCCGCAAGGAATGGTCATCCCCTGCGCCGAGGGCTTCGATGCTGATTCGCGACCTGTTCTATTTCGACGTCACCCGTAACATCCCGCCTGTCGTGTACTTTCACGAACAGACTCCGCAGAAGCTCAAAGACGAGGTTTCGGAATACATCATCACCGGTGGTTTTCCCGAAGGACACCCACACCACCGACGTGTCCCCAGCGGAATTCATGAACAGTACGTTCGCTTGCTGTCTGCCATCAGCCGCGAGTTGGAAAAATCCGGCGGACCCGAGTTGCCAACCGCGTGGATCTCGGGGTTCTACGGCTCTGGCAAGTCGAGTTTCGCTAAGCTGTTCGGGCTTGCTCTTGATGGCGTGGCACTGCCCGACGGCACCTCGCTGGCAGAGGCATGGCTGCGCCGTGACACATCGCCGAAGGCTGACGAGCTGAAGCAAGCCTGGCACGCGCTGCGCAAAAAGATCGATCCCATGGCCGTGGTTTTCGATATCGGCAGCAGTGCCCGCGATAACGAGCACATCCATTCGACGGCAGTTCGGCAAGTGCAGCACCGCCTAGGCTACTGTAGTACCGAGCCACTCGTCGCTGACTTCGAACTAGATCTGGAGCGCGACGGCGAGTGGGCCCGCTTTGAAAAGACGGCTGAAAAGGTCCTAGGCAAGCCGTGGAAGCAGAGCAAGGACCGAGCCCTGGCGGAGGAAGAGTTCTCCCTTGTGATGTCGGCGATGTTTCCCGACCGCTACACCGACCCGATGAGCTGGTTCACCAGCCGCGGCGGCACCCATGCGCGTGCTGAGTCACCGGAGGAAGCAGTTGCCGCCATCCGCGACATGCTGCGGTTTCGGCGACCCGGCGCGACGCTGTTTTTGATCATCGATGAGGTGTCGCAGTATGTCGTGGCGAACCAAGATCGCGTCGACCGTCTGCGTGCATTCGCTACCGCGCTGGGCTCTACGCTCAAAGGCAAAGTCTGGCTTCTTGCCCTTGGGCAGCAGAAGCTCGATGAAGAGGCTGGCGAGTCGTTTCTAAACTGGGCCAAAGATCGCTTCCCTCCGCAGCTTCGCGTTCACTTGGCGGCGACCAACATCCGCGATGTCGTACACAAGCGTCTGCTGCAGAAAAAGCCTGCGGTGGAAGCGCAACTGCGGGATCTCTTTAATCAGCATCGTGCGGATCTGAAGTTGTATGGCTACGGCTGCGAGTCGGTGACACCCGACGAGTTTGTTGAGGTCTACCCTATGCTGCCGGGGCACGTTGATCTGTTGTTGCAGATCACCAGTGCCCTGCGGACTCGATCCTCGAGGGCCCAAGGTGATGATCAGGCGATTCGTGGCCTGCTACAGCTCCTGGGCGAGCTGTTCCGCGACCGCAAGCTGGCCGACAAGCCGGTAGGGGATCTGGTCACGCTCGATCAGATCTACGACGTGCAGCACACAGCGCTGGATTCGGACATCCAGGGCAGCATGGCGCGCATCCTGGCGCAGTGCGCCGAAGACGCCTCGGGCCAGATGGTGCGTGTGGCAAAGGCTGTAGCGCTGCTGCAACTGCTGCAAGAGACAATGCCCACCGACGCCAGGTTGATCGCTCAGTGCCTGTACGACCGGCTGGATCGTGGCAACCAGGTGGCAACCGTCACGGACGCATTGGAGGAACTGCGCCGCCGCAACCTGCTCGGCTACACCGAAAAGCAGGGTTATCAGATCCAGTCTTCGGCAGGTGAAGAGTGGGAACGCGATCGCCGTGACATCGGCGTCTCTCGCGAAAGCATTAGCGAAAGCGTGCAAGATGGGCTGCGCTTCCTGCTCGCCTCCCCCGAACGCCCCAAGCTGGAAGGTCGTCCGTTCCCGTGGGAAGGGCTGTTTTCTGATGGTCGAAGAAGTGATGACGTAAAGCTGGTCGACCCGCGGGACGAAGCATCGTTGTGCGTCGACTTTCGTTTTCTTCCTCGCGAAGAGCGCGACGCCAGTGTCTGGGTACGCCGCAGCAGTGAGTCTGCTCTGCTGAACCGTTTGGTTTTCGTGAATGGCGAAAGCGACCACTTGGACCACCTAGCGCGTGAACTCCACAAGTCCCGCGCCATGGTGAAAAAGTACAAGCCCCGACGTGAATCACTGAACCCAGGGCGCAAGGTGCTGCTGCAACAAGAGGAAAACCGCAGCGAAGAGCTGGAAAAGCTCGTTCGTGACGCCATTGCCGCCAGTTTCATGTGCGGCAAAATGTACTTTCGCGGTCTTAGCTACACACCAACCGAGCACGGCAGTGCATTTGGCACGGCGCTTCTTGCGGTCGCCAAGCGCATCCTGCCCGATCTGTTTCCGCACTTCATCGCGACGCAGCTACAACCGACCGAACTGCTACCGTTGGTCGAATCGGAGTTATCAGGTCCATCGCCCAAATTCCTGTCTGGAGAGCTAGGTATTCTGGAGCTGGACTCCGGTCGCTACGTGCCAACTTGCAGCGGCGTCGTTCCGCACCGCATCGAAGAGCACATCAAGAAGGAGGGCGGGCTGTCGGGGACAGCCCTTCTGGCTCACTTCGGTGCTCCACCCAACGGCTACACGGCCAACGTCGTCAAGGCGTGCGTTGCAGGCTTGCTGCGAGCGCAGCGAGTGCGGCTGCAGCCCGAAGGGGGTAGCGAGATCACCGCTGTGCGTGACGTCGGCGTCCGCGATCTGTTCGAAAAAGATCGAAGCTTCCGCCGCGCTATGCTGTTCCCAGCGGGCGACGATGACATCGGCGTGTCGGCGCGGGCGCGAATCTGCAAGTTCTTTGAAGAGCGCCTACAGCACCGTATGGATCGCGAAGACCACGCCATCGCAGATGCAGTCGCCGTGCATTTCCCTCAGCTGCTGGGCCGCCTGCGCAACGTGCAGACCCAGCTGAGTCGATTACCCGATGCCATCTCCGAACCGGACGCGCTGCGCAAGTTAGGCCCGATCTTGGAGCAGTGCATTCCGCTGTGCCGTCAGACCAAGCCCACCGTGAAACTGGTGAAGAAGCACCTAGACGCGCTGCGCGACGGCACACAAGTGCTTCAGCAGTACGATGCAGAGTTGACTCCCGATGCCGTCAAAGGCGTGCGCTCCGCCGCGGAAGTGCGCGACCACCAAGGGGCACAGCTGCGTGGCAGCGGTACGCTCTCGACCGATGGCGAAGAAGCCTTGGCCCGCATCGAAGCGCAACTACGCAGCGATCGGCCATGGCAGGCGCTGAACCTTCTCGACAGCGACTTGCCGCGTCTGCGCAGCGCATATGCCGCTGAGCGGCAACGCCTTTTGATCTGGCAGGAACAGCAAGTGCAAGAGGCGCGGTCTCGTATCACATCGCGCGATGGGATGAGCATCCTCAGCGCTGAAAAGGCGCACGCCGTCCTGCGCCCTCTAAGCCAGGCCAACACCGACACCACGGCAGAAGCCGTAGCGCCACCGCTGCACGATTTGAGGGATCCTTTCCTGCTAAAGCTACAGAAGGCGGAAGAGGAGGCAAACGAGATCCTGGACCGTCTGCTGAGTGGTGGCGATAACCCCGTCATCATGCGCCTGGACCTGGGCCTGCGCCATCGTGAGATTCAGAGCGAGGCCGATGTCGATGCGCTGCTTGACGAGGTCCGTCAGCGGCTGCTGCCCCTGGTCAAACAGGGTGCGCGCGTACGTCTTCTGTAATGCCAGAGCTTGCCCCATGACCATGACCCCCGCTGCCAAACGCCAACTGAGCACGACGATCCGCGAGTTACGAACTCGCCTGCTGGTGGATCTACACGACGCCACCGAAGGTGCGTACCGCTTTCAACTGCGCCCGCAGGAGGCCGGGCTGTCCATGGCAGCACGAGTGGGGCGCAGGCGCCTGGAAGAATGGATCGCAGAACAGCTACGCGCGCAGGCCGGCGGTAAGGGCAAGAAGCAACGCACGGCGGAAGATTTCCGAGTGCAGGCGGAAAAGCAGGCGGCGTACACGTTGCTGAATCGCCTGGTCATCTTGCGGCTACTCGAATCGAGTGGGCTGCGGGAACCGGCGGTGTTGATCGGTGGATTCAACAGCCGCGCGTACCACGACTTCCGCGAGCTGTGCCCTGCCATGCTTCGGGGGGATGATACCGAAGGATATGCATTCCTCTTGCGACTGTGTTTTGAAGACTTGGCGCATGTGCTGCCTGGGTTGTTTGGTCCTGCTGGGGTGGCAGATCTGGTGCCCATTCCCGCCAAGACACTGCGTCACATCGTCGAAGCGCTAGATGAAAAAGAGCTAGAGAGTGTCTGGCAGGACGACATGACGCTGGGCTGGGTCTACCAGTACTGGAACGATCCAGAACGAGAGGCGCTAGACGACAAGCTCAACGCGGGTGGCAAGGTCGAGCCGCACGAGATCGCCAGCAAGACGCAGATGTTCACCGAACGCTACATGGTCGATTGGCTGCTGCAAAACAGCCTGGGGCCTCTGTGGCTGGCGATGTGCAAGAAACATGGGTGGAGCGCCGATGTGGCGGTCGATGGGACGCTACAGCGATTGGAGGATCGGCGCATCGCATGGCGTCGGCAGCGCGAAGCGGGCGAGGTGTCACTGACCGAGCTGATGCCTCTACACACCGATGCAGAGCGCCGCTGGGCGTACTATGTCCCGCAGCCCATTCCAGAAGATGCGGTGCAACAGGCCCCCGATTCGGTGCGCAATCTGAAACTGCTCGATCCGGCCGTGGGCTCTGGACACTTTCTGGTTGTGGCATTCGAGCTGCTGGTCGCGCTGTATCGGGAGGAGGCACGCCATCGAGGTGAGGCCGGCGACGTCCAGTGGGCCGACCACGCCATCGTTGAGCGCATCCTGGAACACAACCTGCACGGCATCGACCTGGACCCACGAGCCGTTCAGATAGCGGCGGCGGCGCTGTGGATGAAAGCGCAGAAGTGCTGCGATTCGGCCAAGCCCCGGACGCTGAATTTGGTTGCGTCGGATCTGCGGCTGGCGAGCCTTCCCGACACAGACCCCGCGCTGTTGGAACTGCGGCGCGAAGTCGAGCTAGAAACCGGCATTCCCGGCCCTCTGACCGATACATTGGTGCACGCGCTGCGCGGAGCCGACCATCTGGGCAGCCTGCTACAGGTGGACACCGCAGTCGAGGTTGCACTGCGACAACAGGAAGAGGCCGTCAAAGCGCAGCACGCCCCACAACAACTGAGCTTGCTGGGCGCGCCCGAGGCTGTACAGGCGCAGATACCCTTTGTAGCCGCCGCAGCAAAGAAGTCGTTGGTGGAGAAGTTGGAGACCTTCCTCAGCCATCACACGACCGGCGACGACCTGGGCCTGCGCCTGCGTGGCGAACAGCTAGCCAGCGGTGTGCGCTTCGTCCGCATGATCCGCCGTGAAACGTATGACTTGGTCGTCGGAAACCCTCCTTACCAGGGCACGGCGAAGATAGCCGACGCGACCTATGTGCAAACGCACTACGAAAAAGGAAAAGCCGACCTCTACGCCGCCTTCCTAGAACGCGGCCTCCAACTGGTACGAAAAGGAGGCATCTCTGCTCTGCTGACGATGCGCAACTGGATGTTCATCAAGCAGTATGCGGACCTTCGGGAGTGGCTGTTAGAGACGTACGACTTGCGAGCACTCGGGGACTTTGATCGCGGGGCATTCGAAGAGGTTCCCGACGAAGTCGTCAGCGTCGTAGTGAGCATCTTCCGTAGAGCCCCCCCTAACGATGTGCAAAGCATCGCCCTACAGCCCACGCCCATTGATGACCGGTCGCGCGATAGCGACCGAACGCTTAGGAAGCGGGCAGCCACGACTTGTCATGTGGGTCGCTACGAGTTCGTGCCCTCTGAGCTGAAGGTAGTTCCAGAGTGGCCAGTTGTGTACTCGTGGAACGCGGCTCAACTTCGAGAATATCAAAGCGTCCCGAAACTCGGTAAGATAGCCATTATTAGACAAGGTATTGCGACTGCAAACGATACGCGATTTTTGCGTGATATCTGGGAGGTACGCTTGCACATACCGCTGCGTCCTCACCCAACCACGGAGTACCGAGAGCAAAATGGATGGTCCCCGTATATTACCGGAGGCAACTCCATTAGCTGGATACAAGAAGCTGCCCTAGTTATTAATTGGAAGCTGTTCGGCGCAGAATTGGCTCATTTTTCGCGCAGTCGATATGGTCGTGGAGCTGGGGAATACTTTATGCCGGGGATTGCATTTTCTATGATCGGGAACACATTCGACGTACGCGCTCACCGTTTTCCATCGATATTCGGGGCGAAGGGGTCATCGATTTTTAGTGATTCTATCGAGAATACTTTGTGTCTATTGAATAGTCGCAAAGCACGAGCAGTAGTTGAAAGTCTAAACCCTTCAGTAAGTTTTACATCAGGAGATGTTGCGCGTGTTCCGCTTTTTGAGATAGCCGGAGCAATGAGTATCTACGCGGAGTTAAGAACAGCCTTTTCTGTGCGTGAATCCCACCGCGAACCCTCCGTAGAATTCCGCATGCCTGGTCCTTCGCCGTGGCGGCACGCGCAAGCTTGGGCGCAGGCGGCGGTGGATCGGGCGGAAGGGGCACCGTTGCCGCCGTACGAGGCGGTCTATGACGCGGAGCCTGCGACTGATCATGTGAGCTTCGCGTTGGGCGTCGTGCTGGGGCGCTTTGGGGCGAGCGGAGAGGGAATTCGGAATCCGGAAACGGACAACCTGGAACAGGCGCTGCCCGACGGCATCTGCTTATTGGACGGGACGCTCGATGAAAACGATCGACGCGACAGCTTGGGACAGCCGGCAGCCGCGCCGCTAGACGCGGCATGGGCTGCGTACGGCGAAACCATCGATCCCAAGCTCGATCTGCGCAGCTACTTGCGGACCAAGTTTTTTCCTGACGTGCACCGTCCCATGTATGAAGGGCGCCCCATTCACTGGCCATTGTCGTCGGAAGGCAAGACCTTCGTCGCCTGGGTGAACATCCATCGATTCAACGAAAAGACGCTGCGCGTGCTGCTGGCCGATCATCTGCACCCCGCGCTGACTCGGCTGGATGGTGAACTGGCCGATCTGCGCGCCGCTCGGGATGGGGCCGACAAGAAGGCGGCGCGTGCGGCTGAGAAGCGCTTCGACAAAGTGCAGCGTGGCCGTGAAGAACTGATCGCGCTGATTGCACAGGTAGAAGCCTGCGCCGACCGCGGCCCCCCCCCTGTGGATGGCAAGTGCCCACCGCGGGAGATCGATGCCCGCTACGCCCCGGACCTGGACGATGGCGTCCTGGTCAACAGCGCTGCACTGTGGCCTCTGCTGGACCCGCAGTGGAAAGAGCCCAAGAAGTGGTGGAGGGAGCTGGCCACGGCGCAGGGAAAAAAGGACTACGACTGGTCCCACTTGGCGATGCGTTATTTTCCGCAGCGCGTCGACAAAAAGTGCCAGAAAGATCCATCCCTGGGCGTCGCACACGGCTGTTTCTGGCGCTACCATTCGGCGCGTGCCTGGGCCTGGGAACTTCGTCTGCAAGACGAGATCGCGCCCGACTTTCGCATCACGGAACGCCCTTACTGCCCCGGTGGTCGCGACGTTGGGGATGGCGGTGACGCCGTGCATCGCTCGCTGTTCTTGGCAGATGAGCCGGAACAGGCGTTGGCCGCAGTTGAAAAAGAGGCGCTGCGCCGCATCGGTCGCGGACTGTCCCGTGCACCGGTGCCGACGATGTCGATCTTGGAATCGGGGCTGTGGTCAGCGCGGCCCAACCTGGTCTGGGAACTGGAACTGCGTGTCGCCAAGGTGCAGCGCCAAGACTTCCGCTTGCTGGCTCCCGACGAACCAGCCGCTCGCGCAGCATTAGTCGCCACCCACCCGAAGCTGGTGGCACATCGTAAGAAGCTGCTGGATGATCTGGCGCAGCTGGCTGCGCTGTTTGGCAATGTAGACAGCACCGCAGACGAAGATGAAAGCGACGTGGACGTTGGTGCGGATGAGTCCGATTCAGAGGAGGACGTCGCATGAAGAGCCCTCGCGAACTCTTGGGCCCCGTCTCTGCCCTGCTTGAATCGGACGTGCGCGACCGGGTGCGCCGCCACGGCGTCATTCTGTGGCTGGATCTGGACGGGCACTACACGGATTTTGTGGATCGTCTAATCACTGACAGCAAGGCTGGTCAGATTCCCTATGCCGTCCATGCGCTGCGCGGCAGTTATTTGGAGCTGCTGTTGTCGCTGGAGAATGTGGCCGGCGGGGCCTCGCCGGTTCCGCTGCTGATCCACCTGCCCGGCTGCAACGAAGAGAGCGTTCGACAGACACCCATATACGAGCTGTATGCAGCGGGAGTGCGGTATCGCAAGGCGCTGGACACACTGGTCCAGGATGCCGCGGTGGGCAGAGCCCGGCCAGAACAGATTGCCGCATGGAAAGAAAAGCCCGGCCCGACGCTGGAGGCTGCGGACGCCTGGCTATCCGGACTGCTTGACGCCCAGGAAGGTGGCTTGTCGGCGCTGTTGCGCGCCATGCAGCCGACAGCCGTGCTGGACGATTTGATCACCGGCGGACCGTTGGCAGGACGCTTGGGCGTGTCCGATAATCGGGATGAAGCCATTCTGTGGCAGCAGCTTGGCGCTTGGACCGGGATGCCCGCTAGCTGGCAGCAAGCAACGGCGACACGTAGCGGTCAGCGTGCTGGCAATATCGCGTTTGCCGCGGCCAGTTGGGCGCTTTGCGTAGAGTACGTTGAAGACTTGCACCGCCCACCGGTCAGTTCCTACCTGGCGGATGTGCGAGCGTTTCCTGACGGCATCAAAAAGACCTGCCAGAAGATCGCGTCCCACCTTCGTGAACGCCATCCTGTATTTTATGCACGCACCGTTGATGACACCGAAGGGTTGCTGGAGGATGAAGTAGACGCTGCCCGGGCGGAGGATCTAGGGCAGATCGATACGTTTCGGTTCGAAGAGGAAAAGGTCTTGCAGGCGGCTTTGTCCGCGCTGGCGGCATCGGCCTGGGATCTGGCAGCCAAGTGGGCCAACCTGCGCACACGGGGCGGATCATTTTGGCTGAAGGAAAAGCCGGAACGAGAATCTGCCTGGCAGCTCCTGCAAGCGGCTGCGGGTCTAGGGCAAGCCATCGCAGCGGCGGGCGAGAGGCTTGGCGAAAAAGAGAGCATTGCAGGCGCTATCGAACGCTACGTCGAGCGTGGTGCCGCGGTAGATCAAGCGCACCGACACCTGGAACAGAGGCGTCAGGCCCTGCTGTACCCGCAGCTGCCCGAGTTCGAAACGCTGCGCGTTCGATTGGACGCCATGCGTTCGACGTGGCGAACGTGGGCCGATGCCTGGGCGTGCGACTTCAACGCGCTGTGCAAACGACATGGCTTCTTGCCGCCCACGGCACAACAGCAACGAACATTGTTTGATGAAGTGGTGCGTCCGCTCTGTCAGGAATCGGGCGCCACGGCGTACTTCGTGGTGGATGCTTTTCGCTTCGAGATGGGCGCAGAGCTGTGCCAGCGTCTGCGCGAGACACCGGCGACGACGGTGCAGCTTAAGGCGCGATTAGCAGAGCTTCCCACCGTGACGGAGGTGGGCATGAATGTTCTTGCCCCTGTGTTGGCCGGGGGCAAGCTGCGACCGGTGGTCAGCAGCGGCTCAATCGCGGGCTTTCAATCGGGAGAGTTTCGGGTCGATGATCCCAAGTCACGTAAACGCGCGATGCAAGAGCGCGTTGGTGGAAAGACCTGTCCACTGCTGACTCTTTCGGAGGTTCGCCAGCGTGACGCCGACAGCCTAAAGCAGACGATGACCCAGGCCCGGCTTATCGTTGTGCACAGTCAAGAGCTGGATAGTTCGGGAGAGGGCGGCTTCGGGCCGGCGGTCTTTGACGGGGTGATGAAGGATCTGGTTGCGGCTTGGCAACTGCTGCGTGAGGCGGGGGTGCGACGCTTCGTCTTTACCGCAGACCATGGCTTCTTGCTGCTGGATGAACAGATCCCGGTGGTGCAGCCGCATGGGCGCAAAGTTGACCCCAAGCGACGCCACGTTCTTTCGCCTGTGGCCGCCGACCATTCGGGGCAAGTTCGGGTGGCTCTGTCGGATCTGGGTTACGACGGCTGCACCGACCACTTGATGATGCCCGAGACCACGGCGCTGTTTGACAAGGGTGGCCGTGCGCCCAGCTTTGTGCACGGCGGCAATAGCCTGCAAGAGCGCGTGATACCTGTCCTGACTGTCTTGCACCGCGCGGCGGTTGGGGGCAGTGAACTGGCCTATCGCATCACGGCAGAATCTCGTGATGGCGTCGCGGGCATGCACTGCATGCATCTGCGGTTGGATGTAGCGGCGCAGCACGGGCTGGACTTCGGTGGCGCACAAGAGCAAGAACTGGCGGTCCTGGTGGCGGAGGACCCAGATGTGCAAGTGGAGCTGTGTCAGGTGCGCGGCAAGGCTAGGCTTGAGCGCGGATCGATCTGGGCGCAAGTGGGGGAGTCTTTCGAGCTGTTTTTCCGCCTCTCCGGTGTGACAGAAACCCGTGTGCGCGTCGAAGTCGAAATGGCCGGTGCCATCCTGGGCGGACCGGAGGCGCGCTTCGGCGTTGCAGCTACGCGCACACCCCAGCTGTCCGGGTCGGAGCGTCCTGCGTCGGTCTCTCTCCCAAGGAAAGCCGAGGCATGGTTGGAAGAGCTGCCCGCTGGCGGAGTGCGACAGCTCTTTGCACACCTGCAAGCGCATGGAAATCTGACCGAACCCGAGGCGACAAAGATCCTGGGTGGTCCACGCGAACTGCGAAGGTTCTCGATTCAGTTCGAAGAGCACTGCAAGAAGGTGCCCTTCGTCGTTCGCATTGATGTGATCGCAGGGGTCAAGCGTTACGCCCGCGATGGAGTCGGATCATGAACATTTTGACGCAACAGGACGTCGAAAAAGTCTTCGAGTCACTGCGCCGCGGAAGCGTGCCAGAGCGTGGTATTGATACGTTTGCCGTCGGCATCGACAAGCAGCGTGGCGAGTTACATCGGCAACTCGATCTGGTGAAGAGCGGCGAAGGCAACGTGAAGTTTCTGCGCGGTGGCTACGGCTGCGGTAAGACATTTATGGCCAGGCTTGCACTGCTAGACGCGCAGGCTCGTGGGTTTGCTACCAGCTTCGTCGTCGTTTCAGACAACGATCTGCACTTCCACCGCTTC
>ERZ724510.1390-NODE-1390-length-13472-cov-4.822688_pt1 | contig 13472 bp, 11 predicted proteins | sample MGYA00376043_ERZ724510 | MGnify/ENA primary metagenome ERZ724510 (study PRJEB28724, sample SAMN07190888) | wastewater metagenome | isolation source: influent of sewage treatment plant in Hong Hong | place: USA: Christiansburg, Virginia | collected 2016-03-01 ... | reverse complement strand
CCCCACGAAGAAGTGGGTGAACGCGGGGCAACACTTTGCAGCAATTGCGGCCGCCGGTCCGCTGGTAGGTCCGGTGCTTGCTGCGCAATTCGGCTACCTGCCGGGATTTATCTGGTTGTTGGTGGGGGCGGTTATTGGCGGTGCGGTGCACGACACCGTCGTCCTTTTTGCCTCCATGAAACACCAGGGCAAATCGCTTTCGGAAGTGGCCAAGGCCGAGCTCGGGCCGGTTGCCGGCTGGAGTACCGGCCTGGCGATGCTGTTCATCATCACAATTACCATGGCCGGTCTTTCCATCGTCGTGGTGCATGCGCTTGAGCGCAACGCCTGGGGCACTTTCGCCGTTTTCATGACGGTGCCGATTGCGATTGCGCTTGGTCTTTACGAGCGTTTCTTCGGTTCGTCGAAGTGGGGCACCTACATCGGTGTTGCTGCCGTGGTTGCTTCGGTTGCCGCCGGCCCGCATCTGCAAGGTACGGTTGTTGGTGACTGGCTGACCTTGAACAAAACAACCGTTTGCTGGTTGTTGCCAATCTATGCCTTCTTCGCCACGGCTTTACCGGTTTGGATGCTGCTGACGCCGCGTGGATACTTGTCCAGCTTCATGAAAATCGGTGTCTTTGCTGCACTTGTCGTTGGCGTTGTATTCATCAATCCGACTATCCAGTTCCCGGCTTTGACCGAGTTCATTCATGGCGGTGGCCCGATCCTCAAGGGTGCGGTCTGGCCATTCATTTCGATCACCATTGCCTGCGGTGCCATCTCTGGTTTCCATGCCTTCATCGGTTCCGGTACGACGCCAAAACTGGTTGATAAATGGAGTGACATTCGTCCGGTCGCTTTCGGTGCCATGCTGGCTGAATGTCTGGTTGCTGTAATGGCCCTCATCGCCGCTACCTCGCTGCATCCGGCTGATTACTTCGCCATTAACTCGACGCCTGAAGTATTCAAGACACTGGGTATGCAAGTGGTTGATCTGCCGGAATTGAGCCAGAAGATGGGGCTTGATCTCTATGGCCGTACCGGTGGTGCCGTGACGCTGGCCGTTGGCATGACCTATATCTTCACCAAGCTTTCATGGTTCTCTGATCTTGCTGCTTACTTCTTCCAGTTCGTCATCATGTTTGAAGCCGTTTTCATCCTGACCGCCGTTGATTCCGGTACCCGTGTTTCACGTTACCTGATCCAGGATTTGCTCGGCGATCTGTTCCCACCGATGAAGCGTCTCGATTCCATGCCGGCCGGTATCGTCGCTAGCATTATTGCCTGTGTCCTGTGGGGCTACCTCCTGCTCTCCGGTGACATCAGCTCGGTATGGGCCTTGTTCGGTGTCTCGAACCAGTTGATGGCTTCAGTTGGCCTGATGATTGGCGCCACCATTGTCATGCGTCTCTCCAAGAAACGTATCTATGCGCTGACCTGCCTGATCCCGCTGGCCTATCTCTTCGTGACGGTGAATTACGCCGGTTACTGGATGATCAGCAACGTTTATCTCAACGCAGCCGGCAAGGGCTACAACCTGTTCAATGCAGTGATTGCCTCGTCCATGCTGATTCTCGGCTTCGTCATCCTGATTGCTTCACTGAAGCGTTGGGCGGTTTTGTGGAAAGCGCGTGGCGAGTCCTCAGCGATCCCGCCAACCATGCTGGCCTCTGCAGTCTGAAGAAAGGTGTCAGAGGCTAAAGCCACTGACATTTAAATGAAAGGGAAACGGCCAACCCGGCCGTTTCCATAGATAACCGGATGCCTCGTTCAACCGAAGAGCACATCCGAATGCCACAAGCAGATTATTTTCAAGGAGCAACAAATGAACGCACTATTCAAGGTCAACAGTCGCCAAGAGCCGTGGGAAGGTTTTGCCAACGGTGAATGGACTAGGAAAATTGATGTTCGGGGCTTCATTCAAGCCAATTACACCCCTTACGCCGGCGACAGCTCGTTTCTTGCTTCGGCAACAGAACGTACCACGGCCCTCTGGGCAAAAATGCAGGTGATGTTGAAGCAGGAGCAGCAAAAAGGCGTGCTTGATGCATCCGTGGATCGTCCTTCAAGCATCATGGCGCACGATGCCGGTTATATCGACCAGGCCAACGAAATCATCGTCGGTTTGCAAACTGATGCCCCCTTGAAGCGTGCCATCATGCCTAACGGTGGTTTGCGCATGGTTGAAGGCGGTCTCGAAGCCTTTGGCTTCAAAATAGATCCGGTGGTCAGCGAAATCTGGACCAAGTATCGCAAGGATCACAACAGCGGCGTTTTTGATGTTTATTCGCCGGAGATCATGAAGGCACGTAAGTCGGCTATCCTGACCGGCCTGCCCGACGCTTACGGTCGCGGTCGCATCATCGGCGATTACCGTCGGGTTGCGCTGTACGGGATTGATGCCCTGCGCGCCTTCAAGAAGCAGGAGTTTCATGAGCTCGACAACGTCGAATTCACTGAGAGCGTGATTCGCCTGCGCGAAGAAATTTCTGAACAATTCCGGGCGCTCGACGAGTTGAAGCAGATGGCTGCCAAGTACGGTTGCGACATCAGTCGCCCGGCGGCCAATGCGCAGGAAGCCGTGCAATGGACCTACCTGGCCTATCTGGCTGCGGTTAAAGAACAGAACGGTGCCGCCATGTCGATTGGCCGCATCTCCACCTTCCTCGATATTTACATTGAGCGCGACTTGGCTGCCGGCCTGATCGACGAGGCGCAAGCCCAGGAGCTGATGGACGATCTGGTGATCAAGTTGCGTATCGTCCGTTTCCTGCGCACTCCCGAGTACGACCAACTCTTCTCCGGCGATCCTACCTGGGTCACCGAGTCAATCGGCGGTGTCGGTGAAGATGGCCGTCCGCTGGTGACCAAGAGCAGCTTTCGTGTTCTCCACACCCTGTACAACCTGGGGCCAGCCCCGGAACCCAACCTCACCGTATTATGGTCTGAAGCGCTACCGAAAGGGTTCAAGGAGTTCTGCGCCAAGGCATCAATCGACACCTGCTCCGTGCAGTACGAGAACGACGACCTGATGCGCCCACTCTGGGGTGACGACTACGGCATCGCCTGTTGTGTCTCCGCCATGCGCATCGGCAAGCAAATGCAGTTCTTCGGTGCTCGTGCCAATCTGGCCAAGACCATGCTCTACGCCATCAATGGCGGTCGTGATGAACTGTCCGGCGAACAGATCGGGCCGAAGTTTGCGCCGATCCAGGGTGACGTGCTGGATTACAACGAAGTGATCTCCAAGTTTCTGCCAATGATGGAGTGGCTGTCTGGTGTCTATATGAAGTCACTGAACGCTATCCACTACATGCACGACAAGTACGCCTATGAGCGCATTGAGATGGCGCTGCACGACCGCGACATCTTGCGCACCATGGCGTGCGGTATTGCTGGCCTGTCTGTGGTTGCCGATTCGCTCTCCGCCATGCGTTACGCCAAGGTCAGTGTTGTTCGTGACGAACGCGGTCTAGCGACCGATTTCAATATCGAGGGCGATTACCCGGCTTATGGCAACAATGACGAGCGGGTCGATTCGATCGCGACCTGGGCAGTTGAAACCTTCATGGGTTTCTTGAAGCAGCAGCGCGCTTACCGCGATGCGACGCCAACCATGTCGGTGCTGACCATTACTTCGAATGTCGTTTATGGCAAGAAGACTGGCAATACGCCGGATGGTCGGAAGGCCGGCCAGCCGTTTGCGCCGGGTGCCAATCCCATGCACGGTCGCGATCACAAGGGCGCGCTGGCTTCCATGGCATCAGTCTGCAAACTGCCCTATGGTTGCTCGCAGGATGGTATCTCCTACACCTTTACCATCGTGCCCAGCGCCCTTGGCCCAACAGAAAAGGAACGTGTCACTAATTTGTCCACGCTGTTGGACAGCTACTTCGAGAGCCATGGTCACCATATCAATGTGAATGTGTTTGATCGCGAGACGCTGATCCACGCGATGGATCATCCGGAGCTTTATCCGCAACTGACCATCCGGGTTTCCGGCTACGCAGTGAATTTCATCAAACTGACCCGTGAGCAGCAGCTTGATGTGATCAACCGTACTTTCCATGAATCCAACTAACGCAAATTTGCTTTGCACGGCAGAAACTCCCGCAGGGGTTTCTGCTGGCAAAGGCCTCCTTGAGGGCTGGGTACATTCAACTGAGACCTTCGGGACTGCGGATGGACCGGGCATAAGGTATGTGCTGTTTCTGTCCGGCTGTCCAATGCGCTGTATGTATTGCCATAACCCTGATACCTGGCACCGCCAGGACGGCACGCTCACGCCGGTAGAAGAGGTTCTGGCGGATATTGCCAGTTATCGCAGCTTCATTCGGGCTAGTGGCGGGGTGACCCTAAGTGGCGGCGAACCCTTGGTCCAGGCCAAGTTCTGTAAAGCCATCCTGCGCGGATGCAAGGCGATGGGCTTGCATACTGCTTTGGATACCTCTGGCTATTTAGGTGAGCTGGCAGATGAGGAGCTGTTGTCCGATGTCGATCTGGTCCTGCTGGATATCAAGGCTGCCACCGGAAAACTGTTTCAAAAACTGACCGGGGTCGATATCAAGCCGACTATCAAGTTCGCCGAAGACCTTGCCGCTATGAATAAGCCGGTTTGGCTTCGTTATGTACTGGTGCCGGGGTTGACTGACAACATGGGCGAGATCGAATCTTTGGCGATTTTCGCTGCCGGACTGGGCAATGTTGAACGGGTAGATGTCCTCCCGTTTCACAAGCTGGGCGAACACAAATGGCGGGATCTTGGTTTGAGTTATCGACTAGAGCGCGTGCGGCCTCCATCGGAAGAATTGCTCGCACGAACGCGTGAGACGTTTCGAACGGCAGGGCTACTGGTGAGCTGATCGCAACGATACTGTTTGCCTTAACGAATCGCTTTAATTGAGTTTTAGGAGATTAGTGTGTTAACAGAACTGGTTTCAAAAATTGGTCTAAATTCGAGAGCAAGATTCAAGGACGCATTGGCAAATGAGCCGCTTGCTATTACTAGCCCGATTCTGGCGGCTGGCTTCGATAACGTGCCCTTCGACGAGATCGAGATTGGGCAGTCGGCAAGTATGTCCCGGCAATTGAGCATGGACGATATCGAGTTGTTCGCCACGGTTTCCGGCAACAGCAATCCGGTTCATCTTGACCCCAAGTACGCGGCCAGTTCGCGCCACCAGAGGATCATTGCCCACGGCATGTGGTCCGGGGCATTGGTTTCCGGCGTGCTCGGTTCGAAATTGCCTGGCTCGGGCACCGTCTATATCAGCCAGGATCTGAATTTCCAGAATACGGTTGGTTTGGGCGACGTCGTGACAGCGACCGTCACGGTGATCGAGAAGCATCCCGAGAGCAAAGCGGTGATCCTTGATTGCCTATGCGTTAACCAAAGCGGAGAAATAATCGTCTCAGGTACCGCCAAAGTAGCGGCACCGACGCAAAAAGTGCATACGGATACGCAGGATCTGCCGGAGGTCCAGCTGATCCACCACGATCAACATGATGCGCTGCTCCACAAATGCGATACGCTAGCCCCGACCCCGACGGCTGTTGTTTATCCTTGTAACGAAAGTTCCTTGCGTGGTGCTGTTGAAGCCGCCGAAGCTGGATTGATTGACCCGGTACTGGTCGGGCCGGCAATGTTGATCCGGGAAATCGCTGCCACCTTTGCGCTCGATATTGCGCGTTACCGTCTGGTCGATGTCGAGTTGGCCCCCGATGCCGCGCAAACCGCCGCAATCCTTGCTCGCGATGGTGAAGTTGACGCCCTGATGAAAGGCTCGCTGCACACCGACGAACTGATGGGGGCGGTTGTGCGCAAGGAGAACAGTCTGCGCACGCCATTGCGCATCAGCCACGTGTTTGTGATGAATGTGCCGACTTATCCGCGCACTTTGTTGATTACCGATGCGGCAATCAATATTGCGCCCTCGCTGGAAGACAAGGCTCATATCGTTCAGAACGCCATCAATCTAGCTAAGGTGCTGGGCGTCGAAACGCCCAATGTCGCAATTCTCTCCGCTGTAGAAAACATCAACCTGAAGATTCCATCAACACTTGAAGCGGCCGTTCTTTGCAAAATGGCCGAACGTGGCCAGATCAAGGGCGGCGTGCTCGATGGTCCTTTGGCGTTCGACAATGCGATCTCGGCTGAGGCAGCAAAAACCAAGGGCATCAATTCGCCGGTTGCCGGCGTCGCCGACATTTTGCTGGTGCCGGATCTTGAGTCCGGCAACATGCTGGCCAAGCAGTTGTCATTTCTGGCCAATGCAGATGCGGCCGGTATCGTGCTCGGTGCCAAGGTGCCGATCATCCTCACCAGCCGTGCCGACAACTTGCGTTCGCGTCTGGCTTCCTGTGCGGTTGCCGCATTGCTTGCCAATGCCAATCGCGAGGCACGTGTAGCTCGCGCTGCCAAATAAGGGGATCAGCATGTCCAAACAAGCCGCATTTCTTGTCTTGAACGCAGGTTCTTCCAGCCTCAAATTCTCGGCGTTTCGTCAACATTCAAGCAGCGATGATCTGGAGACGCTGCTGTCTGGTCAGATTTCGGGTATTGGCAGCATTGCCCGGTTTGAAGCCAGGGGGAGTGACCGTCGACTGCTCGCCGAGCACACGTGGGATGACAAGGATTCACTGTGCCGCGATACCTTGCTGCAATACGTGCTGCGCTGGATCCGCACGACCCTGGTCGATGACGAGATCGTGGCGGTCGGCCATCGCGTCGTGCACGGAGGTCGCAAGCTCGGCAAACCAATGCGCGTCAGCCCGAAACTGCTTGATGAACTCGATAGCCTGATACCGCTGGCCCCGTTGCACCAGCCGCACAATCTGGCACCCATCCGCATTCTGGCCAGGAGCTTTCCGGATCTTGAACAGGTGGCTTGTTTCGATACCGCTTTTCACAGCACGCAGCCATGGTTGGCACGCACTTACGCGTTGCCGCAGGCGCTGACCGACGAAGGCGTGTGCAGCTACGGCTTTCACGGCCTGTCCTACGAGTATGTGACCGGGCAGCTACTGGCGAACCGGCCCGATCTGGCCGAGAAGCACGTCGTTATTTGCCATCTCGGCAATGGTTCCAGTATTTGTGCGGTCAAGGGCGGGCAGAGCATGGATACCTCGATGGGCTTTTCGGCACTTGACGGGCTGCCAATGGGAACGCGTACCGGCAGCGTCGATCCGGGCGTGATTCTTTACCTGATGCGTGAAAAAAAGATGGGACTGGAAGCGCTTGAAGACTTGCTCTACAAGCAATCCGGTTTGCTCGGCGTTTCCGGTCTGTCGAACGACATGAAGGTGCTACAGGAATCGGATGATCCGCAGGCGGCCAAAACCGTTGAATTGTTCTGTTTCCGTGTCGCCAAGGAGGTGGCCGCCTTGGCTGCTTCCATGGGCGGGCTGGATGCGCTGGTCTTTACCGCCGGTATTGGCGAGAACGCGCCGCAGATTCGCGCAATGATCAGCGAACGGTTGTCATGGCTGGGGGTGAAGATTGATGTAGGGGCCAATGCCCGAAAAGCCCATGATATTTCAAGCCCGAATTCCAGGGTGCCGGTCTTTGTGGTGCCTACCAACGAAGAAATGATGATCGCCAAACACACGATCAATGTGCTTGGGAAAATGATGGGTAATGCCTGATTGGCCAGTCGGTCGGGTGACGATGGATGCCGAGTTGGGGAAACCTCTCGGCATTCACATGGGAGTGCATTCAAATGCTTCAAAAAATTGACGGTGGCCTGTGGTTGAAAGCCAGCGAAGACAGCCAAAAAAATGCGGCAAATGCCGAGTCGACCGTAACATTTTCGACTGAACCTTTGATGCCGGATGCGGTTGCCCTGGCCGCCGAGAATATCGGGGCGAAAAAAGCCAAACAAAGCCTGTGGATGATCTTTGGATTGGCGGTACTGGGTGGCGCTTTCATTGCTCTTGGCGGGTTGTTTGCCACGGTGACCATCTCGGGTGCTGCCGGTCATTTGCCTTATGGAGTGACGCGGTTGCTGATGGGCGCAACATTCTCCCTTGGTCTGATGCTGGTGATTGTCGCCGGCGCGCAATTGTTTACCAGTGATGCACTGATGGTCATGGCCTGGGCCAGTGGCCGCCTTAAAACCGGGCGCATGTTGCGGGTCTGGGCGACAGTCTGGTGCGGCAATTTCGTCGGGGCGCTGGGCGCGGCGGTCCTCGTTTTTCTCTCCGGCCAATACATGTTCGGCCATGGAGAAGTGGGGGCCAGTGCGCTTTACCTGGCGACTGCAAAAAGCACCCTTGCACCGGACAAAGCATTCTTCCTCGGCATTCTCTGCAACGTGCTGGTTTGCCTTGCTGCCTGGGTGGCAATGGCGGCACGCAGCATTACGGACAAAATCCTGGCGATGTTTCTGCCGATCACAGCTTTCGTAGCGGCCGGCTTCGAACACTGCGTTGCCAATATGTACTTCATTCCCTTTGGCCTCTTCATCAAATGGTGGGCACCGGCTTCATTTTGGGCAGACTTGGCCAGTCATGGCGGCACCCCGTCGGATATTCCGCTGGATCAGTTCGCGATCAATCTAGCTGCAGTCACCCTAGGGAACTGGGTGGGCGGGGCCTTGCTGGTCGGGGCTGTGTACTGGCTACTCTTCCGTCGTAGTGTCAAGGTAACTGCGCCCGGCAAAGAAGATGTCTCCTACAAATGTCTATGAACAAAATCATCAATGTAACCGAACTCGCCTTGCGCGACGCGCATCAGAGTTTGCTGGCAACACGGATGGCGCTGGAAAACATGGTTCCTGCCTGTGCTGATATTGACAAAGCCGGCTACTGGTGGGGCGATCTACTGGTGGGCCTATTTCACTAGTTACCGGGAGGCAGGCTATGAGTGGGATGACTGAAGACCCGGCGGGGTTTTTGAGAAACCATGGTCGAGAGGTGAGGTGTGTTGAGTCCGAACTGCTTCGACGCATGTACCTGATGGGCATAGGTGCGGATAATGCGGCGGCTGTCCGGCAGGTTTTTGGGCGAAGCCTCTTGGAAAAGGGGAATTCCCTGCATGAATCGATGATCACCGATTTGCTTGGACTTGGTCTGGTGCTGGCGAAGCTGGTGCATCAAATTTTGCCCAGTGCTTCTGCCTTGTGGCTGGAACCAGCGACCCGTGCGTTGCTGGATACGATGCAGGGCAAGCCAGTTTGATCCCGTTGAATATCCGGCATATTGCAGGGGCGGGCTGTTCTTGCTGTCCGATTTGCCGATCAACGGAGGCCGGTAGAATATGGAAATGATTTTCGACTCAATCGAACTCACCCTGACACTGTTGCAGCAGACCTGCGTCTATCTGGTCATCGCCTATCTGCTCAGCCGCACCCGGATTTTCATTCCGCTGATGCATGTCACTATCCGCCTGCCGCACCGGGTGACGTGCTACGTGGTTTTCTCGCTGTTTTGCATCATGGGGACCTATCTCGGCCTCAAGATCGATGATTCGATTGCCAATACGCGCGCCATCGGGGCCGTGCTGGGCGGCCTGCTGGGCGGGCCGTCGGTCGGGCTGGCCGTCGGCTTCACCGGCGGCCTGCATCGCTATACGCTGGGCGGCTCTTCGGCATTCGCCTGTATGGTGTCGACGGTGATCGAAGGTTTGATCGGCGGTCTTTTTCACCGCTACATGATGCAGCGTGGGCACTTCGGCACGTTGTTCAATCCGCTTCCCGTCGCTCTGGTGACGCTGGTTGCGGAAGCGACCCAAATGCTGGTGCTCCTGCTTCTGGTTGAGCCGTTTTCGGCGGCCAAACACTTGGTTGAACAAATTGCCGTGCCGATGCTGGTGGCCAATACCCTGGGGGCTAGCTTGTTCATGAGCATCGTTCTCGACCGGCGCAATCTATACGAGCAGCAGTCCAGTGTGTTTTCGACCAAGGCGCTGGCCATCGCAGCGCGCGTCGAGGGTTTGCTGCGCTCCGGTTTCAATAGCGAAACCAGTGCGCGGGTTGCCCGCATTATTTATGAAGAAACCGGTGTCGGTGCCGTGGCGATTACCGATACGCAGAACTTGCTGGCTTTTATCGGCATCGGCGATGATCACCATTTGCCCGGAACGCCGATTCACTCGGCGCTGACCCACCGGGCGATCGAGTGCAACGAAGTCGTCTACGCCGATGGCAACGAGCTGGCCTACCGCTGTTCGATCAGTCCGAAATGTCCGTTGGCTTCTTCGTTGATCATTCCGCTGGTCGGCGAGGAGAGCCGTGTGATTGGCACCATCAAGCTTTACGAGCCACGGACCCGTCTGTTTTCTACCATCAACCGCGCCTTGGGTGAGGGGATTGCGCGCCTGCTCTCCAACCAGATTCTCGCCGGGCGCTACATGCAGCAGCGCGAACTGTTGGCGCAATCAGAGATCAAGCTGTTGCATGCGCAGGTCAACCCGCATTTCCTGTTCAATGCCCTCAATACGCTTTCGGCGGTGATTCGTCGCGATCCGGAGCGGGCCTGTCATCTGGTGCTGAATTTATCCACCTTCTTTCGCAACAACCTAAAGCGTCCGAGCGAGGAGGCTTGTCTCAGCGAGGAAATCGAGCATGTCAGGGCCTATCTTGAGATTGAGCAGGCCCGATTTCTCGAGAACCTGGTGGTCGACTTCGATATTCCCGAGCCCTTGCTGCACGTCCGCATGCCAGCCTTTTCGTTGCAGCCGATTGTTGAAAACGCAATCAAGCACGGCACATCGCAACTACTCGGAATTGGCCGCATCCGCATTTCGGCGACAACACGGGATAACACCCTGTTGCTGAGTGTCCAGGATAATGCTGGTCTCTACGCTGATACGCCAAGCGCCAGCGGCCTGGGCATGAGTCTGGTCCGGCGGCGCATCGCCAGTCGTTACGGCTCGGCTTTCGGGCTGGAGGTGGATTGCGAGCACGAGGTGGTGACCCGAATTACGCTCAATCTGCCGCTTACGCCATGTGGCAGCGCTGCTGCAACCCAGGGAAATCAAGCATGAATGTTTTAATTGTCGACGACGAATTGCTGGCGCGTGAAGAAATTGCCCGCTTGCTGGGTCAGGAGCCTGATATCCAGATCGTCGGGCAGTGCGCCAATGCGATTGAGGGGATTTCGGCGATCAATCGGCTTAATCCCGAGGTGATTTTTCTCGATATCCAGATGCCGCGCATCAGTGGTCTGGAAATGCTGAGCATGCTCGATCCCGAGCGCATGCCGCGCGTTGTCTTTCTCACCGCTTTCAACGAATACGCCCTACAGGCTTTCGACCAGAATGCCTTTGATTACTTGTTGAAACCGGTAGATCCGGCGCGTCTGGCGCTAACCCTCAAGCGCCTGCGTCATGATCGCACGCCCAGCCCGGCGCTCTTCAATTCGGCGGCACCCCTCAAGCAGATTCCCAGCCCCGGACATCATCGGGTGCTGCTGATCAAGATTGACGACATTGAGTACGCGACGTCAAAAACCACCGGTGTTTATGTCACGACCAGTCAGGGCGCGGAGCATTTCACCGAATTGACACTGCGCACGCTGGAGGAAAAAACGCCTTTTTTGCGCTGCCATCGCCAGTATCTGGTTAATCCGGAGCAGATCAAGGAACTCAGTTTTCTAGAAGCTGGCACGGTCGAAATTGTTACGCGCAACAATCACCGGATACCAGTGAGTCGGCGTTTGCTGGGCGAACTCAAGGAAAAACTTGGCTTGCTCTGAAACTCGCTGGTAGCGAAAGGTTTAAACGAGCTTCCAGCCATCAATGAACAAAAATTTCAGGCCAAAGAGTTTTCGTGCACGTATTGAGAGATTTAGCGTACGCGGGAGATCGTGTGGAACAAAAACCTCAGCTCCTTGAATCCGGGTCAGGGTGTGCTGCTCGCTATTGCGCGGTGTGCCAAAGCGTACCGAAGGGCAGGGGGTTATCTCCAGGCAACAACCTTCGACGCTTCTGGGAACATCAATAAAAACCGGCTGTTTGTGCTCGGCAATCATTGCCAGGGCGTCTTCTGAAAGGGTAAGCATAGAAAAGTGCTCCACATATGCTGGTTTTAGTTCAGCTCCATGCGCCAAAGCGAAAATTCCGCCAGATGCCGGAGGAAAGGGGCGGATTTATCTATCAAGTCCATTCAGTATCTTAAAAATAATCGCCTGCTGTCGATGAGTTTTCATGCCAGCGGTAGCGAATCAGCGTTGCGCGGTCATCTGATGAGAGTAGGCGGTTTTGGCTTGGCTACAAGTAGGGGGCGTCGGCTGCAACCCAATGCTCAGTCTTGATCGGTGATTCTGTCCCGATACTAAGACTCGTTCCCGGCATCGTAGTGGTGCCGGGAATTCTGTTGCCCGGCGTCAGGTTAGGGGCGGCTGCCGGTTTCGGGTAAAATCGCCGTTTTTTCCAGCAGCGTTTGCTGCCTCTTGGCGCTAACTGACCATGACCCAGAATACCTCCCTCTCCTACCGTGATGCCGGCGTCGATATCGATGCGGGTGATGAACTCGTCGAACGGATCAAACCGCTCGCCAAAAAAACCCTGCGCGAAGGTGTGCTCGGCGGTATTGGCGGTTTTGGTGCGCTGTTCGAGGTGCCCAAGCGCTACAAGGAGCCGGTGCTGGTGTCCGGTACCGATGGCGTCGGCACCAAGCTGCGTCTGGCGTTTGACCTGAACCGCCACGATACGGTTGGTCAGGATCTTGTTGCCATGAGCGTCAATGACATTCTGGTGCTCGGCGCCGAATCGCTGTTCTTCCTTGACTATTTTGCCTGCGGCAAGCTCGATGTCGATACCGCTGCGGCGGTTGTCGGCGGCATCGCCAAGGGCTGCGAACTGGCCGGCTGCGCGCTGATTGGTGGCGAAACCGCCGAAATGCCGGGCATGTACCCGGCTGGCGAATACGACCTGGCTGGTTTTGCGGTTGGCGTCGTCGAAAAGTCCAAGGCTATCGACGGCAAGGCGACGATTGCTGCTGGCGATGTGGTGCTCGGTCTGGCTTCCTCCGGTGCGCATTCCAACGGTTACTCGCTGGTGCGCAAGATCATCGAGCGCTCCAAGCCGGACATGAATGCCAAGTTCGATGGCGAGCGCACGCTGGCCGATGTCGTCATGGCGCCGACCCGAATTTACGTCAAGCAAGTGCTGGCGACGATGGAAAAGGTCAATATCAAGGGAATGGCCCACATCACCGGTGGCGGCCTGCTTGAAAACGTACCACGTGTGCTGCCGGAAAACACCGTGGCCGAGCTGGAAAAGGCCGCATGGCCGCGTCCCAAGCTGTTCGACTGGATGCAGGCTGAAGGCAATGTGGCCGAAAACGAAATGCACCGCGTCTTTAACTGCGGTATCGGCCTGGTTGTTGTCGTTGCCGCGGCCGATGCTGATGCGGCGATGGCTGAACTGAAGGCGCAGGGCGAAGCCGTCTATCGTATTGGCAAGATCCGGGCGCGCTCGGGTGACGAGGCACAAACGCTTGTTGTCTAAATGGCAGCACTGGGTCGCCACTTTGGTGTGCGGCCTGTTG
>ERZ724510.1359-NODE-1359-length-13634-cov-7.640990_pt1 | contig 13634 bp, 16 predicted proteins | sample MGYA00376043_ERZ724510 | MGnify/ENA primary metagenome ERZ724510 (study PRJEB28724, sample SAMN07190888) | wastewater metagenome | isolation source: influent of sewage treatment plant in Hong Hong | place: USA: Christiansburg, Virginia | collected 2016-03-01 ... | reverse complement strand
TGCAAAATGCCGCCCGCCGGGTGCGCCAGTACCACGAGGCCCAGAAGGCAGCCTGTGGCGAAAGCTGGAGTTACCGCGACGAAGACGGCACCCTGCTGGGCCAGAAGGTCACACCGCTGGATCGCGTCGGCATCTATGTGCCCGGTGGCAAGGCTGCCTATCCGTCCAGCCTGATCATGAATGCCGTGCCCGCCCATGTGGCCGGGGTGCCTGAAATCATCATGGTCGTGCCCACGCCTGTGCGCGGCAGTGTGGCCACGGGTGGCAGTGGCACAGAGGCAGGCAGCTCGGCCAGCCGTGGCGAGCGCAACGAGCTGGTGCTGGCAGCTGCCCATGTGGCTGGCGTGACCCGTGCCTTCACCATTGGCGGAGCCCAGGCTGTGGCTGCGCTGGCCTACGGCACGGCCACCATCCCCAAGGTGGACAAGATCACCGGCCCCGGCAACGCCTATGTGGCCAGCGCCAAAAAGCGCGTGTTCGGCACCGTGGGCATCGACATGATTGCAGGCCCCTCGGAAATTCTGGTGCTGGCCGATGGCACCACCCCACCCGAATGGGTGGCGATGGATCTGTTCAGCCAGGCCGAGCACGACGAGTTGGCGCAGAGCATCCTGCTGTGCCCCGATGCCGACTACATCGCCGCCGTGCAGCGCGAGATAGACCGCCTGCTGCCCACCATGCCGCGTGCGGCCATCATCGCCAAAAGCCTGAATGACCGGGGGGCCATGATCCTCACCCGCAGCATGGAAGAAGCCTGCGAGCTGAGCAACCGAATTGCCCCCGAACACCTGGAAGTCAGCAGCCGCGAACCCCACCGCTGGGAGCCTCTGTTGCGCCACGCCGGAGCCATCTTCCTGGGGGCCTACACCAGCGAAAGCCTGGGTGACTACTGCGCCGGCCCCAACCATGTGCTGCCCACCAGCGGAACGGCCCGTTTTTCCAGCCCGCTGGGTGTGTACGACTTCCAGAAACGCAGCAGCCTCATCGAAGTGAGTCAGGCCGGAGCCCAGACCTTGGGGCCGGTGGCTGCGGAGCTGGCCTATGGCGAAGGCTTGCAGGCCCACGCCCGTGCAGCCGAATTGCGCCTGAACACCGTTCCCCCCATGAGGAGTGCCCCATGACAGACTTCATGCAGCGCATCCGCCAGGATGTGCAATCCATGCACGCCTATGCCGTGCAGGATGCCACCGGCATGGTCAAGCTCGACGCGATGGAAAATCCCTACGGACTGCCGCCCGAGCTACAGGCCGCACTGGGTCAACGCTTGGGGCAGGTCGCCATCAACCGTTACCCTGGCGAGCGTGTGAACGATCTCCGCCATGCCCTGGCTGCCCATGCTGGCATGCCCGAGGGCTTCGACATCATGCTGGGCAACGGCTCTGACGAGCTCATCAGCCTGCTGGCCCTGGCCTGCGATGTGCCATCGGCTTCGGGCCAACCAGCCAGCATCCTGGCCCCGGTTCCCGGCTTCGTGATGTACGCCATGAGTGCCCAGCTGCAAGGGCTGGCTTTTCATGGTGTGCCACTGACAGCCGACTTTGAGCTGGACGAAACGGCCATGCTGGCTGCCATTCGCCAGCACAACCCGGCCATTGTGTATCTGGCCTATCCCAACAACCCCACGGGCAACCTGTGGAATGCCGCCACCATAGCGCGCATCATTGCCTTGCAGGCGGAGCAGGGTGGGCTGGTTGTGATGGACGAGGCCTACCAGCCGTTTGCCTCGCACACCTGGCTCGATGCCATGCGCCAGTACCCTGAGCGCCATGCCCATGTGCTGCTGATGCGCACGCTGTCCAAGTTCGGTCTGGCCGGTGTGCGCCTGGGCTACATGATGGGCAGCCGCACGCTGATTGCCGAGGTGGACAAGGTTCGCCCCCCCTACAACATCAGCGTGCTGAATGCCGAATGTGCGCTGTTTGCCCTGGAACATGCCGATGTGTTTGCCACCCAGGCCCAGGCCATCCGCGAACAGCGCGGTTGGCTGCTGGCCCAGCTGGCTCTTTTGCCCGGTGTGACGGCCTATCCCAGCCAGGCCAACATGCTGCTGGTGCGTGTACCCAATGCACAACAGTGTTTCGATGGCATGAAACGATCAGGGGTGCTGGTGAAGAATGTTTCTAAAATGCACCCACTGCTCCACAACTGTCTGCGCCTGACGGTGGGCACGCCAGCCGAGAACATGCAAATGATGTCGGCGCTTCAATCCAGTTTATGACTTCAACGCCTGCGCTTTTCTCCGAGAACATCCCTGGGTGTTCTGACGGTGTGGCCTCTGCGCCCATTCCGCCCGCCATTGCTGCCCGTTGCGCTGACGTGACGCGCCGCACAGCTGAAACCAACATCCGTGTGGCCCTCAATCTGGATGGCACGGGCCGTGCCAGTCTGTCCACCGGCATTGGTTTTTTCGATCACATGCTGGATCAGATTGCCCGTCACGGACTGATTGATCTGGACATCCAGGTGCAGGGCGATTTGCACATCGATGGCCACCACACGGTGGAAGATGTGGGCATCACCCTCGGTCAGGCGGTGGCCCAAGCCGTGGGCGACAAAAAGGGTCTGCGCCGCTACGGCCACGCCTACGTGCCGCTGGATGAAGCCCTGAGCCGGGTGGTGGTCGATTTTTCCGGCCGCCCAGGGCTGCATATGCATGTGCCGTTCACGGCAGGCATGATCGGGGCCTTCGATACCCAGCTCACGTTCGAGTTTTTCCAGGGCTTTGTGAACCACGCCGGTGTGACGCTGCACATTGACAACCTCAAAGGTGTCAATGCCCATCATCAGGCCGAAACCGTGTTCAAGGCCTTTGCGCGTGCCGTGCGCATGGCGCTTGAGGTGGATCCCCGCATGGGCAACACCATTCCTTCTACCAAAGGCTCTCTCTGACGGAAGCCTTGCCGCCCGGCTTTGCCGAATTTTGCAGCTCTGACCTGCCAGTCCCTTTCTGACTTTTCTATTCTCATGACCCGAAAGATGGTGGCCGTGGTGGACTACGGCAGCGGCAATCTGCGCTCCGTGTCTCAAGCCGTGATGCACGTGGCCCAGCAGGCCGATTTTGAGGTTCGTGTCACCTCCAACCCCCAGGATGTGCTGGATGCGGATCGCGTGGTGCTGCCCGGCCAGGGCCACATGGGCGACTGCATGAACGAGCTGGCCACCTCCGGCCTGATGGATGCCGTGCTGCACGCTGCCGCCCACAAGCCGTTGTTCGGTGTGTGCGTGGGCATGCAGATGCTCCTCGACCGCAGCGAAGAAGGCGACACACCCGGCCTGGGCTTGATTGCTGGCGAAGTCAAACGATTTCAGCTGCAAGGCCGTTGCCAGCCCGATGGCAGCCGCTTCAAGGTGCCCCAAATGGGCTGGAACCAGGTGTATCACGCCCTGGGCCGTGGAGAGTCTCACCCCATGTGGGCCGGCGTGGCCGATGGAGCCTATTTCTATTTTGTCCACAGCTATTACGCCCAGCCTGCCAACATGCAGCACAGCGTGGGCGAGGCCGATTACGGTGGCCGCTTCACGGCAGCCGTGGCCCGCGACAACCTGTTTGCCACCCAGTTTCACCCCGAAAAAAGTTCAGACCAGGGGTTGATGCTGTACCGCAACTTCCTGCACTGGCAGCCATGAGCCCGTGCAGGGACTTTCCCGATCCGTCCTGGCTTTCTCCCTCAACCTTTTCAACCTTTTCCAACTCAATTTCCAGCCATGTTGCTCATTCCCGCCATTGACATGAAAGACGGCCAGTGTGTTCGCCTGATCCAGGGGGACATGGACCAAACCACGGTGTTCGGCGATGACCCCGCTGCTGTGGCCAGAGGCTGGGTCAACAAGGGTGCCCGCCGCATCCACCTGGTGGATCTGAATGGTGCGTTCGCAGGCAAACCCAAAAACGAAGCGGCCATCCGCCGCATTCTGAAAGAGGTCGGTTCCGAAGTCGATGTCCAACTCGGCGGCGGCATCCGCGACCTGGACACCATCGAGCGCTACCTGGATGCGGGCTTGCGTTACGTCATCATCGGCACCGCTGCGGTCAAGAATCCGGGGTTTTTGCAGGATGCCTGTACCGCCTTCGGCGGTCACATCATCGTGGGCCTGGATGCCAAAGATGGCAAGGTGGCCACCGATGGCTGGAGCAAACTCACTGGCCACAATGTGGTCGATCTGGGCAAAAAATTTGAAGACTACGGTGTGGAATCCATCATTTACACCGACATTGGCCGCGATGGCATGCTCAGTGGCATCAACATCGAAGCCACGGTCAAGCTGGCCCAGGCGCTCACCATTCCCGTGATCGCTTCCGGCGGGTTGTCCAATCTGGATGACATCCGCGCCCTGTGCGCAGTGGAAGATGAGGGTGTGGAGGGCGTGATCTGCGGTCGCTCCATTTACAGCGGCGATCTCGATTTTGAAGCTGCCCAGCAATTGGCTGACGACCTCAACGGTTGACGCTCCGCACATGGCCGCCTCCTTGTCTGAAGCCGTCCGTTTTCAGGGTCTGCCTTGTGTTCGGATGTGCCTGCCCAACGGCGATTCCGCTCTGGTCAGCCTGCACGGAGCGCATGTGTTGTCGTGGGTGTCGAGTGGGCGTGAGCGCCTGTACCTGAGTCCGCGCAGCGTGTTCGATGGCCAGGCGGCCATCCGTGGCGGCATTCCCGTGTGCTTTCCCCAGTTCAACCAGCGCGGGCCGCATGCCGGTTTGCCCAAGCACGGTTTTGCCCGCAACCTGGCCTGGGAATCCGTGCCCGTTGTCCATCCACAGCCCGGTGACGAGGCAGCTGCTTCTGCCACCGGCAGCGCAGGCCTGTCCGACTCCACAGGCACGGAGCAATCTTTCCGCCTGGTTAGCGGCACCGTCACGCAACGCTGGTGGCCACAGACGTTTGAGGCCACCCTGACCGTGGCGCTGAGCCCTGGCTGTCTGCAAGTCACGCTGGCGGTGCGCAATACCGATGACCGGCCACTGGCATTCACAGGCGCACTGCACACCTATCTGGTGGCCGATGCCATGCAAACCGCCCGCCTGCATGGGTTGGGCGGACAGGCCGAATGGGATGCACTCACCGACATCCACGCCCAGGCCGCCGACCCATTGCGCTTTGAGGGCGAGTTTGACCGTGTGTATGCCGCAGCGCCCCAGTCGCTCACATTGCGCGATGTGGCGGGGGATTTGCACATCACCCAAAGCCCCGGCTGGGGGCAGACCGTGGTCTGGAACCCCGGCCCCCACAACGCCAAGGCGCTGGCCGACATGCCCGACGATGCGCACCAACACATGCTGTGTGTGGAAGCTGCCCAGGTGTTTGCCTCCATCACCGTTGAATCTGGCGGTACCTGGCAAGGCTGGCAGCGGCTGAGCCTGAATCAGCCCTGACCACAGTGGCCCTTTTCCTCTTTTGATTTTCCAGAAAGCTGACCCATGCTGGCCAAACGCATCATCCCCTGCCTTGACGTGACCGGAGGCCGTGTGGTCAAGGGAGTCAATTTCGTGGAGTTGCGCGATGCCGGCGATCCGGTTGAAATTGCCGCCCGCTACAACGAGCAAGGTGCCGACGAACTGACTTTTCTGGACATCACCGCCACCAGTGACGGGCGTGACCTCATCCTGCACATCATTGAGGCGGTGGCCAGTCAGGTGTTCATTCCGCTGACCGTCGGTGGTGGGGTGCGCACTGTCGAGGACGTGCGCCGCCTGCTCAATGCCGGGGCCGACAAAACCAGCTTCAACTCTGCCGCCATTGCCAATCCGCAGGTGATCGACGATGCGGCTGCCAAATACGGCTCGCAGTGCATCGTGGTGGCCATCGATGCCAAGCGCCGCAAGGCTGAAGATGAGTTGCGCCTGGCCGCCAATGGTTTGCCAGTGGGGCCGGGCTGGGATGTGTACAGCCACGGAGGCCGCAAAAACACCGGCCTCGATGCCCTGGCATGGGCCACTGACATGGCCCGCCGGGGCGCGGGCGAAATCCTGCTGACAAGCATGGACCGCGATGGCACCAAATCGGGCTTCGATCTGGCCCTGACCCGCGCCGTGGCCGATGCCGTGGATGTGCCTGTGATCGCATCGGGCGGTGTGGGCAACCTCGACCACCTGGCCGATGGTGTGCAGCAGGGCGGGGCCGATGCGGTGCTGGCGGCCAGCATCTTCCATTACGGCGAATACACCGTGGCCCAGGCCAAGGCCCGCATGGCTGCGCGTGGCATTCCCGTCCGGAGCGTCCAATGAACTGGCTTGACGAAGTGAAATGGGATGCGCAGGGCCTGGTGCCCGTCATTGCGCAAGAGGCCGCCACTGGAGATGTGCTGATGTTTGCCTGGATGAACCGCGAAGCCCTGGCCAAAACGGCCGAGCTGGGCCGTGCGGTGTACTTCAGCCGCTCGCGCGGCAAGCTCTGGTACAAGGGCGAAGAATCCGGCCATGTGCAAACCGTACACGACATCCGGCTGGATTGCGACAACGATGTGGTGCTGCTCAAAGTCACCCAACTGGGGCATGAACCCGGCATCGCCTGCCACACGGGCCGCCACAGCTGCTTCTTCCAGCGCCACGAGGCGGGGCAGTGGCAGGCGGTCGATCCCGTCCTCAAAGACCCCGAACACATCTACAAATGACCGCCGAACAGACCATTCCTTCCACCGTTTCCACCCCCCTGGCTGAAGTGGATGCCCTGGCCCGCCTGGCCCAGGTGATTGAAAGCCGCAAACCTGCCAACGGTGGCAATCCTGAAAAAAGCTATGTGTCGCGCCTGCTGCACAAAGGCCCCGATGCCTTCCTGAAAAAAATCGGTGAAGAAGCCACCGAGGTGGTGATGGCCGCCAAGGATGCCGATCACGGGGCCAGCACCCAGCCGCTGGTGGGCGAGGTGGCCGACCTGTGGTTTCACAGCATGATTGCCCTGGCCCACTACGGCCTCAGCCCTGCCGATGTGGTGGCCGAGCTGGTGCGCCGCGAAGGGCTCAGTGGCCTGGAAGAAAAAGCCCTGCGCAAGGCTCAGGTGCGTGCCGGTGAGGCCTGAAAACATGAACAACGACCTGGAGCAACTCAAGTCGCTCAACACCATCGGCACCATCAGCTACGTGCTGCACCTGGTGGTGGCGGTGGCCGGGGTGATTCCCGGTGCCCAAGTGGGGGTGACACTGTTGCTGGTGGCCCTGATCATTGATTTGATCAAGCGCGGCGATGCCCGTGGCACCTGGCACGAAAGTCACTTCAACTGGCGCTTGCGCACGCTGCTGATTGCCGGTGTGCTGTACCTCGTCACCTTGCCGCTGTGGTTGTTGTTCGTGTTTCCCGGCATGGTGGCCTGGTGGGGTATTTCCATCTGGTTTCTGTACCGCATCATCAAAGGCATGATCCGCATGAATGCGGGTCAATCCATGGAGAACTGACGCATGTCATCTGCCGACAACTGTATTTTCTGCAAAATCATTGCGGGCCAGATACCCAGCCGCAAGGTGTATGAAGACGATGAAATCTACGCCTTTCACGACATCCATCCCTGGGCTCCGGTGCATTTCCTGATGATTCCCAAGCTGCACATCCCCTCATTGGCCCATGTCGGGCCGGAGCATGAGGCTTTGCTGGGTCGCATGCTGACCTTGGCACCCAAGCTGGCGCTGGAGCAAGGTTGTCGGCCTTACCCGGAGGGTGGCTTCAGGGTGTTGACCAATACCGGACTGGAGGGCGGGCAGGAAGTCCACCATTTGCACATCCATGTGATGGGTGGCCCCCGTCCCTGGCTCAAGGGTTGATGTCCGCATCAGACGTGGTCAAGTGGTTGACCGCTTAGAATCCAACGCGGTTCACACCCCTGGGTGTATGGCACATTTGCACATTCTTCTTTAGGAGCATTTCATGGGCAGTCTTTCCATATGGCACTGGTTGATCGTGCTGCTGGTTGTGGTGTTGGTGTTCGGCACCAAAAAACTCAAAAACATCGGTTCAGACCTGGGCGGTGCGGTCAAAGGCTTCAAAGATGGCATGAAAGAGGGCGGTCAGTCGCCAGCGGACGATGCCCCCGCCACAGCGGCGGCTTCCAAGCCCCAGGTTGCCCAGTCATCGGCTGAGAAGACCACCATCGATGTCGAAGCCCGCACCAAAAGCTGATGCATGATTGATCTCGGCATCTCCAAGCTCGCGCTGATCGGGGTGGTGGCGCTGGTCGTCATCGGCCCTGAAAAATTGCCCAAGGTGGCCCGCACAGTGGGTGCCCTGCTGGGCAAGGCCCAACGCTATGTGGCGGATGTGAAAGCCGAAGTCAGCCGCTCCATTGAGCTGGAAGAGCTGAAGAAAATGAAGGACACCATGGAGAGCGCTGCCAAAGATGTGCAGACCTCCGTGCAGACCACCGCTTCTGATTTTGAAAAATCCTGGGCCGAGGCCACCTCCGAGTACAGCAGCCCATCCTCAGCCGATGCCCTGTCTGCCCTCGGGCAGGCGGCGGTTCCCGAATACAAACACCCTGGCAAGAAGTGGCGTGTCAAGCAGGCCGCCATGCCCCAGTGGTACAAATCCCGCAGCGGTGTGCGTACCAAGGTGCAATCGGGTGCGGCACGGGTAGCCCGTTTCCGGCCCAAATCCCGAACGATTGCGAGCTGATCCATGTCCGATTCCTCCAACGGTGCCCAAGACGAACTGGCTGGCACCGAGCAGCCTTTTGTCCAGCACCTGATTGAACTGCGTGACCGCGTGGTGTACAGCCTGATCGGCGTGGCCGCGTGCATGGCCTTGCTGGCCGTCTGGCCTGGCCCCTCGGGCCTGATCGACCTGATTGCGGTGCCCATCCGCGCCCACATGCCCCCCGATGCCAAGCTGATTGCGGTGGGGGTGTTCTCTCCGTTCTTCATCCCGCTCAAAGTGCTGATGATGGCTGGCGTGCTGCTGGCTTTGCCCTGGCTCATGTACCAGGCTTGGGCCTTTGTGGCACCGGGCCTGTACAGCCACGAAAAGCATTTCGCCCTGCCCTTGATCGTGTTTGGCAGCATTCTGGCCTATGGCGGCATTGCCTTCGTGCAGTTTTTTGTGCTCGACAAAATGTTTGGCTTCATCCAGGGGTTCACGCCCGACAGCGTGGCCGCTACCCCTGACATCGCCTCGTATGTCGAAGCCATCCTGTCGCTGTACTTGGCATTCGGTCTGGCTTTCCAGGTGCCCATTGTGGTGATTTTGCTGGTTCGCTTCGGGCTGGTCACCACCGACAAGCTCAAAGACTTCCGGGGCTACTTTGTGGTGTTGTCGTTTGTGATTGCAGCTGTGGTCACGCCGCCCGATGTCATTTCACAGCTGGCTTTGGCTGTGCCCATGTGCATTCTGTATGAGCTGGGCATTCTGGGTGCCCGCTACATGCAGCGCAACCAGCCACCTGCCGATGAGGACAAGGCGGCTCCTGCCGACTGATTGACCACTCTGGCCCGTAGGTTGGTCGGCCAACAACGGCCAGCCAACCCGTGCCTCACTCCGCAGTTCTGGGCATGGGGTTGCGGAGGCCCGGAACCACTTGCAGGGTCATGTCGGTTTTGTTGCGGCTGATCTGCAACTCGGCTTGCACACCTGGCTTCAGTGCTGCCACCTGGCTCAGCAGCTGGGGTACGGTGCTGACCGGCTTGCCATTCACCGTCAGCACCACATCGCCAGGGCGCACACCGGCCTGGGCAGCGGGGCCGTTTTGCAGCACGCCGGTGATGATCACGCCGCCTTCATTGGGGATGCCAAAGGTTTCGGCCAGCTCGGCATTCAGTTCACGCGGCTCCACGCCAATCCAGCCGCGTGTCACTTTGCCATCCTGAACAATCGACTCCATCACCATGCGTGCGGTGGAGGTGGGAATGGCAAAGCCAATGCCCATCGAGCCGCCCGAGCGTGAATAGATGGCGGTGTTGATGCCCACCAGATTGCCGTTCACATCCACCAGGGCTCCGCCTGAATTGCCGGGGTTGATGGCCGCGTCGGTCTGGATGAAGTTTTCAAAGGTGTTGATGCCCAGCTGAGAGCGACCCAGGGCACTGACGATACCGCTGGTGACGGTTTTGCCCACGCCAAAGGGGTTGCCCACAGCCAGCACGGCATCGCCTACCTCCAGTTTGTCCGAGTCGCCCAGGGTGATAGCGGTGAGGTTGTCCAGATCGACCTTGAGCACAGCCAGATCGGTTTCGGGGTCGGTGCCGATGACGCGGGCCTTGACCACCCGGCCATCGTTGAGCATCACTTCAATGTCATCCGCACCTTCGACCACATGGTTGTTGGTCAGGATGTAACCGGCCGGGCTGACCACCACTCCCGAACCCAGCCCCGACTGGCGCTGGGACTGTGCCTGGTCGCCAAAAAAGAAGCGGAACCACGGGTCGGCACTTTGCGGGTGGCGCTGCGGAGCGGTGCTGGTGCTGATGCTGACCACCGCTGCTGAAGCCACATGGGCCGCGTGCCGGAACGACACGCCGCTGCTGGCACCCGTTGCCGTTGCGCCGCCATCGGCAGGTGCTTCCAGAATCGGCACCACCGAAGCCAGCCGGGGGCGGCGGTCCAGCCACTGCGGCTTGAGTGTGGCAACCACAAAATACATGGCCAGCAACACGGTGACCACTTGCGAAAACAAAGTCCAGATTTTTCTCATGATGTACAGCCCAGTGCTGTGGTGGGTGCAGGCAGATGGATTCAGTGTGACCGCCCCAAGCTCCTTCAAGTGAAGTGCCCGCAGAGGCCACCGAAAGGTTCAGGTGGGTGCGCAGAGCGTATCTTCAATGCGGCACGTTGCGCAATTCTCGCGCCGAAAGCCAGCCTGCTGTTGCGCCACAGGCTGCAATCAGGCCCACGCCCATCCACTCCAGCGGGCCGGGCACATGGTCAAACACCAGCCAACCCGCCAGCATGGCAAACCCGATCTGGCAGTACAGATAGGGGCTGAGCGTGCTGGCGGGAGCGCGTCCGTAGGCCAGAATCAGCAGAAAGTGCCCCACCGTGCCCATCAGTCCCACCAGACACAGGCGTGCCAGGGTGGCCAGGTCGGTGATGGGAGCCCACACCCAGGGCACCACCGCACTCATGGCAATGGCCCCCACCCAGCCGGTGTAGAAATGCATGGTCATGGGGTCTTCAGTGCGGGCCAGGCGGCTGGTGAGAATCTGGAACACCGCATACACCGCCACCATCAGCAGGGGCAGCAGCGTCACCCAGCCCGACAGCTGGCCACCGGGGCGCACGATCAGCAAGGCCCCTGCAAATCCGCCGCACACCAGCGCCCAGCGCAGCGGGCTGACCCGCTCTTTCAGAAACACCGCCGCCAGCAGCGTGACCGCCAGCGGGGCCAGCATGACGATGGCGGTGAATTCACCCACCGGCATCAGGCTCACGCTCCAGAAACTCAGCATGCTCACCGTCAGCAGCAGGGCCCCGCGCAGCAGCTGGAACCGTGGGTGGGCTGTGGCCAGCAGCTTACGGCCCCGCACAGGCAGCATGCAGACCGTGACCACCACCGCCTGGAACACATACCTGAACCACACCGCCACCATCACCGGTACCGTGGCGCTGACGTATTTCGCTGTGCTGTCCAGCACCACAAAGCAGGCGACCGCAGCCATCACAAAAGCAATGCCCTGCCAGGGGCGGGCGGTCGAAGGATTCATGGGTGTGGGAGGCTGTATAGCCTGTTGGAAAGAACAGCTGCCTGTGCTTTTTCATCAAGCACAAAGCAGCAAAGAAAGATTTGAAAAATCAGGTTGCCTGGGCAGCAGAAGGCCAGTGGATGCGGTTGGCCAGAGCCTCCCACACGGGGGTGAGGCGGCCTTCGAGGTGGGGCAGGGCACCCAGGTCGGTGTGGCTTTCGTCCGGGCTGTGGAAATCACTGCCGCGCGAGGCAGCCAGACCGAACTCGATGGCCATGTCGGCGTACTTGGGGTACTCAGCAGGCGAGTGGCTGCCCGTCACCACCTCCACACCCTGGCCACCGTGGGCCTTGAACTCGGAGAACAGCGCGTATTCGGCGGTGGGCGTGAGGTCGTAGCGGGGGGGGTGGGCAATCACGGCCATGCCGCCTGCATCGCGTATCCAGCGTACGGCATCGCCCAGCCGTGCCCAGCGGTGGGGCACAAACCCCGGCTTGCCTTCGGTCAGAAAACGGCGGAACACTTCATAGGTGTCGGCACAGACCCCGGTTTCCACCAGAAAGCGGGCAAAGTGCGTGCGCGAAATCAGTTCGGGGTTGCCCGCGTACTTCAGTGCGCCCTCGAACGCCCCCCGTATGCCCACCGCCGCCAGCTGGTCGGCCATTTCGCGGGCACGCTGGTCGCGGCCATTGCGGGTGTTGTACAAGCCCTGGGCCAGCGCCGCCTCGTCCGCATCGAAGCCCAGCCCCACGATGTGAACCGTGACATGCGCAAACGTCACCGACACCTCGGTGCCCGTGAGGTAGGGCAGGCCCACCGCAGAGGCGGCCGCCATCGCCCGGTGCTGGCCACCGATTTCATCGTGGTCGGTCAGCGCCCACAGCTCCACGCCGTTGGCCTTGGCCCGGCTGGCCAGCGCCTCGGGCGTGAGCGTGCCGTCCGACACCACCGAGTGGCAATGGAGGTCGGCATTCAGGATGTTGGAAGCAGTGTGGATGGTCATGCGGCCCATTGTAGGAAGCAGCGCCTCAAACCTCCGCTCCCTCCACCAGAAACCGCACACGGCGCTGGCCTTGCCATTCGTCGGCATCGAGGCGGAAGGCCAGCTTCACGCGGGGGGGCAGGGGCTCGGTGTGGCTGAACCAGATGGCATCGACCGGGTCGCCCTGGTGCCTGAGCTTGAGGGCCAGGTGTTTTTCGCCGACCAGGCGCTGGCTGACCACGTCCACCTCTTCGGCAAACACGGGCGGGGCAAAGCCCTGGCCCCACACCTCTTTGTGCAGCGCATCGACCAGATCGGTGCGGCGGTACTGCTTGTCCAGCGGGCCGTCGGCCTGCATGCTGCGGGTGAGGGTGGCCTTGTCCAGCCATTCGTGGGCCACCTGCTGCAAGGCGGCTTCGAAGATGTCCAGGCTGTCCGCGTCGATGGTGCAGCCTGCGGCCATCGCGTGGCCACCGAAGCGCAGCAGCACGCCGGGGTGGCGTTTGGCCACCAGATCAAGCGCATCGCGCAGGTGGAATCCGGGGATGCTGCGGCCCGAGCCCTTGAGTTCGTTCTCGTGGCCCTCGGCCCCGCTCATGGCAAACACAAAGGTGGGGCGGTGCAGCTTGTCCTTCAGGCGCGAGGCCACGATGCCGACCACGCCCTCATGGAAGTCGGGGTCGAACACGCACAGCGCCGGGGGCGGTTCTTCCGATTCGTCCAGCATCTCATCGGCCAGTTGCAGGGCTTGTTCGCGCATGTCGCCTTCGATGGTCTTGCGCTCGCGGTTGATGGTGTCCAGCGTGCGGGCCAGATCGGTGGCGCGGGTGGGGTCGTCGGTGGTCAGGCATTCGATGCCCAGTGTCATGTCCGACAGGCGGCCTGCGGCATTCAGGCGTGGCCCCACGGCAAAGCCGAAGTCAAAAGCGGTGGCGGCTTCGGGCTTGCGACCGGCCACAGCAAACAGCGCCGCCATGCCGGGGGGCAGTGCGCCCGCCCGCACGCGCTTCAGGCCCTGGGCCACCAGGCGGCGGTTGTTGGCATCCAGCCGCACCAC